>Ga0111538_10003060_pt1 | contig 23428 bp, 21 predicted proteins | sample SoiMethybrSBSTD1_FD_79669 | JGI IMG/M metagenome (GOLD analysis project Ga0111538, IMG submission 79669) | Bulk soil microbial communities from a Populus tree surrounding site in Tennessee, USA - Soil MetaG P. TD hybrid SBSTD1 (version 2)... | ecosystem: Environmental > Terrestrial > Soil >...
GACAACCAGGTCACGACGCCCACGATCGAGCCGAGCACGAGAAGCACCAGGATCAAGCCGAGCACGACAAACACGGCGATACGCATGTTCACCTCGAGTCGAGCAAGCTTCGGGCCAAGTATTCCGACGCGTGCGCGATCGGTGGCAACGCGGAAGCCGAACGCTTTGCAACCGCGGGTGCGGTAGATCGCGCGGCGACCGAGTACCCGCGCGATGAACACCTGCCCGAAATCGGTGTCCCCCATCCGATAGACCGAACCCGACGTCGCGGCCGAGGCCCCGGAGGAGAGCAGCACGAGGCGCCGGACTCGCCCCGGACATTCGAGCAGCAGCATTTGGGCCACACCGCCGCCAATGGAATGACCAACCACGTCCACCCTGTCGAGCCCGCATACTTTGAGGCGTTTTGGCGCTCTTGGAAACGAGCCAAAAGCAAACCTTTAGTCCTTTCGACACAAGGTCGCTCGCAATGCGTGCTTGCGACGTGCTTGCGGCGGGGCAAGATGAGTGCATGGGCCGAGAAGCTCGAGAATCGGAGGAGTCGAAGTGATCGCCGATTTCGCCGTTTCCTACCGCGACCGCGAGCAGATCAAGCATGGGTCTCCCGAGGCTGCCGACCGCGGCTCGAAGCGCGGTGCCCACTCGCGGAAGCCCGAAGCGCGAGCGATGTGACCGAAGAAAGGCTCAGTGCTTCGCCCGCGCTTCGCGAGGTCGAAGCTGAGCGGGATCTATTTCAGGGGCGGCGGCGGCAAGTGTTGGCGGCGACGGCAGCTGCCGGCGCAATGATCGCGCAGCTCGTCTTCGGAAAGGCCGCGCGCGACGCGCTCTTCCTTTCGACATTCCGCGTTTCCTACCTGCCGGCGGCGATGATTTGCACCGTCGGCGTTTCGGCGATTGCGGTCCTCACCCTGTCGCGCACGATGACCCGCCACTCGCCCGCTCGCGTCGTGCCGTGGCTCTTCGTCGTGAGCGCCGCGCTGCTGGTCGCCGAAAGCTTGCTCAGCCTGTGGTCTTTGCCGTTCGCGACGGCAGTTTTCTACGTGCACATGGGTGTGTTCGGCGCGACGGTGATCTCGAGCTTCTGGTCGCTGGTGAACGAGCGCTTCGATCCGCACACGGCCAAGCGCGCGGTGGGTCGCATCGTGAGCGGCGGAACGCTCGGCGGAATCATCGGCAGCGTCATCGCCTGGCGTGTCAGTGCTTTCCTGGGCGTTCCGACGCTCCTTTTGCTCCTGGCCGGGCTGAATGCGCTCTGTTTCTGGGGAACGCTGCCGCTTCGGACAAGAAACGCACATGACGAAGAGCCGCGTCCAGCGGGAGAGTCGCTGCGGCCCGCGTTGGGGCTTTCATACCTGCGTGAGACGCCGTACCTGCGTCACCTCGGCTGGCTCGTCGGCCTCGCGGCGCTGACCTCCTCGCTTCTCGACTACGTGCTCGCCGCCCGAGCGGCGACGTTCGCTTCGGGTCGTTCGCTGATGGCGTTCTTCGCGATTCTGTACATGAGCGTCGCGCTCCTCGGGTTCGTGGTCCAGGTGCTCTTGACCCGTGTCTCTCTGGAGAAGCTCGGTGTCAGCGGCACGGTTACCACGCTGCCGGTTGCGGTCGCCGGCATCGGCGCTCTTGCGTTCGCGCTGCCCGGTCTCGTCACCGTCGTCGCTCTGCGCGCGGCCGAAGCGGTGCTCCAGAACTCGCTTTTTCGGTCCGGTTACGAGCTCTTGTACACGTCGATCGCGCGCGAGCGGAAAAGATCGCTGAAGCTTTTGATCGACGTGGGGTTCGACCGGGCCGGCATTGCCATCGGAAGCGCGCTCACGTTGCTGGTCATCTGGCTCTTGCCGGGCATTGCCGAGCGCTTGCTGCTCGGCGGCATCGTGACGACTGCGGTGGCCGGCGTCGTCGTCGCACGCAGGCTTCACGCGGGCTACGTCAGCACGCTCGAAGAAAGCATGCGGACTCGTAGCGAGCGCCTGGAAGGGACGACGGCGGACGCCGGTACGGCGCGAAGCGTTCCCACTCAGACCGACGCCGGGCTGGATAAACCCAATCCTCGAGGCGCGCCGCGCGCCAGCTCGGCCGCCGGCGCCGCCAGTGCCGCGAAGCTCGAGCGTCCCGCAGCATGCGATGGGCTCCTGGATTCGATAGCCGCGCTTCGATCGGGGAACCTCGCGCGAATACGCCAGATCCTTTCGGTGCGATCGTTCGATGCGAGGCTCGTGTCGCACGCAATCCCACTGCTCGCAGTAGACGAGGTGGCGCGCGACGTGATCCAGGCTCTCCGCTCGGTCGGCTCCCGAGTGAGCGGGCAGCTGGTGGACTCGCTGCTCGACCCAGCGCAGGATGTCGTCGTACGCAGGCGCATTCCCCGGGTGCTCCGCATCTGCGACTCGAAAGTCGCCGTGGCGGGGCTGACCGCCGCACTCGCGGACGAGCTTTTCGACATCCGCCATCAAAGCGGGCTCGCGCTGCTCCGCATCACCGAGTGCGAGCCCGATCTCGTGCCGTCCGAGGCAGATGTACTCGCGGCCGTCCTGCGAGAAGTAGCAAAGGATCAGGAGACTTGGGACAGCCAGCGTTTGCAGGATGCGCTCGAGGACGACGACGGCAAACACACCGACGACATCATGTGCGAAAGAAGCCGGAGCCTCGAGCACGTCTTCACGCTCCTCTCGCTCGTACACGAGAGAGCGCCGCTCGAGCTCGCGTTCCATGCGCTCGGCAGCGAGGACGATCGCCTGCGAGGAACCGCGCTGGAGTACCTCGAGAACATTCTCGCTTCGGAGATCCGCGACCGGCTCTGGACGTATCTCGGAGACCTTCGCGAGTATCAGCGTTCGACGCGTTCACGGAGCGAGCTGGTCGACGAGCTCAAGCGACTGGCAATTGTAGCGCCCTGACGAGAGCGCCAAAGAGCACGAGCCCGCTGGACGCCCGGCTGCCGAGAGTTCGAAACACGACGTGGTCGTCCCGTCCGGTGTCAAAGCTGGCCTCGAGTCGTGTGTGGCCCCGGCCGTGAGCTCGAGCCATCGGTCGGCCCGAACCCGCCGAACGAGCAGATCAGTCCGGTGTCGTACCAGGGATCGCGTGGTGAACCCGGAGCAAGCTCTCCTCCGCGGGCACACCGAGCCGGAGCGGGAAGCCGTAGTGTCCGGTGCCGCGGTGCACATAGAGGCGGTCTGTCCCGCGGGCCCAGAAGCCGTGATCGGGCGCCTTCATCACCACCCTCAGTAGCGTCCACGGCAGGCCGAGGCTCACGAGCCCGACCTGCCCGCCGTGCGTGTGGCCGCTCAGCACGAGGTCTGCCTCGCCCGGCGCAAGGCGGACGAACGCAGCCGGATCGTGCAAGAGGACGATCCGGAGCACGCCGGTGAGGCGCGGGTAGCGCGCACACACTTCGGCGAGGTGACTCTCGCGCCCGCGCCAGACGAAATCCATGCCCACGATCTGCACCCGCCCGGCCGGCGTCTCGAGCTCCGCCGCTTCGTCGATCAAGAGCTTGGCGCCGGCGTGCTCGAGCGCGGCGCGCACTGTCTGCGGCGCTTCGTGATCGTGATTGCCGAAACAGGCGAAAACACGGCCCGGCAGCGCTCGCAGCGGCTCGAGCGCTCGCGACAGCAGCGCCGGATCGTGCTGCGACTCCATCGTCAGAAAATCGCCGGTCAGAAACACCAGATCCGGCTGCCGCTCCACGGCCCGCGAGCAGATTCGTCTGAGCCGCGCCACCGACATGAACGGGCCGAGGTGCGGATCGGTGATCTGCACGATACTGAGCGGCCGTTCGCTACGGACGGGACCCGGGCGGTGCCGCTTCACGCCGTCGACGACATGGCCATCGGCGACCACCACGTCCACCTCTTCGGCGCGCGCCGAGAGCGACTGGATCACGCCGATCAGCGCCACCGCGTAAGGCAACCACGGCGCCCAGGGCTCGAAGCCGAGAGCCGTGGCGATCGCCCACGGAAAAGCGAGCAGCGTCCCGGCGGCGAAGAACGCCGCTGGAATGCTGACCAGAACCCGATAGACGAGCGGAAAGAGACGCGGGCGAACCAGCGCCACTGCGTGCACGTAGACCGCTGCGTGCAAATAGAAAAACAGCGGCCACGCCCACGCGAAACGCGGGTAGAGCGCGAGCGCGATCAGCGTGTGCAGCGTGAGCGTGACGCCGCGGTAGGTCGCGTAGAAGCGCGAGCGCAAGCTAGCGGCGGCCACCGCGAGCACGAGTGCGCCGAACGAGGCGAGGGCAAACCCACTCATGATCGAGAATGTGTATGTTGGCCGATCTGGGGGCGGTCGCAAGCTCCTCGGGACCGCGGTCCCGTTGTCGGTTGGGGCCCCGGCCCCAACCGGTCCTAGACCTGGCTCTACCCGTCGATGCTAAAACGCAACAACCGATGTCGCTTTTCTTCACATTCGGCAGACTGCGATCGAGCGTCGCCGGGCATTTGTGGACGCTCGGGCCTTTTTTGCGCTCGACGGTGGCGCCGCGCCGGCCCGCGCCCTCGCGGCCGTGGGCGACCACGCTGAAGGACGACGCGGTCGGCACGGTGCGCCTGAGCGGCTTTTTTGCGGAAGCCGAGGGCAATAAGAGGCTCTTGCTGGTCGTGCACGGACTCGGTGGGCACGCAGACAGCGGCTACGTGACGCCGGCCACTCACGCGGCGCAGGCGGCGGGCCTCGCATGCCTGCGGCTCAACCTGCGTGGAGCCGACCGAAACGGCGACGACTTTTACCACGCCGGCCTCACCGCCGACATCGACGCCGCGCTCGCGAGCCCGGAGCTCGAAGCAGCGCGGGAGATCTTCATCCTCGGCTACTCGCTGGGCGGACATCTGGCGCTGCGCTATGCGACCGGCGCGCCGGATCCGCGCGTGCGCGCTGTCGCGGCGGTGTGCTCCCCGCTCGAGCTCGACACTTCGGCCACCTCGATCGACAGCCCGCAACTCTACTTCTACCGCCGCTACGTGCTGCGCGGGATGCTCGAGATGTACGAAAGCATGGCGCTCCGGCGGCGCGTTCCGCTGCCGGTTGCGGCGGCACGGCGGATTCGCAGCATGCGCGAGTGGGACCATCGCGTCGTGGCGCCGCGCCACGGCTTCGACAGCGCCGAGCACTACTACGCCGAAGTCAGCGTCGCGCCGCGGCTCGGCGCGCTGAAGATCCCGGCGCTCGTGGTTCAGGCCGAGCACGATCCGATGGTGCTGGCGGAAACCGTGCGCCCCGCTCTGACGCCGGTTTTGCCGAAGCTCGAGGTGCAATGGGTCAAAGACGGAGGACACGTCGGGTTCCCGAGCGATCTGCGGCTTGGTGACGGTCCGGCGCGGGGCCTCGAAGCAGGGATTCTGGCGTGGCTCACCCGGCATTGTCCTGCGCGTCCATCGGCTGATTGAGCGTCACGAGCTCGACGACCTTGCCTTGCCACTCGCCGAGATTCGTCTCCTCCCTCGGCTCGTCGGTGATCAGGAGCAGAAACTGGGGTGGCTTGGTGCCGGGTCGGTCGGGGAAGACGGGACGATGGCCCTTTCGGCGCAACAAGATCGCCAGCGAGAGGCTTTCCCCTTCGGGTCCCTCGATCCGCACTCGGGAGCGGGGCGGCATGCGGGCGTCTGCAAGGTCTGCGATGTCGCGAGCGCCGCGGCTGTAGTCGCTGTGCCACCGCAGCGGCTCGCGGAGCCGCCATGCTCTGGCGCTGGCCGTTGTCGCGAGAACGGCGACCAGCGCGATCGCGGCGGGACCGATCCAGGACCGCCTGAGTTCTTGGAGGTGCTCGAAGAGAGTGTACGAGCCGGCCAGCCAGGGAACGACGGCCGCCGCGGACATCCAGAACAGCAGATAGTCCAGGGGCTGATCGACCATGCCCTTCATGCCAACGACGGCGAGCACCAGCTGCAGGGATGCGCCGCTCGCCAGCAGCAAGCCCTTGTCGGACCGGCGTCTCGCGCTCGTGATCAGGGCGGCCACCGTAGCGATCGTCGCCGCGATGACCACGACACACCGCGTGGCTTCGCCGAAGGGCGCCGCGGTGACGAGCTGGACCAGCCCTTCGACGGGTCGACTGAGCGCTTGCATCAGGAGCCGAGTTGCCTCGGACGTGAAGCTCCCGTTCAGACGCTGCGCCAGAAAAAAGCGAAACACGCGGGACAGGTTCGAACCGCCTGGCCGCGCCACCTCGACGAAAATGGGCAACCACAGTGCGGCGAGGCCCGCAACGTGCAGCGCGGCGATCGCGAGCTTCGGACGCGGAAGCACGCGCTCGCGACGCCAAAACGCGGCAACGCCCCAGGCAACGCCGAAGCCGAGCGTGGCCGTTGCGGCCAGGAGAAACGCGACGTGGGTCTGCACCAGTAGCGAGTGGACCGGCAGCGCAACGCTGAGCCACCACCACCTCTCGCGCGCAACGGCGAGTGAGGCGGAAACGAGCAGAAGATAGGGGAACACCGTGACGACGGGCGTCCACATGAAACGATCGAGCTGCGAAGTGACCAGTAGAAAGGTCACTCCAAACACCGGCAACGTCCAAATCAGCAGCAGGGCGGGGCTCGAAGTGAGCGTGCGCCATGCCTGAAGGCTGAGCGCGAGGCTCAGCGCTGCCAGCGCGGCGGCTCCGACCCAGATGCCATTGGCCGCGCCGAAGAGCCGGTAAAACGCCGCGAGCCAATAGAAGTACGCCGGTCCGAGGTGACTCCAGCCGTAGCGGGAATACATGCCGCCGATCTGATCGCCGCGGGCGGCTTGCATCACGTTCCACTCGATGATCGAGAGGTCCCCCTTGGGAACGGCGTGGACGCCCCAGTGCGCGGCGAAAGCGTTCGCGATGAAGGGGAACGCGCCCAGGATGACGCCGATCGCCGCCGCCACGAGCACTAATTCTCGCGGCGACCGATCATCGCTACGGCCCAACGCGCCCCCGCTCCGGCTCATCCCACCTTTTTACGCAAGATCTCGTTCACGAGCTTCGGGTTGGCTTTGCCGGCCGTCGCTTTCATCACCATGCCCACCAGAGCCCCGAACAAGTTCTTGTTACCGGCCTTGTAACGTTCGACCGCGTCGGCGTTGTCCGCGAGCACGCGCTCGACCAGCGCCGAAAGCTCGCCCGCATCGGCGATTTGACGGAGGCCCTTGGCGTCCACGATCGCTCCGGGCGCCTGGCCGGTCCGTAACATCTCCCCGAGCACGTCTTTGCCGATCGCAGCGGTTATCGCGCCTTCCTCGATCAGACGGAGCAGATCGGCGAGCGCGACGGCTTCGAACGGGAGCGCCGAGACGGGCTGGTCGCCGAGCGCGCCGCGAAGCTCCCGTGCGATGAAGCTCGCGGCGTGTTTCGCACTCACGCCTCGAGCGAGCACGGCCCCGAAAAGCGCGCCGAGCTCCGCGTGGGCGGCGAGCACCTTCGCCTCTTCGTTCGATAGGCCGTGCCGATCACGGAGCGCCGCGGCGGCGGGATCGAGCTCGTGCTTGGGCACCGGTTTCTTGGCCGCCTTGTCGCGAGCGGGCACCTCGGCAGGCTTGGGGCCGCCTGAGCTCGGCGCAGCCGTGGTCTTGCCCGCGAGCTTGGCCCAGGTGTCCTTCAGCGCGACGATGCGATTGAAGACCGGACGCCCCTCGGCAGAGTCGTGCGGATCGACGAAAAAGAAGCCGTGGCGCTCGAACTGGAAGCGGTCGCCCGCGCGCGCCTGAGCGAGGCCGGGCTCGGCTCGCCCGTTCAGCACCACCAGCGAGTCGGGATTCAAGTCGTCGAGGAAGTCCTTGCCCTCGCCACCCGGCGACTCGCTCTTGAACAGCCGATCGTAGAGCCTCACTTCGACCGGATGCGACTGCTCGGCGCTCACCCAGTGGATCGTGCCCTTGACCCTGCGGCCGCCGCCATGTCCGCTGTCGCCTCGCGTCTCTGGATCGTAGCTGCAGCGGAGCTCGACCACTTCCCCGCTGTCGTCCTTGACGACGCCGGTGCAGCGGATCACGTAGGCGTGCCGGAGGCGCACCTCGCGCCCGGGGGCCAGACGGAAGAAGTCCTTCGGCGGCTCTTCCATGAAATCCTCGCGCTCGATGTAGAGCACGCGCGAAAACGGCAGCGCCCGGCGGCCCTCGCGAGGCACATCGTGAGGCCAGTACGGCGCGTCGAGCTCCTCCGTTTGCCCCTCGGTAAAGTTTTCGATCACCACTCGCAGCGGGCGCAGCACGCACAAAACCCGCGGCGCGCGCGTGTTCAGGTCCTCGCGCACGCAGTGCTCGAACAGCACCATGTCGACGGTGCTGTTGTTCTTGCTCACGCCGATCCGCTCGCAGAACGCGCGGATCGCTTCCGGCGTCACGCCGCGACGCCTGAGGCCGCTGATCGTCAGCATGCGCGGATCGTCCCAGCCCGAAACATGGCCCTTCTCGACCATTTCGAGCAGCCGGCGCTTGCTCATCACCGTGTACGTGAGGTTCAAACGCGCGAACTCGTACTGGTGGGGTCGCGCGGGAGCGCTGACGTTTTCGATCACCCAGTCGTAGAGCTCCCGGTTGTTCTCGAATTCGAGCGTACAGATCGAGTGTGTGATGTGTTCGAGCGCGTCCGACAGGCAGTGGGTGAAATCGTAAAGTGGGTAGATGCACCACGCCCCACCGCGCCGGTAGTGCTCCGCGTGCCGGATCCGGTAGAGCAGTGGATCGCGCATCTTCATGTTGGCCGAAGCCATGTCGATCCTGGCGCGTAGCACGTGCGCCCCGTCGGGAAACTCCCCTTTTCGCATGCGGCGAAACAAGTCCAGGTTCTCCTCCACCGATCGCTCGCGGTACGGGCTCGGCCGCCCCGGCTCGCTGATCGTGCCGCGGTATTCGCGGATCTGTTCCTCGTTCAGGCTGCACACGTAAGCCTTGCCGGTCTGGATCAGCTCTTCGGCAAACTCGTAGAGCTTCTCGAAGTAGTCCGAGGCGAAGTACAGACGATCTTCCCAATCGAACCCCAGCCAGCGCACGTCGTTCTGGATCGATTCGACGAACTCGACGTCCTCGGTCTCAGGATTCGTGTCGTCGAAGCGCAGGTTGCAGAGCCCGCCGAACTCGCGGGCGATTCCGAAGTTGATGCAGATGCTCTTGGCATGCCCGATGTGTAAATACCCGTTCGGTTCGGGCGGGAAGCGCGTGTGCACTCGGACGTGTTTTCCGCTCGCGCGATCGGCGGCCACTATCTCGCGCAAAAAGTCGTGCGGCGCGTTCCGGCCGGGGTTCTCTTCTGACTCCATGGCCGGGGACTTTACGCTGGCGAGTGGGGTCGATCGAGCCCGGAGCGGCGACGCCTTCTACGCGGCTTTCCAGAGCCACCGCGAACGGCGGAGTCCCTGAGCGCGCCCTCCTTCCGCTACCCTGTGCGGAGATGAAAGACGCTCCGTGGCTGGGCTGGTGGACGGTGTTTCGCGAGCTTTCGCGGGACGCCCTCCGGATCTTCTCCGAGCGCGGCGCGCGCCTGTTCTGCGGCTCGATCGCCTTCTATGCGCTGGTTTCCGTGGTCCCGATCCTGGTGATCGGCCTCCACGTGGCGGGGATGTTCGTCGACCCGCTCGCGGCCGACTCCACGATTCAGGGCGAGCTCCAGCGATGGGTGGGGGCCTCCGGCGCCCGCACGCTGCTCGCGCTGGTCGCCGATGCGAAGAAGCCGACGTCATCGCCGATCGCGAGCCTGCTCGGCACGCTGGCGCTGGTGTACGCGTCGACGCGGCTGTTCTCGCAGCTCATGAAAGCGCTCGAGCTACTCTGGGACGCGCCGCAGCCTCCGAAGGCGAGCGATCTCAAGGGCCGCGTCGCCGAACAGCTCAAGAAGCGCGGCCTCGCGTTCGCGATGGTGCTCGGCGTCGGCCTGATGCTGGTCGCGCTCGTGCTTTTGCACATGTTTCTGGCCTGGACGCGGACCTCGATCGGCGCGTCGGTGACCGTGGCCTCGCGGCCACTGGAAGCGCTCGGCTCCTTCGTGGTCACGGCCGTGCTATTTTTCGCGATGTTTCGCATCTTGCCGCGCGCACCGGTCAAAATCGGGGACGCCGCTGTCGGTGGGATCGTCACCGCGGTCCTGTTCACGCTCGGGTCGTTTCTGGTCACGGCCTACGTGACGCACCGGGATACCTCGGTGTACGGCTCGGCCGGCGCGATCGTGATGCTGATGCTGTGGGTGCACTACAGCGCTCACGCGTTCTTTCTGGGGGCGGCGTTCGCCGCGGCCCACGCACGCCGCCGCGAGGCGCCAGCGAAAGCGGCGTGAGCCGATGAAAACCCTGCTCCTGGTCGCCAATCCGACCGCTCAGAGCGGCAAGAACGCGGAGCGCATCGAGCGCGCCACCGCCTTGTTCCGGGACCACGGCCTCGCGGCCGAGCTGTTCCCCACCTTGCCCGGCGGACGCACGATCGCGGCGCTCGCCGAACGCTTGCGAGCCGAACCGTGCCCCACGGTCGTGGCGATGGGCGGAGACGGCACGTTTCGCGAAGTGGCGAGCGGCATCCTCGACTCGGGGCATGCCGAGGACATCGCGATGGGGATGTTGCCGACCGGAACCGCGAACGACCAGGGCAAGAGCTTCGGACTCGAGGCGACGGAGGGCGCGCTACCGCGCAATGTCGAGGTCATCGCCAGTGCCAGGGAAACGCGGCTCGACGCGGGTCTCGTGGAAGCGCTCGATGAGCGCAATCAGGTCATGGACAAGGTCCTGTTCTTCGACTCGGCGGGCTGGGGCCTCAGCGCGCGCGTGCTCGCTTCGCGCAACCGCGATCGAGAATTCGTCGCGACCTTGGGCCCGATCAAGGAGCTCTACCGCGATCAGCTGGTGTACGCCGGCGCGCTTTTGCGCGAGTTCTTGCAAGCGCAGGTGATCGACGACAAGTTCACCGCGGTCGTCGAGGCCGATGGCAGAACGCACACTTTCCACGGGCTGACCGATCTGGTGATCAAAGGCACGCGGATCTACGGCGGCGCCTGGGTTTTCGACCGCACCAGCCGTCACGACGACGGGCAGTTCGAGCTCGTGGTGTTTCGCAGCAAACGCGAGTGGACGAGCAAGGCGATCGTCGATCTCGACGGCAATCCCATCACCGAAGAAATGCTGAATCTGATCGGGGTCGAGCACTATAAGCCGCTCCGCGCGGCGCGCTTCGAGCTCACGCTCGCGCAAGAAGGCGAGGTGCCGATCGCCGCCCAGATCGACGGCGAAGAGCTCCCGTGCTCGCTTCAAGCGCGGGTCACGGTGCTGCCGCGGGCGCTGCGCTTGCTCGTTCCTTGAGAGTATTCGCCGGCACGAGTAAGAAGCGATCGCGGCCGAGCTCTTTGCGCGCGAAATCGACGAAGGCGCGAACCTCGACATCGCCGGCGAGTTCGTCGTCGATTCGACCGACATCGCGCACGCCCTCGAACGTCGTTTCCCCGAACCGGCCGCGCTCCCCGCTGGCCAGCGCGAGCGCGCGCTGTGTCACGCGCTCGAGGACTGGGCCGACGAGTCGCTGTACTTTTCGGGTCTCTACTACCATTGGCATGAGCCGTCGGGCCGCCGGCAGGTGGCCGCGTACTTTCGCCGTACCTGGATCGGCTGGTTTGCGTTCGCGCCCTACCTCGCGCGCATCGAGCGCCAGCTGCACGGCCAGGGAACGGGTCGCAAATCGCCGGCGCACGTGCGAGCCGATCTGGAACGCCAGCTGGACGCGATCGAGGGGCTGCTCGCGGATCACGAGTACTTGCTCGGAACGGGTCCGTACCTCTGCGATTTCGCGCTCCGTTCGCAGCTCGAGTACCTGACGCTGGCGCCGGCGACCCGCGAAGTGCTGCGGGATCGGTGCGCACTGAAACGCTATGTCGCCCGGATGCCGGGCGTGTGTATGTGAGATTCTGCTCGTGCTCGTCCTCGAACGACGAGCGACGTCCCGCCGACGTCTGAGCCGAAAAAGGCTCACCAGAAAAAATCGGACTACATGCGAAGGCGAAGATTTGGGTTGGGTGAGCACTGCGTCGCAAGATTCGGCGGCGGGACGGCGCTGCTTCACGCGGGGAGATCGAGCACGAGCATGAGCAGGAGCACGCGCAGGCTTTAGTTTCCGGCACGGCTCGCCACACCGACGCTGCAGCACCCGTTTCGGCATTCGGCGACGAACTCGATCGGCGAACATTGACCCGCTGCCGGATGCCCGCACGCCGGCGCGTGATCCTTCCAGGTCGCCTGCGCGCGGCGCGCCACCGAGTTAGCGCCGCAGCGCGAACGACCGACGACTACACAGTCCAGGTCGCTCCGGCACGACAGATCCGCGGCCGGAATCGAGCTGTGCGCGATCGCGGCACACTGCGGCGATCCGTCCCAGCCGCCCCACTCCATGGCTTGACCACAAGTCGTGACAGGTTCGACGGGACTGGAACGCGGTGCCGACTGCGGTGCGGAACAAGCCACGACCAAGAGCGCGCTGTGGTAGACCCGCTTGGACATCGATGGATTACGTCGGAAGGATCTTTCGACCGCCGAGCGAGGCGAGGAGCCTGTTGTTGCAGGTCACGGTCGGGTGCAGCCACAACCGCTGCACTTACTGCGACATGTATCGCGACAAGCAGTTTCGCGCCAAGCCCTGGGAAGTGGTCGAGCGCGACCTCTTGCAGGCGGCCGAGCTCGGGCCACGCTACCGCCGCGTGTTCTTGTGCGACGGTGACGCGCTGATCCTGTCGACGCCGAAGCTGCTCAAGATCCTGGGGGCAATCCGCGAGCGTCTGCCTTGGGTCGAACGGGTGGGCGTGTATGGCGACACGCGGAGCGTCGGCAAGAAAAGCCCGGAAGAGCTGAGCGCGCTCCGCGAGGCCGGGCTCGGCATCGTGTACCACGGCGTCGAATCCGGCGACGATGAGGTGCTCGCGCTGATCGACAAGGGCGGGACGCGCGCCGACTGCGCCGAGACCGCACGCAGGTTGCGAGCGGGGGGCATCGCGCATTCGGTGATGGTGTTGCTCGGGATTGGCGGCGTGCGCCTGAGCGGCCGGCATGCTTCCGCGACCGCGAGCTTGCTCACGGAGATGGATCCGGACTACGTCGGCGCGCTGACCACGACCGTCGTACCCGGCACCCCGCTCGCCGAGCACGAAGCGAGTGGCGCTTTCCGGCTCCCGGAAAAGTTCCAGCTGATCGAGGAGCTTCGTACGATCGTCGAAGAGTCGAGCTTCTCCTCGTGCCGCTTTTCGGCCAACCACGCCAGCAACTACTTGCCGCTCACCTGCGAGCTGCCCAAAGATAAACCTGCTCTTCTGGCAGCGCTCGACGATATTCTCCGCGAGCGCGACGAGCGCGTGCTCAAACCCGAGTACCTGCGCGGCCTCTAGGCGCCCGAGTGGTCCAATGCGCGCATTCGGTTGGCTCTTGGTTCTGGCGAGCTGCGCGGCTGCGAACCCGAGCCCGAGCGCAAGCCCGAGCCCGAGCCCGCCCTCGACAGCGAGCGCGAGCCCGAGCCCGAGCGCAAGCCCGAGCCCGAGCCCGAGCGCGAACCCCGCGCCCGTCGATGATCCCCAGCCCCCCACCGCGAATCACCGCTTCGAAGATCCGGCGTACTGGAGCAAGATCTTCGACGATCCGGCCCGCGATCAGTGGCAGCGCCCGGCGGCCCTGGTCGAAGCGCTGGCGATCGCCAAGGACGAGACCGCCGTCGATCTCGGCACGGGCACCGGCTACATGCTGCCGCACCTCTCCCAGGCGCTTCCGGCAGGGCGAGTGATCGCGATCGACGTCGAAGCTGGATTATTGCGCCACGTCGACGAGCGCGTGAAAAAGGCCGGACTTTCCAACGTGGAAACGCGGCTCGCACAGGCTGACGACCCGAAGCTAAGGGAACGGATCGACCTGGTGCTCGTGGTGGACACCTACCATCACATCGGGCGCCGCTCGGCGTATTTCCACCGCTTGAGCCAGCACCTGTCCCCGCGCGGGCGCGTCGCGATCGTGGACTTCAAGCTCGGAAAATTCCCCGTTGGGCCAGGCGACGATCACAAGCTCGCTCCGGAGGTGGTAACGCGCGAAATGACGGCGGGCGGCTACGCGCTGTGCAAGACCTGGGACGGCTTGCCGTACCAGTACGTGTTGATCTTCGGGCTGCATTGCCCGGCACCGGCGAGCCCGTGAATGGCCGCGATCCGGCTGCGCGGCGTGGAGAAGCGCTTCGGCGAGCGGCCGGGATTGCGCGGCATCGATCTCGAGATCGCCGAGGGCGAGACCGTCGCGCTGATCGGGCCGAGCGGCTGCGGCAAGACCACGTGTCTGCGCTTGATCAACCGCTTGATCGAGCCGAGCGCGGGCACGATCGAAGTCATGGGCAAGAACGTGGCCGAGGTCGACGCGAGCAGCTTGCGGCGCGGGATCGGCTACGTGATCCAGGAGGGCGGCCTGTTCGCGCACTACAGCGTGTTCGAGAACGTCGCTGTCGTGCCGTCGCTGCTCGACTGGCAGAAAGAGCGGATCCGAGCCCGCGTCGACGAGCTTTTGACCATGGTCGACCTGCCGCCGGAGGAGTTCGCCGCGCGCTACCCGAGGCAGCTTTCGGGCGGACAGCGCCAGCGCGTCGGCATCGCGCGCGCGCTCGCGGCCGATCCGCCGATCGTGCTGCTCGACGAGCCGTTCGGCGCGCTCGACCCGGTGACGCGCGAGGCGCTGCAGGACGAGTTTTTGACGCTGAGCCGGCGGCTGAAAAAGACGTTCGTGATCGTGACCCACGACGTCGTCGAAGCGGTGCGGCTGGCTCACCGGATCGTGGTCCTGCGCGACGGAACGATCGTGCAGCAGGCGTCGCCGCGCGAGCTGATCCGCGCACCGGCCAACGCGTTCGTGGCCGCGCTACTCGGCCGCCACCGCCATCAACTGGATTTGATGACGCTGACCTTGAGCGACGTGGTCAAGATGCGCATTGCGACGCCGAGCAACGGCGGCTCCGCGCTCGAGCTCTCGGGCGACCTTTCGGTGTGGGACGCGCTCGATCGGCTCGCCGCCGAGGGAATCGACGAGCTCAAGGTTCGCACCGCCGACGGCGCGCTTTCGATCAGCCGCCGCGCGTTGCTCGAGAAGCTCGATGGAGGCGCGCGATGATCGAGTGGTCCGCGCTGCTTTCGGCCACGCTGGAGCACCTCGAGCTGACCGCGCTGGCGGTCGCGATCGCGGTCGTGATCGGCGTGCCGCTCGGCGCCTACCTCACGCGGCAGCGCTTTTTCGCGGGGCCGGTGCTGGCGCTGATCGGCCTGATCCAGACCGTGCCCAGCGTGGCGTTGCTCGGCCTCTTGATCCCGCTGCTCGGGATCGGCGAAAAGCCCGCGCTGGTCGCGCTGTTCGCCTACGCGCTCTTGCCGATCGTGCGCAACACCTACGCCGGGCTCGATTCGGTGGACCCGGCTTCGATCGAAGCCGCGCGCGGAATGGGCCTGCGCGAAGCACAGATCGTGCGAAAAATAGCGTTGCCGCAGGCGCTGCCGGTGGTCATGGGCGGGATCCGCACCGCGACCGTGATCAGCGTGGGCGTCGCGACCTTGGCCGCGCTGATCGGCGCGGGCGGGCTCGGCAAATTCATCTTCCGCGGCATCGCGATGGTCGACATGCCGACGGTGCTGCTGGGCGCGATCCCCGCCGCGCTGCTGGCGCTGGCGCTCGACCTCGGCCTTTCGGTGCTCGAGAAGCGGCTCGTTCCCGCCGGGCTGCGCGCCGGATGACGCCGCTCGCGGCGCGCCTGCGCGGGCTTTTGGTCCTGTTCGGCTTCGCGGCCGCCGCGGTCGCGCTCTTCAGCCTGGTGTTCGCGCTGATCGACCGCCGCGCTGCGAACGGCGCAAGCTCGATCCGGATCGGTTCCAAGGCGGACACCGAGGGCATTCTGCTCGCGGAAATCATGGCCCGGCGCATCGAGCGCGAGACCGGGCTCACGGTCACGCGGCGCACCGCGCTCGGCGGCACCCAGCTCTGCTTTCAGGCGCTGCTGGCAGGAGCGATCGACCTCTACCCCGAATACACGGGCACGGCGCTGGTCGCGCTGCTCGGCCACCAGCCGCTCGCGGACTCGCGGCAGACCTTCGAGCTCGTGCAGCGAGAGCTGGCGGAGCGCGACGGCCTCACGCTGCTCGCGCCGCTCGCCTTCAACAACACCTACGCGCTGGCCATGGCGCGCTCGCGGGCGGAGGCGCTCGGCATCACGAAAATCTCCGATCTGGTTCGACATCCCGACCTGCGCGCCGGATTCACGGCGGAGTTCGTGGGCCGGGAAGACGGCTGGCCCGGCCTGCGGTCGCGCTACCGCCTCACTTTCACCGCAGCGCCGCGCACGCTCGAGGCCGGACTGATGTACCGAGCCGCGCGAGAATCCGAGATCGACGTGATCAGCGCCTATGCAACCGACGGCCGGATCGAAAAGTTCGATCTTCGCGTGCTCGAAGACGACGCGCATTTCTTCCCTCCGTATCAGGCGGCGCCGCTGCTGCGCCGCTCGACGCTGGCCGGCCACCCCGGGATCGGCCGCGCGCTCGCGCCGCTCGCAGGACGCCTGACCGACGCCGAGATGCGCCGGCTCAATGCCGCGGTCGACATCGATCGGCGCCGCCCCGAGGACGTCGCCGAGGAATTCGTGCGCACGCTAGACTGAGCGCCATGCAAGAACGCAATTTTCATCTGCGAAGCCGGGCCGTGCACGAAGGCGAGGCGAACGATCTGGTCAGCCTGGAGATGGAGATCGAGCTCGAGAGCGGCTGGGAAGCGGTCGCACTCGGCCTGAAGTCGCCGCCGTTTCGCGCCTTCGTGTGCACGGCGCTGATGTGTCAGCACGCCTACCTGCGCATGAACGCCGCCGAGCGCGGCCTCACCTGTTCGCGTGCGGAGGCGGAGTTCTGGATGAACACCGACGATTTTTTCGTGAAGGAGATCCGCGCCGCCTTCAAGCTCGTCGTCACGCGCGGCACTCCTTCGGCCGAGGATCTCGCGTTCATCAGCGAGCGCATGCGGGATTGCCCGATTTCGCGAAACTTAGCGGACGTCGCCAAGACCACCACGCTCGAGCTGATTTCGGCGCCATGACGCCGGCGATGCTATACGCGAATCGATGAAGGCTCTGCGCTACGTGATCTGCGACGTTTTCACCGACCGAGCCCTGACCGGCAACCAGCTGGCGGTGTTCACCAACGGCAGCAAGCTCGACGCGGAAACGATGCAGGCGCTCGCCCGCGAGATGAACTTCTCGGAAACCACGTTCGTGCTGCCCGCCAGCGCGGGCGGCCACGCCAGGATCCGCATCTTCACGCCGCTCCGCGAGCTGCCCTTTGCCGGCCATCCGATCCTTGGCAGCGCATTCGTGATCGGCGGCACGGTACAGCTCGACGTGCTGCGGCTCGAAACCGCGTCCGGCCTGGTGCCGGTGCGGCTCGAACGCGAGGGCGCACGCGTGGCGTTCGGCTGGATGGACCAGCCGCTGCCGAAGATCGAGACCTTCGGCGCCGGCCCTGCGCTGCTCGCGGCGCTGGGCGTCGAACGCGCGGCGTTGCCGATCGAGACCTACGACAATGGCTTACCCAAAGTCATGGTGGCGCTCGAAAGCCCGGAGCAGGTCGCGCGCTTGAAGCCCGACTTTTCGCGGCTGCTCGAGCTCCCGGCAGAAGGCTTCAGCGTGTTCGCCGGCTCCGGGAAAAACTACAAAACCCGCATGTTCGCTCCGGGCGCCGGAGTGAACGAGGACCCCGCCACGGGTTCGGCGGCCGGCCCGCTCGCGCTTCACCTCGCGCGCCACGGCCGCATCGGCTACGGCGAGCTGATCGAGATCGAGCAGGGCACGGAGATCGGCAGACCGAGCACCCTGTACGCCCGCGTTCACGGCTCGAACGAAGCGCTCGAACGCGTGGAAGTCGGCGGCTCTGCCGTGGTGGTCGCCCGCGGCGAGTTCCGGTTCTGACCGACAAAATGAGCGCGGGGCAGCTGCTGTTCGCGGCTGCCCCGCTGGCTCCGGCTACGAGAGTCCCGGCTCAGTTCCCGAGGTTGAAACCGTACCAGGGCCCGCCGACGCTCGGCGCGTAGAGGCCGAACATGTTGCACATCTCTTTGTTGTAGACCTCGTTGCCGAAGGTGAGCGGCTGCTGCTTGTCGCCGTTGTACACTTCGCATTCCCAATCGACCGAGTCACCCGGCTTGAGGTAGATGGCGCCGCTGCGGCCGCCGTAGGTCTTGGTTTCGCGGTTCGAGGGGTTCCGCGTAGTCACGCTGTCGAACTTCATCAGCTTCGGCTCGTGCCAGTCGAAGTCCTCGAACAAGAGCTCGCGGTTGCCGCTGATCGTGGTCCACGCCGAGAAGCGCTCGGTGTGGGCGTGGTAGTGACCGGTTCCGATGAGCAAGCGGAACTGCGGGTCGGCGTCTGCCGGCACGTCGGCGCGGCCCTTGATGATCTGACGCTGGTTGAGCGCCACGCTCATCGTCACGCCGCCGATGAAGAAGATCGGATCGGCGAGCTGCTTGACCGTGGATTCGTCCTCGACGTAGATCAAGTTCGCCCACGACTCTTTCAGCATCGCATGTTCGGTGTCGGTGTTGAAAAAGTGGAGCTGCATGATGCCCTGCTGGCGGGCGGGCAGCTTGGTGGCAAGACCGAAGTTCTCCTCGGCATCGCTCTCGCGCTTCACGTCGAGAATCTGGGTCTGCGCACCGAAGATGTTGCGCTGATTGAGGCCTTCGTTGCAGGCGAGCTGCGGCTTGTCCGAGTCCGGCAAGTCGTTCGGGACGACGTACAAGAGCATGTGGTGCGAGCCCGGGCGCATGCGGGCGTGATACTCGTTGTAGTAGATATCCCGGTCGTTCGGCGTGTCGATCAGGATGCAGTCCGTGACCTCTTCACCCGGACCGATCAGCCACTTGTTCATCTCTTCCTGGCTGTAGTCCTTGGGCCCGTAGTGGAACTGAAAGCCCTTGCCCTCGGGCGGCGGGAGGATGCAGTTCTCGTCGCCGCGGTAGCCCGTGTTGAGCGGGCCGCACGGCTTGGCCATGTCTCCGTATTTGGTAGCGGGATCGTTGGGGTCCGTTTTCGAGTCCGTTCCCTCGTCACCGCTGCTGCAAGCGACGAGCGGAGCTGCGAATGCCATCGTCAACAACGCAATATGCCCATGCCGCAAGTTCATGATTGGCCTCCAGAAAACCGCGTGATTTCGGGTGGCTGGCCGGTCAGCCAACGCCGACTTCACCTACCGTATCACCAAACAGTGTCTTGGTCGATAGGCTCTTTATGAGTTTTGAGGGCCGCTACACAGACTCCTGGTTAAGAGCAGGAAATAATTGGACATTGCTGAGGCAAATTCCCGTGGAAAAAATCGACCCCCTGCCCTGCCGGCCCTCCGGCGTCGTACGCTGGAGGGTACTGTGATCTCGGAGCGGGAACTGCCGAGCGCCAGCGCAAGCGCGCTCCACGCAGCGCTGCGCGGGTCGCTAACCAAGGTGGCGCCCCAGTTGGCAGCCGACGCGGCTCGCGCCAAGACGGACGACCCCAACGACGCCGCGGCAGCCCGGCACTTCCAGGCGCTGCTCGAAGCCGCGTATCTGGTGGCATCAGCTGATGGTCTGGCCGACGCGGAGCGCCGCACGCTCGCGGCGCTGCTCGAAGCCGCGAGCGGCCAGGCGTTCGCGTCCGACAAGTTCGAGCTCCACTTTCGCGATCTCGACGACGCAGTGGAGATGCTCGGACGGCGCGAGCGCCTGCGCCGTACCGCCGAAGAATTCGAAACGCGCGAAGCGCGCGACGAAGCGATCGGCTTCGCGCTGCTGGTCGCGATCGGCGACGGCAAGCTCGCCGCTCCGGAGATCGCTGCGTGGCGTGAGCTCGGCACGCTGCTCGGTTTTTCGGAAGACGCGCTCGAGCGCCGCTGCAAAGAAATCTTCGAGCACCTCGAGCTCGCCCTGAGGAGCAACGCGTGAGCTTCGTCAATCACATGGCCCGGGAGATCAATTGCAAGATCGTCTATTACGGTCCGGGCCTGTGCGGAAAAACGACGAACCTCCACTACATCTTCGAGAAGACCGCGCCCGAAGCCAAGGGCAAGATGATCTCGCTCGCCACCGAGACCGAGCGCACGCTGTTCTTCGACTTCTTGCCGGTGACGCTGGGTGAGGTTCGCGGCTTCAAGACCCGCTTTCACCTGTACACGGTGCCGGGACAGGTGTTTTACGACGCGAGCCGCAAGTTGATCCTGAAGGGCGCCGACGGGCTGATCTTCGTCGCCGACTCGCAGGCCGAGCGCGCGGAGGCCAACCTCGAAAGCCTCGACAATTTGCGGGCGAACCTGGCCGACCAGGGCCTGGACATCGACAAGCTGCCGCTGGTGATGCAGTACAACAAGCGCGATCTGCCGAACGCGATACCGCTCGACGAGATGAGCCGCGCGCTCAACCCCAAGAAGCTTCCGGAGTTCGAGAGCAGCGCGCGCACCGGCATGGGCGTTTTCGATACGCTGAAGGCCACGTCGAAGCTGGTGTTCGCTCAGCTGCGGCAGGCCCGCGCGTAATCGTTGAAGCCCGCGATCAGCGCGATCAACAGCCGCCGCGCCATGTACGCCGCGCCGCGCTCGTTCAAGTGGACGAGGTCGGAGTGCGCCATCCCCGACGCCCGGAACTTCAGGATCGAGAGCTCGCCGCCCATCGCGGCGTGAAAGTCCCAATAGGCGCAGCCGGTTTCGGCCGCTACCCGTTGCTTGCGGCGCGCGAGGCGAGTGATGCGCTGGCTCGCACGCGGCTTCTTCTCGGTGCCGTACGCGAGATCGGGCGGGCTCAGCACTAGCAGCGATGCGCCGGGCAGGGCGGCCTGATGCAGGCGGATCCGATCGCTCAGCGCGGCGTCGTGAGCCGGGCCGTCGTCCTCGGTCGCGCCGGTCAAAAAGATCACGAGGTCGTAGGGGCGCTGCGCCAGGGCAAGGCTCACGATCTCCCGATTCATGCGCGCCAGCAGCACTTCGTTCGCGCCGCCCACCCCCAGCGAATCGACGACCACGCCCGGCGCCTCGCGCTCGAGCGCGACGCCGAACAGACGAACGCCACGGTCGGCGACGAAAACGAGGTCGTGCGGCTGGTCGCTCAGCGCGAGCTCGCGGTGCCCGGCGCTCAGGCGCTCGCCGGCGGTCTCGACGCTCGAAAGCTCCTTCCCATCGGCTCGGATCGCGAAACGCCTGCCCCCCGGGCGTTCGAGGTAAAAGACCTGAACCCGACTGGCAGAAGTCTTGACCGTGCGCACCCAGGCGCGCGCGCCGTCGGCAAGGCTCTCGGCGGCGATCCCGCCGAACCCGTACGCTTGATCACGGGCGGCGTCGGTCGAAACCGCGAACGACCGAAACGCCTGCTGCTCGAGGTCGTGCTCGATGTCGACATGCCGGTACCACGGCCACGGCTTTCCGAACGCGACGTAGCCGTGGCCCGCATCGCCGAAGCGCGCCTGGAGCACGCGGCGCATCTCACCGGTCAACAGATCATCGGTCAGATTCGAATCGCCGTAGACCGCGATCCGAACGTGCTGTTTGGCCTGGCCGCGGGCAAGCTCGGCCAGGCGCCGGTAGAACGAGCTCAGGCCGCGCCACTCGGGGTCGATCAGCGGCGGCAGCGGAACGTCGAAGCGCGTCGTGATCGCTTCCGGCGCTTCGATCACGAGCGGCTCGCAGCGCTCGGGAGCCGGCGCCGGAGCCGCACTCGCAACGGGCTCGGGGGTGGGGGCGAGACTGTTCACGGGCGGCGCTCGCACGGCGGAGACCGCGGGGCGCGGAACGGTCTCGGCTTTCTGCGCAGGGTCCGCAGCACACGCGAGCACGAAAAGGCCCGCGGCTAGCCCCAAGCGTTCGATTGACTTGAGCATATTTGAAGGACGAGCTCCGTCGTCAGGTCACGGTGTATCCTAGTTCACATGGGTGCGGCGCGGCCGAAGCTCCACAGCGTCGCGATCGAGCTCACCGCGCTTTGCAATCAGAAGTGCGACTACTGTTACAACGCCTGGCGCGAGGACGGCGGGGCAGAGCTTTCGGCGGGCCACCGCGACAAGCTGCTGCCGCGGGTGGAACGGCTGCTCGCGGCCGTCGAGCTCGATCACGTCACGCTGACCGGTGGTGAGCCCTTCGCCCGCGCGGACCTGTTCGAGCTGCTCGACCTGCTCGCGGCGCACCACGTCCCGGCGCAGATCATCTCCAACGGGGGGCTGATCGGTGACGCGCACGCCGCGCGGCTCGCGCCGTATCGCGTGCGCTACGTCCAGATCACGCTGAACGGGCCGGACCGCGCGTTGCATGAAGCGCACGTCGGCGCCGGCTGTTTCGAGCGCACGCTCTCGGGCATTCGCGCTCTCTTGCGCCATGAGGTCCCGGTCGTGGGCTGCATCGTGCTCACGAAAAAGAACTGCGCCCACGCGGCGGCGATCCTCGAGCTCTGGCACGAGCTCGGAGTCCGGCACATCGCGCTCAGCCGCTTCAGCCCCGCCGGCTACGCCGCGCGCCACGCGGCCCAGCTCTTGCCGAGCCGCCGCGATCTGATTCGAGCCTTCGAGCAGGCGGATCCGTTCGGGCGCGAGCGCACAATGACGCTGACTTGCACGATGCCGGTGCCGCCGTGCGCGGTCGAGACCGAGCGCTTCGGCGCGATCCGCTTCGGGACCTGCCCGATCGGCACGCCGCTCCAGGAATTCGCGCTCGGACCCGACGGGCGGCTCCGCCACTGCACGCTGCACGGCTCGGGGCTCGGTGGCGGCGGCGACGTGCTGGATTCCGATTTCGACGTCGCTGCCGTGGTGGCGGGGCAGGAGCCGCGGCGTTATCGCGCCGAGACGCCGGAATTTTGCCGCGGCTGCCTGCACGAGAAGACCTGCGCCGGCGGCTGCGGCGCGGCGGCCGAGTGGGTTCTGGGGCACGCGCGCCGCCACGCCGATCCGTTCGTGATGCAGCACGTCGACGACGAGCTCGCGGCGCGGCTGGAGCGCCAGCGGCGCGACGGGCGCACGCACCTGGAGATGATCCTGTGACCGACGACGAATCCAAGCGCATCATTCTGTCGCGGCGGGCGCGCTTCGTCGCCGCCGCGCTCGCGAGCGCGGGCCTCAGCGCCGCGAGCTGCAACAAGAACGCGCCCGAGAGCAACCCGCAGCCGTGTTTGAGCGTGCCGGTGCAGCGCGTCGACGCGGCGCCACCACCGCCCGAAGTCCCTCCCAGCGCACCGCCTTCGCAGGAGGTGACTCCGCCCGTGGAGCCTCCGCACGTGTGCCTGTCGCCGATGCCCCCGCCGCCACCGGACGCGGGGACGTCCAAGAAGAAACCTGGCTGACCTCGGGGATCGGATGACCGACGACGAATCCAAACGCATCATTCTTTCACGCCGGGCGCGCTTCATTGCGGCTGCGCTGGCCAGCGCCGGGCTCGCCGCGAATCCTGCGTGCGGCGGCGACACCGATGACGGCGCGAGCAATGGCGGCGGCAGCGGCGGACAGA
>Ga0111538_10003061_pt1 | contig 23424 bp, 22 predicted proteins | sample SoiMethybrSBSTD1_FD_79669 | JGI IMG/M metagenome (GOLD analysis project Ga0111538, IMG submission 79669) | Bulk soil microbial communities from a Populus tree surrounding site in Tennessee, USA - Soil MetaG P. TD hybrid SBSTD1 (version 2)... | ecosystem: Environmental > Terrestrial > Soil >...
ATCGCGTCATGCCAGCGCTTCACGTTTGGATAGTCGTTGAGGCCGATATCTTTGACGCCATGCAGATGCACGTCCGAATACATGGTCATGTCGGCGATCGAATAGGCGCCGCCGAAATATTCGTTGCTGGCCAGGTGTCGGTCGAGGGTGCCGAGCATGTCGCGTAGCACGGCGTCATAATGCTTCTGCGCCGGCGGCACCTTTTCCGGATTGCGCACCACCCAATGGCCGAACTGCTGCGACAGCGTGGTGAAGGTCGCCGAGCCATAGAACAGCCACTGGTCGACTTTCACGCGGGCGGCGGCATCGCTCGGATAGAACTTGCCGGACTTCTCGGCGAGATACTTCAGGATCGCGCCGGATTCGCACAGCGTCACGGTCGTGCCGCCGGGTCCGTCGTGATCGACGATCGCCGGGATCTTGTGGGCCGGGCTGATCTTGAGAAATTCCGGCTTCATCTGCGCCTTCTCGCGGATGTTGACCGGGATCACCTTGTGCGGGAGTCCGGTCTCCTCGAGCATCATGCGCGGCTTGTAACCGTTGTCGGTGGTCCAGGTGTAGCAGTCGATCACGTCATCCTCCCTTGAACTGCGGCATCACTTCGCGCGCGAACAGATCGACCGAGCGCGAGGCGGCCTCGAACGGAATGCTGCCGAATGCGAGATCGGCGACGAAATAGGTGATGCCGGTCGCCGCGACGGTCGTCTCGATGAAGTGGCGGACGGTTTCCGGCGTTCCCGCGACCGCCATGCCCCTGCCTTGCAGCGTGTCGAAATCCTCCGGATAGACACCACCGATCGGGAATTCGACTCCGCCCCACTGCCACAGCACCTCCATGTGATAGCGCCACAGCCGGTAGGCGCCGCGGGCGATGTCGAGCGCCTTGGCGTCGCTGTCGGCCACCACGACATGGCGGAACACGCCCATCAGCGGCATCGCGGTGCCGGCTTTGCCTTGCCAGGCGCCGCGATAGGCGTCGGTGATCGCCTTGACGCCAGGATTTGGCAGCAGCGTCACGATGTGGCCATTGAGGCGCGCCGCGTCGGCGGCCCGCGACGGCTCGATCGGCGCAAACCACAGCGGCGGGTGCGGCTGCTGCAGCGGCCGCGCCGTGATCTTCACGCGCTTGAACTGATAGTACTTGCCGTGATGCTCGAGCACGTCGCTTTGCAACGCCTTCAGCACGACCTCGCTGGCCTCTCGGTTGATCTCGGAGGATTTCGACGGATCGACCGCGAAGCTCGAAATCTCGATCGGCGAGGCGCCACGGCCGAGCCCCAGCTCGAAACGGCCGCGGCTCATGTGGTCCAGCATCACCACCTCTTCGGCGATGCGCAGCGGATGGTACATCGGCGTGACGTAGAGCAGCGGCCCGAACCGCAGCCGCGTGGTGCGCTGCGCCACTGCGGCGAGGAATACGCTGGGCGACGGCGACATGCCGAGCGGCGTCGAGTGATGCTCGGCGATGTGATAGGAGCGGAAGCCTGAGCGGTCGTATTGCTCAATCAGCTTGAGGCGGGTCTCGAATAGATCGGCGATCGGAACGCCGTTGTCGTCAAGATGATCGAAAACCCCGAATTCGAGCGGCATCAACGCCCCCTGCCCCACCATCCGACGGTCTTGCCGCCGCCTTGGACCGCAGGTTAGCGCCGGGTCGCCTTGTCCAGCAACGCCAGCAGACCCTTGAGCAGGTCGATCGGCCGCGGCGGACAGCCTTTGATATGCAGATCGACCGGCACCACGGTCGTAACGCCGCCGCCGACCACCGCGTAGCGGCCCTCGAACACGCCGCAGCCGCAGGCGCAGTCGCCGACCGCCACCACCCATTTCGGATCGGGTGTCGCCGCGTAGGTGCGCTCGAGCGCGACCTTCATGTTGTGCGACACCGGGCCGGTGACCAGCAGGACGTCGGCATGCCGCGGCGAGGCCACGAACCTGATGCCGAAGCGCTCGACGTCATAAACCGCGTTGTTGAGCGCGTGGATCTCAAGCTCGCAGCCGTTGCAGGAGCCGGCGTCGACCTCACGGATCGTGATCGAGCGGCCGAACAGCTTGCGCGCGCGGGTCTCCAGCGCCTTGCCGACCTCGGCGAGCGCCGCGCTGTCGGGCGTCGGCGCATCGACCGTGACGGCCCGGGAAATCAGCGATCGGAGCAGCAGCGTGCGCATCAGATGTCGTGCCCCGAATACGAGCAGTTGAACGATTTGTTGCAGAGCGGGAAGTCGGCGACGATGTTGCCCTCGATCGCGGCTTCGAGCAGCGGCCACTGGAACCAGGACGGATCGCGCACATGGCAGCGCGCGACGCGGCCGTCGAGGATGCGCAGCCAGACAAAAATGTCGCCACGAAACGCCTCGGTCATCGCCACGCCCTCGAGCCGGCCGATCTGCTTGGGCACTGCGACGATGTTGCGGCCGGCCGGCAAATCGGCGAGCCAGGCCTTGATCAGGCGGATGCTCTGCTCGATCTCGCGGATCCGAATCCAGACCCGGGCATCGACGTCGCCGGCGGTCAGCACCGGCACGTCGAACTTGGCGTCGGCATAGGGCCCGTAGGCGTGATTGCGCCGGGTGTCGAAATCGCGCCCCGAGGCGCGGCCGATATAGCCGCCCGCCGCCCAGCGCGTCACCAGTTCGCGGCCGACGATGCCGGTCGTGCAGGTGCGGTCCTGCAATGACGGCGTCGCATCGTAGACCCGGACCACCTCTGCGAATTGCGGCTCGATCTCCTCGAGCATCAGCATGATGCCGCGCGCCGCGCCCGGTCCGGTTTCCTCGCAGCCGCCCGGCACGATCTTGTCCATCATCAGCCGGTGGCCGAAGGCGCGGTCGGCGGCGGCGAGAACGCGCTCGCGGAAGATGCCGCAATAGGCATGGATCAGCGCGAACGAGGCGTCGTTGCAGATTGCGCCGATATCGCCGAAGTGATTGGCGATACGCTCAAGCTCAGCCATCACGCCGCGCAGAATTTTCGCGCGTGGCGGCGGCTCGATCCGCAGCGCCTCCTCGACCGCATGCGCGAAGGCCAGGCTGTAGGCCACCGTGGAATCGCCTGACACGCGCGCGACGACGCGCGCCGCCTGCTCGATCTCGACATCGGTGGTCAGCGCGTCAATGCCCTTGTGGACATAACCGAGCCGCTCCTCGAGCCGCGCCACGGTCTCGCCGTTGGCCGTGAAGCGGAAATGGCCGGGCTCGATGATCCCGGCATGCACCGGGCCGACCGGGATTTCGTGCAGGCCCTCGCCGGTGACTGGCAGAAATTCGTAGGCCGCGGGATCGCGCGCCGGCGCCGGCGTGCGCGCGCCGAGCGGCGCCGCGATGCCCCAGGCGCCGTGATCGAGCCAGGGCCTGCGGTCCGCCAGGCCGACCGGCATGTGGCCGTACAGATCACGCACCGCGCGCTCCAGCCGGATCGCGGGCGGATGATGCCGGCCGATCGACGGGAAGCCGCCGTCCTTCACGGCAATCGAGGCGACGCAGGGCGCCTCGCCCGGCGGGCGTAGCGCGACATGCACGGCTTCGACATCGGCCCAGAGCGAGATCAGATCGCCGCCGCCCGAACCAAGTTCGCGGCCGATCGCGATCCAGGTGGTGTCGTCGACCACGACACGCGTCCAGGGCCGGTGACCGCTGAGCGGCTGGCGTTTGGCGATCAGAAGCGCGAGGCGATCGGTCATGGCGTCACCCGAGCAAGGCCGCGACCGCGCGGAACCAGCGCACCACCGGCTCCGGCAGCCAGAGCCCCGCGACCAGCACCAGCCCGAGGTGCACGAACAGCGGCAGATAGGTTGCCTTGACCTCGCCGGCCGGCCCGCTCGGCTCGCCGAACAGCACGTCCTGCAACCGCAGGATCAGCGCCCCGAACGCGACGATCATGCCGAACACCAGGATGACAGCGAGCAGCGGCGCCCGCGCGAAGCTCGACGACACCAGCATGAACTCGGACGTGAACACGCCGAACGGCGGCAACCCCGCGATCGCGATGACACCGATCGCGAGCCCGGTCGCCAGCGCCGGATGCGTCACCGACAGGCCTTTGATGTCGGCGATGCGCTGGGTGCCTTTGACCTGCGCGATGTGGCCGACCGCAAAGAAAATCGCCGACTTGGTGAGCGAGTGCATGGTCATGTGCAGAAGCCCCGCAAAGTTCGCCAGCGGCCCGCCCATGCCGAACGCAAAGGTCATGATCCCCATGTGTTCGATCGACGAATAGGCGAACAGCCGTTTGATGTCGCGGCGGCGGTAGAGCATGAAGGCCGCGAACACCAGGCTGATGAGGCCAAGCACCACCATGATCAGGCCGACGTCGAGGGTGGCCGGGTTGCCCGACAGGATCATCTTGAAGCGCAGCAGCGCATAGAGCGCGACGTTGAGAAGAAGGCCCGAGAGCACCGCCGAGATCGGCGTCGGGCCTTCGGCGTGCGCGTCAGGCAGCCAGGCGTGGAACGGCGCCAGACCCACCTTGGTGCCGTAGCCGACCAGCAGGAACACGAAGGCGAGCGAGAGAAGTCGAGGATCGAACTTCGCGGCGTTCTTCGCCAACAGGTCCCAGGCCATTGCAGGCAGCCCCTCGCCCAGTGCCTCCTGGGCGACGAGATAGACCAGGATGGTGCCGAAGAACGCGAGCGCGATGCCGACCGATCCGAGGATGAAGTATTTCCAGGCCGCCTCGACCGCCTCGGGGGTGCGGTAGATGCCGACCATCATGACGGTCGACAGCGTCGCGACCTCGACGCCGACCCAAAGCAGGCCGATATTGTTGGCGACCAAAGCCAGATTCATCGCGCCGAGCATCGCCTGGTAGAGCGCGTGGTAGAACCGCAGGAAGGTCGGCGTCAGCCGGCCGATTTCGAGCTCATGGCCGATATAGCTGGCGCTGAAGATCGAGGTCGTGAAGGCGACGAAGGTGGTCAGCGTCACCAGATAGACGTTGAAATCGTCGACGATGATGATGTCGCTGCGGAAGCGGTCGCTGACCAACAGCGCGACACCGCCCAGAAAGGTCAGCGCGCAAGCGAGCACGTTGAGGATCGCGCCGGCACGATAGTTTGGGATGAACGCCAGCAGTATGACGGCAGCGGCCGGGACATAAAGCACAGCTTCGAGCGGCGAGATCACGTGTGGTCTCCCCGTTCGCCGCGGAAGCGATCCAGCGCGCTGACGTCGACAGTGTCGAAGCGCTCGCGGATGCGGAACACGAACACGCCGAATACGATGAACGCGATCAGGATCGAGAACGCCACCGAGAACTCGACCACCAGCGGCATGCCTTTGGCGCCGGTCGCGGCCAGCACCAGGCCGTTCTCGAGCGACATGAAGCCGATGATCTGGGTGACGGCGTTGCGCCGTGTGATCATCATCAGCAGGCCGAGCAGAATGACGGCCAGCGCGAAGGCAAGATCCTCGCGCACCAGCAGGCTGACATTCTCGCCGACCGGCAGCACCAGCAGAATCGACAGCGCCACCAGACCGAGCCCGATCAGCATGATCGGGCCGCCGCCGATCACCTGTTCGATCTCGCGATGGATGCCGAGCCGCCGCACGATGCGATGCAGCGCCGCTGGAATCACGAAGCCCTTGAGGATGAGCGCGATCGCAGCGGTCACCAGAAGATGCGGCGCGTCCTGGATCAGCGCCTGCCAGGCGACCGACAGCGACAGCACGATCGCCTGCAACGCGAACACGTTGAGCGTCGCCGTGATGCGGTCCTGGTAGAGCAGCACGAAGCTCAGCACCAGCATGCCGCCAGCGAGAAGATGCGCGACATCGAATGCTAAAGTGCGCATCAGAAGCTCCGCGACACGAACAGCAGGAACACGGCGAGCGCGCCGGCCGCGAACGATGCGCCGAGGAAGATCGGGTAGCGGAACACCCGCATCTTGGCGATCGCGGTCTCGCCGATCGGCAGCAGCACCATCAACGCCAAAACCTTGGCGACGTAGGTCAGGAGTCCAATGCCGAGCGCCGCGAAGCTCTTGTCGGTGGTGGCCATGCCGAACGGCAAAAACAGGCAGACGAGCAGCGAGGAATACAGCACCAGCTTGAGCGCCGCCGCGGCCTCAATCATGGCGAGATGGCGGCCGGAATATTCCAGCACCATCGCCTCATGCACCATGGTGAGCTCGAGATGAGTCGCGGGATTGTCAATCGGGATGCGGGCGTTCTCGGCGATCGCGACCAGCACGAAGGCGACCAGTGCCAAGCCGAGCGAGACCCGCAAGCCGACATGGCCGTCAATGAAGTTCTCTGCGATGGTTGAAAGCTGCGTGGTGCCGGCGACCAGCGCCACCGTGAACGCCACCAGCAGCATCGCGGGCTCGGCCAAAGACGCAATCATCATCTCACGCGAGGAACCGATGCCGCCGAACGCGGTGCCGACGTCCATGCCGGCGAGCGCCAGCGCGAACCGCCCGGTCGCCAGCAACGCCACGATGGCGATCAGGTCGGCCGACCAGGAGAACAGAAGATTGGTCGCATAGGTCGGGATCAGTGCCGCCGCGACCCAGGTCACGGCGAACAGAAGATACGGCGCGACCCGGTAGAGCCAGGAGGCGTTGTGGGCGAGCACAGCCTCCTTGTGCATCAGCTTCCAGAGATCGAGATAAGGCTGCCACACGGGCGGACCGACCCGGCGCAGTGCCCTGGCCTTGACCTTGCGGGTGACGCCGAGCGCAAGCGGCGCCAGCGCCAGCACCAGGAACATCTGCACGGCCTGCAGGATGAGGTCGAGGATCAGCGCCATGCGGCCACCACCAGCAGCAGGACGATGAGGGTGCCGAACACCAGCGTCAGGTAACGGCGGATGGTGAGAAACTGGAGCTGGTTCAGCACCGTGGCCGAGCGCAGCACCAGCCGCGCCAGCGGCCCGTAGGCGAACCGCCAAGCCGGGTCGAGCACCTTGACGTGGAAGCGTGCGGCGCGGCTGTCGCCCGGCCGCGGCATGTCGACCTTCTCGCGCACCCCGAACACGGTCGCCGCGAACACCCGGCGGATTGGCATCGCGAAGCTCGACGAGGTGTATTGCGTCGCTGCCGACGGATCCGGATAGCCGCAGTCCCAGATTGCGCTGCGCCGGGTCGCCCGCGTCGCGTAGCGATGGATGAACATCGCGGTCAGCGTGCCAGAGATGGCGAGGAAAATCAGGATGATGAGGCCGTTGTATGAGCTGCGGCTCTCGGCGATTGGCACAATCGAGCCCCAGGACAGCATCGGCACGAACTGCGTCTGCGCCGGCATGCGGGCGCCGACCAGCATCTGCACGGCCGGCGCAAGGCCATCGACCACCAGGAACGGCACCACGCCAAACAGGGCGCAGAGCGCCGCGAGAATGAACATGGCGCTGAGCGAGAATGCGTCGACCTCGCGTGCCGCGCTGGCCACCGAGCTGCGCGGCCGGCCCAGGAAGGTGACGCCGTAGGCTTTGACGAAACACGCCGCCGCGAGCGCCGCCGACAGCGCCAGCAGCGCGCCGACCGCGGGGATCAGGAATTTCAGGCCCCACTGCGGCAGCTGCGGCGACACCAAAATCGCCTGGAAGGTCAGCCATTCGGAGACGAAGCCATTGAGCGGCGGCAGCGCGGCGATCGCGGCGCAGCCGATCAAAAACGCAACCGCGGTCTTGGGCAGGCGATGAATGAGCCCGCCGAGACGCTCCATGTTGCGCTCGCCGGTGGCGTTGAGCACCGCGCCAGCGCCAAAGAACAGCAGGCTCTTGAAGATCGAATGATTGAGCACATGAAACAACGCCGCTGTCATCGCCAGCGCGGCCAGCACCGGCATGTTGCCGACGCGGAACGCCAGTGCGAGACCAAGCCCGATGAAGATGATGCCGATGTTCTCGACCGTGTGATAGGCGAGCAGCCGCTTGAGGTCGTGCTGCATCAGCGCATACAGCACGCCCAGCACCGTGGTGATGCCGGCGAGCGCCAGCACCACGAAGCTCGACCAAAGCGGCGGCTGGCCGATCAGATCGAACACGATGCGCATGCAGCCATAGACTGCGACCTTGGTCATCACGCCGCTCATCAGCGCCGAGACGTGGCTCGGCGCGGCGGCGTGCGCGAGCGGCAGCCAGACGTGCAACGGCACCAGGCCGGCCTTGGAGCCGGCGCCGACGAGCGTCAGCAGCAGCACCATCGCGGCGACAAAGGCATCGGGATGATGATTACGGATCGACGCGAAGGCGTAGCCGCCGTCTGGCCCGGCCAGCAATCCGAACGCCAGCAGCAGCGCGAGCGTGCCGAAACTCGCCATCACCAGATAGATGTAGCCGGCGCGGGCGTTCTCGGCAGAGCGGTAATTCGCCATCACCAACGCCCAGGAGGTCAGCGACATGAATTCCCAGGCGACCAGGAAACCGAAAGCGTCGTCGGCCAGCACCACCAGATTCATGCCGCCGAGATAGGCCGGAAAGAACGGCAGCACGCGCCGCGGCTCGGACTCGTGACGACCGTAGCCGATCGCGTAGAGGCTCGCGGCAGCGCTGCCGAGATTGACGACCACCAGGAAGAACGCCGCCAGCGCATCGAGCCGGAAATGCGCGCCGATACCGGGCAAGCCGAGCGGAAGCGCCAGCGTGGCCACATCGCCACCGGCGATGAGTTGCCACAGTCCCACCGCCAGCGCGGCCAGCGAGATCGCAAGGCTCGCACCATAGGTGAGGACCGAGCCCAGCCGCATGCGCGCGATCGGGATGGCGAATGCCGCAACCGCGATGAGCGCGGCCACGCACCACAGCCCGATCACGACCGGCATTTGCGGGTGTCCCTGAACGCCCCCGGGCGCGCGATGGAACCCGGTTCACGCGGGATATCAAAGCAAGTTCATGCCAGCAAGGCCAGAAAACCCGGAAATTTCAAACCAAAAAACAAGATCCCAACGGGCCACCGGCCAATTCGGGGTCGCGAGTCGCACGTTACGCAAGTAAAGGGACGGAACCGGATTGATTTCAGTAAGCCTCCCACGCTGGCGGCGCGCTCTTACCGATCGGTGACCGGCATCGGATCTGTGGACAACGTCGCCGTTGTTCCCTCCTCGCTTACCTCTGTCCAATTTGCATGCACCAGAGATTCCCAAATTGCGCCCCGCTTTGGCCACCCGGATCAGCCGCTATGGCGTGGGGGGCCGCAGGGGAGAATGTCATGCGCGGCCGAATTCAGCTTCTGGCGCTGTCTGCCACGATCGGACTTGGCGTGATGGCAGCACCAACCGCCGCACGCGCCTGCGTCGAAGCCGGCTGCAGTCCGGCGCGGGAAGCAAAACCACAACAGCCGATCAAACTCGAGAAATTCCGCCGCAACCCGGTGGCGCTGGGCAAGGCGACGCGGGTGGTCAAGACGCCTGACGGCGATTACGCCAAGGTCAAGCTCACCCGACGCGCCAAGGTCAAACCCGCAGCGCCGCAATTCCTTCCGGTGGCGGTTTCGCCCGAGGCTGAGGCGGCGCTCGCGATGCAAGCCTCGGTGCGCGTGGTCGAGGCCGACGAACTCAACGAGATCGATCTGACCGCCGAGGATCTGCCGCTGGTGCCGGTCCTGGTGACGACGACCAGCGAACCGCCGGTGCGCGTCGCCTCGAATATCGACGATCTCGACCGCAAGTCTGAAGAGACGACCGCGCCCGCAGCCGTGCCATCGCCCGCAACTGATGCGCAGCCGGACAATCTCAAGGCGTTGCTGTGGCGCTCGCTCGCCTGGCTCGGTGACGTCTGGACCACAATGATCGCGTCGGTGCGCAACCTGATTGGTTGACACAGGGTCGCGTTACAGCGCCGCGATGGTCTGTACCTCGACCAAAAACGGCTCCTGCACCAGCCGATCCACCATCAGCAATGTATTGGGTGGATAGACGCCGTTCGGAAACAGCTTCGGAAATTCCCGCAGCCGGTATTGCATGAACTTCGGGATGTCCTGCGAGTGCACCAGGTAGGTGGTGAACTGCACGACGTTGCCCCAGCCACCACCGACCGATTTCAGCGCGGCCTCGATATTGGCGAACACCTGGACGCATTGCGCGTCGAAGTCGTCGGCGCCGACCAGCTTGCCGTCGGCTGACGCCGAGAGTTGTCCGGCGATGAAGACGAACTCCGAGGCCTTGACCCGCGTGACATGCGAATACTGCCCCATCGGCTTGGCCAGCGTGGCAGGGTTCGAGATCGTGATGGCCGCCACAATGTCCTCCTCTATCGTGTAAGTCTCTCAAGCTCGGGGAAACGCTGGTAAGCGGCGTCCCTGCATTGCTCGCGGGCCGGATCGGGACCGGCGCCGCGATCGAGCCGGCTGTCGATCAAATGATCGAGCCGGCCATCGCGGAACGTCACCAGACTGTCCCGGCTGCCCAGATAGCGGCCCTCCGCATTCCTGGCGTTATAGCGAATGCAGACCGAGTAGCGCGAGCGGCCGTCAAGATTGCGCAGGGTCGGTTCCGACACGTAGGCGTCGCGCACACGCGTCGGGTCGTTCAGATAGCTCCGCATATAATCCAGAATCTCGGTCTTGTAGTTCGGCGGATAGGTGGTGGCGGCGCGCTCGCTGCGCTCCTGTTCGTACTTCCACTTCGCGTCGCAGGCGCCCAGCGCCAATGCGAGGACGATTATCGGGAGGCGCGCACCTGTTGTTTGCATCCTTGGAAATTAGCAGATTATGCAGCCGCGAATGAGGGCTCTGACTCAACAGTGGCGAGTTTCCAGGCTACTTCGCTAGGATATGCACAGCATGGCCGACCGAATCGAACTGGGCATCGTCTCGCGCACGTTCTTTTACGTCCCGGTCTGGGCCGCGATCGAGCACGGCCAGTTCGCCGACCAGGATCTCGACGTTTCGCTGTCGATCCTCGGCAACGCGTCGCAGGTGCCGCCGCTCACCGAAGGCCGCCTACAGGTGATGATCGGCTCGCCGGAGGCCGCGATCCAGGATGCCGCCGGCGGCGGACCGCTGCGGCTGGTCGCCGGCTCGACCGGCAAGGTCACCCACTCGGTGATCGCAGCGCCCCGCTTCAAGCGGATCGAGGACTTGCGTGGCGCGACCATCGGCATCCTCAACCGGGTCGAGGGCACGTTCTTCCAGCTGCAGACCATCATGTCCAAGCACGGCCTGCATTTTCCCGCCGACTACCAGGTCAAGGAAACCGGCGGCGTGCCGCCACGCCACAAGGCGCTGCTCGAAGGCTCGATCGATGCCGGCCTGCAATCGATCCCCTGGAATTACGTCGCGGAGGACGCCGGACTGAGCAATCTCGGCGAGGTCGTCGACTACGTGCCGGACTGGCAGTTCAATTCGACCAACGTCAACATCGGATGGGCCAAAGCGAACCGCGCGCTGTTGGTGCGCTTTCTGCGCGCGCTGCTGGCCGCGACCGAATGGGTTCACACCCATCGGGCCGAGGCTGCCGCGATCGCCGAGCGCGAACTGCCGACGCAACGCGATTACGCGTTGCGTGCCTGGGACTACTACATCGGCACCAATGCGCTGACGCGCGATCTCTCGATCAATCGCAAGGGATTGGAAGCCGTGCTCGCGGCGCAGCGCCAGGCCAACCTGCTGCCCGCCGACGCGCCCGGCAATCTCGATGCCTATGTGGTCGACGAATACTTGCGCGAGGCGCGGACCGGCTAGCGCGCTACAGCCACTTCTTCCATCGGAAGAACAGGAACGGCAGCACCGCCGAGACGATCATCAGGAACAGCGCCATCGGATAGCCGAGCGTCCATTCCAGCTCCGGCATGCTCTTGAAATTCATGCCGTAGATGGTGCCCACCAATGTCGGCGGCATCAGCGCCACAGCGGCGATCGAGAAAATCTTGATGATGTTGTTTTGCTCGATCGTGACCACACCGAGCATGGCGTCGAGCAGGAAGGTGATCTTGTTGGCGAGATAGGTGGCGTGGTCCGACAGCGACAGCACGTCGCGCTGCATCGCCTGAAGCTGGAGCCGCGTGTCCTTCGGCCAGCGCATGCCCTCGGCTTCGTTGGCGAGGAACAGCAGCAGGCGGCCGAGCGACACCAGGCTTTCCCGAACCTTGGAGGTCAGGTCGCCCTTGCTGCCGATGGTCTTCAGGATCTGATGGTAGGAGATCGAGCGGTCGGGGCCCTCGCCGTGTGGGTCGAAAATGTCGTGCGAAACCTGGTCGACCTCGACCCCGATGCGTTCCAAAAGATCGGCTTCGCGATCGATCACTGCATCGAGCAGATCCATCAGCACGCTTTCGCCCGAGGCCTGCTCGGGGCAGCTGCGGGTGAGCTTGTTGGTGATCAGCGTGAACGGGCGGGGTTCGTCGTAGCGCACCGTGACCAGTCTGTGGCCGGCCAGGATGAAAGTCACGGGCGTGTGCTTGGGCACCGCGGTGTCGGAATTGCACATCAAGGTCGCGGTCATGAACCGGGCATGATGCTCGACATAGAGCCGGCTCGAGACCTCGATCTCCTGCATCTCCTCCCGCGTCGGCACCGCGATGCCGAGCGCGCCCTCAACCAGCTTGTCCTCGCCGGGGCTCGGATTGACCAGGTCGAACCAGACGGTGCGATCGGGCACCTCGCCGCCCGGTGCGATGACGTGCCGCTCCAGCGACGAGCCTCGATGGACGTAGGCTGTAAGCATGCGGGATTGCCTGCGGACCGACGACAGCCGCAGTCATGGCGCGATCAGCGCAATCCCGCAACAAAAAACGATGCGCATCGGCGATCGCTGGCCGGCCCGATCGAGCCGACCTCGATCATGACAATGATGCGATGTCAGAGAACTCGCAGAGCGATGTTGTCACGCCACAGCGTCGGCGAACCGCGCGTCGATCTTGGCGACCACCGGCGCATAGGCCGGGTTCTTCGAAACCTTGGCGTAAGGCAGTGCGGCCACGACGGCCGAGATCCCGATCCGGCCATAACGATGATCGAGATTGGTGTGCTCCCGACGACGTTCCTCGTCCGGCTGACGCCGTTCGGTCGCGGTGTCTTGTCCGGTATTCCCAGTCATAAGTCCCTCCACAGATCCCATCTGGTGCAAGCCCCCTCAGTGCGCGCCGATCGAGGCGAAAATGCGCGGCAAATCGTGTCCTATCGGGGCAATTTCCCCTTGCAGCTTCATAGATTTGGCCCGAAAACCCGCGCCACGCCCTAGATATCGCGAGGCGGCCGGCCACTGCGCATTGAAGATCGATTATGGTAAACCTTTGATTAACGGCTCTGCGTGCAAGCTACGGGGGTGACGACCGGCCCCAGGGGCCGGGTTTCTGCGGCATTCCTGCAACAGTTTCACAGCAGCAGAGTGTACAGAGGCCCGATTGTCTGGATGGCCCGGCGGCTTTTCGTCTATCTAGGGTTAAGACATGCGGGGTGGAGCAATGGGACTTCGTTGTAAGACCGCCGGATTTGCGATGCTGCTGGCCGCAGGGCTGGCCGTGTCAGGCTGTGTATCGCAGACGATCGAGCCGGCATCCGACACCAATCTGACGCCGCGCGATCGCAAGCTGCTCGCCAATGCGCCCTACGCCAAGGCGACCATCCCCGAGCCATATCTGCGTCACATCGTCGATTATCACCGCAGGGAAGCGCCGGGCACGGTCGTGGTCGATCCTGACGCGCGCTATCTCTATTACGTGCTGCCCAACGGCAAGGCGATCCGCTACGGCGTCACCGTCGGCGAAGAGGCGCTGGCTTTCTCCGGCATCGCCAAAGTCGGCCGCAAGGAAGAGTGGCCGGCCTGGGTGCCGACCAAGGACATCAAGAAGCGGCTCGGCAATATTCCGGACTTTGTCGCGCCCGGTCCGCATAACCCGCTCGGCGCGCGTGGGCTGTACCTGTTCTCCGGCAACAAGGACACGCTCTACCGCATCCACGGCACCAACCAGCCCGAATATATCGGCTCGGCGATTTCCTCCGGCTGCATCCGCATGACCAATGAGGACGTCATCGATCTCTACAACCGGGTCAAGATCGGCTCGCCCGTGGTGGTGCTGGCGCTTCAACAAGGTGACTCGCCGTTCAACCCGCGCATGGTGCTCGGCGGCCTGACGAACTGACCGTCTGCGAAAATCGCAACAGCGCCGGGCCAGCGGCCCGGCGCTTTCATTTTGATTTGGGATCAGACCGCGCCAGCGGGCGCGGCAACGGCAGCGGCACGGTTGCGACGGTAGACGGCTCGCGCACATCCCATTGGCACATGCGATAGCCGCGCGTGCGCTCGGCAAGATCCACGTGCACGTGGCTCTCGTGATAGCCGTCGGAGCCGGGACCGAGCACAGTCATGAAGCGTGCGCAGGCGCTGCGCCGCATCGCGTCGCGGAAATCCTTGGCAACCGCCGGATTGGTCGGCTCGACGATCACGCCGTTGGCGAGATTGAGCGCCCGGATGTCGAGCGCATTGGCCTTGCCGTGCTCGGAAAGCTTGGCGCCGGCCACCCGGTTGCGACCCCGGCACGAATAAGAGTCATAGTTGACGATCGAGGCCAGATTGGAGCCCAGCTTGGCGGCGGCGGGCGCGATGTCGTCGCGAACCCAATCCGCCACCGCCTCGGCGAGCGGACACCGCAAGATCGCCGGCGGATTGAGCGGCACCACGCTGCGGTCGGGCATCTTGATAGAATCAAGCCGTACCACATCGTTGGCAGCACATTCGCCGGGACCGATCAGCGCGGGCAACGGCGCATAGTTGGCGACCTTGGCGAGCCGGAATTCGCAGGCGGACGGCCCGGGCGTCGGCGGCGGGTAGACGATGTTTTGCAGCTTCTGCAGTTCCGGCGCCGGCGCCATCGCGGTCGGGCCGTGCACTGTATGAGCGGTTTGCGGCGGCACCGAGAAGCGTTGCAGCAGGCTGGCTGGCCGCTCGCGCGGCAATGGCACATTGTCCGCGCGGGCCAAACCACAGGCGCCAAGCAGCAACACTACGATGACCAGGAGTTTCACAGCACCTACAGCAGCAGGAATTGCGGCATTTCTACGAATGATCGGGCCGGAAGGCGGCAGCCGTCAACGCCATTGAACTATCGGGTACTTGCTCCGATCGCATCGCGGCGGCCTGGAACATATCCCAGCGCCCTGGCCTTGAGCGCGAGGTCGCAACCCTCGCAGTAGCGGGCGTCCTTGTGGTCGATCCAATTGTGCGCATAGACGCGCTCGGCCGGGATGCCGTAGCGCTCTTGCAGGAACCGCACCAAAACCAGCCAGGCGCGTTCCTGAGCGGCGCTCGCCGGCTGGCGAACATCGGGGTAGTTGCCGACGAATTCGACGCCGATCGAGTTCGACTTGATCACCTGGCGATAGGTCTTGGAGTTATCAACGTACTTGTTGTCATTGCGGTTGGCGCCGTCACCATGGGTGGTGATCGCGGTTTCGGGCGTCGCCCAATACACCGTGCCGTCGGTCTCGACCCAAAGCGTCACGCCGCGCCGGGCCGGATTGGCCTTCTGCGCCTGGGCGAGAGCGCGCGCCGAATTCGCCGGTCCTTCGGTCTGATGGACGATGATGTTCTTCCACGGCGCGAGCTTCGGATCGCCGAGCGGGCTGAGATAGACGATGGTGAGGCCGGGCACCTGCGGCTCGCCCGGCGAGCGGGCGAGCCTCGCGAAGTCGTCCGCCCAGGAGGTCGCGCCGGCAAGCGCCGCCGCGACCAAAGCCAAGGAAACCGCGCGCATTACTTGCTGCGCACCACGTCCGAATAGGCGGGCGCCTCCGTGAGGAAGCCGCGCTCCAGCATCCAGTCGACCTTCTCGGTGAACTCGGCCGGCTGATAGCTCTGCACACCGAGCAATTCGGGCAGCAGGCCGCTGCTGCGCTGCTCGGGCTTGAGGTCGCGCAGCAGCTCTGCGCGGGTACGCGCCTCGTCCTGCTTGAGCCACTCGACCGCGCGATTGAGCGCCCGGCGGAGCTTCGCGGCGGTTTCCTCGTCGACGTCGTCGCCGGCGACGATGCCGCCGCGCCAGCGCAGGTCGGCGATCTTGCGGCAGCCGGCCTCGAGCGCGCGGCTGACCAGCGGCTCCATCAGTGCCGCAGCCTCGTTCCTGCCGCTCAACAGCGCGTCAAGCCGGTCGTTGGCGTGTTCGAGCTTGATCTCGGCGAACGGCACGCCGGCCGCCTCCATCACCTCGATCGCCGCGTAGAAGGTGCCGGCATGCCAGGTCACCGCGATCGGGACGTTGCGCAAGTCGGCGAGCGACTGAACCTTGGAATCCTGGCGCACCATGATGGCGCCGGTGCGCGCCGTGGTGTCGAGCCCGATGATCTTGCCCTTGCCGAGCTGCTGGACGCGCTCGATCGCGCCCCATTCGCACACCGGATAGACCTCCAGCGCGCCCTGCTGGAGCTGCGACTCCTTCCAGCGCTGCGAGAAATCCTCGACCCGCCCGGCGACGCCCTTGGGGTTGTCCTCGTTGTACTCGACCTCCAGCCCCTCCGCCGCGAAGAAGCCCTGCTCGACCGCGACCCGCCACGGCCGGTCATGGGCATTGCTGTCACTTTGCAGACGGATCACGCGCGGCATGGCAAAGGTCCTTGTTTCTGGCGGCCGGCAATCTAGACAATCGGGGCAGATCGCTCAATTGGGTGCCGAGGATGCGATACGACGTGGCGGTGATCGGACTTGGCGCGGCAGGCAGCGCGGCGCTCCACGCGCTGGCACGGCGCGGAATTCGCGTCGTCGGCATCGAGCGTTTCAAGCCCGGTCATGACCGCGGCTCCTCGCACGGCCAGACCCGGATCATCCGGCTGGGCTATTTCGAGCATCCATCCTATGTGCCGCTGCTGCGCGCCACCTACGCGGAGTGGCGCGAGATCGAACGCGCCGCCCAGCGCAAGCTGATGCACATCACCGGCATCATCGAGATCGGCCGCCCCGACAGCGAACTGGTCGCCGGCACACTCGCGGCCTCGCGGCAGCACAACTTGCCTCACGAGGTGCTGGATGCGGCCGAAACCATGCGCCGGTTCCCGGCGTTCCGGATTCCGGAGGATTTTATCGGCGTGTTTCAGCCCGACGGCGGCTTCCTCGAGGTCGAGCCCGCACTCGAGACCATGCTCGCGCTCGCCAAAACGGCCGGCGCCGAAATCCGCAGTGAAACCGCCGTCCGCTCGCTGGTACCGAGCTCAAAAGCCGTCCGGATTGAAACCTCAAACGGCACGATTGAAGCCGTCACCGCCATCGTTGCCGCAGGGCCTTGGTTGAAGCACCTGCTGCCCGACCTCGCGGCGCCGATCCGCGTCACGCGCCAGGTCCAGGTCTGGTTCGAACCGACGGACCCCGCCCTTTTCGCGCCCGGCCGCTTTCCGGTGTTCCTGATCGAGACCCGGCACGGCCAGCACTATGGATTTCCGCCCCACAACGGCTCGGGCGTGAAGATTGCCAAGCACCACCACGCCGACCAAGCCGTCGATCCGGACCATGTGGAGCGCAATGTTGGCGAGGTCGACCTCGCGCTGATCCGGCCCGCGCTCGCCGACAATATTCCGGCTGCCAACGGCAAGCTCCTTGCGGCCTCGACCTGCCTCTACACGGTGACGCCGGACCGCGACTTCATCATCGACCGCGCATCCGGCAGCGTCATCGTCGCCTCGCCTTGTTCCGGCCACGGCTTCAAGTTCGCGCCGGTGATCGGCGAAATCCTGGCCGATCTCGCCATCTCCGGAATCACCGCACACGACATCTCGCGGTTCAGTCTTGCGCGGTTCGGCGCCGCCTAGATAATTGGGTGGCCGGCTCGGGAGCGCCGGCCGGAAGTGTCGCCAAAAGGGGAATGCCTATGCTCGGTCTGATGCAGGATTGGCCGCTGTTGTGCCATCGCATCCTCGACCATGCGGCGACCTATCACGCCGAGCGGAAGGTCATCACCCGTTCGGTCGAAGGGCCGATCCACACCACCACATATGCCGGGCTGCGCCGCCGCTCCCTCAAGGTTGCGCAACGGCTCGAGCGCGACGGCATCCGGCTCGGCGACCGGGTCGCGACGCTCGCCTGGAACACCTGGCGCCATCTCGAAGCCTGGTACGGCATCATGGGGATCGGCGCGATCTATCACACCATCAATCCGCGGCTGTTCCCGGATCAGATCGTCTGGATCGTCAATCATGCCGAAGACCGCATATTGATGACCGATCTGACCTTTTTGCCGCTGGTCGAGAAGCTCGCCGACAAGCTCAAGCCGGTCGAGCGTTTCATCGTGCTTACCGACGCGGCGCATATGCCGGCGACGTCGCTCAAGAATGCCGTCCCGTACGAGGAATGGCTCGCCGAGGCCGATGGCGATTTCGCCTGGAAGACGTTCGACGAGAACACCGCGGCCGGCATGTGCTACACCTCGGGCACCACCGGCGATCCCAAGGGCGTGCTCTATTCGCACCGCTCGAACGTGCTGCACTCCCTGATGGCCGGACAGCCCGACGCCATGGGCATCTCGGCGCAGGACGTGGTGCTGCCGGTGGTGCCGATGTTCCACGCCAATTGCTGGGGGCTGGCGCTGACCACTCCGATGATCGGCGCGAGCTTGGTGATGCCGGGCGCCAAGCTCGACGGTGCATCAATCTACGAGTTGCTCAACGACTATCGCGTGACCTTCACGGCCGCGGTGCCGACGGTCTGGCTGATGCTGCTGCAATACCTCGAGACCAGCAACGCCAAACTGCCGCACCTCAAGAAGGTGGTGATCGGCGGCTCGGCCTGTCCGCGCGCCATGACGCAGAAGTTTCAGGACACTTACGGAGTCGAGGTCTGTCATGCCTGGGGCATGACCGAGATGTCGCCGCTCGGCACGCTCGGCTCGATCAAGCCCGACTACGCGCATTTGACCGGCGACGCCAAGCTCGACATCCAGGAAACCCAGGGCCACCCGCCATTCGGCGTCGAAATGAAGATCGTCGACGATCAGGATCGCGAGCTGCCGCGCGACGGCAAGACGTTCGGCCGGCTCAAGGTGCGCGGGTTTGCGATCGCGCGCGAGTATTTCAAGGAAGGCCGCAGCTCGCTCGATCCCGACGGTTTCTTCGATACCGGCGACGTCTCGACCCTCGACCCGCACGGCTACATGAAGATCACGGACCGCTCGAAGGACGTCATCAAGTCAGGTGGCGAATGGATTTCCTCGATCGATCTCGAAAATCTCGCGGTCGGTCATCCCAAGGTCGCCGAGGCTGCGGTGATCGGCGTCAGGCACCCGAAATGGGACGAGCGTCCGCTGCTGGTCGTGGTGCTCAAAAAGGATCAGAAGGCAAACAAAGAGGAAATTTTGGAATTCATGCAGGGCAAGGTTGCCAAATGGTGGTTGCCCGACGACATCGCTTTTGTTGATGAAATTCCCCATACCGCAACCGGTAAGATCCAGAAGACGGTGCTGCGCGATCGCTTCAAGGATTATCGCCTGCCAACCGCCACGGCTTGAACCGATCGGCTTACCGCCGCGACCCAGGAAGATGCGCTAGACTGCCGCCGCCGGTAACGCTTGCCTTCAGGACAACCATGACCTTTGTCGATCTGCCCGGAGCCGTGCCTGGGGGCGGCGTCGTGACACCGCCGCCCACCACGGCCGTGCCGAGCGTCCCACTGACGCCATCACGCGCGCAGGGCCCGGTGCGCTTCACCGGCAATGGCCGCGCCTATCTCTGGCTGCTGATCCGCGGCGCTTTGCTGCTGGCGGTCACGCTCGGCATCTACCGCTTCTGGCTTTCGACCGACGTGCGGCGCTTTCTCTGGGTCCATACCGAGATCGATGGCGACAGCCTGGAATACACCGGGACGCCGTTTGAGCTTCTGATCGGCTTTCTGATCGCCGTTGCGGTGCTGATCCCGATCTATGTCGGACTGTTCGTGCTGGCGCTGAACCTTGGCGTGATCGGTCAGTTCATGGGCATATTGGCGCTGCCACTGCTCGCGTTTCTCGGACAGTTCGCGGTCTACCGTGCGCGTCGCTACCGCCTCACCCGCACCGTGTTCCGCGGCATTCGGTTCCACCAGGGCGGCTCGGCGCTGCGTTTCGCGGTCTATGCAATGTTCTGGTGGATCTTGATCGTGCTGACCATCGGCCTCGCCTATCCGTTTGCCCAGGCGGCGCTCGAGCGCTTCAAGATGAAAAATACCTATTACGGCAATCTGCGCGGCCGGTTCGAAGGCTCGGGGTTCGACCTGCTGTTTCGCGGTATCGCGATGTGGCTGCTGGTGATGGTGCCGCTCGTGGGCTCAATCGCCTATGCGAGCGCCGCAATCGACTGGAGCAGCATCAAATCGATCAGCGGCGCCACCGATTTCGAAGAATTGCTGCGTCAGTTTTCGGCGGCCAACCCGAAATTGGTCCTGACGCTCGGAACCGCAATGGCCATTGCGAATCTGTCGGTCACGTTTGCAATCCTGCTGTTCCCGGTGTTCCAGGCGGTCGTCATGCGTTGGTGGATCAACGGTCTGCGAATCGGCGAGGTCGCGATCTCGTCGCAGCTGCGGGTTGGCACTATCTACTATTCCTATGTCCGATTCGTGGGCTGGTCGCTGCTGCTCGGTCTGATCGCCATAATCGTCGCCATCATCGGCGCCGTGGTGATGGCTGTGGTCGGCAAATCGGTCGCCGGCCAGCAATCGATGGAAATTCTAGGTGTGGTCGGCGCCGTGCTGTTCTATGTCGTGATCATGCTGGGCTATTCGACCATCTACCAGGCGACCGTGAAGCTGACGATGTGGCGTCACGCGGTCGCAACAGTTGCGATCGCCAACCTCCCGGCGCTCGACAATGTCGTCGCCGAGGGCGTGCCAAGCTCGGCCCTCGGCGAGGGACTTGCCGATGCCCTCAACGTGGGCGGCATCTGATGAGTGCGGGCCCTGGAATCTATTTCGACGGCAAGACCAGCACCCGGCAGGCCGTTACGGTCGATGCGGCACCGACGGCGCTGCGCATCCTGTCGAATGACGGCGCAACGCTGGCGGAGTGGCCTTACGCCGATCTGCAGAGCCTGGCTGCGCCCGAGAACTTGCTGCGGCTCGGCCGCCGCAGCACCCGGTCGCTGGAACGGCTCGAAATCCGCGATACCGGCTTAGCCGCGATGATCGATCAACTCGCCGTATCGATCGACCGCACCGGCATCGCAGAGCGCCGCGGCCGCAAGAAGGTGATCGCTTGGACCTTCGCGGCGTGTGCCTCCCTGGTGCTGGTCGCGGTGTTCGGCGTGCCCGCCATCGCGGACCGGCTGGCGCCGCTGATTCCCCTCTCGGTCGAGCGCAATCTCGGCGTTGCGGTCGACAAGCAGATCCGCGCCATGCTCGACACCAGCCGCAGCAACGGCAGGCCGTTCGAATGCGGTGACGCGAGCCGTGAGCGCGCCGGCCGGGAGGCGCTCGACCGCCTGATGCGTCGCATGGAGCGCGCCGCCGAGCTGCCGATCCCGCTCGACGCCAAGGTGGTGCGCCGGCGCGAAGCCAATGCGATCGCGCTGCCGGGCGGCCATATCTACGTGTTCGAGGGCTTGATCCAGCGCGCCCGCAGTCCCGACGAGCTGGCCGCCGTGCTGGCGCACGAGATCGGCCACGTCGCCAACCGCGACGGCACGCGGAGCATCCTGCAAGCCGCCGGCCTGTCGTTCCTGTTCGGCATGCTGCTCGGCGATTTCACCGGCGGCGGCGTGGTGGTGATCGCGGCGCGGACGATCGTGCAGTCGGCCTATGCGCGAGACGTCGAAGCCGCGGCCGATCTCTACGGGGTCAGGCTGATGGCCAAGATCGGTGGCGACGGCAAGGCGCTGGGCACCATCCTGGAGCGCATCGGCGGTCTCGAGCCCGGCATCACGATTCTGTCCGACCACCCCGAAACCAAAGCCCGCATCCAGGCGATCAACGCGGCGGCCTGGCCGAAGACCGGGGATCCGGTGATGAGCCCGGACGACTGGGTCGCGCTCACGCGGATTTGCGGGTAGCGCAATGGTCCGCCGCCGCCTTGCCGACGAGCGAACATCACGGCTCGCGATCTGGGCGCGGCGCTGCGCCTTCTTCTCGTTGGCCGCGACCGTACTGGCGATCGCGATCGTCCGCACTGGCCTGCTCGAGATCGTCCCGGCGCTGGCGACCTTTGCGGGCTCGTTGCTGTTCGCGATGGTCGCGATGGTGCTGGCGCTCGGCGCTTTCGTGGTCATTTGGAAGGACGGCATCAACGGGGCGGGCTATGCCTTCGCGGCTCTTGCGATCGGGGGGGCGCTGCTCGCCTACCCGGCCTATCTCGGCATCCGCGCCTACCGGCTGCCGATGATCAACGACGTCACCACCGATCCGGTTGATCCGCCGCGCTTCGACGTGGTGGCACGGTTGCGGCCGCGCGGCACCGTGGAGTATGCGGGCCTCTATGCGGCCGAACAGCAGCGGGCGGCATATCCCGACATCGAGCCGCTGCGCGTCTCGGTGTCGCCGCAGATCGCTTACGAAGAAACGATGAAGGTGATCGTCAAACGGAAGTGGCGGCCGCTGGTCGATCGCCCGCCGCAGCCGGGCCGCCGCGATGGCCAGATCGAACTGGTGGCGCGCACGCCGATCATGGGGTTCCGCGACGATGTCGCGATCCGCATCCGGCCGGACCCCGAGGGCGCGCGGATCGACGTGCGCTCGGCGTCGCGCTACGGCCGCCACGACCTTGGCGCCAACGCGTCGCGGATCCGCAGCCTGCTCGAGGATATCGACGAATTCATCAATCTGCGCACCGAGCAGCAGGACCGGCGTGAACGTCGGGCCGCCAAGCCGGCGCCAACCAAGCCGGCTCAGCCCGCCAAACGATAGCGGCCCGCGATCGACGGCGCGCCGTCGGACGCGACGGCGCCGCGCGCGACCAGCTCTTCGAGATGCGCCAGCACCGACATGCCGGCCGCCTTGGCGAGCCGCGGATCGAGATTCTGGTAGATCGCGCCGACCAAAGCCGGAATATCGGTTTCGCCCTGACCCAGCCGATTGACGATCGCGGCTTCGCGCGCCTTGCGGTGCAGGATGTAGGCGGCGACAAAACGTGGCGCGTTGGTCACCGCGCCGCCATGGCCCGGAAGATAGATGTTCTCCGGCCGGCCTCGCAGCTTTTCCAGCGATGCCATGTAGTCGCCCATCGAGCCGTCGGGCGGCGCCACCACCGGCGTCGACCACGCCATCACGTGATCGCCGGAGAACAGCAGGCCCTGCTCCTTGAGCGCATAGGCCATGTGGTTGGCGGTATGACCCGGCGTGGTCACCGCCTCGATGGTCCAGCCGTCGCCCGCAACGACCTCGGCATCGGCGAGTTTGCGATCGGGCACGAAGTCGGTGTCGTTCGAGGCATCGAGCCGCGGCGCTTCGCCGACATTGAGCGGCCGCGCCGCGCGGTGCGGCCCCTCGGCCAGCACCAGCGCGCCGGTTGCGGCCTTGATCGCGGCAACACCCGGCGAATGGTCGCGATGGGTATGGGTGACGAAAATATGCGTCACGGTCTCGCCGCGCACGGCATCGAGCAACGCCGCCG
>Ga0111538_10003063_pt1 | contig 23413 bp, 21 predicted proteins | sample SoiMethybrSBSTD1_FD_79669 | JGI IMG/M metagenome (GOLD analysis project Ga0111538, IMG submission 79669) | Bulk soil microbial communities from a Populus tree surrounding site in Tennessee, USA - Soil MetaG P. TD hybrid SBSTD1 (version 2)... | ecosystem: Environmental > Terrestrial > Soil >...
GACATTCTCTTCCTCGACGGATCGCACCGCACGTTCATGAATTCCGACGTGACGGTCGCGTTCCTCGAGGTCCTGCCTCGGCTCAACAAGGGCGTCCGGGTGCAGATCCACGATATCTGCCTGCCGTACGACTATCCGCCTGGATGGGAGGACCGCTACTACTCCGAGCAGTACGTTCTCGCGGCGTTCCTGCTCGGGGGTGCGAAGGGGGCGACGATCACGTTGCCGAACGCGTTTGTGAGCGCGGATCCGGAGCTATCGCGGATCCTCGACCCGCTCTGGGACCGGCTCCAGGGCGTCGAGCGGCACGGCAGCTCGTTCTGGATGGAGATGTAGGCGCGCCCCATCGCGCCGCCTGCCCCACGGCGCCGTGCGCCGCTACCGCGAGCTCCGCTCCGTCCCTAGCGGTGACCCACAGAACCGCTCCACCACCTGCACGAACTTCTCCGGCTCTTCGTAGTAGGGCAGGTGGCCGCTCTTCTCGAACACTTCCCACTGCGAGTTCGGGATCAGGTTGTGGATCTTCCACGCGGTGCTCGGCGCGACGTTGAAGTCGTAGCGGCCCGTCATCACGATCGTGGGCATCGACAACGTGGGAAGCAGCGGCCACATGTCGTATTTGCCAAGGTCCGCGTTCAGGGTTTCATTCACCGACCGCGAGAACTTGTACGTGCTCGCCCGCGACATGAACTCGTCCCGCTTGGCATCCGAAACGAAGAGCATCTTCAGGTACTCGTTCAGGCTCTCGTCTCCGGCCGCGCTGTCGCCCACCATCTGCGCGAAGTCGAGCCGGGCCTGCTTGTCGATCGCCTCGGGGAAGATGTTCTTGAAGATGAACTCGGTGTCGGTCCACTTGGGCGCGGCCGAGTCGACGATCATCAAGTGCGCGACGCGCTCGGGATGCCGAGCCGCGTACGCCATCACGAGGTAGCCGCCCCAGGAGTGTCCGAGGAGATCGATGCGGTCCGCCTTGAGCTCCGCGCGGAGGGCATCCAGGTCGGCGATCTGATCCGCGAGGGTACAGGACTGGCCCGGCGCGAGCGCGCCGGAGCGGCCGTTGCCGCGCTGATCGTAGATGACGACCCGCCGCTTCTTCGCGAGGGTGTCCCACGCATCCGAGCACAAGACATACGTGTGATCGAAGCCCGGTCCGCCGTTCACCATGATGAGCGGCCGCCCGCCCTCCTTGCCGCGCACCTCGTACCAGATCCTCGCCCCGTTCTGCGTGAACGTGTGTCCAGGTCCCGAGGGCTGGGCGGGACGCGCCGTCGCGGACGAGGCGGACAGAGCAATGGCGATCGCCGCGGCCATGGCCGCGGAGTGCGAACGACGAAAACCGGTCACGTCACACCTCCAAGGGTCAATCGAGAATCTGATGAAGCGCCCCGCGAACGTCGTCCATGTGGACGGTGTGCCCCGATTCCTTCCAGAGGAACCGTCCGTCATCGGCGCGGATGACCAGACCGTGGGATTTGATGTCGAGCGAGTTGAGCTCCGTCCGCGCTTCAGGTTCGGAAGCGTCGACGTTCCGCGCATTGACCTTGCCCGGGAACTCCTGCGTGAGCCCGCTCACGGCGGGCTTCAGCTTCGCGCAGACCGCTCAGCCGGGGAGGTAGTAATAGGACACAACGACGTGCTCGGCCTTGCCGGCCGGTGGCTCGGGAGCCGCTTCTTGCGTTGAGGCCTGCCGCGCCTTCTCTCCTCCGCCGCAGCCCGTTCCCGCGACGATGGCCGCGAGGGTGAGCGCTGCGAGGGATCCTGGAATCCGGGGCATGGAGAACCTCCTGGATGGGGCCATCGCCTGGGCGTAGGCTCGACGAGCCGAGCGCCGATTCGAAGCCCGTCCACGATACCACCGGAGGTCCGCCATGACCCACCCGAACGAAATCGACACGTTTCGAGCCACCTGGGAACGCGAGGCTCAGAAGGCGATCCGCATCATGGAGGCGCTGCCGGCCGACCAGTACGACTTCCGTCCCGATCCCAAGGGGCGGTCCATCGGAGAGATGGCGTGGCACCTGAGCGAGATCGACGGCTGCATCAGCTACGGAGTGGTAGAGCGGCGCTTCGACCTGCAGGACACCCTGCCCGAGCTCGTGCGTCCCAAGGAGGTCAAGCTCCTCGCTCCCGGCTATCGCCGCGTGCACGAGCTCGCCATCGAGCGCTTGCAGAAAGTCCGGAACGAGGAGCTCGACGAGCGCGTCACGTTCTTCGACGGCACTCCGATGACGATCCGCGACGTGCTCTGGAACGTGCTCCTGCACCACCACATTCACCACCGCGCGCAGCTCGTGCTCCTCTGCCGGATATCGGGCGGCAGGCCCCCTGGACTTTATGGGCCGAATCGCGAGGAGATGCAGGCGATTGTCGAGAAGATGAAGGCGGGAGCCTGACCTACTGCGCGCACTAGGCCCGACCTACTGCGCGCGGTCGGCTTCCTCGCGGCCGGCGCGCGTCCACGTGGCCACGTCCTTGGATCGCATCGTGCCTTCGGGTGGGAGGCGCGCGTCGCGGAATCCGCGGGCGAGCGCATCCAAGTAGGCGCTCCTCGAGAGGAGCGTTCCTCGACAGACGCGCGCCGCCGCGGAGGAGCCGCGGCGCTCGGCTTCGAGCGCGCCGGTGAGCGTGTCCCAGACCCAGGTGGGGATTCGCTCCGCCTCGGAGGGATAGACGAACAGGAACAGAACGAGGTGGCTCAACAGGACGAGCCGGTGCGGCCGGAACCGTTCCAGCAGTCGTGCCCAGTCCATCTCTGGCCCGCGCGCGAGGATGAGGTGGAGCACGTCCGCCCCGTCGAAGCGCTCGCGCTCCATCACGAACGCCTTCGACCAGATCATCTCCTCGGGCGGGCTCAAGAAGACGGTATGCCCGAGCACGGACCCCTCCACCGCGTACTCGAGCCACGACGGATCGACGTTCGCGATGCCGTTGCCCGAGCTCCAGATGATGTCCACGTACGCCCGCCCCTTGCGGATCTTGCCGAGCCAGTGCGGAAACGTGATCTCGGTCCGGTAGCCGAGCGACTCGAAGTGCTTGAGCGCACGCCGTCCGTCCTCGGGCGTCATGAAGACGTCGAGGTCGCGCGGGGCACGCCCGATCCCCGTGTGGCGCTTCATCGCATACCCGCCCCCGACCAGGAAGGGGATGCGCGACTCGATGAGGAGCCGGATGGCCTCCGTGAAGAACATCTTGGCCGTCGGGCCCGTTTTCTGCTTCCCAGTCATACATACCCCCCGGCTGCACGAGACTCCGGAGGCTCCATTAGATGATTGATACATCTAAACTTACGACCGTCAAGGTCGTCGCCGTCGCGGACCTGCACTACACCCCCGAGGCAGAGGCATCGGTCGTGCCAGACCTATACGAGGCGGCGAGCCACGGGGATATCTTGGTCGTCTGCGGAGACCTGACCCACCACGGGCTCGTCGAGGAAGCAACGGCCCTGGCGCGCGCGGCGGAGCGCATTTCGATCCCCATTCTTGCCGTCCTCGGTAACCACGATTTCCATTCGGGCCAGGAAGAAGCGATCAAGGCCGCGCTCCGCGGCTCCCGCATTCAGGTTCTCGACGGTGATGTGGCCGTGGTCCAGGACATAGGTTTTGCGGGAGTGAAGGGGTTCGGGAGCGGATTCGGGCGTCGCGTGCTCGAGCCCTGGGGCGAGGCGGTGATGAAGGAATTCGTGCGCGTCTCGGTGGACGAGGCGACCAAGCTCGGGTCCGCGCTCGCGCGTCTCAAGTGTGAGCACAGGATCGCGCTTCTCCACTACTCGCCGGTCGTCGGGACCGTAGAAGGGGAGCCGCCCGAGATCCACGCCTTCCTCGGGAGCAGCCGCCTCGAGGAGCCGCTGAACCGACACCAGGTCAGGGCCGCATTCCACGGTCATGCCCACCACGGAAGGCCCGAGGGCCAGACCTCCACGGGGATCCCGGTCTTCAATGTCTCCATGCCGCTCCTTCGCCGCACCCGCCCCCAGTGTCCTCCCTGCCGGGTCCTCGAGCTCCAGGTGGCCGCCCCCGCCTGACCCCCCGCCCCAGTCGAGAACGGCCCCCCACCTGCCGATAAGGAGGCGCGAAAGGGGGCCCTCCCATGTCTCGATCGATCGTTGCGCTGTTGATCGCCGTATCCCTGGCGGCCGGATGCGCCGGCTCCGCCAAGCTGTCCCAGAAGAGTGAAGAGAAGCTCGCCTCCGGCGACGCGTGGAAAGCATGGCAGCTCGCCACCCGCGCGCTCGACAAGGAGCCGGGCAATCCGCGCGCGCAGGCCGCCGCGACCAAGGCCGGCACCGCCATCGTGCAGGACTGGCAGCGGAAGATCCGGGCGTACGCCGAGCTGGATAGCGCCAAGGCGGCCGCGGAAGTTCTCGCCATGACCGATTTTCGCGGCGAGGCCGCGCGGTACACCACCATTCCCATGGGCGAGAGCTGGGCCGCCGAGGAGCGCACGCTCCGGCGTGCCGGCGCGCGCATCCACTACAACCTCGGCGTCGAGGCCGAGAGCGCGGGTCGTCCGAAGAAGGCGTGCACCGAGTTCTCGGAAGCGCGCAACTACGTGAGCGACTACCGCGATGTCGTGAAGCGCGAAGACCGCGCGGCGAGTGACGCGATGACGCGCGTGGCCGTGATGCCGTTCCGGGCGATGTCGGACGACCGCTCGTTCGGAGCGGAGCTGGCCCAGGCCTGGCAGGACGATCTGGTGGAGAACCTCGCGCCTCCGACGACGCAGTTCACCCGCATCGTCTCGGGCGACGCCTTGCGCCGCTCCATGACCCTCGCCGACCTCGACGACGTCTCGCGCGAGCAGGCGATCCGCATGGCGCGGAAGGCTGGCGCCGAGCGCGTGGTTTGGGGATCCGTCGGGAACGTGAAGTCGACGACCAAGCTCCACCTCTTCCAGGACAACGTCTGGCGGCGCGTCGTGGAGCGCGGTCCGACCGGAACCGAAGTGGTGCGCTGGGTCGAGGTGCCGATCCAGGTCGTATCGCGCGTGCGCGACGTGAAGGTCGGGATGGACTACGAGGTGATCGACACGCGGAGCGGAACGTCGCTCGTGCACCGGCACCTCGACCGCTCCGGCTCGGCGCGCGTCGTCTGGACTTCCGATCGCTTCGACGGTGATCCGTCGAGCTACGTGCTCGTGTCCGATTCCTTCCGCTCGACGCATCCCGATCGCGCCAAGGAGATCGAGACCCGCTGGAGCGACGCCTGCGGCGCCGGCACCACACTGGTGCAGGTGCTCGAGGCCAGGCGGAACGCGGGCTCGTCAGGCCGCTACGCCCGCCAGGCGCTGCCGCGATTCGCCGCGGGAGCTGCGTTCGTCTTCATGGAGGACCTTCCGCCCGCCGACGATCTCGCCCTGGCCGCGCTCACCCAGAGCTCGCGCTCGGTGCGCGACGATCTCGTGAACATGGACGCGGTGGACGACGTGGATCTCGGCGTGGTGGTGCCGGACGCGGCCACGCGCTGACCTCGGGCAAGGGCCCTCTCGAACGGGCGCGGCGGCCGGTGACCCGGCAGGCCGCGCCCGTTATCATGTCCCCGGCAACGATGCTCTCTTCCTGACCGCGAGAGGCTCCACTCCTGCCACCTGAATTCCTGCTCTACGTCCTGGCCGGTTTCCTCGCGCAGCTCGTCGACGGCGCGCTGGGAATGGCCTACGGTGTGACGGCGTCGAGCCTCCTACTCTCGTACGGCGTCCCTCCCGCCGCGACGAGCGCGACCGTGCACGCGGCCGAGTGCTTCACGACCGGCGTATCGGGACTCTCCCATCACTGGTTCCGTAACGTGAACGGCGCCATGTTCCGAAAGCTCCTCCTGCCCGGAATCGTGGGAGCCGTGGTGGGTGCGTACATCCTCGCCTCCATTCCAGGGGATCGCTTCCGTCCGTACATCGCCGCCTACCTTCTCGTCATGGGGGCGGTGATCATTCTGAAATCGTTCCGGCCGTTCCCTCCCCATGCCGCGACCACGCATCTCGGTGTGCTCGGTTTCGTGGGGGCGCTCGTCGATGCGATGGGGGGCGGCGGTTGGGGGCCGGTGGTCGCGAGCACGCTCATCGTGCGAGGCCACGACGTGAAGAACACGGTGGGCACCGTCAACGCGGTGGAGTTCTTCGTCACCGTCGCCGCGTCCGTGACCTTCTTCGTCACGATCGGGGTCTCGAACTGGCCGATGATCCTGGGGCTGGCCCTGGGCGGGGTCCCGGCGGCGCCGCTCGCCGCCTGGGCCTGCAAGCGCGTGCGGCCACGGCCCTTGATGGTGGCCGTCGGCTGCCTCGTCATCCTCCTGAGCGCCCGCACCCTCCTCAAGCACTTCGGGATCATCTAAGCGGGTCACAACCGGGCCGGGCTTTAGTAGGATAGGTGGCCCTTCCCGTCGCCGACGGGGGTTCGCAAACCCACTCCCAAGGAGGCCCGACAGATGAAGCGTACCTTGCTTGCCCTGGCTCTCGTTCTCGCAGTCCCCATGATCGCGGTCGCGCAGGATGCGGCGCCGCCGCCGCCCGCAGCGGCGAGCGCGCACGTCGTGTTCACGCCGCCGGATCTCAAGTGGGGGCCCGCCCCTCCGGGTATTCCGACGGCGGCGATGGCGGCCGTGCTCCAGGGCAACCCGGGCGAGGCCGGCGAGTTCACCGTGCGCCTGAAGGTGCCGGCGAACGCCAAGATCATGCCGCATTTCCACCCCACCGACGAGAACGTCACCGTGATCTCGGGGCAGTTCATGATCGGCATGGGGGACACATTCGATCCGAAGTCGATGAAGGCGATGCCGCAGGGAAGCTTCACGATCCTGCCCGCGACCATGCACCACTTCGCCATGGCGAAGACGGCATGCGTCGTGCAGATCCACGGCATGGGCCCGTTCGGAATCACCTACGTCAATCCGAGCGACGACCCGCGGAACGCTCCGGCGGCTGCGAAGTAAGCCCAGCAGCACTCGCATGAAGAGACAGCCCCGGCGGCTTCGGCTGCCGGGGCTCGTTCCTTGCCTGGCCCGAGGGCCGCACGGCAAGCTCCGCCATGAATCCGAAGCGAAGATAGTCGCGCTCCATCACGACCTCGGGCCGGCGCACGGACGCCGCGATCCTCACGTCTCCAGTCTCGTACTCCTTCTCCAGCGAGATCGGGAGCGTGAAGGGCTTGAAGAGGGACGCTGGGAGCCGGAAGGCTATCTTCGTACGCATCAGGTGCCGGACCTTCGCCATGACGCTGTCCGGGTCCATGACGAGGCCGCACTTCAAGAACTTATCCTGCTCGACCAGCGCGTTGCGCATGCTGACGAACGAGGAATCGGTGAGCTCCGCCGGCACAGAGAGGTGGTCGCGCTGCACCATGGGATGTCCCGCGACGCTCGTGTCGGCCGCCACGAAGCGGATCGTGGTGCGGAGCGTGTGCTTGAACGGGCGGACCTCGCCCACCAGCGTGTCGGCATACTGGAAGCCATGGCAGACCACGCTCACGAGAGGCTTCGGGTCCCATTCCATGTCGAGCTCCACCCGTCCGTGTCCTTCCGACACTTGAATCGGCCCCGCGATCTCGAGGCCGTTGGGTGGAAGGAGGCTGATCTCGGGATCGCCGGTCACGCGGAGACGCCCGACGAGATGGGTGACTCGAAGGCTTCCTTTGATGTGTCCCGCATCCACCTTGCCGCCGAGCACCTTGGCGCGCAGGGTCTCGTCCAGGTGCTCGTGGATATGGGGATCGACGTCGAGCTGCGCTCCCTGGAGGTACGTGCCCGCGATACGATTGCAGAGCGTCTGGAGAACCGGGCGGGGCACGATCACGACGATGTCCCGGTCGGAGGCAATGAGCCCCTTCCAGAGCGGATCGTGCGAGGCGAGATCGAGCGTCTTCGCGAGAAGGGTGTCTCGCATCGCGGCGCCGCGTCCGCTCTCGTAGAGCCGGCGCGCCTGCCGCTCCATGCCCGCCCGGTTCGCATCGGTGAACGGGATCCACTCGGCGCGGTACGCGCGATGCGGCTCGCCCGACGCGGAGTCGGGCTCGAGGGCGAGGCTCAGCACGAGGCGGTTCTCGAGCACGGTGAAGGCCGAGACGCCCATGGCGAGCGATATCCTGCGCTCCGGCAGCGAGACGTCGCCGGTCAGATGCGGGAACGTGATCCCTTCCTCCAGGCGGACCGGGATCTCCAGGCTGAAGCGATCGCGATTCCAGTCCTCGATCCGAAGGCCGCCGAAGAAGCGCGCCGCCGGGTTGAGAAAGCTCCGCGCCATTCCGGTTCCCGCCCGGACCACGTGCGCTCCGGTGACGGCGAGCCCGGCCCGGAGCGTGCCCGCGCCGGGGCGGAACTCCAGAATGTCGATGTGGGTTTGGAGCTCGACCACCGCCTCGACCGGCGATGCGTTCTGGCCCAGCATCCGCGCGCGGCCGCGGAGCGTGATGAGCGCGAGCCCGTTCCTGAGATCGAGGCTCGCCTCCGTGAGCACCACTTCGTAGCGTCCGTTCTCGAACGTGCGGTGGAAGGGGAGCGACCGCTCGAGGACGTCGCGAATGAAGACCTCGCGAAGCGCGAGCTGGGCGTCCCCCTGCGGAAGGAGCGAGCCGAAGCGCTCACGCGCGGCGTAGAGGTTCAGGCTCACGATCTCCTGCGCCGCGCGGCTGCGCTCGAACTGGACGAGCGGATAGGACTCGTTGAGCCGCCACCAGAGCCGGACCCCGGCCACCACCGCGAGCACGAGCGCGACCATAGCCAGGATCAGGCGGGTGGTGCGGCTCAGGTAGAGGCGGAACGGGCGCGGCTCCATCCCTCAAGCGTACCTTGTCCATGACCCCCGATGGACGGGATCCCATCGTCGTGATCGGCGGGGGAGCCGCGGGCTTTCTCGCCGCGATCTTCGCCGCGCGCGGCGCCCGGGAGACGAAACAGCGCGTTCTTCTCCTCGAACGGACTCATGAGGGCGGGCGAAAGATCCTCATGTCGGGCGGCGGGCGCTGCAACGTGCTCCCGTCGGAGCTCGATCCGCGGCGGTTCGTGACCGCGTCCTCGGCGAACACGATGAAGAAGATCCTCCTCTCGTGGCCGCTGGAGGAGCAGCGACGCTTCTTCGAAGAGGAGCTCGGGATGCCGCTCGCGCTCGAAGAGGAGACGGGGAAGCTCTTCCCGGTCTCCAACAAGGCGCGCGACGTGCGCGACCGCCTGCGCGATCTTGCCTCCCGCGAGGGGGCGGAGCTCCGGTTCGATTCCCTGGTGACATCGCTCGCGGCGCACGAGGGCGCGTGGCGGATCCGACTCGCCGGCGGTCACGAGATCCGCGCGTCGCGCGTGGTGATCGCGACCGGTGGCCTCTCGGTGCCGGCAACCGGGAGCGACGGGACGGGGCTCGACATCGTGCGCCATCTCGGCCACACGATCCACGACACCTATCCCGCACTCACGCCTCTCACCGCGCGGCCGCATCGCTACGCGGCACTCACCGGCGTGTCCCTTCCGGTCACACTCGAGGCGCCGCTCGACCGCCGCCCGTTCGTGACGCACGGAGGGTTCCTCTTCACCCACAAGGGCTACAGCGGGCCCGCGGTCCTGAACGCGTCTCACCTCGCGATCCTCTCGCGCCGCGCGGGAGGACCGCCGCAGCGCTTCACCGTCCGGTGGGCGCCGCTCGACGCCGAAGGATGGGATCGGGAGCTTCGCTCCGGGGACGGCACCGTGCTCGCGAGGCTCCGCGCGCGAATTCCGGCGCGTCTCGCCGAGGCGCTCCTCGAGGACGCGGGCGTCGAGGGCGCGACCCCGCTCGCACAGCTCAAGAGGGACGAACGTCATCGCGTGGTGGAAGCGCTCACCCGGCATCCGCTCCCCTGGTCGGGGGACGAGGGGTACGTGAAGGCCGAGGTCACGGGAGGAGGCGTCGCGCTCGACGAGGTCGATCCGCGCACGCTCGAGAGCCGCATCGCTCCGGGGCTCTTTCTCTGCGGCGAGATCCTGGACGCGTTCGGGCCGATCGGCGGCTACAACTTCGCGTGGGCGTGGGCCACGGGACGCGCGGCGGGACTCGGAGCGGCAACCGCCGGTGTGGCGTAGACTCGGAAGAATGAAAATTCCGCTCCTCCTTACGTTCATCGCCGGCTGCGCCACGCCTTCCTACGTCGACGCGCAGGCGCCGCGCTCTCCGACGCCCCAATCCATCGCCGCGCCGGTGCGCGTCGAGACCGTGGCGGAGGGGCTCGAGCATCCGTGGGGCCTCGAGTTCCTTCCCGACGGGCGCATGATCGTGACGGAGCGTCCCGGCCGGCTCCGCATCGTCACGCCGGATGGGCATCTCTCCCAGCCGCTCTCGGGCGTGCCGCGCGTGTTCGCTCAAGGCCAGGGCGGGCTCCTCGACGTGGCGCTGAGTCCCTCCTTCGAGCGGGACCACCTCGTCTATCTCTCGTTCTCGGAGCCGGAGGGGGACGTCGCGGGCACCGCGGTCGCGCGCGGCAAGCTCGGCGAGCGAGGGCTCGAAGGAACGCAGGTGATCTGGCGCCAGAAGCCGAAGGTGAAGGGGTCCAACCACTGGGGATCGCGCCTCGTGTTCCATCCCGACGGCACGCTCTTCGTCACGATGGGGGAGCGGTTCTCGTATCGCGACCGCGCGCAGGATCTCTCGACGACGCTCGGCAAGATCGTCCGCATCCATCCCGACGGCTCGATCCCGCGTGACAATCCGTTCGTGGGACGGAAGGGCGTACTCCCCGAGATCTGGTCGTACGGGCATCGCAACGTACAGGCGGCCGCGCTCGAGCCAGGTACGAATCGCCTCTGGACCGTGGAGCACGGCGCGCGCGGCGGCGACGAGCTCAACCATCCCGAGGCGGGGAAGAACTACGGCTGGCCCGTGATCACGTACGGCATCGACTATTCCGGGGTCAAGATCGGCGAGGGCGTCGCGAAGGCGGGGATGGAACAGCCCGTCTACTTCTGGGATCCGGTCATCGCTCCGTCGGGGATGGTCTTCTACACAGGGGACCGCTATCCCGGCTGGAAGGGGAGCGTTTTCGTGGGCTCGCTCAATCCAGGGCTCCTCGTCCGGCTGGTCCTCGAGAACGGCAAGGTCGCGCGCGAAGAGCGCTATCTCGGCGAGCTGGGCGAGCGGATTCGAGATGTCCGGCAGGGGCCGGATGGGTTACTCTATATGCTCACCGACAATCCCCAGGGCCGGATTCTGAAGCTCGTTCCATCCGAGCGCTGATCGAGGTCGTACATGGGTTTCGCGCGGAGGCTGGCCCTCGCCGTCTGCCTCGCAGCTCTCCATCCGAGTTTGGCGCTCTCCGCTCCGTCCCGGCCGACGCCCCGCCCCGATCTCCCCCTCCATGAGCACTTGATCCTCAAACTGAAGCCGGGGAACCGGTTCCTCACGACCAAGGGATCGCTTCGGTCGCGGGCGCCCGGACTCGACCAGGCTTTGGCCCGCCATCAAGCGCGCGAGGCGACGCCTCTCTTTCCGGAGGCCCACGCCGATAGGGCCCTGCGGGAGGCATTGGGGCTCGACCGCTTCTACGTGGTGAGCCTCGACCGCGGCGCCGACGCGCGCGCGGCCGTGGCCGATCTCGCGAAACAGGACGACGTGGACGCGGTGGAACGGCCTGCCGAAGCCCATGCCGTGGCGACGCAGTCGGTGATCCCGAACGACGAAGGCTTTCCGGAGCAGTGGTCGCTTCGCAATACCGGGACGAACGTTCCCAATGGAAAGCCCGGCGCGGACATCAGGGCCACGGACGCCTGGGAGGTGACGACGGGGGACAGCTCCATCCTCGTGGCGGTCCTCGACACCGGGATCCGGCTAACCCATCCCGACCTCGCACCGCGCCTCTGGACGAACGCTGGAGAGATCCCCGGGAACGGCATGGACGACGACGGCAACGGATACGTCGACGACGTCCACGGGTACAACTTCTACTACGACACCAACGACAATGCCGACCGCCACGGTCACGGCACGGCCGTGTCCAGCATCCTCGGCGCTGCTACGAACGATTCCATCGGCATCACCGGTGTCGATTGGAAGTGCAAGCTGATGCCGGTTGCGGTCCTGAACGACCACGGCGGCGGCGAGTTCGATCAGATCGCCCTGGGGGTCTACTACGCGGTCAACAACGGGGCGCGCGTGATCAGCATGAGCCTCGCGGGGGACGAGTCCTCGGATGCCCTTCGGGCCGCGTTCCAGTACGCCATCGGAAAAGGCACCTTCATCGCGGCCGCCATGGGGAACGACGGAGGACCCGTGCCTCTGTATCCCGCCGCATTTCCCGAGGCGTTCGCGGTCGGAGCGACCGACGGGTTCGACGGCCGCGCGGGCTTCAGCAGCTTCGGACCGCACATCGACGCGATGGCGCCCGGAGTCAACATCACGGTGCTCTCCGCGTTCGACGACACGACCACCTTCCGCGCGAGCGGGACGTCCGCATCGACGCCCATGGTGGCGGGGCTCGCGTCGCTTCTCCTCGCGAGCCATGGCGGCGCGCTCCGGCCGGATCAGATCCGCGACATCATCGAAGTCACGGCGGACGACGGCATCGGCGATCCGTTCGAGGATGAGCCTGGCTGGGACCAGTACTACGGCTATGGCCGCATCAACTGCGACCGTGCGCTCAGGCTGGGTACGATTCCGCGGCCGCCGATCGTCTCGGCTCCGGCCTCGGTGAAAGGCATCGAGATGTCGGAGCTCCGGGTCGACGTCACCGCCTCGGATCCCGACGGCGACCCCATCGCGCTGACGGCCGATCTGAGCGGCCTCCCGCCCTTCAACACGGCGTCCTTCGTCTCCGCCCCCGACGGTCATTCGGGCACGCTGACCTGGACACCGACCCTGGAGGAAGCGGGACTCTACGTCGTGAGGTTCATCGCATCCGACCCACTGCGTGGGTTCGGCCAGACGATCGTGGGGATCGACAATCTCAATCAGATCCCGGCGCTCACGGCGCCTCTCACAGCCGAAGGACGCGAGCTGGAAGACCTTCTCTTCTCCATCCGCGGGACCGATCCGGACAACGATCTCCTCGCACTCTCGGCGACGACGCTTCCGCCCGGAGCGCACTTCTCGGACAACCAGAACAACAGCGGGATCTTCTCGTGGCAGCCGACGGCGGGCCAGGCCGGCTCGCACCCGGCGGCGTTCTTGGCTTCGGACGGACATGGCGGGACCGCCACCGCGAGAACGGAGGTCCAGATCGCCGCGGCGGACCAGCCTCCGGTCATACAAGCCCCCGCGGAGATTTCGGGGGATGAAGGCGCGCTGATCGTGTTCGGCGTGAGCGCGTCCGACCCGGACGGCGATCCGATCACCTCGCTCACCATGGACCTCGACGTTCTGCCCGCAGGTCACGGCGCCACGTTCACCCTCGAGACGGGCGGCGCCCAGGGGACCTTCTCGTGGACGGCCGGATACGGCGCGGCCGGCGTCTACCATCTCGTCGTCACCGCCGAGAGCGGGCACACATCGACGGCGACCGTTCTCCTCTCGGTCGGAAACGTGGATCGCGGCCCCGAGGTCACGGCGCCGTCCCCGGTGAGCGCGCTCGAGAACGCGGCGCTCGACGTCCTGGTCCAGGCGGGAGATCCCGACGGCGATCCGATCCGTTCCTTGGCGTCGGGCCCGCTTCCCGAAGGGGCCGCGTTCACGGCGGGCGCGGACAACGCGACCGGCCACATCGTGTGGACACCGGGTTTCGATCAGGCCGGCGTGTACCAAGTCACGATCTCAGCGGAAAGCGCATCGCGGGCGGAGCCGGCGAGCGCACCGGTTCTCTTCGGCTCGGCTACCATCGAGATCCAGGTCGCGAATGCCAATCGCGCTCCGGTCGCGAGCGCGGGCGGTCCCTACGCCGGTACCGTCGGCGTCTCGATCAGCTTCGACGGAAGCGGTTCCTCGGATCCGGACGGCGAAGCGTTGACCTATCTCTGGAGCTACGGGGACGGGTCGACCGGAGCGGGATCCACTGCATCCCACGCCTACCAGGCGCCTGGCGAGTACGTGGTGACACTCCACGTCGACGACGGCACGCTATCGGGGGAGGGGACGACGTCCGCTTCGATCACGGGAGCCCTGCCCGGCACGGCGTTCCTGCCGAACGGCCGGACGATCTCCCTCTCGTCGGGGGCGTCGTCCGTGGCGATGCTTCTCCAGCCTCAGGACGGATCGTTCGCGATCGAGGATCTCGATCTCACCTCCGTGCGCCTCACCGCGGACGGGCTGGGCGAGGTGTCGGAGATCGCTCCCAAGGACGACAAGACGTCGGTCGGCGGCGATCGCAACAAGGATGGCGTGATGGAGGTCTCGGTTTCGTTTGGGAGGAGCGACCTTCGCGCGCTCCTGAGCCGCGTCAACGGGAAGACCACGGTGCCGGCGACCCTCGAGGGGTCGCTCACGACGGGCGCCCCCGTGCGCGCGCCCATCGATCTCGTGGTGGTCGGCGGCGGGACCAAGTCGTCCCTCGCGCTGTCCCCCAACCCGCTCACGCGGGCTGGAACGCTCACGGTTCGAAACGCCGCGGCCGGACCCGTGCGGGTCCGGCTCTTCGATCTCCACGGACGGCTCGTGCGGACCCTGATGGACGACTGGCGCAGCGCGGGCTATCACGACGTGGCGCTCGACCGTCTCGACGCCGCCGGCGCCCCGCTGGCGACCGGGGTCTACTTCGTACGCGCGGAAACCTCCGCGGGAACCGCCGTGGAGCGCGTCACCGTCGTGAAATGAGCGGGCGCGGTCCTGATCGGGCCGGGTCTTTCGGAGCCCCTAGATCGTTGGGTGCTCCTCGTCGCGGCCTTCGTGCCGAGCGTTGCGGTCCACGATCACGCTGCTCAGGTGGCGCTGGATCGCGTCGCTGAACGCGGGGAGGTCGCCGGGCCTTCGTGACGTGATCAGATTTCCGTCCTCCACAACCTCGCGGTCCACCCACTCGGCTCCCGCGTTGATGAGATCGGTCCGGATCGAGGGCCACGACGTGACCGCTCGTCCCCCCAGGATGTCCGCTTCGGCCAGCATCCATGGCGCATGGCAGACCGCGGCGACGGTCTTCCCGCTATCGAACATCTCCCGCGTGAACCGGACCATCGCCGGATCCATCCGCAAGCGATCGGGCGAGTAGCCTCCCGGGATCACGAGCGCGTCGAACTCGCCGGGGGTTACCTCGTTGATGTGCCGGTCCGGCGTCACGACCTCCTCGCCCTTCTTTCCTTTCACCTGCTTCTTGCCTTCCGACGAGATCACGACGCAATCGAAGCCGGCCTGCGTGAGCCGGTCGAAGGGAATGCGGAATTCCGAGTCCTCGAACGTGTCGTCGAGAATGAATGCGATGCGGGCCATGACTCCTCCGATCCTTGGATGACCAGGGTTTCGCCGGGGCGTGCGTTCCAGGCGTTCGGTCGCTCCTTGGTGCTGCACCCCCCGTGCCATGAGCGGGGCAGGCTTCCGGGTGTTGTGCCGCCGCCGCTTCCGGGCTGCCGTGCCCGCGTTTACAACCTGTCTTGGTACGAACGGTCCTTTCCGGGTACCTCTTCCGACGCTAACCGCCTTTTATCACGGCACTGGCACTCTTCGTGCGTAGGGACTGGGGGCCTAACGAAGCTGAAACCCGGTCCAGGAGGAGTCCATGTACGGAATCAGGAATTCACGAGCGACTGCGGTGATCGCGGCGGCCTTGATCCTCGCGGGAGCCGGTTGCTCGTCCATGAACAAGACGCAGCAGGGCGCGGTCATCGGAGCGGGTGCGGGAGGCGTGGTCGGAGCCGTGGTCGGTCACGCGGCGGGCTCGACCGCCACGGGCGCCATCATCGGCGCCGCTGTCGGCGGCGCTGCGGGGGCCATCATCGGCCACCAGATGGACAAGCAGGCCGAAGAGCTCCAGCAGAACATCCCTGGCGCCGTCGTGCAGCGGGTCGGGGAGGGCATCACCGTCACGTTCGCGTCGGGCCTCTTGTTCGACTTCGACTCGGACGCGGTCCGCGGTGAGGCGAGCCACAATCTGAACACGCTCGCGGAGAGTCTCGAGAAGTACGACAACTCCGATCTCCTCATCGTGGGACACACCGACGACGTCGGGACGGAGGGATACAACCAGGGGCTTTCGGAGCGGCGTGCCGATGCGGCGGCGGATTATCTCCGCTCGCGCGGCGTGCGCCGGAGCATCCGGACCGTGGGGCGCGGCGAGGACGAGCCGATCGCGTCGAACGCAAGCGAGGATGGGCGGAGCAAGAACCGGCGGGTGGAGGTGGCGATCTACGCGAGCGAGGAGTTCCGCGATCAGGCGGCCTCGCAGGCCGCGTCGCGGTAACGACGTCTAGGCGGGAACGGGAGCCTCGCTCGCGGGGCTCCCGGCCTCGACCGGCTTCACCTTCCCCGCGCACAGCTTCGCGCGCACCCTCGCCTCGTTCACATCATCGCCCCACGCGAGCGCGACGCCCATGCGGCGCCGCGTGAAGGACTCCGGCTTTCCGAACAGGCGAAGATCCGTCTGCGGCACCCGGAGCGCTTCGTCCACGCCCTCGAACGCGATCCCCTTGGCCTCGAGCCCGCCGTAGATCACCGCGCTCGCCCCGGGGGACCTGAGCGCCGTGCTCACCGGCAGTCCGAGCACCGCGCGCGCGTGGAGCTCGAACTCGCTCTGGACCTGCGTCGCCATCGTGACCATGCCGGTGTCGTGCGGGCGCGGGCTGACTTCGCTGAACCAGACCTGATCCCCCTTCACGAAGAGCTCGACGCCGAACACGCCGCGTCCCCCCAGGTCGTCGGTGACCCGCTTCGCGATGTCCCGCGCGCGGGCGAGCGCGACGTCGCCCATCGGCTGCGGCTGCCAGCTCTCGACGTAGTCGCCACGCACCTGCACGTGGCCGATCGGCTCGCAGAACGAGGTCCGGCTCGCGCCGTTCTCGCCGATGGAACGGACCGTGAGGAGCGTGATCTCGTAGTCGAACTGGATCATCTCCTCCACGATCACGCGGCCGTGCTTCACGCGCCCGGCGCTCTCGGCGTACTCCCACGCGCGCGCCACGTCGCCCGGCCCCGATACGATGGACTGCCCCTTGCCCGACGAGGACATGACCGGTTTCACCACGCACGGGAAGCCGATCCTCGAAGCCGCCGCGGCGAGCTCGGCTTCGCTCTCGGCGAATTCATAGCGCGAGGTGGGAAGGCGGAGCGTCTCCGCGACGAGGCGGCGGATGCCTTCGCGGTTCATCGTGAGCCGCGTGGCGCGCGCCGTCGGGATCACGGTCGCGAGTGCGTCCTCTTCGATGCGGAGGAGCTCCTCGGTGGCGATGGCTTCGATCTCGGGGACGACGAAGTGCGGGCGCTCGGCCTCGACGACCCGGCGAATCGCCGCGGGATCGGTCATGTCGATCACGTGAGCGCGGTGCGCCACCTGGTGTCCGGGTGCATTCGGGTAGCGGTCGACCGCGATCGTCTCGACGCCGAGTCTCTGGAGGGCGATCAGGACTTCCTTGCCGAGCTCGCCGGCACCCAGGAGCAGAACCTTCGTCGAGCCGGGTGCGAGCGGGGTGCCGAGACGCATGGGTCCTCCGGAGATGGGAGCGGGATGTCGAGAGACCGAATCTAGCCCGTCAGGCCTTGCGCGTCCACGCCCCGAACATGAGGGGAAGCATCTGGACCGCGCGGTGCTTCATCGCGTCCTCGCGGAGCCGCGCGCCCAAGGTGTCCACCTCGACTTCCTCCGGCTTCACGCCCGTGATCTTCTCGAGCATGGGCAGGAGGCTGCGCGCGGTCTCGGCCACGTACTCGAAGCCGGGCCAGTCGGCACCGCCGCCCGCCGGCGCCTCGAGGCGGAACTGAGGGGCGGGGAGCCCCGCGTCCAGGTACGTCGCGTGGAGCTTGGTGCCCATCTGCATCTCGGGACCACGGCCACCGGGCGGGGGCACGAGCCAGCGTCCGACCTCGGTGTCGACGGGGGTGGGCGGAAAGGTCGTGGGCGGATACGTGAAGTCGTTCTCGTGGAACGCGACGATGCCTCCGATGCGAAGCCGCGCCGCGGCGTTCCGGACGAGAGTCACCGGGTCGGGCACGTGCATGAGCACCCACCGTCCCACGACCGCGTCGAAGTCCCGATCCGTCACGACGGCCGCGAAATCGCCGGCGAGGAACTCCACGTTATGCCAACCGGCAACCGCGGCGCGCTCGCGCGCCGTTTCGAGGATGTCGGCGTTCATGTCCACGCCGACGACGCGCCCGGAGGGGCCGACGAGGTCGGCGACGAGGAGCGCGACATCCCCCGCGCCGCTTCCGACGTCGAGCACCTTCATGCCGCGCCCGATCCCCGCCGCCTCGAAGAAGCGCCGGGTGATCGGTCCGTAGATCTGATGCTGCAGGATGAGCCGGCGGGTCTCGTGGTCCGAGTGGCCGAGGATGTAGGGGCGAGCCATGGGGGCAGGGTACCCGACCCCGCGTGAGGCCCGCCACTCTGTTTGACGCTCGCTCTGACAGGGCGTAGGCTTGTACCTCTAGCCGTTGAAGTCTCCCCGGCACCCACCTCGTGAGGTGATCCCATGCGCCGGACCCATCCGTGGCTTCTGCTCGCCGTCGTGCTTCCACTGAGCCTTGGTGCCGGCGGCAACCGTTCCTATTTCCCGCTCCAGCAAGGAAATCGCTGGCATACGGTCGGCCGGGGGCACTTCGTCACGCGGGACCTGTCCGGAGCCTTCGTGAGCGAGGTGGTCGTGCACGACGACTACGTGCGCACGATCGACGGCACGGAGGAACGCTTCGGGCACACCTACACGCTCTTGCGTGACGACCTGTCCGAGACCATCGAAACGACCACGGACGAGTCGACGTTCTGGACGCGCTACCGCCAGGACGGCACGGGGCTCTACGAAGCCGACGTCGACGTCACGATCCCCCCGGGGGGCGAGCCGCCGGCCGTCATGGCGAGCGCCACCCCGCGCGCCGCCCTGATCGACCGCCTTCTGCGCGGCGTTCCCGATCGGAATCGGGCCTCGTACCGCGCTTCCTGGGAGCGGCTCCACGCGCGCGTGGTCCTGATCCAAAGGGCGGCGCGCGGGCTCGCCGCCACGAGAAAGCTCGATCGAAGCTCGAGCCGCGGCGCGTCGGAGAACGAGCTCACGCGGCTTCTCTATCCGCTTCACAAAGGGCAGGAGTGGCAGGTCCGCCCGGATCCGATCTTCACCTCGGAAGTCGAGGCATCGGAACACCTGTCGCTCCCAGCGGGACAGTTCCCCTCGAGCCGGGTCCGCATCGACAGCATTCTCTTCGGGCCGCAAGACCGAGTGCACTTCTGGATGAGCCGCTCGGGCCAGCTGGCCTTCGAGTACCACGTGGAGACGGACGCCACCGACGTGAACGGCAACGTGATCGGCCGCACGACCTTCGATTATCGTGAGGAGCTTCAGGACTTCGACCTCGCCGCGCGGTGACGCGGCCAACGCAGACACCCGGGCAGGAGATCCGATGCGCATCCCCGTTTCGCCGTCCGTAGCCGTTTCCATCGCTTCCAGCGCGCTCGTGCTGTGCCTTTCCGGCCATGCCCTGGCGCAGCAGCCTCCCGCCTGGGATTGGCCGGACAAGGCGAAGAACCTGAAGGTCTTTCCCAAGAACACGTCGAAGGAGGATCTCCGCGGGGCGATGATGACCTTCACGCGGTCGCTCGGCGTTCGCTGCAACTTCTGCCACGTGGGCGAGGAAGGAAAGCCGCTCTCTTCGTTCGATTTCCCTTCGGACAAGAACCCGAAGAAGGATGTGGCGCGCGGCATGATGAAGATTGTCGGCGACGTCGAGGGGGACCTGAAGAAGATGAACCTCCAGGGGCCGCATCGCGTCCAGATGGGATGCATCACCTGCCACCACGGCCGACCCACTCCGGCCACGCTGGTCGAGGAGCTTGGGTGGACCTACGAGACCTCGGGCATCGACAGCACGGTCGCGTCGTACCAGGCCCTGCGGGCACGCTACTATGGGCGCAACGCCTACGACTTCGGGGAGGGAAGCCTGATCGACCTGGGCTCGAGTCTCTCCGCCAAGGGGAAGCACGAGGACGCGATCCGCGTGAACCGGCTGAACGTCGAGCAGTATCCCAATTCCGCGCGCGCCCAGGATGGACTGGCGGAGGCGTACGCGGCCGCGGGGCAGAAGGACCAGGCCATCGCGGCGTTCAAGAAGGCGCTCGAGCTCGACTCCAAGGATAGGACGGCCCAGCATCGGTTGGAGGAACTGTCGAAGTGATTCGAACGGCATCGATCCGCGGCGGCCTCATCGCCATGGCGCTTCTCGCATCATCGCTCACCCCGCCCGCGGCGATTGCGACGGACGACGGAGTCTGGTCGCTGCTTTCCTTCCCGCCGCCCGCGGCGCGGGTGCAGCACGCCGCGGTCTACGATCCCGTGCGCAACCGGATGCTCGTCTTTGGCGGACTCGCCGGGGCGTCGCTCAAGAACGACGTCTGGGAGCTGAGCCTCGCGGGGACCCCGACCTGGAAGCTCCTCGCGGTCGCGGGAACGCCGCCGAGCGCGCGCCGGGGCGCGAGCGCGATCTACGATCCGGTGCGCGACCGCATGCTCGTCTACGGCGGCGCGGCGCCGGGCGCGCTCGGCGACGTGTGGGCGCTCTCGCTCGGCGCGAGCCCGGCCTGGACGCAGCTCGCACCCACGGGAAGCCCGCCCCCGTCGCGGTCGGGGCACAGCGCGATCTACGATCCCGTGCGCGACCGCATGGTGGTGTTCGGCGGTCAATCGGGACTCACCTATCGGAACGACGCGTGGGCGCTCGCCCTCGCGGGAACGCCGGCGTGGTCCAACGTGGCTCCCACGGGCGGCCCACCCGATCCTCGCGCGCGGCACTCGGCGATCTACGATTCCGTGCGGGATCGCCTCGTGGTGTTCGGCGGGGTCAACAGCACAGGGCTCTGGGGGGACCTCTGGTCTCTCTCGTTCGGCGGTACGCCCACATGGACGCTCCTCGCGCCCGCCGGAACGCCCCCACCGCCGCTCGCCGGGTCCAAGGCGATCTACGACGTCACGCGCGACCGCATGGTTCTCTTTGGCGGCGATGACGGGAGCGGCGAGCCGCCCGGAACGACGTGGGCGCTTCCGTTCGCAACCTCGGCGTGGGCGCAGCTTTCGCCGTCCGGCAACATCCCCGCGGGACGCTACGATCACGTGGCGGTCCTCGACACCGCCGGCGACCGCATGCTCGTGTTCGGCGGTCTCGCGGATCAGCCGACGAACGCGCTTCTCTCGCTCACGCTCTCCGGCGGCACCGCGTGGACGACGCTCGCGCCGCTCGGCGGACCGGCGCCGCCGCGCACCGACCACGCCGCGGCTTACGACGCGGCGCGCGACCGCATGATCGTGTTCGGAGGACAGGGCACGAACGGGCTCCTTCAGGACGCCTGGGCGCTCGTGCTCGGAGCCCAGACGTGGGTCAACCTCAATCCCTCCGGGACGAAGCCCGATGCGCGGGACGGGCACCTCATGGTCTACGACTCGACCCACGACCGCATGCTCGTGTTCGGCGGGTCCGACGTCGGAAACAATCAGCTGAACGACGTGTGGAGTCTCACGCTCGGCGCGACCCCGGCGTGGACCAAGCTCATTCCGGTCGGCACTCCGCCTCCGCCTCGCTTCGGCGCGTGCGGCGTCTACGATCCGGCGGGGGACCGTCTCGTGATCTTCGGAGGCGCCGGCGACCTCCTCTACAACGACGTGTGGGCGCTCTCCCTCTCGGGCACGCCTACCTGGAGCCAGCTCACGCCGTCCGGAACGCCGCCCGCCGCGCGGTTCCTCGCGGGCTCGGCGCGGAATCCGGTCACGAATTCGATGGTGCTGTTCGGGGGCACGGACAGCGCGCTCTTCAACGACGTGTGGTCCCTCTCGCTCGCAGGCAGCCCTGCCTGGACCTCGATCAGCGCGTCCGGCACGCCTCCGTCGCCGCGTTACCAGCCGACCGCGATCTACGATCAGTCGCGCGACCGCCTCGTCGTCTTCGGCGGATTCGACGGAACGAACTTCTGCGGCGATACGTGGGCCCTCTCGCTCACGGGCACGCCGACGTGGACGCTGCTTCAGCCCACGGGGCTCTCGCCCTCGTCTCGGAACGGGCACGTGGCCATCTACGATTCCGTGCGCCAGAGCATGCTCGTGTACGGCGGGCTGGACGGAGCCTTCAAGGACGACACGTACGAGCTCCTCTTCGGCCAGTTGACCGCCGTGGCCGATGCTCCGCCCGAGAGCGCGCCGGCGGCGATGACGCTCCATGCGGCCTACCCGAACCCCTTCCGCTCCTCGGCCGCGATCGACTTCGATCTCACCCGTCCGCGCGAGGGGCGGATCGCCGTGTACGACGTCCACGGCCGTCTCGTGCGGGAGCTTCGGCGCGGGCGCCTGCCCCAGGGGTCGAGCTCGCTTCGATGGGACGGCACGGACGGGCGGGGCCGCCTGGTGGCGGCGGGAGCGTACTTCTATCGCATCGAATCGGAAGGCGCGTTCGTGACGCGCAAGGTCGTTCTGCTCCGCTGAAACGACCGGAGCCCCCCGGCCGGGCGGCCGAAGGGCTCCGTCACGTCGGTCGGGCGACGCTCAGCGCGCGCCCGCCATCTGCTTCATCCACTCGTCCTGGCCCTTCTTGATCTCGTCGGGCGTCATGTCCTTGACGTGCGTGGAGAAGTTCCACTTGTAGCCGAAGGGATCCGCGACGCCGCCCATGCGGTCGCCCCAGAACATGTCCGCGGGCGCCATGATCTCCTTGCATCCGGCGGCGACCGCTTTCTTGTGCGAGCTGTCGCAGTCCTCCACGTAGAGATAGAAGCTCACCGGGGAGCCGCCGAGAGTCTCCGGCGACTTCGAGCCCATGATCTCGTCGTTCATCATGACGTGCGAGTTACCGACCTTGATCTCCGCGTGCATGATCTTGCCGTCCGGCCCCGGCATGCGCATCAATTCCTGCGCCCCGAGGGCCTTCTTGTAGAACTCGATCGCCTTGTTACAGTCCTTCATGACGAGTGACGGCGTGACCGTGGTGAAGCCATCGGGAATGGGTTTGGTCGATGCCATGACAACGTACCTCCGAACAACTGGGGTGAATGCCGGCGCCGAGGATCGGACTCTGGGTCCGGATCGAGGCGTCGATTCTACCGCAGCCCAGTGTGGCGCAACCCCTGATTTCCGGTGGCGCCCTGGCCGGCATTTGTCGCTTGGCGCGGCGTCGATCCCCGGCGCATCATCGAGGGGAGCCGCCGGGCTCGGAGGTGACGCATGGATCGAACCCAATGCCGGCGGCGGGTCTCCGCGCTCGCCGTCATCCTGCCGGTTGCAGCCCTCCTCGGATGGGCCATCCCGGGCCTCGCCACGCCTCCGGGTTATTTCGTCGATCAGGACGAGGCGGGGGGCTACGACCAGCGTCCGTTCACGCTCGACGAGACGGACTACGCCTTCAGCGTCTCGGTGCAGCGCGCGGCGTACGACAC
>Ga0111538_10003065_pt1 | contig 23412 bp, 13 predicted proteins | sample SoiMethybrSBSTD1_FD_79669 | JGI IMG/M metagenome (GOLD analysis project Ga0111538, IMG submission 79669) | Bulk soil microbial communities from a Populus tree surrounding site in Tennessee, USA - Soil MetaG P. TD hybrid SBSTD1 (version 2)... | ecosystem: Environmental > Terrestrial > Soil >...
AGCTTCACGATGCGGCCGGCTTGCGGCTGGGCCGCGTACACGTTGCCGTAGTGATCGACGTCGAGCGAAGTCGCGAGCCCGCCCTCGAGCACCTGCGCGCCAACCCAGGCCAGCTGGCCGCCGTTTTCGGCGAGCCGCACGATGCGGCCGGTGTGTGCATCGCCGACGTAGATGTCGTGCGTGTTCACGCCGTCATGGCGTCCCACGGCAATGGAGGTGGGACCGGCAAACGCGCCCGGGCCCGAGCCGAGCGACCCGATGGCGGAGACGAAGCGCGCGTCGCGATCGCCGAGCTCGAACGCGGCGATGCGGTTCGCGCCGGTATCGGCCACGAACAAGGCATCGTCGTTGCGATCGAACGGCGTGCCGCGATCGGAGTGCGCGATGTCGTAGGGGTGCGAGAGCCCTTCGATCGCGTATGCGGGAACGAGATCGAGCGAGCCGTACTCGCTGCGCGTCTCGAACACGAGAACACGATGATTCCCGGCGTCGGCCACGTACACGCGTCCCGAAGCATCGGACGCGATGCCGCGTGGCTCGCGAAGCGCGCCGAAGGGCGTGCCGTCGCCGCGGAATTCGCGCAGCGTTCCATCGATCTCTCCGAAGAGCAGGCGATTCCAGCCCGCATCGGAGACGACTTGGAAGTAGCGTGCTTCCAGATACGGGAAGACGTCATAGACGTCGACATTCCCGATCACGGTCGTGGAGTAAGGATCCGAGAAGAGATCGCGATCCACCCATTCGCGCGTCACTTGGCGATTCAGCGTTTGCAGACCGCGTTCCTCGAGAATCGGCGCGGGCACAAAGGTTCCGGCCGATGCCGCGCTCCCCGTCAACGCGAGGAGAATGATGCAGAGGCCCGTCCGGTTCATGATGTCGCTCCTTGGCGCGTCACGCCCTAAAACGTGAAAGAAAGTCCGCTCTCAAGCATGTTCGCGGAGAAATTGTGAGTGTTGAAATAGCGCTCGTATTCGAGGGAGAACTGCAGGCCTTCGAGCATCCGCCACCCGAACGGGCGGCCGAGCCCCCAGGAAAGCCTGGCACCCAAGAGGTGCGCGGAAAAGCTCGACAGGCGATAGTCGCCCGTTTGGTATCCGCCGACCCCGTTCGCCTCGGTGTACTCGTCGCGATAGAAGTCCGCCGCACCTTGCGTGTAGTAGCGGTAGCGATAGCGCACCGCAATCGGATCGGACACGTATTGATTCAACTGGGCGATCACCATGTGCGAGGTCACGCCCCAGTCGTCGTTGTAGAACTTGTAGGTGAGCCGTGCGCTCGAGCGATTCATCAAGTACTGGCTCACTTTGAAGAACGCATCGCGGCGCAGACGGCTTTCGGGATGGCGCTCGGGAACGCGCGATCCGGCGACGTATACGTTGCGATACGGATTGTGCTGCAGCCCCTCGACATCGGTGAGCTCGAGCCCGCCTTGCACCTCGGTCGTCGGCGTGAAGGCACGTGTGGCGATGACGTTCATGTGCGTTGTCGTCTTCTTGGAATTCCCGGTGTTGCCGTCATCGTCGGCCAAGGGCTCGATGCTGTCCCATCCGTAGCTGGCGCCCGCGGAGAGCGCGACGTCTTTGAAGAACGTGTGCGTCGCGTTCGCCGAGAGTTGCTGCGCGAAGTAGTCCTCTTCGGAAGAGACGTAGTACCCGCCGGTAAACGTCTTGTAGCGCAGGCTGCCCTCGACTTCGTTGCGCGCCTTGGAGAACTCTTGGAAGCCCGCGTTGGCTCCCGAAATCGGACGGCTCGCGGCGGTGATCGCATCGACGGCTTCCGACGTTCCCGGAACGGCATCGATGCCCGGCACGACGACGACTTCGTGCTTCCAGTGCACGTCGAGCCGCGTGTTCGGGGTGAATCCCGCTCCATACACGCCCGAGTTCGCCATCACGTGCACGGCGTCCGAGTCGGTGAACATCTGGAAGACGTACGACGCTTGCTGCTCTTCGATCTCCGCGTGAACCCGCGAAGCGAAGACGAGCAGGGCGAGGATCGGGAGGAGGAAACGGATCAATTGCACGCGCATCCGCCTCCCGCAGCACCCGCTCCGCCAGTCGATCCCTCGCGCGCCTCGATCCAGTGCAAATTGGCCTTCTCTTCGCGCGCATCGGCTTCGAGCGACATGATCGGATCCTGCAGATACTCGCGCTCGTAGGCGCGGACATGCGCGCAACCCGGCACCGAGACTGCACCCGAGCCGGCCAGCAAGATCGCGAAAAGAAGACGGCCGCGCATCATCCGTTCCCTTCCGCCTGCGCAGTCGCCGTCGCAGGCTGCTTGGAGATGCGCTCCACGACGACGCGCAGCTCTTCCAACGTTTCCGCACGCCCGCCCTCGGCGACGTGCACGATCTTTCCGGAGCGGTCGAGCACCACCGTGCAAGGCAGTGCGGGAATGTCGAGCGACTTGGCGAGACCTTCCGGCCCGTCGTGGAAGAACGGAAGATCGAGGCCGCTGTCCTTCACGAACTTCTCCGCCTTGCGTGCATCGCGATCGATCGAAACCGCGAGCACGCGGGTGCGCGAGGGATCAAGCCCCTTGGTCCAATCCTGAAGAAGGCGCAGCTCCTTGCGACACGGAGCACACCAACTGGCCCAGAAGTTCAGCACCACGACCTGTCCGCGCATCGATTCGATCGAAGTCGAAGTTCCGTCGAACGCGCGCAGTGAATGCGCGGGCACGACTTGATCGCGCGATGCCGCGCCGGCGGCACCGGCGGACACCGCAGCCAGTCCGGCTCCGATGCACACGATGGCGAGGGCTCGCTTCATGGGCGCTGTGCTCCTAGCGATACTGGGCGCCCAAGAGCACCCAGAGGTTGAAGAGATCCTTCTCTTGATCGGTCAACGCTTCGGCGCCGGAAGGATGCGCGCCGCTTCCTTGGTGACTGCCCAATCCCAAGATCGCGTCGATCAAGACGGAGTGGCGCGGAAATCCGGGAACGGTGACCTGCGGGCCCATGCCTTCCATTTCTCCGGAGAGGCTGATGTAGCCGCGCGGGAAGGTCATATCCATGTCGAGCGTGTCCACCACCGCGGTGAGATCGAGGTCCGCGGGCGGCGGAATCAGTCCGCCGGGCCCCACCGTCTCGCGATGGCAGCTCGCGCACTTCGCCGCGACGATCGGACCGATGTCGTTCTCGTAATTGATGATCGTGTAATTGGCCGGATCGAGATTGAGATCCGTCGCCGTCGCCGACGCCGCCAACGGATTGGGATTCGTCGGCACCGGATCGGTCGAGGTCCGGTCTTCGTGGCAGCCGAAGCAATTCGTGAACTGCTCGCCGGGGCGCACGTACAACCAGGTGCGCTTCACCACGAAACCGCGGTTGTATTCATCGAGCGTGGCGAACGAGATCGGCGTGTCGGCCGGAACACGGATCTTGAACGAGCCGTCGGCGTACACCGGGGCGAATCCCAAGAGCGCCCGCTTCTCGAAATCGTTCGCGGAGAAATCGCGAGGCTCGCCTTGCAGCGTCGGACGTCCGACGATGACGGCGATCTCGTCGATAGGATCAGCGCCGCGCACGGGAACTTCCTGTCCGTCTTGTGTTCCCCGATTGAAGACATCCTGCGCCAAGAACACCCCCGAGTCCTGCGCCGGGTCGACAACTGAGGCAATAACGGGAGGCTTCTCGCGCGCGGCGAGTATCTGAGCGTCGTACTCGTTCGTGGAGGGGTCATTGTAAAGAAACGTCAAATCGCGAATGGAGAGCGTGGCCGGATCTTCCGGCGTGCCCGCGCCCTCTTGCAACAGCGTGAATGTATAGAGACCGTAGTCGGCGTCTTCTTCGGTGGCCGCGGGCAGCGTGTAGGAGGCGACATACTTGTTGCCGCCCATCGGGAACGGATACTTGAACGCGCCGTAAGCCCACGGGGCGCCGTCGGTGTTCACGTTCGCCGTCAACACGTCCCAGTGCGTGCTGCGCGAGTTCAGCGCCGGATCGGCCGGACCGCTCTCCAGCTTCAAGAGCGCGATAGGACCGGAGTCGCCTTCGATCTCGGTGGACTCGATCGCGATGAGCCGTCCGTCGGGAGTCGCCTGCGGATGGAAGAAGTTGCGATCGTGCGGGCCGAACTTGTGGAACGTTCCGCTGCCATCGGGATTGGTCACGAACAGCGGGAAGCGGTTCATCGTCCCGAAATGCTCCCAGCGCGTGTAGAGAATGCGTCCCGAAGGAAGGAGCGTCGGGTCGAAGTCGTCCGACTGGTTGAAGCTGATGCGGTGCAGGTTCGAGCCGTCGGCGTTGCACGTGTACATGTGCTCGGCCGGTGCGTGATTGTATTCATCCATCTCGTGGTCGCGAGAGCTGGTGAACAAGATCGTGTCATCGGGCAGATAGAGCGGGTCGAAATCGTGTCCGCCGCCCGACGTCACTTGGCGCAGCCCCGTGCCGTCCTTGTGGATTTCCCAGATGTTGCGATTCGATTGCCCCGGCGCGCGCATGGAGAAGAGGATGCGCTGCCCGTCGAACGAAACGCAGGGATCGGACATCGCCGCACCGGTGAAGTTGGTGATCGGGGTCACGACTCCGTCGGGTGCGATCGGCGAGAGCTTGTACAGATTGCCCTCGGCCCAGGTGCGATTGAGCGTTTCTTCGGCGGTGGTCTTCACGAAAACGAGCGCCTTGGTCGTGTCATTGCCTCCAATGAGATCGTCGGGCGCGGAATCGCGGCAGCCCGCCATGAAAGCGAGCGCCGACGAGATGAGGCAGTAAGCCGCCCATCTCCATCGCTCGTTCTGGGACGACTGTACAGCGCTCATATGCTTCTCCTTGGTGACGGGACCCGTCGGAATGACTTTCAACGCGAGAGCCCCCGGTAGAAGGACAAACCGGCCGTGGCTTCGCCATATTCGTAGGCAATCGATTCGCCGCCGGCGTCGGCCGTGTCGAGAACGGTGGCGCTGCGCACTTCCACGCGCAGAGCCAAGTCGCCGCGGATGTACATTTCGCAACCGCCGCCCGCGTAAAGGACGTTCGACGTCACTGGGTCGGCGTTCAGCGATTCCCCGGGGTACACCATCACCATGCCGTACCCCAAGCTCGCGTACGGCTGGAAACGTCCCTCCAGGGGATATCGCAAGAGACTGGAAATCGAGTGCGCAACCGCGTGAACGGATTGGCCGGGGTTGTGTCCCAAGGACGCTTCCCATCCGAGCCAATTGTTCGGGTTGTAAGCCAATCGAATTGCATAAAGCGGACGATCACCCAAGCGGCCCGCGCACGGGCTGAACGAAAGTCGATGTTCGTAATTGCGCCGTCCCGGCTCGAGGTGAAACGGATCTCGCGCCAGCTCGGGCACGAGATACTCGCGACCATTCACGATCGCGGATTGGGAAGCCGGCGGCGGTGCAGTTGCATCACCGAGCGGAACAGGTTCGACTTCGGTGAGCGGTGCAGGCTCGCTGGCGATCGGCGCGGCTTGCGCCGGCGTCGCGTCCGCCGCGGTGGAATCCGCATCCGATGACGGGGGCGCACCCGGCGCCATCGAGAACGCCAACCACGCGGTGAACACGGCGGCGATCACCGGAGCTCCCCGGCGAGAATCCAAGCCAGAATGGCCTGGTACGAGGGATCGTCGGTGGTCTCGAAAGGCTCGAAGCTATGCGGCGCGATGCCGCCGTCTTCTTTGAGCGGCTTGACGAGAAGCGGACTGTGCTCGCGATCGTATGCAGACACTTGCAACGACGCTTGATCGAAGTCGAATGCAACGTCCTTTTCGTCGGACGGCGAAAGCTCGAACGTGCCGCGGATCCCGCCCCCGTGACAATTGCGCGAGTCGCATCCGTAGCTCGTGAGAATCGGTTCGACGTTCGTTGCAAACGTATCGAAATCCAATTCGAGCACTTGGCCTCCTCCCGGCGGATCAGGAGCCTCGGGTCCATTGCAACCCGCCGCAAAAAGCAAAGCCGCCGCGCTCACGACCTGAATCGTGAAAGCGCGATGGCGACGGCGTCGTGCCAACATCCCGCACTCCCTTCGCCTGGCGACGCGGCCGCACGGCATCGCCCGCCGAATACTCTGCAAGGGGAGGGCCATGGAAAGCTCGTTGTCGTGCTTGACTCATTTTGGTGGTTCCTGCAACACGACGAAGCAGCTCTCGCGGCGGATTGCACGCCGGGGGTGTGCAACGGTCGCGCAATTTGCACGATTCGTGATCAGTACCGTCACGTCCCGGTCATGACCATGGCGCGGATGTGTGAAGTCGTGCGGATGAAACATGGCGCCTGCAAAATGCGAAAACATCTCGAATTCTTCCGAGGATCGCTCGAAGAGAAGGAGCATGAGGAAGCGGCTGCTCCTTTCGATCATTCTTGCTGCGGGAAGTGCACGCGCGTCCATCCTTCCGCCGGGTTTCTCGGAGGAGGTGGAGGCTTCGGGATTCGTCGCCCCCACCGGAATCGAGCTCGCTCCGGACGGGCGCATGTTCGTGATCGAGAAGCAAGGAATCGTGTGGATCGTGAAAGATGGGCTGCGTCTTCCGCAGCCGTTCCTGGACCTGCGCGACGAAGTGCACAACGCCGGCGACAAAGGTCTAACCGGCGTCGCGCTGCATCCGGACTTCGAATCGAACGGCTGGGTCTACCTTTTATATAGCGTCGATCCCGAGTACGGTCCGCCGGACGAGCCGGCTGATGCGGTCACTTGGGGGCGAGTCACTCGTTACACCGCCGCCGGCGACGTCGCGGTCCTTGCGTCGCGCCTCGAGATCCTGGGACAAGACTCGGGGAACGGGTTTGCGAACTGCTCGAAGATTCACGGCGTCGGCACGATTCGCTTCGGCCTCGACGGCACCCTGTTCGTCGGCTGCGGCGATGGAGCTTGGGCGGATCGCATCGACGTGGGACAGAACATCGTTCCGCAGGATGGCGCGTGCGAAGGGACGTTCGGTCACGAGCAAGACAAAGGTGCTGGACGTGCGCAGCTCCTCTCTTCACTCAGCGGAAAGATTCTGCGCATCGATCCGAACACCGGCGCAGGTTTGCCGTCGAATCCGTTCTGGAACGGGAATGCACAATCGCCGGAATCGAAGATCTGGGTGCTGGGGTTGCGCAATCCGTTTCGCTTCACGGTGAAGCCCTCGTCGGGAAGCCCCGGGACTTTGTTTCTTTCCGAGGTCGGTTGGACGACGTGGGAGGAGCTGAATGTCTCTCGCTTCGGAGGTGAGAATTACGGGTGGCCGTGCTACGAGGGAATGTTCGTCCAGCCGGACTACGCAACCAAACCCGAGGTGCAACTGCTTTGCGGGGCGCCGGCCGGGGAGCTCACGCTTCCCGTCTTGACCTGGAATCATGACGATCCGGGCGAAGTCGGCTTCACCGGCTTCGCTTCGACCGGCGCCATTTACTATGATCAAATGCAATTCCCCGCCGCCTATCGCGACGGCGTTTTCTTTTGCGATTTCGGCGCCGGATGGATCCGCTTTGCCAAGACGAATTCGCAAGATGAAGTCGTCGATGTGAAGAGCTTTGGGTTCGGCGTCGCGCAGCCGGTCGACTTGCGCATCGATCCGGCGACGGGGGATCTGCTCTACGTTTCCATCGGGCCGGGAAAGATTCAGCGCATTCGATTCTCCGCCGGAAACATCGCGCCGGTCGCCCAGGCGGAGGCGATCCCTCCCGCGGGTCCCGCACCGCTCTCGGTGCTCTTTTCTTCGAGCGGCACATCTGATGCGAACGGCGACCCCATGACGTTCGAGTGGGATTTCGGCGACGGCTCGCCGATTTCCACCGATCCCAATCCGGCGCACGTGTACGACACGATCGGGACGTTTGGAGTCACGCTGGTCGTGCGAGATCCGGCGGCCTTGGCGGACACCGCGCACATCACCGTGGAAACGAGAAACGTTCCGCCGGAAGTGGATCTGGAATTCCCCACGAACGGATATCGCTTTCACGTGGGGGAGATGATCGCGCTCTCGGCGACGGTTCAAGACCGGGAGGACGGCGCCGTGAATCCGCAATGGGAAGTGCAGCTCGTGCATAACGCGCACATTCATCCGCAATGGTTCGTGTGGGACGGGCCCAACCCTCCGCCGTTCGAAGCGGAAGATCACTCGACGAGTCCGGATGATCGCTTCTCGTATCGCGTGATCGTGAAAGCCACCGACTCCGGCGGGCTCACCACGCAGCGCGAGGCGTTTCTGATTCCGGAGTCACTTCCAGCGAACTCGGCGCCGGTCGTGGACCTGCGCTCTTCCATTACGACCGGATCGAGTCCCTTGGCGGTCTACTTCGACGGCACCGGCTCCTTCGATCCGGACGGCGATCTCATCTTTCCGCACTGGGATTTCGGCGGCGGCTTGCAATCGACCGATTTGACGCCGAGCCACATCTTCGGAGCGTACGGGGAGTTTCCGGTATCGCTCACCATGGCGGACGTCGTGCTGGCTTCGAGCAGCGCGGCGGTCCCCATCTTGGTGTTTCCGGGCCAAACGCTCGAAGCGCACTGGAACTTCGATGAGCGTGGCGGTCCATCGGCCATCGACGCTTCGGGTCACGGCCATGATGCGGCCATTTTAGGCGCGACGATCGTGGAAGGCGTGCTGGGCGGCGGCTATCACTTCGACGGGTTGGACGATCACATCACGTTGGCGTCGGGCCTCCTCTCCGATCTCACACAGTTTACGATCACGGCGTGGATCCGCCCCGATATGCTGCGGGGGAGAATGGGAATCGTCGGACAGCAAGACGTGTTCGAGATGGGGTTCGTCGAGGCCGACACGATTGCGCTCAGCACCGCGCAAGGCGGGGAATTGCGCGCGCCCTTTGTGGGGATGGACAACGAATGGCACAACATCGCGGCGATCGGAAACGGAAATGAGCTCGCGCTCGCGATCGACGGCGTGGTGGTGAAGACCGGCGGATACTCCACGTTCTCTTACGGAAGCTCGAGCGAGCCCATGTACATCGCGTCGAGCACGCTGCCGCTTCGCACCGTGAATTTGTTCCAAGGCAGCATCGACGAAGTTCGCGTGTACACGCGCGCGCTCGACACCGCCGAGATTCAATTCCTGGGAACGCACCCGCTTCTGAACTATGGGCCGCGCGTGGATGCCGGACCAAGCCGGGGTGCGGTGATCGGGGAGACCGTGCACTTGCAAGGCACGGTGTCGGACGACGGATTGCCGGAAGGCTCGAGCATCTCGTTCGCGTGGTCGCAGACCGAAGGGCCTTATGCAGTCGCATTCGAGAATCCTTCGTCTCTTGCCCAGGATGTGGTTCTCCTGGCGCCGGGCACGTTCGCCTTCCGCCTTTCCGCGACCGACGGCGACGCACCCACGGAAGACGAGATCGTGATCGACGTGCGCGACGTCGGCGAGCTGTTCACCGTTGCCGGGAATCCCACGCGCGACGGCATCGAAACGGTGGGGCCGAATCCTTCTCCCGGCCGCGTGGCGATCACGTTTGGTGTGGTGAGGAGAATGAAGGCGGTGAAGGTCGCCGTGGTTGATGTGCAGGGACGCGTGCTGCACCGCTTCCCGGATACTCGCCTGGCGCCGGGAAGATATCGCGTGGATTGGGACGGCAAGGACGAGAACGGAAAGACGGCGGCCGTGGGAGTCTATTTCGCGGTCATGGATGTGGGGCCGATCCGGAGCTCGAAGAAGCTGGTGTTGGTGCGCTAGTTTCAGTAAGCGCTTGATTCAAAGCCGGATCTCTCTGTAGTTTGTTCAGCTACTATGCGCTGGCAGACGAAAGCTCGCATTCAGCGGATTGTTGCTCGCCTGCCCCAAGACCTCAGCGAGCGCATCTACTATCAAATCCAGAGAACAGTCGGGGCGTTTCGATCCCTCGATCCCTGGGACCACTTCTCCGCAGCACGCCGGATTGCGGAGGCTGCAACAAGACATGGGAAGCCGATCGCAGGGGCAGAAATCCTCGAAGTCGGCACGGGACATCGATTCCTCGTCCCCATTGCCCTTTGGCTGCTCGGCGCGAAGCGAATCGTGACCGTCGATGTGCATCGCTATTTGAAGGACGAGCTGGTCCTCCAAGATCTCGAAAAGATCGCACTCGATCCGTCGCGTGCGCGAAGCACTCTCTCATTTCCCGGAGGCGAAGTGTCGAAGGAGCGGCTCGAATCTCTCCGTCAAGCGCCACAGAGAATTTTCGGGGGGGGGGGATCTCTAATCGAATACCGGGCTCCGGCCGACGCCGGAGCTTTGCACGATGCGGATGGCACATATGATCTACATGTGTCGCGCTCCGTTCTGGAACATGTGCCATCGAAGGAAATTACACGCATCGTCGTCGAATCGAGACGTGTCTTGCGCCGCTCCGGATTGTTCATTCATCTGATTGACTTCTCGGATCACTTCGCACACGTCGACACTTCGATCTCTTCGATTCACTTTCTCCGATTCTCCGACGATGAATGGCAACAGCTCGCGGGAAACCAGTTCGCATTCCATAACCGGCTGCGATCGGATGACTTCGAACATCTACTCCAAGACGGCGGCCTGACACTCATCGAGTCGAGTCTCATCATGGATGAGAATGCCTTGAACGAACTGGCGAACACTTTCCCGCTCAGCCCTCGATTCAGGGGACGCGACCCACTTTGCCTCGCGCACCGAGAAGGATTCTTCGTGTTGCGCCGCGATGCGGATCCCATCACGGAATGACGCAGAGGGAATTGCTCGACGCAGATGAAACACTGCGCGAGATTGCCCGAAAACGACGAGCGAACTGCTAGCCCGGCAATTGGGAGGAAGGCGCCTCGACCGCCGGCGCTGAGAATGCCGTGCGCTGAAATCCGCCGCGGATCGCCCGCACCTTCTCCAGCCACATATGCACGATGCGGTAATAGGTCGGCAGAAAGATCAGCGTGAGGATCGTGCCCGAGGTCATGCCGCCGATCAGCGCGCGTGCCATCGGGTAGTACTCGGCGTCACCCACGTGCGCTCCGGTTTGGAACGCGAGCGGCACCAATCCCAGAATTGTGGTGCCGGCGGTCATCAGGATCGGCCGCAGGCGCTCGTCGCACCCGCGAAACACGGCCTGTTCCATGGTCATGCCCAAGCGTTGGTTGCCGTTGATGTGATCGATCAGCACGATGCCGTTGCTCACCACGACGCCGACCAAGATCACGATGCCGATCACCGCCATCATGTTGAATGGCGTCGCCGTCAAGATCATGAACCAAAACACGCCCAAGAACGCGAGCGGGATGCAGCCCATGATGAGCAGCGGATCGATCAGCGATTCGTAGAGCGCGGCCATCACGAAGAACACGCAGCAGAGTGCCAGCAAGAGATTCAATCCCACTTCCGATTGTTTCTGCCGGCTGCGCTCGATCTCCGTCCCGAATCCCCAGCCGTAGCCCAAGGGCATCTCGAATTCGCTCATGACCGCCTCGACGTGCTCCAGCATCTCGTCGAAGTCTTCTCCTTCGTACGTTCCACGCACCGTGACGCCCGTCTTCTGATTCGTGCGCACGATCGTCTGCGGGCTGCGCTCGAAGCGAAAATCGGCCAGCTGGCCCAACACGATTGGCTGCCCGTCGTGCGCGCCGACGGTCAGCGAGGAGAGATTCTCGATCGATTCGCGGTCTTCCGGTAGGAGCGAGACGGTGAGATCGATTTCCTTGCTGCCGAGCGAGAGGCGGGAGAGCCGGGTGCCGCGATACGTCAGCCCCAAGATCTGCGAGATCTCCTCGGGGCGGATGCCGAAGCGCGAGGCCTTCACCGGATCGATGGCCACTTGAATCTCGGGATGCCCGCGGTCTCCGTCGCTCAACACGTCGCGCACGCCTTCCAGCGCGCCGAGCCGCCGCTTCGCCTCTTGCGCGAGACCGGTCAAGAGCTCGGTGTCTTCTCCGTACAGCGTGACGGCGAAGCCTTTGGCACCGGAATCATTGCCTTCTTCGTCCCCGAACACGTACTTCACGCCGGCCTGCACGGGAAACTCCTTGCGGAATTTCTCGCGTGTCTCCTTCAAGACTTTCGCGGTGAGCACGTCCTTCTTGAAGAACGCCGAGATGGTGGCGTAATCGGGACCGAACACGGAATAGATGTCGCGGATCCCGAGCGCATCGCGATTCGCATCCAGGTATTCCTCGACACGTTTCGCGTGCGCGCCCGACGTATTCTTGTCGACCGCTCCGGTGAATTCCAAGGAGATGCGAATGCGTTCCTGGCGAATGCCTTCCTCGCCCATCAAATCCGGCTTGAACTTCGTGACCGCCATGAGCCCTGCGGTCAGCGCGATGATCCCCGGCACGATCACGAATCCGGTGAGCTTGGGATGGCGGAACGTGGTCCACTGCAGCGTACGTTGGTAGCCGGCGCGCAATCGGTGGAGCCAGCGCGCCTCCTCGACGACCTTGCTGCGCCGCATCATCACGATCGCCAGCGCCGGAACAACGGTCAGGCTCATGAGCAGCGACGCGAGCTTGGTCACCGCGATCGTAATGCCGACCTCGCCGAGCCACACGGCGAGCTCATCGCCGCGCGTCACGATGACCGGAGCGAACACGATGATCGTGGTCAGCGTGGATGCGGTGATGGCCAGCGCAACGTCCTTCGTTCCGCGGAACGAAGCCGCGACCGGACCCGCGCCTTGAATCTTGCGCTGGTAGATCGCTTCCAGCACCACGACGGCGTCGTCCACCAACATCCCGATACCCAGCATGAGCCCCATCATGGTGAGCACGTTCAAGCTCATCCCGGTCATGAAGAAGTAGATGAATGTGACCAAGAGCGAAAGCGGGATCGCCAGCGCCACGACGAACGTGAGGCTCCAGCGGCGCAGAAACAGAAAGAGCACGGCAATCGCCAGAATCGAGCCCTCGATGCCGCTCTTCCACAAGCCCTTGAGCGAATCGGTGATCTGATCCGCCTGATTGAAGAACGCGAAGCTGGAGACGCCTTGCAGCGAAGGATCGAGATTGATGCGCTCGAGCTCTCTTTCGACGGCGCGCCCGACGTCGACGGTGTTGTAGCCCGACGCCTTCTGAATCATGAACGCGATCGCGAATTCCCCGTTCAAGCGCCGGCCGTAGGAGGGGACGGGCGCGGCGTACACCAGCTCGGCGACGTCGCCCAACCGCAGGTCGCCGGAGCCGATCGGCAAATCTTCCAGCTCTTCGATGTGGCGGAGGCCGGAGACGGAACGCACATCGTAGCGCAGCCCGCCCTCGGTGATTCGACCGATGGAGAGGTCGACGTTCGCCGAGCCCAATTCTTGGAAGAGACGCCCCACGTCGACTTGATGCTCTTTGATCTTGTCGTAGCGGAGATAGATCGCGCCCTCGGTCGGATTGACGCCGTCGATCTGCACGCGCCCGACCCCCGGGATGCGCTGCAGCGGCATGATGATCTTCTGTTCGATGAGCTCGTAGCTCTCGGAGAGATCGCGTCCCTTCGCGGAGATGCGTCCCTCCATGATGGGAATGTCGTTCGAGTTGAACGTGAACAAGTAGATGTCGCGCACCTGCGGAGGAAGCTGCGCGCGAATCTGATCGATCTTTTCCTGCACTTCGAGACGCATGAGATTGACGTCGCGGCCCCAATCGAATTCGACGCCGACGAACGTCTGATCCTCGCCGCTCTCGCTGTTGATCTCGCGCACCCCGCCCAATGTCGCCAGCACTTCCTCGATCGGGCGCGCGATGTCGCGCTCCACCTCGCTCGGAATTCCGCCGGGGTAGGGGACGACGACGCCGATGAACGGGAATTCCACCTGCGGGAGAAACGCGAGGGGAAGCTTGCGCAGCGAGATGAGGCCCAATACGAGAACGGTGGCGAGAGCCATGGCCAGCGTGACCGGACGGCGAAGCGAGAAGCGAACGAGCTTCATGTCAGGCGCCTTCGCGCGCAGCCTTGGCGGCGAGCAGCGCTTCGTGGCGGCGCGCCTCATCCGGCACGATCTCGCCGCCGCCTGGCGTGAACAGCGTGTATGCAACCGGCACGACGACGAGCGTCAGAATCGTTGCAATGGTGAGCCCGAAGATCACCGTGATGGCGAGCGGTGCGCGCAGCTCCGCGCCTTCTCCGATGCCGAGCGCCATCGGCAAAAGACCCAGTACCGTCGTCGACTGCGTCAAGAAGATCGGCCGGTAGCGTTCCTTGCCGGTCGTGATCACTGCGTCGTAGAGCGGCATCTTGCGCTTCAGTTGGTTGATGCGATCGACCAGGATGATGCCGTTGTTCACCACGATGCCGGCCAGCATGATCCCGCCGATCGCCGCGACGACGGAAAGCGGCGTATGCGTGATCCACAGTCCCAAGACCGCGCCCATCATGGCCAGAGGCACTGAGAACATGATGATGAACGGGTAGAGGAACGATTCGAACTGCGCGGCCATCACCAGATAGACGAGGAAGATGGCCAGAGCGATCGCCACTTGCAGCGAATGGGACGACCGCTGGAATTCTTCGTTCTGACCGCCGAGCTCCCAGGAGACGTTCGTGGGAAGCGCCAAGCGGGTGAGCTTCTCGCGAATCTCGGTCGTGGCCGAAGCGAGATCGCGTCCGGCGAGGTTCGCGGTGACGATCGCCGCGCGGCGATTTCCGAGGCGATGGATCTCGGCCGGGCCGACGACCGTTTCGAAGCTGGCGATCGCCGCCAAGCGGATCGGCACGCCGTCGCGCTCGGCGACGATGAGATCGCGCACCGCAGTCAACGTCGAGCGCTCCTCCTCGGAATTCTGCACGCGAATGTCGATGTGCCGCTCTTCGTCGCGAAAGCGCGTGGCCACCGTTCCGCGCACTTTCGACTGCACGGTATTGGCCACGTCGGAAAGGCGCAGCCCCAAGCGATTGAGCTTTTCGCGATCGAACGAAACGCGAATCTCGGGAGAGCCGGGGACCATGGCGACGCGCACGTCGCGCACCCCTTCGACGCCGGTGATCAGCTCTTGCACGCGCCCGGCGGTGGACATCATCTCGTCCAGATCGTGTCCGTAGACGTCGACTTCGACCGGCGTGTTGAACGTGAAGAGCGAAGGCCGTCGAATCTTCATGGAAACGTCGGGGCTGGCGGCCAGAAGCTTGCGCGCCTCTTCGACGATGCGGGCTTCGTCTTCCTTGGAAGCCTTCTCCAAGCGCACATGCACTTCGGCGCGATTCTCTTTGCGCCGGGCAACGTTCGAATCGCCCTCGCGGCTGATTCCCACACCCGCGGAAACGAGCGAGACGCCGTCCAGCTCGCGCATCTTGCGCCCGAGCCCGGCCACGAATGTTTCGGTTTTTCCGAGCGGCGTTCCCTCGGGGAGCTCCAGGTCGAGCGTGAATTCGCCCTGAGCAAGCGGGGGAACGAGATCGGCGCCCAACGTTCCCAAGAGCCCCGCGGTCAGGATCACGAGAAGCGCAACGCCCGCCAAGACCCAGCCGCGGCGGCGCAGCGAAGCGCGCAGCAGACGGTCGTACATCACTTCCGACGGCGGATAAGTCTTCTCGAAGAGCCAGCTCGCCGGGATCAAAATCCATTCGATCGCCCGGCTCGTGTAATGAATCGCGGCGCGCGCCCCACGCAGAATCAGAACTGGAAGACCCAGGAAGAGAAACGGCGGAATGACGCGCAGGAATTTCGGCAGCCGTCCCGGGCGCACGTAGGTTTTCCACGAAGTGGGCGCTGCGGGCGGCGCCGCTTGCGCCGCGGCATCGCGCGTTTTGGGAAGGCCTAACGCGGCCAGCATCGGGGTGAACGTCAACGCCACGATCAAGGAAACGAGAATGGAGAGCGTTACAGTCAGCGCTTGATCGCCGAAGATTTGTCCGGAGATTCCTTCGACGACGAACACCACGGGAAGGAAGACGGCGATGGTAGTGAACGTGGAGCCGATGACGGCACCGCCCACCTCGCTCGTCCCCAGAACCACGTCCTCTTTCGATTCGTTGATCACCGACGCCTTCGTGCGATTGCGGAAGACCGATTCCAACACGACGATGGAGTTGTCGACGATCATGCCCACGCCGATCGCCAGCCCGCCCAAGGACATGATGTTCAAGGAGACGTTGCGCATGTACATGAGCACGAACGTGGCCAGGATCGAGATGGGGATGGAGAGCCCGATGATGAGCGTGCTGCGCAGGTCGCGCAGCGCGACGTACAGAATCAGAATGGAGAGGATGCCGCCCTGGATCGCGTTGTCGCGCACTTCCCGCACGGCATCGCGAATGAAGACGGATTGATCGAACAGCACTTCCATCTTCATCGTTTCGGGAAGCTCCTTGCCGAGCCGCTCCAGCTCGCGGTGCACGCGGCTCGCCACCTCCACGATGTTCTCGTCGCCTTCCTTATAGACGGCGATCTCCACCGATTCGCGCCCGTCGACGTGGGTGATCGTGGTGCGTTCGCGATGCCCGCGATGGATTTGCGCGACGTCGGAGAGGCGGATCGGCTGCCCGTCCCGTTCCCCGACCATCACCGTCTCGATGTCTTCCAATGAGGTGAAGCGGGAAAGAGTGCGTACGAGGTATTCGGCGTTGCGATCGCGCAGCCGCCCGCCCGACGCATTGACGTTTTCTTCGCGCAGCGCGGTCGAGACGTCATTCAGCGAAAGTCCCAAGGAGGCCAGCTTTGCTTCGTCGATCTCGACCTGGATCTCTTCCTCCAAGCCTCCGGAGACTTTCGCGGCGGCGACGCCTTGAACCGTCTCCAGCTCCTTCTTCACGACTTCGTCGGCGGTGTTGCGCAGCTGCACCAAGGGCGTGTCGCCCCACAAACCGATGCGCAGCACCGGATCGAGCGCCGGGTCGTATTTCAGGAGCGCGGGTGGATCGACATCCTCGGGCAGCGTGACGAGATCGATCTTCTCGCGCACTTCGAGCGCGGCGTAATCCATCTTCGTCTGCCAATCGAATTCCATCGTGACTTGCGAAAGTCCTGCTTGGCTGATCGAGTGGACTTTGCGCAATCCGGGGACGACGCCGACCGCTTCTTCGAGCGGGCGGGTGACGAGATTCTCGACGTCGACCGGCGCGGTATTCGGGAATTCGGTTTGAATCGTGAGGCTGGGATAACGAATGTCGGGAAGAAGCTGAACGTCGAGGCGGGAGAGCGCGACCACGCCGAAGATGCCGGCCGCGAGCGTCGCCATCGAGATCGTCACCGGATGGTCGACGGCGAAGCGGACCGCTTTCATCGACCGTCTTTCTTGTGGCTCTTCTTTTTCTTCTTGTCCTTGTCGGCGTTCGCGAGCTGTGTGCTATCGGCGGGCGGTTTGACCCAGCCCACCGCCTTCGCATTCAAAACGTCGATCTTGCTTCCCGAGCGAAGACCGCCCTGACCCAAGGTCACGACGAGATCGCCTTCGGTGACGCCTTCCAGTACTTCGACCGACGCTTCATCGGAGAGACCGGTGCGCAGCTCCACCTTGCGCACCGAATCGGCGGAGGCGACGAACACCGACTTCAACCCGCCTTCTTCGACGAGCGCGATCTTGGGAATGGCGAGCGCTTCGGTCTTCGTGTCGGTCGTGATGCGCACCTTCACGAAACCGCCGACCAGCGCTTCGGGATTCGGTCCTTTCATGAGGAGCGTCAGGCGCACTGTGCTCGTTTGCGGATCGACGACGGGCGCGATGCGTTCCACCGTGGCCGGCAGCGGATCGGCGAGCGCATCGACGGACACGAGCACCTGATCGCCGGCGGACACGCGGCGCGCAATCGATTCGGGAAGATGCACCCGCACCCGCAGCGGATCGAAGTCCACGAGCGTCAGCAGGTTTTCCGACGGCGCTACGTGCTGCCCGGGGACGACGCGGCGGTCGGTGACCTGTCCCGCGAACGGCGCGCGCACGATCGTCTCGTTGACCACGATCTTCGCGAGATCGCGCTCCGTCTCGGCGAGCTTGTGCCGTCCTTCGGCGAGGTCGTAATCCTCTTGAGTGATGAGGCTCTTTTCCAGAAGCGCCTTGCGTCGATCGAGATCGCGGTCCTGTTCTTCCACCTTGAGCTCGGCTTGGCGCAGCTGAACGCGCTCGCGATCGTTCTCCAGCTCCACCAGTACCTGCCCCTGCTTCACCCAATCGCCTTCCTCGACCAAGATCTTCTCGACCCGCCCTTGAACCTTGGCGACGAGCTCCACGTGGCGGTCCGCTTCCAGCACCGAGGAGGCGCGGTAATACGCGGCCAGCGGCCGGCGCTCCGCCTTGGCGAGCTCGACCGGGACCGGGACTTCTTCCTTCTCGTCCTTATCCTTCTTTTTCTTGGTGTCCTTCGCTGCGGATCCTTCTTCCGCATGCGCCGAGCCCCAAGGCAAGTCGACGGCTCCAAACTGCACGAGGAGGAAGGCGGTCAGTGCAAGAACCAGTGTTCCCGCAACGGGGAAGAGGATGCGCTTCCTCGGGAGTCGCATGAGGGGCTCCGGTCAAAAGGGTGCGGGTCGGGCCCGTGCCGGGCGGCGGCACTTCGGGGACCGTGACTTTGCACCTTTCGACGGATCCGAGTCCACAAAGGTTTCACAAAGCGAACCAATACGTCAGCTTCGCCAGAAGCGTGTTGGCCGGCTCGTTGGTGAAGAGCTTGCCGGTGGAGAGGTCCGTATCGAAGTTGGGGCCTCCGTTATCTTGGCGCTGCTGGTACTCCTCGCGGCTGTGCGTCCACACGAGATACAGCGTGCTTCCCGGACGGTACTCCCAGCGATAGACCATGTTCATGTTCACCGACGCGAATGTATCATCGAAATTGTTCGGATCGTATCCGTCGCGCGTGTACTCCGCGAAATCGTACGAGTTCGGGCGAGCCAGCTCCTTCGCCTTCGTGTAATCGCCGACCACCAAGAACGGCTGGAAGTAGAGCTCGAGCGATTGCCGGCGGTTGAACAGCACGCTCGAGCGCAGCGTGATGTCGATTGTGTCGCTATCCAGCTCGCCGAAGATGTAGCTCTTTCCACCGATGCCGAGCGACGGATCGGCATGCTCGATCGTCTCGATGTATTGGGAATCGTCGTGCAGATCGTTGTAGCGCGCCGCGAGCGAGAGTGCCAGCCGGCTCGACATCGTCCAGTTGTTGATGAGCTCGATGTCGGTGGCCGTCGTTCCGGCGGCATCTTCCCACCACTCCAGCTCGGTCGTCGCGTAGAAGCGTTTGCGCGTGTCGCTGCTTCCGCCGATCCAGAAGCCGCCGCGCTCGGGCATCGTGAACAACGGCCCGCCGCGAGTTTGGTATTTGTCGGTGCCTTCGTGGTTGTACCAAACGCCGTAGAACACTTCGCGATAATTGCGGAATTGCAAGAAGCCGTTGATGTTTCCGCCGGAATCTTGGCGATGGCCGGGGCTGTAATCCCACAGCACCGACCCGTCGTCGGCCAGCACGCGCGAGCCGGCCTGCAGCCAAGTCTTGTGCGCGTTGAGATTCACGTTGCCGGCATTGAAGCGCGGCTTCTCGCCTTTCGCGTCGTAGCGCCATTGCAGCCAGCCGGCGGAGACGACCTCGTCGGGCGCCGACAAGAAGCCCATGTCGTTAATGTCGAGCCGCGAGGATTCCCACCGCCCGACGAGGTTGCCGCGAATGTTCCCGCCGAGCTTTCCGGCAACGACTTCTCCTCCCGTGCCGTAGATCTTCCCATCGTCCACGGTGGGATCGCTCGCCAAGGGCGCGGGATTCACGATCGAGCCCACCGCATTTCCGTGGACGTTGAACATGCGGTCGTGAAAGTTGAGATTGAAGTCCATGCTGCTGGTCGCCGCCTCGCGGGAGAGACGATCGGCGTTGCCGCCCGAGTACCCTTGATCGATCAGCTCTTGCCGATCGGCTTGGTGGAAGACCCCGGTCTGCATGAAGTTGATGGTGTGATTGCCCTTTCCGAAATCCTTGCCCAGCCGAGCAACCATGAAGTGCGAGAGTTGGTCGCCGTTCTTGAAAAGGTTGTGCGCTTGTCCGGGCGCGGTGAGATCGGTTGCGGCGTACAGTGCGGCTACGGTCATGTTGCCGTGAACTTTGCCGGTGAGCTTTCCGGCCATGCGAATGCGTGAGTTCTCGTCGCCGGTGCCGATGCGCCGCGAATAGAACATGTTGAAGCTGGACGTTTGAAAGAATCGATTGCCCTCGATGAAAAAGGGCCGCTTCTCTTCATAGAACGTTTCGTGGGGAGAACGATTCAGCACCGCCGGATCCGCCTCCACTTGTCCGAAGTCCGGTTGAATCGTGGCGTTCAACGTCAAGTCGGCGGTCACGCCATATTTCAAGTCCGCGCCGAAGTTCTGGAAGTCGCTGAATTCGTCGGCGTCGCCCTCCGCCGAAGGATCCGTCACCCGCGATACGAAGTAGGGGAGCACCTCGAGCTGGCGCGGCGCGGGAACGCCGGTCATCTCGGTCAACGTTCCGAAGCGGCTGACGAATCCGCTCTTCTCCCGATCCCAGGTGACCCACGCGGTGTCTTCTCCACGCCGATGCATGTAGCGATACATCTGCAATCCCCAGGTCATCGATTCGGAGGGCCGATAGCGAATCGAGGAAAAAGGGATGCGCACTTCCGTGTACCATCCGTCGGCGTCGCTGGAAGTCTCCGCTTCCCACACCGCATCCCAGTCGGGATCGCGCTCTCCGTCGTTGAACATGTAGGCGTCTTCCTGCACGCCGGCGGGATTCACCCGAAAGTTGTAACCGGTGGATCGATCGAGATACGGATCGAGATAAATGCTGACGAGGTCGGAGTCTTTGATCTGGTCGCGGCGGGACAAGCAGCGCGCGACTTTGGCCGGATCGTCTTCGTGGCAGGCGACGCCGAAGTACAACGCGTTCTCGTCATAGGCGACTTTGAACACGGTGGACTCGGATGGATTCTTGCCGCGATCCGGATCCCAAATATGGAAATCGTAGCCGGGCTCCGCATCGCGCCACGGTGCATCATCCAGCTTCCCGTCCACTTGAATGGGGGTGCCATTCAGCTTTAGCGCGCGGATCGAGCGCGACTCGGTCGAAGCATAGGTGGGGGCGGCGTGCACCGGCGAGCCGTTCGTCGAAAGCGCGTCCCCGAGCCGGGAGGGCGAAGGGGCGCTCACGTTCATCAGCGCGAATTCTTCGTTCGTGGGAGCCGGAGATGTGGGTGCTGCGGATGAAGGCGCAGGCGTCGCAAAGGCTTCGTATTCGGCGTGCGCGGTCCCCGCTGCAATGAGGAGAGAAGCCAGAACCAACAGGGCGCAGGTGGATCGGGTCCAGAACAAATGCTTGGGGCTCATACCCATGGCCTCCCGCCGAAGAGTCCGGTGGATTTGTTCGTCGACCCATTCGCTTGGACGGACTTCGACCCCGAAGCGTTTGACGTCCGCGCCGGAACGTGAAAGATTTCGCGGTCATGATCTGGGGTGTTCTTCTCACCACGCTGCTCGTCTCCACCGGCCCTCCTCCAGCCGATCGAAATATGGACGCGCTCTCCAAGCTTTTCGGCAACTATTGGGAGTACACGCTCGAGCGTTCTCCGACGTTCGCCACGTATTTGGGCGACCATCGCTTCGGGGACCGGCTGGAAGATCTTTCCGACGAGGCGCAGACGAAGCACATCGCGCGTTTGCGCGAATACCGCGAGCAGGCCCGCAAAATCGATACGACGGCGCTGCCCGATTCCGTGCAATTGCAGGCGCTTTTGTTCGTTCGAGTTTTGAGCGACGCGATCGACGGGGCGCGCTTTCGCGATCACCTCATGCCGATCAACCAGCAGGGCGGTCCGCCGATCGATTTCCCGCAGCTGGTCGAGACGCAGCCGTTCGATACCGTCGAGCATTGCCAAGCGTACGTGCGCCGCTTGCGCGCGTTTCCCAAACAAGCTGACCAGTTGATCGACGTCATGCGCTTGGGCATGCGCGAGAAGATCGTTCCGTATCGAGGGAGCATCGAGCTCTCCGTTCCGCAGACGCGCGCGCTCATCTTCGAGGATCCCGCGAATCATCCCATGGCCAAGATCGAGGCGAAGCTCGGGGCTTCGATCCCGCCGCAGGAGAAGACGCGGATTCTGGGCGAGGTGCGGGCCGCGCTCGCGGAGTCGGTGATTCCCGCCTATCGCAAGCTGGCCGACTTCTTGGAAAAGGAATATCTGCCGGCCTGCCGCACGAAGCCTTCCGTGTCTTCGCTGCCGGACGGCGCCGAGCGCTACGCGTATGGAATTCGCACGCAGACCACGACGAAGCTGGATGCAGCGACCATCCACCAAATCGGCCTCGATGAAATGAAGCGCATTCATGGCGAGATGGAGCGCATTCGCAAGGCGTCCGGATTCAAAGGAGATCTGAACGCTTACTTCGAGCACTTGCGCACCGATCCACAATACGTGCCCGAATCGAAAGAGTGGCTGCTCGCGGAGTATCGCAAGCTGCTCGAGAAAACCGACGAGAAGCTGCCGCTCTTGTTCGGCAAGCTTCCCAAGGCGCATTGGGACTTGAAGGAGATCGAGCCGTATCGTGCCGAATCTGCTCCGGCGGCGTACTACTACCCGCCGCCCGACGACGGCTCACGCCCCGGCTACTTCTATGTGAACACGTTTCAATTGGACACGCGGCCGACGTACACGATGTCGGCGCTCGCCTTTCACGAGGCCATCCCCGGCCATCATTTGCAGATCGCGCTGCAGCAAGAGCGCCAGGGAGTCCCCGATTTTCTGCGTCACGAAGGATTCACCGCATTCGTTGAAGGGTGGGCGCTCTATTCCGAGAGCTTGCCGCGCGAAGTGGGTTTGGCGACCGATCCGCTTTCCGAATTCGGGCGGCTGACGTTTGAGGCTTGGCGGGCCGGGCGACTCGTCGTCGACACTGGGATTCACTCAATGGATTGGTCGCGCCAACAGGCGATTGATTACATGACTGCGAATACTGCGCTTCGCCAGCACGACATCGAAAGTGAAGTGGATCGTTACATTGCCTGGCCGGCCCAGGCTCTGGCCTACAAGCTGGGGGAATTGAAGATTCGCGAGCTGCGCCGCTACGCCGAAGAATCACGTGGCGACGCCTTCGACATTCGCGAGTTCCACGATTTCATCTTGGGATCCGGCGCGCTTCCTTTGGACATGCTCGATGCGCGCGTGCGCGCCCGCTACAGCGCCTCGTCCTCCGACCGCAAGAAGAGCTAGTCCAATGGCTGTGGCCGCTATCTGAGCCGTCCGGCCGTCTCGGCGAATGGCGCTCCTCGGCGCTCAAGAAATCTTTTTCGGTCTGTATCGGGGCTTCAGTGAAGCCCCGAGGAAAATGTACGCGCCTGCGGTGCACTGATTTCGCCGAGAGGCCTGCCGGCTCTTTGGGGCGGGCATCGAATGTACGCTTCGAGTTGCGGACACCGAAGTGCTGCCATGCGAGCGTCAACGCGATGCACATCGAACGGGCGGAGGCCCGAAGAAGATGCGGGAGGCGAGTGGCGTCCCCATGGGTTCGCCACCGGAGCAAGCCCATGCCTCTCGGCGAACTGGCGTACCGGAGGCGCAGCGGCGGTCGCCGCTCAGATTCCCGGTGTCTCGAGTCGAACTGTGTACCGC
>Ga0111538_10003066_pt1 | contig 23409 bp, 19 predicted proteins | sample SoiMethybrSBSTD1_FD_79669 | JGI IMG/M metagenome (GOLD analysis project Ga0111538, IMG submission 79669) | Bulk soil microbial communities from a Populus tree surrounding site in Tennessee, USA - Soil MetaG P. TD hybrid SBSTD1 (version 2)... | ecosystem: Environmental > Terrestrial > Soil >...
AGATCACGGTCGACGCGCGCGGCGAGATCCTCGAGCTGAAGTCGACGGTGAACACGATGGTCGACCAGCTGTCGTCGTTCGCCGACGAGGTGACGCGGGTGGCCCGTGAGGTGGGCACCGAGGGCAAGCTGGGCGGTCAGGCCCAGGTCAAGGGCGTTTCCGGAACCTGGCGCGACCTGACCGACAACGTCAACTACATGGCGTCGAACCTGACGGCGCAGGTGCGGAACATCGCACAGGTCGGCACGGCGGTGGCGAAGGGCGACCTGTCGCAGAAGATCACGGTGGCCGCGCAGGGCGAGATCCTGCAGCTCAAGGACACCGTGAACACGATGGTCGACCAGTTGAGCTCGTTCGCCGACGAGGTCACCCGGGTGGCCCGCGAGGTGGGCACCGAGGGCAAGCTGGGCGGTCAGGCCCAGGTCAAGGGCGTCTCCGGCGTGTGGCGCGACCTGACCGACAACGTCAACTCGATGGCCTCGAACCTGACCGGCCAGGTCCGCAACATCGCCCAGGTCACCACCGCCGTCGCCAAGGGCGACCTGGGTCAGAAGATCACCGTCGACGCCCAGGGCGAGATCCTCGAGCTGAAGAACACCGTCAACACGATGGTCGACCAGTTGTCCTCGTTCGCCGACGAGGTGACGCGGGTGGCCCGCGAGGTCGGCTCCGAGGGCAAGCTGGGCGGCCAGGCCAAGGTGCGGGGCGTCTCCGGCACCTGGGAGGACCTGACCGAGAACGTCAACCAGCTCGCGTCGACGCTGACCACGCAGCTGCGGGCGATCGCGCAGGTCTCCACGGCGGTGACCCGCGGCGACCTGACCCAGCGCATCGCCGTGGAGGCGCAGGGCGAGGTCGCGGAGCTGAAGGACAACATCAACCAGATGATCGTGACGCTCCGCGAGACCACCAAGAAGAACGCGGAGCAGGGCTGGCTGGACTCCAACCTGGCCCGCATCGGCGGCCTGTTGCAGGGCCAGCGCGACCTCGGCGAGGTCTCCCGCATGATCATGACCGAGGTGACCCCGCTGGTCGACGCGCAGATCGGCGCGTTCTTCCTGGCTGCGCCGGCGTCCGACGGCGCACCCCGGTTCCGGCTCGGCGCGAGCTACGGCTACGCCGCGCTGGACCACCCGATCACGTTCGCGCCGGGTGAGGGCCTGGTCGGCCAGGCGGCGCTGTCGCGCCGGGCGATCCGGGTCAGCGCCCCGCCGGACGACCGGTTGGTCGTTCGGTCCGGCCTGTCGGCGACGCCGCCGGTGGACCTCGTCGTGCTCCCGGTGCTCTTCGAGGGCGAGCCGCTGGGCGTCATGGAGTTCGCCTCCGTCGCCGCGTTCAGCGAGCTGCACCTCGGCTTCCTGGACCGGCTCGTGGTCACCATCGGTGTCGCGCTCAAGACCATCCTCGCCAACCGGCGCACCGAGGAGCTGCTGTCCCAGTCGCAGCGGCTGGCGCTGGAGCTGCAGGACCAGTCGGCCGAGCTGCAGCGCACCAACGCGGAGCTGGAGGAGAAGGCGGCGCTGCTCTCGGAGCAGAAGGGCAACATCGAGACGCAGAACCGGCAGATCGAGATGGCCCGCCTCGGCCTGGAGGAGAAGGCGCAGCAGCTGGCCCAGGCGTCGCAGTACAAGTCGGAGTTCCTGGCGAACATGAGCCACGAACTCCGCACGCCGCTCAACTCGATGCTGCTGCTGTCGCGGCTGCTGGCCGAGAACACCGACCGCAACCTCACCAGCAAGCAGATCGACTTCGCCCGGACGATCCACAGCGCCGGCTCCGACCTGCTCGGGCTGATCGACGACATCCTGGACCTGTCCAAGATCGAGGCGGGCCGGATGGACGTCGAGCCGGGCGAGGTCTCGCTCGTCGACGTCCGCTCGTACGTGGAGCAGGCGTTCGGCCCGCAGGCCGAGGAGAAGGGACTCGACTTCGCGGTCACGGTGTCCGACGACGTGCCGCCGATGATCGTCACCGATCCGCAGCGCGTCCAGCAGGTGCTGCGCAACCTGCTCTCCAACGCGGTCAAGTTCACCGATGCCGGATCGGTGGAGCTGTCCATCGGGCTGGCACCGGAGGACGCGACGTTCGGCGTCCCGGCGCTGGACGGCGCCCGGCGGGTGATCGCCTTCGCGGTGGCCGACACCGGGATCGGCATCTCCGAGGACAAGCTCGGGTTGATCTTCGAGGAGTTCCAGCAGGCCGACGGCACCACGAGCCGCAAGTACGGCGGCACCGGGCTGGGTCTGTCGATCAGCCTGAAGCTGGCCCGGCTGCTCGGCGGCGTCATCCAGGTGACGTCGACCCTCGGGGAGGGTTCGACGTTCGTGCTCTACCTGCCCGACGTGCTGCGGGCGGAAGCGCTGCCGTTGCCCGAACTGCTGGGCGGTGGTGGCGCGCTGGTGACGTTCGGCCCGACCGCGCGTCCCGCCGCTGTGGACCTGTCTGCGCTGAGCCCTCCGCCGGCGCCCGCCCCGCTGCGCGCTGCGCCAAGCCCGCTTCGGCCGCTCAAGGATCCGGAACGGCGGACCACCTCGGCGGCCCAGCAACTGGACGGCGCCACGGTGCTGATCGTCGACGACGACGTCCGCAACGTGTTCGCCCTGACCAGCGCGCTGGAGATGCACGGGATGACGGTGCTCTACGCCGACAACGGCGCGCACGGGGTGCGCCTGCTGTCGGAGCACCCCGAGGTGGACATCGTCCTGATGGACGCCATGATGCCCGACATGGACGGCAACGAGACCACGCGGGCCATCCGCCGCAACCGTCGCTTCGCCGACCTGCCGGTGGTGTTCCTGACGGCGAAGGCGATGCCGGGTGACCGCGAGTCGAGCTTCGCGGCCGGCGCGAGCGACTACATCACCAAGCCCGTCGACCTGGACGAACTGCTCGAAACGATGGCCGGCTGGGTAACGGGACGGGGCCCGTCGTGAGCGCGCCTTCCGCTCCGCGGTTTCCCGCGATCTTGGACGTTTGCCATCGCTCCAGCGATGGCAAACGTCCAAGATCGGCAGGACGGGGGGCCGGCGCGTGAACACCGCGCGGGTCCTGCTGGTGGACGACCGGAAGGACAACCTGCTCGCCCTCGAGGCGATCATGCAGGGCCTCCCGGTGCAGACGGTGGCCGCGCACAGCGGCGAGGAGGCCCTCAAGCACCTGCTCGTGGACGACTTCGCGGTGATCCTGCTCGACGCCCAGATGCCGGACATGGACGGCTTCGAGACCGCCCGGCACATCAAGCGCCGCGAGCGCACCCGGCACGTGCCGATCATCTTCCTCACCGCGGCCGACCGCGACTCGCACCTGGCGATGCGGGGATACGCCGTCGGGGCAGTCGACTACATCACCAAGCCGTTCGACCCGTGGGTGCTGAGGGCCAAGGTGTCCGTGTTCGTGGAGCTGTGGGCGAAATCCGAGCAGCTGCTCGCCCAGGGCGAGGCGACGAGGGTCCGCGACAACGCGATGCGCGCGGCCGCCGTCGCGGTGAACGAGGCGCTGACGGCGCTGAACAGCGCGGACGCGACGGGCGGGGAGCTGCTGCCGGGCCAGCGGGACCGCGCCCTGGCGGCGTTGGACCGCGCCCAGCGCCACCTGAGCATCTGATCCCTGGCGGTGAGATCCGGCGGGTGCTCGCACGCACCGCGGCCGGTCGGCTGATCGAGATCTGGCGCGCGCCAGCCCGAACGGCGAGGAACTTGATGTGTGGGTCGCCTTCGCCGCGGGTCTTCTCGGCGAGGCGACGTGGAAAACGCCTTTGGAGACGATCACTCATGACGCCTGACAAGCTGCTCGCCGACGCGATGGCCGATCGCGACATCGATGGCGCACCCGGGGTGGGCGCCTGGGAGGTCTCCGCCGAGCGGATCGTGGCCAGCGGACACCCCGATGGCGAGGTGATGATCGGCCGGTCGGTGCGCATGCCGCTGGAGACCTACGAACGCATTCGTGCCGTTGCGCTGAGCGGTAAGACGTCGGTGAGTCGGCTCATCCGCGAGTGGATCGACGAGGGGCTCGCTCAGGCCGAGGCCGGCGTACGGCACGATCCGGTGGTCGAGCTGCGCCGCACGATCGACGCGGCGACGCGGGCCCTGCGCGCACTGGAAGACCGCGGCAGCGCCGCCTGATCCACAGTCGGCCTAGTTGATCATCAGGGCGCCGCGTAGGCCCGTGATGTCGAGCACGCGCATCAGGAAGTCGCCGACGTTGGTCAGCACGAGGCAACTCTGCGCCATCGTCGCCTTGCGGCTCAGCACCACGAGCGTGCCCAGTCCCTGCGAGTCGCAGAACGTCACCTCGGTGAGGTCGAGCACGACGCGCGGCGGCGGCTCGTTCGCGAGCATGTCGCCGACCACTTTGGACAGTCGCTGGACGGTGGACATGTCGATCTCACCAGCCAGCTTCACGACAGCCTCGGAAGCCGTTCGTTCCACCGCGATATTGAGATCAGGCCGATCCACCTCGGTAGCCTAACCTGGCTGATCCGTACGGGCAGGCCGGGCCGACACCAGGGCATGAAGCCCACCAACAATCCCGGCAAAAGTGACTCACCCCGCACCTCGCCGGTCCGCCGTCGGCGTATGCGGCCCGGTGCGTCACAATAGGCGCACCGTGACCGACGAAACCGCTGCCGCTTCGGCCGCCCTGTTCGCCCGCGCCCGCGCCATCGTGCCGGGCGGGGTGAACTCGCCGGTGCGCGCGTTCCGGGCCGTCGGCGGCACGCCGCGGTTCATGGTGCGCGGCGAGGGTTGCCGCATGTTCGACGCCGACGGCAACTCCTACGTCGACCTGGTCTGCTCGTGGGGCCCGCTGATCCTCGGGCACGCGCACCCCGCCGTGGTCGAGGCCGTCACGCGGGCCGCGGCCCTCGGCACCAGCTTCGGCACCCCGACGCCGGGAGAGGTCGAGCTCGCCGAGGAGATCGTCGCCCGTACCCCGGTCGAGCAGGTCCGCCTGGTCAACTCGGGCACCGAGGCCACCATGACGGCGATCCGGCTGGCCCGCGGCTTCACCGGCCGCACGAAGATCGTCAAGTTCGCCGGCTGCTACCACGGCCACGTCGACGCGCTGCTGGCCTCGGCGGGCAGCGGCGTCGCCACGCTCGGCCTGCCCGACACGCCGGGCGTCACCGGCGCGAGCGCGGCCGACACGATCGTGCTGCCGTACAACGACCTGGCCGCCGTCGACGAGGCGTTCGCCGCCCACGGCGAGAGCATCGCCGCCGTGATCACCGAGGCGGCCGCCGGCAACATGGGCGCGATCGCCCCCCATGACGGTTTCAACGCCGGCCTCGCGAGCCGCGCGCACGATCACGGCGCGCTGCTGATCGTCGACGAGGTGATGACCGGCTTCCGGGTGAGCCGCACCGGCTGGCACGGGCTCGACCCGGTCGACGCCGATCTCTACACCTACGGCAAGGTCATGGGCGGCGGCCTGCCCGCGGCGGCGTTCGGCGGCCGCGCGGAGATCATGGGTCGGCTCGCCCCGGCCGGCCCGGTGTATCAGGCCGGCACGCTCTCCGGTAACCCGCTGGCCTGCGCCGCCGGCCTCGCGACGCTGCGGCACTGCACCCCCGACGTCTACGCGTTCGTCGACGCCACTGCGCAGACGGTCGCGAAGCTGGTCACCGAGGCGCTCGCCGGCGCCGGCGTGGCGCACCGGCTCTCGTTCGCCGGCAACATGTTCTCGATCTTCTTCACCGACGCCCCGGTGAGCAACTTCGAGCAGGCCAAGACCCAGGACGTCGGCGCGTTCAAGGCGTTCTTCCACGCGATGCTGGCCGGCGGGGTGTACCTGCCGCCGAGCGCGTTCGAGGCGTGGTTCGTCAGCGCGGCCATCGACGCCGAGGCACTGGACGCGATCGCCGCCGCGCTTCCGGCCGCCGCGCGAGCCGCGGCCGCTGGATCCGAGGGGCTGACGTGAGGACGGTCGTTCACGTCCTGCGCCACGGCGAGGTGCACAACCCGTCGAAGATTCTTTATGGCCGCCTGCCCGGCTACAAGCTCTCCGAGCTGGGCCGGCAGATGGCCACGGCGGCCGCCAAGGCGCTCGCCGAGCGCGACGTCACGTACGTCGTCTCCTCGCCGTTGGAGCGCGCGCAGGAGACGGCCGAACCGATCGCCGCGCAGTTCAAGCTGACCGTCGAACTTGACGACCGGCTGCTGGAGAGCGTCAACCGGTTCGAGGGCAAGGCGTTCGGCGTCGGCGACGGGGCGTTGCGTCACCCGCGCAACTGGTGGATGCTGCGCGACCCGTTCACGCCGAGCTGGGGCGAGCCCTACAAGGACATAGCGAAGCGGATGTTCGCGGCGGTCGAGTCGGCCCGCGACGCCGCCCGGGGCCACGAGGCGGTGTGCGTCTCGCATCAGCTACCGATCTGGACGCTGCGCCGCTTCGTCGAGAAGAAGCGCCTCTGGCACGACCCGCGGGTGCGGCAGTGCGCGCTGGCCAGCCTCACGTCGATCCACTTCGCCGACGACACCGTCGTCAAGATCACGTACGAGGAGCCGGCGGCGCACCTGATCGCGCTGCACCCGGACGCGCGGACGGCCAAGGGGGCCTAGCTCATGGGGTTCCGGGCCTTGCGGCTCCTCGCGGCCGTCCTGCTGGCGGCGACGCTTGCCACGACCGGCGCCGCGTGCACCTCGCACAAGGAGAAGCGCGACCCGGTGCTCGCCGGCGACCTGGTGGCCGGTGGCAGCTACGACCCGGCCACGTACAAGGGCAAGGTGACCGTCGTCAACTTCTGGGGTTCCTGGTGCGCGCCGTGCCGGGCCGAGATGCCGGGGCTGGTCAAGGCGTACGACGAGCTCAACAAGGACGGCGTCGCGTTCCTCGGTGTCAACGTCCGCGACCCGAACGTCGACCTCGCGAAGGCGTTCGTCGACCAGTACAAGGTGCCGTTCCCCAGCATCCGCGACCCGCAGAGCAAGCTGGCCCTCGAGTTCGAGATCCCGCCGGCGGGCATCCCCACGACTGTGATCCTGGGTAAGAACGGCCGCCCGGCGAAGACGTTCCGCACCGCCGTGGTCGAGTCCGACCTCGTCGCCGCGGTGCGGGAGGTGCTCGACGGTGGGTGACACGTTCGCCGGGATCGCGAGCGCCGGTCCGCTGGTCGCGGCCGTCGCGGTCGCGGCGATCGCGGGGCTGGTGAGCTTCCTCTCCCCGTGCGTGCTGCCCCTCGTACCGGGCTACCTGTCCTATGTCACCGGGCTCGCCGGCGCCGACCTCGACGCCGGCCACCGCCGCGGCCGCATCGTCGCCGGGGTGTCGCTGTTCATCCTCGGCTTCGCCCTGGTGTTCGTGGCCGGCGCGGTGCTCGCCGCCCGCACGACGTCGCTGCTGGCGCTGTACACGCACCGCCGGGCCATCGAGATCGTCGTCGGGATCGTGATCATCGTGTTCGGGCTGGTGTTCGCCGGCCTGGTGCCCGTGCTGCAACGGGAGTGGCGGATCCAACGCCTCCCGTCCGCCGGCCTGGTCGGCGCGCCCGTCTTCGGCGCGGTGTTCGCGCTGTCCTGGATCCCGTGCACCGGCCCGACGATCGGGGTCGTGTTCGGCCTGGCCGCCGTGGACTCGTCGGTGCCGCGCGCGGTGGTGCTGGGGCTGGCCTACTGCCTCGGGCTCGGCCTGCCGTTCCTGGCGTTCGGGCTGGGATTCCAGCGGTTGCTCGGGCTGTTCCGGGCCGTGCGCCGCAACAGCCGATGGGTGACGCGGGTGGGCGGCGCGCTGCTCGTGCTGACCGGCCTGGCGCTGGTCACCGGCGCGTGGGACGTGTTCGTCGACTGGCTGCGCATCACCCTCCCCGGTGTGGTGGCACCCGTATGAGCATTCTTCGTAACGGTTGGCGGCAGCTCACCAGCATGCGCACCGCGCTGGTGCTGCTGTTCCTGCTGGCGCTCGCCGCGATCCCCGGATCGGTGCTGCCGCAGCGGCGGATCAGCCCGGCGAAGGTGTCCGAGTACCTCGCCACCAACCCGTCCGCCGGGCGATGGCTGGACCGGATGCAACTGTTCGACGTCTACTCGTCGGTCTGGTTCTCCGCGATCTACCTGCTGCTGTTCGTGTCGCTCGTCGGATGCCTGGTGCCGCGGTTGCGCACGCACGTCACGTCGCTTCTCCGCGTCCCCCCGGATGCTCCGAAGCGGTTGGAGCGGCTGCCCGCGCACGCCGACGGCCTGCCGCACGACGGCGATTCCGCGGCGACCGCGCGGCGGTTGCGGCGGTTGCTGCGCGCGCGCCGGTTCCGCGCCACGGTGCGGGAGTCGGATGACGGCTTCACGGTCAGCGGCGAGAAGGGCTACCTGAAGGAGACCGGGAACCTGCTGTTCCACTTCGCGTTGCTGGGCGTGCTGATCGGGGTGGCGAGCGGCTCGCTGTTCGGTTGGCAGGGCAACCGGATCGTCGTGGCGGGGGCGGAGCAGGGTTTTTGCAACAACCGCCAGCAGTACGACGAGTTCACGCCCGGCAGCCGGGTCGACGACGCGGACCTGCCGCGGTTCTGTCTGTCCCTTGTGGACTTCCATGCGTCCTATCTGGACAGTGGCCAGGCGACGTCGTTCCGGGCCCGGATGGCATACGAGATCGACGGTCGCGGCGGCGGGCGGTCGGTGGGTGTGAACAACCCGCTGCGGCTGGGTGAGGCGACGGTATACCTGCTCGGCCACGGCTACGCGCCGGTGGTGCGCTACACCGACCGCACCGGCCGCACCCAGACCCAGGTGGTGCCGTTCCTCACCACCGACAACTTCCTCACCGGCAGCGGCGTCGTAGCCTTCCCGGACGCGAACATCGGCGTGGTCGACACCACGTACGGGCCAACCGGCAAGGCACAGGTGGCATTCGAGGGAACGTATCTGCCGACGGTGCCGGACAATGTCCATGTAGGACGGTCGGCGCACCCGGCCGAGCGCAACCCGAGGCTGATGCTGCGCCCCTACTTCGGCGACCTCGGCCTCGACGCCGGCGAGCCGCAGTCGGTGTACGAGATCAACCAGCGGCAGATCTCGGCCGGGCTGCTGCACTCGGTGGGCGAGCCGCTGGCCCTGAAGCCGGGCGAGTCCGCGAAGCTGCCGGACGGGTCCACTGTGGAGTTTCTCGGCACGAGGCCGTGGATCGCGGTGTCGGTGCGTCACGACCCGGGTGAGGAACTCGTCCTCGTGGGTGCTGTACTGCTCGTGGTGGGGTTGCTCGGGTCGCTGGCGGGCCGGCGTCGTCGGATCTTCTTCCGGGTGACCGCCGAGGGCGTCGAGGCGGGCGGGCTGCCGCGCACCGACTACAGCGGGTTCACGGCTGAGTTCGAGTCGATCGTGCAGGAGGCAGGGAGGGGGGCCGGTCCGGATGGCGAGCTTGTCCGACCAGCTGCTGGTGATCACGATTCTGGCGTACCTGGCGGCGATGCTGTGCTACGCCGCTGAGTACGCGTTCGGCGCCCGTGGGGTGGTCGCGAGGGCGGCCCAGCGCGAGCTGGCGCCGGTAGGTGGGTCCAGCGGCGGCGCCGCCTCCGTCGACGACCGAGGCGGCGCCGCCGCCTCGGTCGACGATCTTGGAGACGAGGTGCCCGCGGAGGGGCCGGGCGGCTCCAAGATCTCGGAGCGGATCGGTACCGCAGCGGTCCTGCTCACCGCCGTGGGGGTGGTGGCGCAGATCGCCACGCTGGTGACGCGGGCGGTCGCGGCCGGCCGGGTGCCGTGGGGCAACCTGTACGAGTTTCTCCTGGTGCTGACGCTCGTCGGCGCGATCTCCTGGCTGGTGGTGCTGCGGCTGCGCCCGGCGATGCGGCCGCTCGGCCTGCTGGTGACGTCGCTGCTCGTGGTGCTGCTCGGCGCTGCCGGGATGGTCTACACGCAGGCCGGCCCGCTGGTGCCGGCGCTCAACTCGGCGTGGCTGCGCATCCACGTCACCACCGTGGCGACGGCCGGCGGGGTGCTGCTCGTCGGGTTCGTCTCGGCGGTGCTGTACCTGCTGCGGGAGGGCTACGAGAGCGGCAAGGCCGGGTTCCCGTGGGCGCTGGCCGGCCGGGCGCCGGCGGCCGACGCTCTGGAGCGCTTCACGTTCCGGGTGCACGCCTTCGCGTTCCCGCTGCTCACCGTCGGCATCATCTGCGGCGCGATCTGGGCCGAATCGGCGTGGGGGCGGTACTGGGGCTGGGACCCGAAGGAGATCTGGTCGTTCATCACCTGGGTCTTCTACGCCGGCTACCTGCACGCGCGGGCGACGCCCAGCGTGCGTCGCCGGGTCGCGACGTACCTGGCGCTGCTCGGCTGGACGGCGCTGATGGTGAACCAGTTCATCGTCAACTACTTCTTCACCGGCCTGCACTCGTACGCCGGCAACTGAGGCCCCCAAGATCGCGTTGATCTTGCAGTTGTGGTGCCAGAATTCGCCCTGCTTGGGCCTGGTTTGTCGCCCACCACAACTGCAAGATCGTGGCGATCATGAACGCCGCGCGGGCCGCCCGCCGGGCGCTGGCAGACTGGACGCCATGGCGCGTGGCTTCCCCTATCCGGACCTCAAGGACTTCCTCACCGCGCTCGAACGCGCAGGTGAGCTGCACCACGTCCGGGTCCCTGTGGACCCCACCCTGGAGCTGAGCGAGATCGTCGCGCGCACGGTTCGCGCGGGTGGCCCCGCGCTGCTGTTCGAGCGCCCGACCCGCGGCGACATGCCTGTCGCGATCAACCTCTTCGGCACGCCGAAGCGGATGGCGATGGCGCTGGGCGTCGACAGCATGGACGAGATCGGTGACCGCATAGGCGAGCTCGTCCGGCCCGAGCTGCCCGTCGGCTGGTCCGGGATCCGGGAGGGGCTGGGCAAGCTGATGCAGCTCAAGTCCGTCCCCCCGAAGCGGGTGAAGAGCGCGTCCTGCCAGGACAAGGTCTACAAGGGAGCCGACGTCGATCTGGGGCGCCTGCCCGGGCTGCAGACCTGGCCCGGCGACGGCGGGGTTTTCCACAACTTCGGTCTCACCCACACGAAGCATCCGGAGACCGGCAAGCGCAACCTCGGGTTGTACCGGTTGCAGCAGCACGGCCCGCGCACGCTGGGCATGCACTGGCAGATCCACAAGGACAGCACGGCGCACCACGCCGTGGCGGAGCGGCTGGGCCAGCGGCTGCCGGTGGCGATCGCGATCGGCTGCGATCCGGTGGTGAGCTACGCCGCGACGGCCCCGCTGCCCGGCGACATCGACGAGTACCTGTTCGCCGGGTTCCTGCGCGGCGAGCGGGTCGAGATGGTCGACTGCGTCACCGTGCCGCTGCAGGTACCGGCCAACGCGCAGGTGGTGCTGGAGGGCTACGTGGAGCCGGGCGAGCGCGCACCGGAGGGCCCGTTCGGCGACCACACCGGCTTCTACACGCCGGTCGAGCCGTTCCCGGTGCTGCACGTCGAGTGCATGACCACGCAGAGCAACCCTGTCTACCACTCGATCATCACGTCGAAGCCGCCGCAAGAGGACGGTCCGATCGGCAAGGCCACCGAGCGGATCTTCCTGCCGCTGATCCGGATGCTGGTGCCGGACATTGTGGATTACGACCTGCCGGCGGCCGGCGGTTTCCACAACTGCCTCATCGTGTCCATCAACAAGCGCTATCCGAAGCACGCACAGAAGGTGATGAACGCCGTGTGGGGGGCTCACCTGCTCTCCCTCACGAAGCTCATCGTGGTTGTGGACGACGACTGCGACGTCCACGACTACGCGGAGGTGGCCTGGCGCGCCTTCGGCAACGTCGACTACGGACACGACCTGCTGCTCACCAGCGGACCGGTGGACCACCTGGACCACGCGTCGTACCAGCAGTTCTGGGGCGGCAAGGCGGGCATCGACGCCACCCGCAAGCTGCCCGAGGAGGGCTATCACCGCGGCTGGCCGGAGGTCGCGACAATGTCGCCCGAGGTGGTGTCCCTTGTGGACAAGCGATGGAAAGAGTACGGATTTGCACAGGGTTAGCGCGTTCCTGAAGCTCGTCACGATCGAGCACTCCGTCTTCGCGCTGCCGTTCGCCTACATCGCCGCGCTCGCGGCCATGGGCGACGGCGGCGTGAACTGGTTGGACCTGCTGCTCATCACCGTCGCCATGGTGGGCGCCCGCACGTTCGCGATGGCCGCGAACCGCCTCATCGACAGGCACATCGACGCGCGCAACCCGCGCACGTCGAAGCGCGAACTGGTCACGGGCGCGGTGAGCGTGCGCACGGCGTGGATCGGGGCCGGCGTCGCGCTGGCCGTGTTCCTTGCCGCGGCGGCTCTGCTGAACCCGCTCTGCCTGCTGCTCGCGCCGCTCGCGGTGGTGCCGCTGGTGGTCTACCCGTACGCCAAGCGCTTCACCGACTGGCCGCACGCGGTCCTCGGCCTGGCCCAGTTGGTGGGGCCGGTGGGCGCCTGGCTCGCCGTCACCGGCACGTTCGCCGGCTCCGGGCCGGCCTTCGTGCTCGGTGCCGCGGTGGGCCTGTGGATAGGCGGTTTCGACCTCATCTACGCCTGCCAGGACGCCGAGGTCGACCGCACGATCGGCGTGCGCAGCGTGCCGGCGCGGTACGGGATCCCGTTCGCCCTCGCGTTGTCCACAGTCGTGCATGTGGTGACGTTCGGGTTGTTCGTCTGGTTCGGCGCGCTGGTCGGCATGAACTGGTTGTGGTGGGTGGGCCTGCTGCTCACCGCCGTGGCCTTCGCCTACGAGCACGCGATCGTCAAGGCGCACGACCTGTCCCGGGTGAACCGGGCGTTCTTCACCGCCAACGGGTTCGTGGGCATCGCCTTGTTCGTCTTCGCGCTCGGCGACCTGCTCGTCCGGGGCGCCCTGTGAGCACCTCGCGAAGCGAGGCGCTGGCGTGATGCGCGAGCCGTGGATCGTCGGCGTCACCGGCGCGTCCGGCACGCCCTACGCGGCCGCGGTGCTGCGTGGACTGTTCGACGCGGGCTGCGCGATCGACCTCGTCGTCTCGCGCGCCGCGCGGCTGACGATCCTGGACGAGACGAAGGGCCAGTTCCGCGACGCGCACTGGCGCGACGACCTGGACGCCTGGATCGGCCGGCGCACCGCGACGGGCGACGTGCGGTACTGGCCGGCCGGCGACCTCGCCGCCGGCCCGAGTTCGGGTTCGTACCAGGCGTTGGGCATGCTCGTGGTCCCGGCCAGCACCGCGTCGTGCGCGGGCATCGCCATCGGCCTGTCCAAGGACCTGCTGCAACGCGCGGCCGAGGTGAACCTGAAGGAACGCCGCCCGGTGGTGGTGGTGCCCCGCGAGACCCCCGTGACCCGCAGCCACCTCGAGCACCTCATCGCCCTGCACGACGCCGGTGCGACAGTGCTTCCGGCGTCGCCGGGCTTCTACTCGGCGGGTGCCGACGCCACGGCGGAGCAACTCGTCGACTTCGTTGCCGGCAAGGTGCTCGACGCCGTGGGCGTGCCGCACACTCTGTTCACGCGGTGGTCCGGCCAGCTAGGACGTTGACTCCTCGTCCAGTTCCCCGTCCAGCAACGCGCGGACCTCTGATTCCCGAAACCGCCGGTGTCCGCCAGGGGTGCGGATGCTGCTGATGCGGCCGGCCGCCGCCCAGCGCGTCACCGTCTTCGGATCCACCCGGAACAGCGCTGCCACTTCTCCCGGTGTGAGAAGACGATCTCCCGTGTCCACAACCCCTCCCAGTTGCGATCACGCGCCGCCAAGAGCGTGATCATCGAGGCTTACGGCCCATTACAACACCGTCCGTGTAGCGTGTCCGAAGAACATGGAAATAGCACAGGTTTGGGCGGATCGGGGCTTAAGCTAGGGTACTTTTCGTGGACGCCATCGATCGTCGCCTTCTTGATCTTCTGCGCGCCAATGCCCGACTGTCATATGCCGAACTCGCACGTCAGGTGGGTCTTTCGGCACCGGCGGTGCACGAGCGCGTCGGCAAGCTCGAGGCGGCCGGAACGATCCGTGGCTACCGGGCGGATGTTCTGCCCGAAGCGGTCGGTCTGGGCGTCACCGCGATCATCGGCGTCGTTCAGGACAGCGGCGGCGACACCAAGGACGTCCTCGATGCGCTGGAGCGGATGGCCGCCATCGAATCCTGCTACTTCATGGCTGGCGAGGAGTCGTTCCTGGCGACCGTGCGGGTGGGCACGATCGCCGAACTCGAACACGTCATCGTCGAACTGAACCGCACGCCGGGTGTCGCGCGCACACGCACCGCGATCGCGTTGTCCACAAAGTGGGAGGGCCGTCCACAGCCGCTGGCCGGGCCGGAGTAGCCGGCTGTGGACAAGCGCGTCAACCGAGTGTTGCCAAGCCGGGGTAGTTCGTGACGAATAGGCCCTCGTCGAGGTCGAGGTCCGCACGGAACGTTCCCGACGCGTACCGCACGCGCTTGTCACCCAGCACCGTGTAGGTCTGCTCCGACGCGACGACGGCGAGGCTCGGCAACAGCACCCAGGCGGCGGTGATCGTGACGTCGACGAGCCCGACGCGCCGCAGCGGCAGCGTGTTCGTCAACGGTGAGGCGTACAGGTCGACGTCGTACGCGTCGGCGAGCGAGTCCGGGTCCTCGATCCCCGGCAGCGGCGCGGCCGCCGTGCGCCCCGCCGCCCGCAGCGCGGCGTCGAGGTCGCCCTGTTCGGCCGTCGTCACCCGCCACCGCCCGGCGGCGCGTTCCATGCGGACCGTGCGCAACCACCCCGCGCCCTCCGCCGACGCCTCGAGCCGGGCGGTGGCCCAGCCCTCGTCGGTGTACAGCTCGTAGCGGCAGGCGTACGGAATCGGGTCGTTCGCCACCTGGACGCCGCGCGCGGTCAGGCCGCGCCGGTCGTCGAACGTGACGTGCTCGGCACCGGCGGTGTCGGTTCGGGACCACAGAAGGGCGCGCGGAAACATGACCCGACGCTATACGGGGCAGGATGGTCATCGTGAACCCGTTGACGCAACTCGATCTCGACACGCTGCGCCGCCGTCGCAGCATGAAGTGGCTCCGCTACCCGGCCGACGTGCTGCCGATGTGGGTCGCCGAGATGGACACACCGTTGGCGCCGCCGGTGGCCGAGGCGCTCGAGCGCGCCGTGCGGTTGGGCGACACCGGTTATGCACAGCTGGACAGGCTCGCGGAGGCGTTCGCGGGCTTTGCCTACAACCGGTTCGGGTGGTGGCCCGACCCGGGGCACTGCGCGCTGGTCGGCGACGTGGCGCAGGGCATCCTCGAGGTTCTCGACATCGTCACCGAGCGCGGCGACGTGGTGCTGATCGGCGCACCCACGTACTCGCCGTTCCTGCGCATCATCCCGCGTGCCGGCCGGACGCTGCGGGAGAACCCGATGGTCCGCGGCGCCGACGGGCGGTACCGGCTGGACCTCGACCGGCTCGCGAGCGACCTGGCCGCGCCCGACGTCAAGGCGTACCTGCTGGTCAACCCGCACAATCCGGCCGGAACCGTACCGACACGGGACGAGCTCGTCGCGGTCGCCACGCTGTGCGAGGAGCACGGGGTCCGGCTGCTGTCCGACGAGATCCACGCGCCGCTCGTGCATCCCGGCGCGGAGTTCGTACCGCTGCTCACGCTGCCCGAGGCGCAGCGGGCGATCGTGTTCGTGTCGGCGTCCAAGGCGTGGAACCTCGCCGGGCTGAAGACCGCGCTGGCCGTCGCGGGCTCGGCGGCCGTCGGCGACCTCCGGTCGATCCCCGCCGACGCTGAGATCGCCGCCGGCATCTTCGGCATCATCGCGTCGGAGGCGGCGTTCCGGGCCGGCGGACCGTGGCTCGACGACCTGCTCGCCGGCCTCGACCAGAACCGGGTGTTGCTGGAGTCGCTGTTCGCCAAGTACCTGCCGGGGATCGGCTACTCCCCGCCGGAGGCGACGTTCCTCGCGTGGCTGGACTGCGCGGACCTCGGACTCGGCGACGATCCGGCCGCGGTGTTTCTCGAGCGGGGCCGGGTCGCGTTGAGCCCCGGGCACGAGTTCGGGCCGATGGGACGCGGGTACGCCCGGCTGAACTTCGCCACCGGCCCGGAGATCCTGGCCGAGGGCGTGCAGCGGATGGCCGCCGCGCTCGGGTGACGGCTCGCTGTCGTCCGGATCGCTGTCGTCCGGCTCAGCTGTCCGTCAAGCCGCCGAGGAGGTCGCTCAGGAAGTCGTTGAACACCGTAGCGGCGAGGAAGCCCAGCCCCACGACGACGGCGAGCACCACCACCATGATGATGATCACCCGGGCGGTGCGGCTCTTCGGCGTCGGCGTGTCGGCGCGGCCCCGGCTGAGGATGTGACCGGTCAGCGAGCCGGAACTCTCCAACGGGCTGGGCTGCGGCGGAAAGCTCGGTGCCTGCTGGTTGGGGTAGTACGCCTGGCTCGGGTTCCCGGACGCGGAACCGGCGGGCCCGCCGACGTCGCGAAGGCCCGGCGTGCTCTCCGGGGCGGCGGACCCCGACCCGCCCCGTCCGTACACGGTGCCGCCGCCGGGCCGGTTGGCCTGCTGTTGCGGGGCTGGATACGCGCCGCCCTGGTACGGGTAGGCGGAGCCACTGTCCTGACCGGCGCCGTACGTGTGGCCGGCCGGGGCGCCGGACAGACCGGACTGGGCCGGCTGGCTGGGCCACAGGATCTGGTCGGGCGACCCGGACGTTGGTGCCGCACCGGACGTGGGCGCCGCGCCTGAGGTTGGCGCTGCCGCCGGTGTGCCGCCGCCGGGCGGGCCGCTCGTTGGGGCCGGCGCCGACCCGTTGACCGCGCCGGGAGCGTGCAGGGCCGCGGACGGCCAGGCCGGTAACGACGGGTTCGACTCGCTCTGGGGAGGCTCGGCGCGCTGGTCGGACTGCGAGGCTGGGGCATGGGTCGTGGGCGCGCCGTAGCCCGAGGCGGCGGACTGGCCGCCGGGTGGTCGGAAGCCCGACGGCTGACCGCCGGGCGTGCCGTAGCCGGAAGCCTCGCCGCTGGGCTGGCCGAAGCTCGATGGTTGGCTGCCGGGCTGGCCGAAGCCGGGGGCCTCGCTACCGGGCTGGCGGTGGCCGGGAGCCTCGCCGGGCGGCCCGAAGCCCGACGGCTGGCCGGCGGGTGCGCCGAAGCCGGAGGGTTGGCTGCCGGGTGTGCCGAAGCCGGATGCGGAGGCCTCGTTGCTGGCGCCCCGGCCATAGCCCGGCGGCTGGCTCGCGCTCGGGCCGTAGCCGGGCGGCTGGCTCGCGCTCGGGCCGTAGCCGGGCGGCTGGCTCGCGCTCGGGCCATAGCCGCCGTAGCTGGGCTGGCCGGGCGGCTGGTTGCCGAAGCTCGGTACTGAGGGATCGCTCGGGGGTCCGCTGTAGCCCGACGGCGTGCTGTATCCCGGGGACTCGTTGGCCGGGGTGCCGTAGCTGGACTCGGTGGGGCTCGCGGGCGTGCCGTAGCCGGGCGGCTGGTTCGAGGGGGCGTCGGTACTCGCCGGCGCGCCGAAGGCCGCCGACTGGTTCGACTGCCCATAGCCGGGTGGCTGGTTCGCCGGCGTGCCGTAGCCGGGTGCGGCCGGCCGGCTCGCTTCGTGGCCCGGCGCCGGCGGTTGCGGCGCGCCGTGCGCGGGCGCGTACGCACCCGACCCCGACGAGCCGTAGCCGCCGCCGGCGTCGTACCCGCGGGACGGCGATCCGTATCCGTGCGACGGCAGCGGCCCGTAGCTGGACTCGGCCGGCTGGCTCGACGGCGTGCTGTAGCCGCCCGCAGCGGCGCCGCTCGTCGGTGCCGCGGTTCCGAAGACGGAGCCCGGCTGCGACGGCGGCGGCACGGGTGGCGGCGGCATGGGCCCGGGGCCCGGCGGCGGTCCGGGAGGCGCCGGTGGCAACGGCTCGGGAAGCGGCGGGACGGGCGCCGGTCCCGGTGGTGGGAACGGTGACGGTGACGGCGGTTCGGGCTCCGGCCGTGGCGCCTGCTGGCCGGCGGGCTCACCCACGCCCAGCGGGTCGGCGCCGAGGGAGTCACGCAGCGGATCGCGACGGGCGCCGGCGTCCCGGTCGCTGCGAAGCGCCTCGACCGCGCGCAGTGAGTCGACCGCGCGCAGTGACTCGGCGACCCGTTCGACCTGCGGACGGCTGGACCCGTACACCCGTGGCTCGGATGGCGCGGCGGACGCGACGGCCTGCGCCACCTCCTCGGCGGTGACGGGACTTGCCTGCGCGACGGATGCGGTGGCCCGAGCGGGCGCGGCGGGCTCGTCGGACGCCGGCACCTCGGACGCGGCCGGAGCGGGTTCGCGGTCACGGTCCGCGGGTTCGCTCGCGTCCACTTCCGGGCCCGAAACCGAAGGGTCGCTCCAACCCTGTGCGAACGCCGCCCACGGCGACCCGAGATCCGGTGCGCTCGGCTGCCGCCTCGGCAACTCGCCGCCCATGCCCAGGGAGATCGGGGCCGGCGACTCGGGCGTGGCCGGAGCAGCCGGCGACGACGGGGCAGCCGGGGACGATGGGGCAGGCGGGGCAGGTGGGGGCGCCAGCCGCGGATCGGGCGGCGAGACGTTGATCGGCGGCAGGGGCTGCACAGGCTCCGGGCGCCGCGATGGCAGGGATCCGTACGGATCTGCCTGCGGCGGCTCGGTGGCCGGCGGCGAACCGTAGACGTACGGATCTGCCCGCGGCGGCTCGGTGGCCGGCGGCGAACCGTAGACGTTGTCCGGGCGTGCGGGGGAGCGCGGCGGCTCGGCGCCGCCGGACGGCGACCCGCTGGACGGCGAGCCGTAAACGTTGGGCCGGGATGGTTCCGCGCCGACCGGCGGGGATCCGTACAGGTTGTCGGCAGGCGCGGGCGCGTACGGGTCCGCGGTGCGCGCCGGTTGCGGCGGGTACGGGTCGACGGCCGCCGGTTGCGGCGCGTACGGGTCTGCGGCCGCCGGTTGCGGCGGATACGGCGGTGACCCGAACGGGTCGGCGGCACGCGCCGGCTCGGGTGCTCCGCGCTGCGGCAGCGGCGCGAACGGCTCGGGCGTCGGGGGCGGTTGGGGCGTGCGGGTGGGCAGCGGCGCTTGTGGCAACAGCGGCTCCGGCACCGGCGGCGGCAGCGACCCGAACGGGTCGGCGGCGGCCGGCGGCTCCGGCGCGGCGGCGCGCGGTGGTTCGGAGCCCGGCCACAGCGTGCCGCCCGCCATCTCCATCGACGGCGGCTCGTACTCGTCGGGCTCGGGTTCGTCGACGGGTTCGCCCAGGCGGTCGAGTTGGGCGCCGACCGGCGGCGGTGGCGGCAACGGAGGCAGATCGTCGCCGTCGCCGGCCGTCGGCGCCGACTGGGCCGCCTCGGCCAACGGCCCGCCCGGCCAGGCCGCCGGCTCCGGCTCGGGCCTCTCATCGACGGCGGTTCCGCAGGTGGGGCAGTTGCGTGCCCGATCCGGCAAGGGATCGCCACAGGCCCGGCAGCGCACTGCCTCAAGCCCTTCCATGACCGCCTCCTAGCCCGCCGGACCCGGAGCCCCGCAGTCTAGCCGCTACGGGCCCGAACTCCCCGACCCCCCGGCGCTGCTCGGAGACGTCGACGGTTTGGCCGCCGGCGCGCTCGACGTCGACGACTTCGCGCTGGCCGACGGCGACTTCGACGGCGTGGCGCTGCTGCCGCCGGACGACCCGCTCGGCGACTGCGACGGCGGCCTCGAGCTCGGTGACGTCGACGACGGCGGCGTGGACGACGGAGGTGTCGACGACGGCGGCGTGGACGACGGTGGCGTCGACGACGGCGGAGTCGAGGACGGTGGCGTCGACGAAGGCGGAGTCGACCCGGGCGGGGCCGAGGTGGTCGGCGGCGCCGACGGGTTCGCCACGGCCGGCAGCGGACGTGCCGCACCGTAGTAGCGCGACCACCACACGGTGGAGATCTTCACGACGTCGCCGGTCGTCGGCGCCTGGATCATCTTGCCGCCACCGATGTAGATGCCGACGTGGTGGATGCCCACCCACGAACCCGGCGGCCCGAAGAACACCAGGTCACCGGCGATCAGCTTGCCCCGGTCGACTTTGGGGGTGTCGCGGTACTGCTCGTTCGCGATGCGGGGCAGTGACTTGCCGACGGTGCGGTACGACGCCCAGACCAGGCCGGAGCAGTCGTACGAACCGGGGCCCTCGTCGCCGAACACGTACGGCTTGCCGAGCTGCTTCTTCGCGAAGTCGAGCACCTGGGCGACCAGTGGGTTGGGCACCAGGCCGTCGGCGTTCGCGCCGAGGTCGTAGCCGGCGCCGATGCCGGCCTCGTACGCGTCGATCTCCGCGTTCGTCGCCTGGTTGGCGGTCAGCGTGGCCAGCGCGGCCGAGCGCTGGTCGTACTGGAGCTTGAGCGCCTCGCGCCGGGCGGTCACGTCGGTCTGGGTGTTCTGTGCGGCGCGGTAGTCGTCGACGGCCGCGCGGGCGGCGGCCTCGGCCCGGGCGAGCTCCCGCGCGGCGCCCTCCCCGCCTGCGCGCGTACCGATCGCCGGTGTGACCTTCGACAGCTTGTGCAGGTCATTGGCGTACTCGCCGAGCGGGCCGAGCGCCCGCGACGCCTTGTACGCGTCGGCGGCCGCCGACGCGGCCTGTTCGCGCAGGTCGGCGAGCCGGCGCTCGGTGTCGTTCATCGCGTTGCGCTTGGCCAGCACGTCGGATTGTGCCTGCGTGACGTCTTCGTCCAGCTTCTTCAGCTGTTCAGCGAGCGCCTGGACCGCGAACGTCTCGGTCTGCAGTTGCTGGGCCGCCGGGCTCAGCCCGGCGGGCACCGTCTGCGTCGGGGTCGAGGCACCCGCGCCAACTGCGGCCGCGGGCGGGCGGGCTCCGGCATCGGGGACGGCGGGACCGGCCGGTTCGGCGCCCGCGGGATGCGCGAGGACGGTTGCGACGACGGTGCACACGGAGACCACGGCGGCGAGGAGGCTCGCCTGTCGCCGTCCGATCCTGTGGATCATGCCACCGCCCTGTAGCACGCTGTCGCCGTCCTGCTCCTTGTTACCTCACCGACGCCGCGGATGTCGACACTCATCGAACACTTCGCGCCGAATTGCCAGGTTCAAGGGTGCCCTTGCGGGCGGCTACCCTCGTCTACGTGGACGCGGGACTCAAGCGTGATCTGGAAGCGAAGGTCTACTCGGGTGAGCGGTTGACCCGGGAGGACGGCGTGGCGCTCTACGAGAGCGACGACCTGACCTGGTTGGGCCGGTTGGCCCACCACGTTCGGACCGAGAAGAACGGCGACCGGGTGATGTTCAACGTCAACCGGCACCTGAACCTCACCAACGTCTGCTCGGCGTCCTGTGCGTACTGCTCTTTCCAGCGTAAGCCGGGCGAGAAGGACGCGTACACGATGCGCGTGCACGAGGCCGTCGCGAAGGCCAAGGAGATGGAGGGCGAGCAGCTCACCGAGCTGCACATCGTCAACGGCCTGCATCCGACGCTGCCGTGGCGCTACTACCCGAAGGTGCTGCGCGAGCTCAAGGCCGCGCTGCCGAACGTCAGCCTGAAATGCTTCACCGCGACGGAAATCCAGTGGTTCGAGAAGATCTCCGGGCTCACCGCCGACGAGATCCTCGACGAGCTGATCGACGCCGGTCTGGCCTCGCTCACCGGTGGTGGTGCAGAGATCTTCGACTGGGAGGTCCGGCAGCACATCGTCGACCACGCCACGCACTGGGAGGACTGGTCGCGGATTCACCGGCTGGCGCATGCCAAGGGATTGAGAACGCCGGCGACCATGCTCTACGGGCACATCGAGGAGCCTCGACACCGCGTCGACCACGTGCTGCGCCTTCGTGAGCTTCAGGATGAAACCGGCGGCTTCGCGGTGTTCATCCCGCTGCGCTATCAGCACGACTTCGTCGACTCCGCGGACGGTAAGATTCGCAACCGGCTGCAGGCCCGCACCACGATGGCGTCGCCGGCCGAGTCGCTGAAGACGTTCGCGGTGTCCCGGCTGCTGTTCGACAACGTGCCGCACGTCAAATGCTTCTGGGTCATGCACGGGTTGTCGGTGGCGCAACTCTCGCTGAACTTCGGGGTCGACGACCTGGACGGCTCGGTGGTCGAGTACAAGATCACGCACGACGCGGACTCGTACGGGACGCCGAACACGATGCACCGGGAGGACCTGCTCCACCTGATCTGGGATGCCGGATTCGTCCCGGTGGAGCGCAACACGAAGTACGAGGTGGTCCACGAGTACGACCGGCCGGTGCCCCTGGCCGAGCGGCGGGCCGAACCCCAACAGGTCTGGGCCTGACGGCCTTGGCCCACGAATGTGCGGTTACATACGTATCGGTCGCCATGATCACGTGTGTAACCGCACACTCGTCGCGATCTTGAGGGCGGCGCCGACCTGTGCCACCATGCGCTCGGGAAACCGGATCACATCGGCCGCGGTGAAGCGGAGAATCGTCCAGCCCAGAAGACGCAGCCGATTCAGCCGCGTGGCGTCGTAACGGAACGTCTCCTGCTCGCGATGGTGGTCGCCGTCGTACTCGAGGCCGATCCGCAAGCGTTCGTAAGCGAGATCGAGCCGCGCGACGAAGAGCCCATCAGAGTCGAGGACCGTGTGCTGGACGGTCGGCTCCGGCAGTCCGGCGCCGACCAACAGCAGCCGCATTCTCGTCTCCATCGGAGATTCGACGTGCGGCCGAGCCAGCCGTGCCGCCGTTCGGAACCGATCCACGCCCGGCCATCCGGCGCGCAACCGGGCGATCTCCGACGGTTCCGCGGGGCGGATCACGCGCTGGTAGAGCAGCGCATCGAGCGCCACCACGGCCTCGACCGGGTCGCGGCCGCTGCCCAGGTCGAATGCCGTGCGCGCGGGTCCGGTCACCGGAAGCCCGCACCGGCGCACGATCTCGCCGGGTCCGAGCAGCACGCGGTGCACCACAAGGCCGTCGTCGCGGGGCAGGCGTGCGCGGGGCGGGATGCTCACGTGTACCCGGGTGCTGCCGAACGGGGCGATGAACGTGTTGTGGAGCAGGGCCGCCGAGTCATGGCTCAGGGCGCCGCCGGCCGGGAGCAGCAGCGCCGCGGCTTGGCAGCGCATCGCGAGATCGACCGGAACGCGGGCCGAGATGTATACGTCGCGGAACAGGCGTGCCCATGCCGGCCCGGCCAACTGGCGGGCAGTGATCAGGCCGGCGGCGATCGCGCCGCTGCCGCGGAACGGCTTGTATCGCAGGGCAGCGGGTACCGCGGCAACGCGGGGCATCGCAACAGCGTGGGGCATACGAAGACCGGCGCGCTGTCCCCTGTGGATAACCTGCCGGTTGTCCACAGGGATAGGCTCGTCCGGTGCCTGCAGCGCCGTCAAAGCCGCTGAAACCACCCCGCACCATGGCCGAGTTGCTGCTCGCCGGTGTGGGTGGGGTGGTGCTCGGCGCGGTGCTCGTCGTCGCCGTCGACCTGCTGTTCGCCGTCGCGAGCCTGGGCGGCTTCGGCCGGGCCAGCGGCGCGCTCGCGGCCCTGCCGGCCGTGTTCGTCTTCCACGAGGAGTACCGCAAGCGGCC
>Ga0111538_10003068_pt1 | contig 23406 bp, 27 predicted proteins | sample SoiMethybrSBSTD1_FD_79669 | JGI IMG/M metagenome (GOLD analysis project Ga0111538, IMG submission 79669) | Bulk soil microbial communities from a Populus tree surrounding site in Tennessee, USA - Soil MetaG P. TD hybrid SBSTD1 (version 2)... | ecosystem: Environmental > Terrestrial > Soil >...
GCCGCGTCCCGGCCCAGGGGATCAAGCCGCGCGCGACGAGGAACGAGATCGCGGCAGCGAAGAGCGTGAGGAGCGGGGCGCCGAATGCCTGGAAGGTCAGGCCGACGACGAGCAGGATGACGAGCACGGTGCCGGCCTCCACGATCGGCAGCGCGCGCTCGAGCTCGCGGAACTGCTGGTCGCGGGCCGGAGCGGGCCCCGTGACTCCGACCGGCGCGTCAGCCGCCGAGATGCGGCTCGCGTAGGCCTCCGCCTCGGCTACCCGGTCCGAGAGGGAGGCCTCCGGCCCGAAGTAGAGGTAGGTGATCGCCGTCGTCCCGTGCTCGCGCGAGCTCGGGAAGAGGCCGAGCGTGTTGGCGATCGGGAGCGCAAGCTGGATGCCCTCCGCCTGCTTCGGCGCCCGGCTCACGGCGAGCGCTCGCGCCACCGCTCTCGCCTGCGCGGCCGGCGAAAGCCCGTCTGCGTCGCGCTGGACGACGAGCGTGTCGGTCGTCAACGGCACGCCGAAGATCTCCGCGTCGCGCTGGGCGATCTGCGCGGACTCGGCATTCTCCGGGATGAGGCCGCCGAGTGGTAGCGGCTCCCCCGAGCCGAGCCCGGGGAGCCACAAGGTCACGGCGAGCGCCGCCGCGAACCAGGCGGGAACGACGAGGAAGCGGAGGCCGACGACGGCCCCCGCGAACACCCGAACCGCCCGCTCCCGGATCATCTCTCACCGCTACCCGTCGTGTGGCTTCCCGCAAACGGGGTAGAGAGCGGCCATGAGACTCTCGTATCTCGTCCGTGGATTCCCCGGGCACCCACTTCATCCACCGCTGACCGACGCGACGATCGGCGCGTATACGACCGCCACCGTGCTCGGGACCCTGGCCTTCGCCGGAGTCTCCGAGGGCAACCTGACCAGGGCCTGGTGGCTTGCGCTCCTCGTCGGCCTCGGCTTCACGGCCTTCGCCGCGCTCACTGGGCTCGCCGACTGGCTTTCGATCACGTGGCGCTCGCCTCTCTGGTGGACGGCGACGTGGCACATGCTCTCGATGCTGGCGGCCACCGGCTTCTTCGCGCTCGCGGCGGCGTTCGGACACGACCGCTACGTCGTGGGCGAGATGGGCGGCAAGACGCTCATCGCGACGCTCGTCGGCTTCGCTGCCTTGACCGCCGGCGGCTGGCTGGGAGGCGCGGTCGTCTTCACGCACGGCATGCGCGTCCTCGACCTCGTCGACGAGCCGCCCAAGCGCGCGGTCATTCCGGGCGGCAGCGAGAAGGAGGAGGCGGAGGCCTGATGCCACGCGCGATGTGGACGGGCTCGATCGCATTCGGGCTCGTCAACGTTCCGGTGCGCATGTACAGCGCCGTCGAGCTCGTTCGCCGGGCCGCTTAGCCGGTGGAAGACGAACAGCCTTTCCCCGAGTACGCGGCGCTCGCTGCCGCCTTCGGCACCGCTCTCGCCGGGTTCCTCGCCCTGGCCGGACGGAGGCTGCCCGAGCGGATCTCGCTCGCGGACACCGTCCGGATCGGGCTTGCAAGCTACAAGGTCGGCCGCCTGATCGCCAAGGACCGGGTGACGTCGTTCGTCCGTGCTCCCGTGACCGAGGACCCCGAGGCGACCGAGCCCAAGCGCGAAGGCCACGCGCGGGCACTAGGCGAGCTCGTCACCTGCCCGCACTGCATCGGCCTCTGGGCGGCTTCGGGCTTCGCCTACTCGCTCGTCCTCTTTCCGCGCCAGACCCGGCTCGTGACCACGATCTTCGGCGGCCAGGCGGTCGCGGACTTCCTCAACGCCGCCTTCGTGCGGCTCCGGGACGACTAGCTCCAGCCGAGCTCTTCGAGGCGGTCCTCGTCGATCCCGAAGTGGTGGGCAACCTCGTGGAGGACTGTGATGCGGATCTCCTCCTCGAGCACGGCGGGGTCGTCGCCGAACTCCTCCTCGAGCGGCAGGCGGTAGATCGCGATCTTGTCCGGGAGGACGCCCGAGTAGTCGTGCCGCTCCGTGAGCGGGATCCCGAAGTAGAGCCCGAAGAGGTCCGGGTCCTCCGGGTTCTCGTCCTCGACGACGATCTCGACGTTGGACATGGCAGCCCGCAGGTCGGCCGGCAGCGAGGCAAGCGCTCGCTCCACGTGCTCCTCGAAGGTCAATACGCGGGCCGCACGGGTCTGGGGCGGCCGGCCGAGAAGATCCTGATCGCCAGGAGGCCGAAGACGAAGCCGCCGACGTGGGCGAAGAAAGCGACGCCGCCGCCCTGCTCGGGCGCGACGACCGACTGCGAGCCGAGGAAGAGCTGGAGCAGGAACCAGATTCCGAGGAACAAGAGCGCGGGCAGCTCGAAGAAGAAGAATGGGATCACCCACGTGAACACGCGCCCACCCGGGAAGAGCACGATGTAGGCGCCGAGCACGGCGGCGATCGCGCCGCTCGCGCCGACGTTGGGGATCTGGGCCGCGGTGCGCGACCCAGCCTCTAGCGTCACGATCGTCTGGCTCAGCGTCGCGAAGAGGCCTCCGACGAGGTAGAAGGCGACGAAGCGCGGGCGGCCGAGCGTGTCCTCGACGTTGTTCCCGAAGATCCAGAGGAAGAGCATGTTGCCGAGGATGTGCTCCCACCCGCCGTGCATGAACATCGCGGTGAAGATGTCGATCCACCACGGGTTCCCAGGAGCGACGCACTCGTGCACGGGCTCGCACGGGAAGTAGCCGGAGTCGAGGATCGCCCGGTTCAGGTGCGGCAGCTCGTAGAGGATCCAGACGGCAGCGTTGACCGCGATGAGCGCGACGGTCACCACCGGGAACCGTCTGGTCGGGACGTTGTCCCTGAGCGGGAGCATGTCCTAGCGGATCACGAGCGCCATCAGCGCCTTTTGCGCGTGCAGTCGGTTCTCTGCCTGGTCCCAGGCCGCCGAGCGCGGCCCGTAGAGAACCTCCTTCGTGATCTCCTCGCCGTAGTGGGCCGGCAGGCAGTGGAGGACGATCGCGCGCTCGCTGGCGAGCTGGAGAAGCGCGTCGTCGATCCCGAAGCCGGCGAGGTCGGCGAGCCTGCGTTCGCGCTCCTCGTCCTGGCCCATGCTCGTCCAGACGTCGGTGTAGAGGACGTCGGCGCCCTCGGCGCCCGCACGGGGGTCGTGCGTCAACTCGACCGATCTTCCTGAGACGTTCGCGGCCGCGCGCGCCCAACCGACGACCTCATCGCTCGGCTCGTACCCCTCCGGTGTGGCCGCGACGAAGTCCATCCCCAGCTTCGCGCACGCCACCATGAGCGAATGGCAGACGTTGTTCCCGTCACCGAGATATGCGACGCGCACGCCGTCGAACCCGCCGAGCCGCTCCCTGATCGTCATCACGTCGGCGAGCGCTTGGCACGGATGGAAGTCGTCGGTGAGCCCGTTGATGACCGGGATGTCCGCAGCGGCGGCGAGCGCGTCCACGTCGGCCTGCGCGAAGGTGCGGATCATGATCCCGTCGAGGTAGCGGGAGAGAACGGTGCCCGTGTCCTCGATCGTCTCGCCGCGTCCGAGCTGCAGGTCTCCGGCTGCGAGGTAGAGCGCGGTGCCGCCCAGCTGGAACATCCCCACCTCGAAGCTGACGCGTGTCCTCGTCGAGGGTTTCTGGAAGATCATCCCGAGCGACCTGCCCTCCAGGTGGCGGTGCTCGACCCGCTCGCGCTGGCGCGCTTTCAGCCGGTCGGCGAGGTCGAGGACGCTGATCAGCTCGTCGGCGTCCCAGTCGTTCACGCGCAGGAAGTCCCGTCCCTTGAGCTGCGCCGAGATCACGCGGGCATCCTAGGCGGGCGCGACGACGCGGGTGCCCGGGTCTCCGGCCGCGAGCGCGTCTGAGCTCGTGATGAGCGCCTCTCCGCCTGTCTCGCGGACGAAGCGGAACGCGGCCTCCACCTTCGGGCGCATGCTGCCCGCCGGAAGCGAGTCGATCAGCCCGTCGTCGCGGCCGGCAACGAGCTCCTCGACTGCCTGCTGCTCGTCGGTGCCGAAGCCGGTGTAGACCGTGGGCACCTGCGTGAGGATCACGAACCGGTGGGCGCCGAGCTCGATGGCGAGGAGCGCGGAGGCGTGGTCCTTGTCGATGACGGCGTCGACACCGTCGTGGCGCCCGTCTCGGGCGATTACGGGGATCCCCCCGCCGCCGACGGCGACGACCATCGCGCCGCTTTCGAGGAGCGTCCTGATCGGCCCTAGCTCGAGGACCTCGAGAGGTCTCGGGGAAGGAACGACGCGCCTCCAGCCCCGGTTGGCATCCTCGCGCACCGCCCAGCCGCGCTCCTGCTCGAGCGCATGCGCGCGCTCGGAGTCGTAGAAGGGGCCGACAGGCTTCGTCGGCTCGGCGAAGGCAGGGTCGTCCTCGGCGACGACGACGCGGGTCAGGACGACGACCACGCGCCTGCCCGAGACGGGCTCGAGCTCGGCGGCGACGAGCGCCCCGATCTCCGCCTGCGTCTGGGCGACGGCGACATACAGCGGAAGCGGAGGCGCCTCCGCGCTCGCGAGCTCCTGGCGTAACAGCTCGTTTCCCACCTGCGGCCCGTTCCCGTGCGTGACCACGACGGGTCCGTCCGAGAGGATCGAGGCCGCCGCAGCAAAGGTCGATGCGAGGTTCGCCCGCTGCTCGGCGGCGGTCCCACGCTCGCCGGGACCGAGCAAGGCGTTCCCTCCGAGGGCGACGACGGTCAGAGCGGCCATAGCGCGTGCTTATTCGCCCGCACCGACCGCGGCTCCTTGTGCCCGGCTACGCCGAGTCGATGATGCCGCGCTCGGCGAGGAGCTGGGCGATCGTCGGTTCGCCGATCTCCTGGAGACTGTAGGTGACCCGGAGCGCGGGCTTGTCGAGCTCGATCACGCGGCGGAGGTCGATGGGCGTCCCGATAAGGACGAGGTCGGCGTCCGAGCGCGCGATCGTCTCGCGGAGCTCCTCCATCTGCTTGCGGCCGTAGCCCATTGCCGGGAGGAGCTGGGTCATGTGCGGGTACTTCGCGAAGGTCTCCTTGATCGAGCCAACCGCGAAGGGACGGGGGTCGACGAGCTCAGAGGCGCCGCCCGCCTTTGCCGCCAGCACGGCGGCGCCAAACGTCATCTCGCCGTGAGTCAGCGTCGGCCCGTCCTCGATCGCGAGGACGCGCTTGCCGGCGATCTGGTGCGTGTCCTGCTCGACCTCGAATGGAGAGGCTGCGCGGACGATCGCAGCGTCGGGGTTCGCGAAGCGGATCGACTGGAGGACGGCCTCGACGCCTTCCTCGGGCGCGGTGTCGATCTTGTTCACGACGCAGGCGTCGGCCATGCGCAGGTTGGTCTCGCCGGGGTGGTAGCGAAGCTCGTGGCCCGGCCGGTGCGGGTCGACGACGACGAGATGCAGGTCCGGGTGGATGAAGGGGATGTCGTTGTTGCCCCCGTCCCAGACGACCACGTCGGCCTCCTGCTCGGCGCGCTCGAGGATGGCGCCGTAGTCGACCCCCGCGAAAACGAGGTTTCCCTCGGCGATGTGGGGCTCGTACTCCTCGCGCTCCTCGATGGTCGCGTTGGCCGCGTCGAGATCCTCGTAGCGCTCGAAGCGCTGGACGGCCTGCTTCGTCAGGTCGCCGTAGGGCATCGGGTGCCGGAGGACGGCCACGCTCTTGCCCGCACCGCGAAGGACCGAGGCGACATGGCGCGTCGTCTGGCTCTTGCCGGAGCCGGTACGCACCGCACAGATGGCGACGACCGGCTTCGCGGAGCGCAGCTCGGTCGAGCGCGGGCCCATCAGCCGGAAGTCGGCCCCGGCCGCCATGGCGATGGAGCCGATGTGCATCACGTGCTCGTGGGTGACATCGGAGTAGGCGAAGACGACGTCGTCCACCTCCTCGCTCCGGATGAGATCGGTCAGCTCTTCCTCGGCGCGGATCGGAATGCCGTCCGGATACCCCGCGCCCGCGAGCTCGGCCGGGTAGACGCGCCCTTCGATGTCCGGGATCTGGGTGGCCGTGAAGGCGACGACGCGAACGTCGTCCCGCCCGCGAAAGGAGACGTTGAAGTTGTGGAAATCGCGGCCGGCCGCGCCCGCGATCAGAACCTTGCGCATCAGGCGACAGTCTCGCCGATTCGTTCCGCCACCGCGCTGAGCTCGAGCTCGGCGCCGGCGACCTCGCCGAGGAGCTCGTCCGCGGTCGGCCGCTGGCCTTCCGCCCAGAGCTCCCGCAGGAGCGAGCCCGCCTCTCGGCGCGTGAACCAGGCGCGTCCGAACTCCGCGCGCAGGAACGAGCGCAGGAGGGATTCGAAAGCCCACGCCCGCAGATAGCTCGACGAGTAGAAGCCGGCGTCCACGTCCGCGAGGAAGTCGACGTCGGAGACCTCGATCTTCAGGGCGTCCTGCATCCGCTCGACGTAGCGGCCGCGCATCGACTCGAGCTCCGCCTCGCCGTGGAGCTCGAGCTCGTAGAGGAACTTGGCCGCGTAGCGGCGGACGAAGTAGAGCTGCCCGGCCGACGCCTCGGCGGCGAAGTCCTCCGGCCTTGCGAAGTCGAGCCGCCGCTCGAGCCACGTAGGCTCGTTGACCAGGAGCTCGAGCAGCATCGCCCAGCCCTCGGTGACGGCGTTGTCGCCGAGCCGGCGTGCCTCGACGGGAAGGTCCGCGGAAGTGTGCGCGTAGTGCTCCGTGTGCCCGGCCTCGTGGAAGAGTGCGTGCCAGTCGTCCGGGCCGCCGATCGGCTGGATGACGAGCATGACGCGGCCGGGGACCTCGATCGGCGCGCAGAACGCGCGCGGCGACTTCGTCGGCCGCGGCTCGATGTCGAGATGGACGTTCTCCTGCGCTCCGAGGTCGATCCCGAGGCCCGCGAGTGTTGCCTCGAGAGCGGGAAGCATTTGCCGGCCGGGGAAGCCGGTGTCCCATTCGCTGGCGCGGAAGAGGCGGGGGACGTCCCAGCGTTTCGCCTCCTCGAGCGGCATCCCGACTCGTCGCCGGAAGAGTGCGTCCATGGTGCGCACGTACATGTCCTCGGTGTCCGTGAGGAAGTGCTCGCACTGGGCGGCGAGCTCTTCGAGGGGGAAGCCGAAGCCCGTGTAGAGCTCCCGGTAGGTGGGCGCTCCGAGCTCCCTCGTCGCGGATCTTCGTACCTCGGCGATCCGGACGTGGCGCTCGTTCAGGTGCTCCGCGGTCAGCGAGACCCGGGCGCGGTCGAGCCGCTCGCGCCGGTCGCCATCGGGCTCGTTGGCGATCGAGGGGCGCAGGAGCCGGTAGCCGATCTCCTCTCCGTCCACGGTGGCCGAGAGCGACGCTTCGAGCCCCGCGATCTCCTCGGCGTCCGCCCGGGTCAGGTCTCCCAGATAGCCCTCGCAGCCGAAGCGCCAGAGCTCGCGGGCGCCGCGGCCCTCGATCTCGGCCGACGCGGCGAGGCGGCGGCACGCATCGAGCGTCGTCAGGTCCGAGAAGCGCTCGTAGATCGGTGAGAGCTCGAACTCGTCCTTCAGGCCCGCGAAATGGAGGTAGTACTCCTCGTCGAGCGCGGCGATGAACCGGTCGGCTTCGTCCCGGTACGCCTCGAGCTTTGCCACCGGGGCCGTCGCCATGCGTCCCGTAGGATAGCTGCCGTGCGGCAGTTCGACGTGCAAACGGAGAAGAAAACCGAGCTCGTCAACATCACCGATCAGGTGCGCGAGGCGGTCAGGGGCAACGGGGGAGGAGGCTCGGCGGCCCTCGTCTACGTCCCGCACACGACCGCGGCGGTGACGATCAACGAGAACATCGATCCCGATCTCCTCGACGATCTCGAGCGCGCGTTCGGCCGCGTCGTCGGAGAGGACTGGGAGTGGCGCCACGACGACGCCGACGGCCCGAACGCGCCTTCTCATGCGCGCTCGACGATCGTCGGCCCGCAGATCATGGTGCCGCTCGACGAGGGCGAGCTCGCCCTCGGCACCTACCAGGGGATCTTCTTCTGCGAGTTCGACGGCCCGCGTACGCGGAAGGTCTACGTCACGACGCTGGACTGACGCGCCGCGTCGACGAACCCGGCGACGAGTGGGTGCGGCTTTTCCGGCCGTGACCGCGTCTGGAAGCAGAAGAGCGTCGCGACCAGGAACGGGTGGCCGTCGAGCTCGACGATGCGGGGCTCGCCCTCCTCGTCGACTCCGCTGACCCGCAGGCCCGACTCCTCCATCCGCGGCCGGTATTCCGGGCTCAGGCCGTAGCTGCAGAAGTAGTCCTCCACCGTGGACTCGACGCCGTACAGGCCGGCCGCACGGGTTCCGGGCTCCAGGACGACCGGGTGTTCCTGCCCCCACAGCGAGCAGGAGAGCGGGGTGACCACGAGGTCGGCGGCGTCCGGGCTCGTCTCCGCGTGCTCCGCGCCTTCCGCGCCCAAGACGTTCCGTGCGTACTCCACGAGCACGTGCTGGAAGCCGCCTCAGGTGGCGACGAGCGGGATACCGCGCTCGCGCGCGGCCGTCACTGTTGCGAGGGCGCCTTCCATGCTCCGGTACGGGCTCGCGGGCGCGAGCCAGATCCCGGCGAAGCGCTCCTCCAGCACCTCGACCGGGGGCACGGCGTCCGTCGAGATCCACTCGCCTTCGGCGCCCGCGTGGGCGAGGCTGGCGTCGAGCATCGTGTGCGTCTCGTTCGCAGGGTTGTAGTCGCCGACCACGCCGATGAGCACGTGCCGACTCTACCGCGCGAGACCGCCGATACCATCGGGCCGTGGCCGCCCCTCTCAAGAAGGACCAGGAGCTCGACCTCAAGATCGACTCGCTCGCCTACGGCGGGAACGGCGTCGCGCGCCTGAACGGCTTCGTCGTCTTCGTCCGCCGCGGCCTTCCCGGCGACACCGTGCGCGCCAAGGTGACGAAGGTGAAGCGGAATCACGCGGAGGCGACCGCGCTCGAGGTCGTCGAGGCGGGAGCCCCGCGCGTCGAGGCACCGTGCGCGCACTACCCGGCCTGCGGAGGCTGCCGCTTCCAGGACCTTGCCTACGAGGCGCAGACCGCCGCCAAGGAAGCCCAAGTTGCCGATGCGCTCGCCCGCATCGGCCGGCTCGAAGGCTTCCAGCTCGACCCGATCCTGCCGGCCGAGTCCGTCTTCCACTACCGCAACAAGCTCGAGTACTCGTTCACGGACGAGGACGGAAAGGTCGCGCTCGGCTTCCACCGGGCAGGACGCTGGGACGAGGTGCTCGACATCGAGCGCTGCTGGCTGACCACGGATCTCGGCAATGCCATTCGCAACCGGGTGAAGCAGTGGGCGAACGAGGTCGGCCTGCGCGCCTACGACCAGGAGTCGCAGGAGGGCTACCTCCGCCATCTCGTCGTCCGAGAAGGGCGCAACACGGGTCAGGCACTCGTCGTCCTCGTCACCGCGCCCGGCGAGTTCGACGACGAAAGCTTTGTCGCCGCGGTACAGGCGTTTCCCGAGGTGCGCTCCGCCTACTGGGCCGTGAACGACACGCCCGCGGAGATCACCAACGTCCCGTCGCGACTCCTGTGGGGCGAGGAGGCGATCGAGGAGGAGATCCTCGGCCTCCGCTTTCGCGTGCGGCCGAACGCCTTTTTGCAGACGAATACGGAGATGGCCGAGCGCCTCTACTCGCTCGCGATCTCCTACGCAGGGCTGACCGGCGAGGAGACGGTCTACGACCTCTACTGCGGCACGGGAACGATCGGTCTCGCCATGGCCCGCGAGGCGCTGACCGTCTGGGGAATCGACTCCTCCGAGGAATCCATTGCCTGCGCCGTGGAGAACGGTCAGCTCAACGGCCTTCCGAATGCTGCGTTCTTCGCAGGGGACGTCGGGGCGGACGTCGAGGAGCTCCGCGACCGCGCCGGCGACCCCGACGTCGTCATGGTCGACCCACCGCGCGCCGGGCTCTCCGGCAAGGCGATCGCGCACGTCGGCGCGCTCGAGGCGCCTCGCCTCGTCTATGTCTCCTGCAACCCGACGACGCTCGCCGGAAACGCCAAAACGCTCGTCTCCGACCATGGGTACACGCTCGAGCGCGTGCGGCCGGTGGACATGTTCCCGCACACCCCGCACGTCGAGTCCGTATCCCTATTCATGCGCCAATGACGGTGGTCGCCCTCTACGACGTGCACGGGAACCTGCCGGCTCTCGAAGCGGTGCTCGCCGAGGTCGACGCGGACACCATCCTCGTCGGCGGCGACGTCGCCCTCGGGCCGATGCCGAAGGAGACGCTGGGCCTTCTGCGCGGCCGCGGGGCAACCTTCATCCGCGGCAACTGCGACCGCGAGGTCGCCGCTCCCGGGGAGGGGGAGGAGCTCTGGACGCGACGGGCCCGCTGGGTGCACGAGCAGCTGGACGACGAGGAGCTCGCCTTCCTCCGCGGTCTCCCGCATCCGCTGCCGATGGAGGTCGACGGCCTCGGCGAGATCCTCTTCTGCCACGGCTCGCCGCGAAGCGACGAGGAGATCCTCACTGCGATCACGCCGCCGAAGCGCCTCGACCCCATCCTCGACGGCGTCACCCAGAATCTCGTGGTCTGCGGCCACACGCACGCCCACTTCGACCGCCTCGTCGGCGACCGTCGACTCGTGAACGCGGGCAGCGTCGGGATGGCCTACGAGGGCGAGCCGGGGATCGCCGCCTGGGCCATCCTCGGGCCGACGGTCGAGCTACGTCGGACGCCTTACGACGTCGAGGCGGCGGTCGCGCTCGTCCGCGACACCGGCTTCCCGGAGGCCGACGAGCTCGTGAACGAGGCGCTCCTCCATCCGCCGAGCGCGGAGGAGGTCACGGCTCACTTCGAGTCTCTCGCTGAGCGCCAGTCCCTGTAGTAGCGCCACATGTGATCGGCGTTCGCGAGGACGAACCCGACCGAGAGGAGCGGTAGCGCCGGGAGGCCGGAGATGTCGAACCCGACCGCGAGCGCCAGCGTCGCTCCGAACGAGAGCGTCATCAGGATCCACGTCAGCCCGATGCGCAGGCCGAAGCGGTCGGCCGCTCCGAGGAAGAGCGAGAAGAAGAGAACATCCGGGAGGCCGAGCTGCGCCGAGTTGTGCTCGCCGGGCAGCGGGAACGAGATCGAGAGCGCGTTGAAGACCTGCGGTTGGTTCTCGACGATCTCCTTCGTCGGCCCGCGGGCGACCGAGAAGATGTCCACCGGGACGATCAGGACGGCGATGAGGAGCACCCAGCTGAGCGCCTCGAAGAAGGAGAGGAACCACCACGCGACGCAGACGACCGCCGCGATCTTCACGAAGTTCGCGGCGATGTCGAGGTCGGCCAATTCGAGCAGGACGCTGACCCCGACGAGCCCGACGGCAGCCCAGCCCAGCCGCTCCATCCTCGAGCGCCGCAGGGGCAGGGCGATGAGGGGGAGCAGGAACGTGAGCGGGATCAGGCCGAACGACAGAAAGACGACGTCGCCCCAGAGCCCGAGCGTGGGCAGGTCCTCCGAGAAGCCGTAATACCAGGCTAAGACCGCGAGGACTGCTAGTACGGCGGCTGTTCGGACCACCAGGGCCCGATCGCCTTGAACGCCTCCCAGAAGTCCTTCTTCGCCGGAGCCTCGTCCAGCGATGCGTCCAGATCCGGGGTCACCAGCGCGCTGATCGTCGGAGTGAACTTCTGGATCGACCCCGGTTGGCTCGCGATCTCCGCCGCGAGCGGGAAGCGGACTGCGTTCAGGCACGTGAGCGCATCTTGCCCCATGACGACGATGAGCTTGGGCTGAACGACGTGGATCTCCCGCGCCAGCCACTCCCGCGCCTGCTCCTCGTCGGCTCCGGCGAACTTCAGGCAGTTCGTCCCGTAAATCGCCGTCGGGTCGACCTGGAGGCGCTGGAGCGACTTCAGCACCGCTTGCCCGGCGCGGCCGAAGAATGCGACGCCCTCGTGCTGCTCCGCAGTTTGCGGCCCGTACTTGAGCAGGAAGAGGTCCGCCTGCGGGTGGCCGGAGCCGAGCACCGGGGCGCGTTCATCGCCTGCCTCCTGGGCGATCTCGCGGCCGAGAGCGTTGATCTCGGCGATCGCCTTCTCGAGGTAGCGCTGTGAGATGTCGTCCGTGGGCACGGGCAAGGGGCTTCCGGAGAGTTAGTTCGGGGCGGGGAGCCCTTCTTCCTACACGGCGGCCTTCGAGCGGCGGGCTCGCGACTGCGCGACCCACTTGAGGCCCTGCAGGTAGACGAGCGACTTCGGCCGGCGCACGATCTCGGCCGAGCGCAGGCTGATCAGGAACTCGGCCGCGTTCTCGAACGCGCGCATGCGGACGAGACCCGTGCCGACGCCCTGGAGGACGTGCGCGTCGGAGCCCGCGCCCATCGTGAGGTTGTACTTCCGCGCGTAGCGGAGGGCCTCGTCGTTGAACCCCTCGAAGAGGAGGCGCGCGTTGTAGACCTCGAAGACGTCGATCTCGGGCATGTGACGGTGCAGGGTCGGCGCGTCGGGAATCGTATGCAGGCGGTCGAACGGGTGGGGGAGGTAGACGACCCCTCCCTGCTCCCTGATCGCGGCGATCGTGTCGGCCATCGGCAGGCCGCGCTCGATCTCCTCGTCGAGGAAGAGCCCGATCACCTCGCCCTTCTCGGTCTTGATCTCCTCGCCCGGGATGACGACCAGGTCGCGGCGGCGTGCGAGCCGGACCGCCTCCTGCGCGCCGGCAAAGACGTTGTGGTCGGTGATCGCGATTGCCCCGAGGCCCTGGGCTTCCGCGTAGTCGAGGAGGTCGGCCACCGGGACGGCGCAGTCGTGGGAGTAGTCGGTGTGCATGTGCAGGTCGGCGAGGATGAACGGGCGGTCCGCCAGCGGCTCGGCAGGTGGGCGAACCAACTTCCGTCTCCGGCCCAGCACGGACTCGTAGAGCTTCTCGAGCTCGTTCCCGAGGGCCTCGGCGCTCTCAGCCTCCGAGGACTCCCTCGCCTCGGCGGACTGCTGGCGGCGCCAATTCGGGTCCGCCGCGAGCCGGCCGAGCGCGGCGCCGACGAGCTCCGGCTGCCCGCTCGCACCGGCCGGGTCCGCGAGCGGCACTCCCGCCGCGGCCGCCTCGGCGCGGAATCGGCGCAGACCACGTTCGGCGGGGACGAGGCCGGCGGCGCCGACCAGGAGGCGCGCCCTGCTCTCGCCGTCGAGGGCGGTGCGAACGGTGACGCGGTCGCGAAGCGCCCGGGGAATGTAGGGCCGGCCGGAGAGCGGGCTCGTCCGAACGAAGACGAGCTCCCAGCCTGGAAGCCCGCGTAGCTCCCGCAGGGCTGCCCGCCCGCGCGCGAGCTCGTCGGCTCGCCACTCGAACAGGAACCGGTCGGCGGGCCGAGAGGCGCGGACGCGGTCGAGCTCGATCCCGTATGGGAGCGCTCGATAGTCGCCCGGGAAGCGCGTCCGAGCCGCCGACAGCGTCTCGTCGCCGACGGCGGTCAAGCCGTCGATCCGGGAAAGGAGCCGCTCGCGCTGCTTCTTGCCGGGCGGGTAGGCGAGGCGCTCCGGAGAATGGAAGGTTGCGACCGAGAGAGCCCGCGAATCGCGAAGTGCAAGGTAGGAGAGGCTCGGGAGCCCGGGCTCGTGCGCGTGCAGGACGTCGAAGGAGTCGGTGCCGAGGGCGAGCTCGAGGTTCGCGCGAACTCCGATCGGGACGCCCAGGCGGCTCTTCCTCGAGACGGGCACGGCGGGACCGAGGGCCACGACTCCGGAGAGCGGCTCGCCCTGGGCGCCCAGGCGCCGCAGCGCGCGCCGGCCCTGGGCAAGGTCGACCGCGCGGTTGGACGGGGCGAGCACGACGACTTCGTGGCCGCGGCGGCGAAGCTCGTCCGACGCGGCCCTCACGTGCTCGTTCACCGGATGGGGCTGCGACCACGCGAACGGCGTGACCATGCAGATCCGTAGGCCCACTCCTTGAGTCTAGTCCGTGGTCGAGCGAGGTTGGGAGAGGGCCGGCACGGAGCCGGACCTCTCCCGCATAGCCGGCGTCTACGCCGTGACCGAGGTCTTGGCGGTCTTCAGTGCGTTCTTCTTGATGAACTGCTCGACGAGGTCGTACGCCTCGTCGTCTTGAATCTGCTTCGGGGGCGACTTCATGAGATACGAGCTCGGGCCCTCGAGTGCGCCCGATACGCCCTTGTTCATGGCGAGCTTGGCGAGCCGGACGGCGTCGATGACGATGCCGGCCGAGTTGGGGGAGTCCCACACCTCGAGCTTGAGCTCCAGGTTGAGCGGGACGTCGCCGAACGCGGAGCCCTCCATGCGGATGTAGGCCCACTTGCGGTCGGTCAGCCAGGGCACGTAGTCGGACGGGCCGACGTGGACGTTCCCCGCGCCGAGGTCGTAGTCGAGCATCGACGTGACCGCGTTCGTCTTCGAGATCTTCTTCGACTCGAGGCGCTCGCGCTCGAGCATGTTGAGGAAGTCGGAGTTGCCGCCGACGTTCAGCTGCATCGTCTTGTCGAGATGCACTCCGCGCTCGCGGAAGAGGCTCGTGAGGACGCGGTGAGTGATCGTCGCCCCGACCTGCGACTTGATGTCGTCGCCGATGATCGGCACGCCGGCCTGCTCGAAGCGCCGCTGCCAGTAGGCCTCGCGTGCGATGAACACGGGCATGCAGTTCACCATCGCGCAGCCCGCGGAGAGGATCTGCTCCGTGTACCACTTGGTCGCCTCCTCGGAGCCGACCGGGAGGTAGTTGACGACGACGTCCGTGCCGGTCTCCTTGAGGATGCCGACCACGTCGTCGGTCTCGCCGGGGGCCTTCTCGAGGACCTCGGAAAGGTACTTGCCGATGCCGTCGTGCGTCATCCCGCGGGAGACCGTGATGCCCGTCTTCGGCACGTCGGCGAACTTGTATGTGTCGTTGGGGTGTGCCCACATCGCCTCGGACAGGTCCTTGCCGACCTTGTCCTTCGTGACGTCGAAGGCCGCGGTGAACTCGACGTCGGAGACGTGGTAGCCGCCCAGGTCGACGTGCATGAGGCCGGGGACGAACTGCTCGGGGTCCGCGTCCTTGTAGTACTCCACTCCCTGCAGGAGCGAGTTGGCGCAGTTGCCCACGCCGATGATCGCGACGCGCACCTTGCCGTTTCCGCGCCCGCGGCCGTTCTTGGAGCCGTTGCTCGAAGCCATCTCTTCCTTTCTGGATTCGCCGAACCGCTCCTCGAGCGTCTCGACGACGAGTTGATTCAGCGTTCGCTTCCGTTCGCGCGCACGCCGTGAAAGCTTCTCCTTGAGCTCGGGAGGCATCCGGAGCAGCACGTCACCCGAGGTGCTGGGTGCGCTCCCTTTGCGCCCGCTCGGCTCGAAGGGGACGGCGAAGCGGGAAGCGAGAATCCCTACGGCGAGGTCGTTGAGGCTGCCTTCGGTCGCCTCGACCTCGCGTGCGAGATTGCGCTTGAGGTCCGCAGGCATGCGGACGAGGACGTCCTTGCGCTCCCGTGCCATCGCACTAGTGATAGCACAAATGTGCTATCAACCACCACGGAGCTGCTTGCGGACGAAGAGAATCCGCTGGACGACCGTGATCCACGCGGTCGTCGCGAGCAGCGCCATCGTCGCCGGGAGGACGAGCTCGTGGACCGGCGCGAGCACGAGCCCGGTCGTTATGACCACCACTCGCTCGGCCCGGCTACCGAGGCCCACGTCGCCGCGGAGGCCCAGCGCCTCGGCCCGCGCACGGGCGTAGCTGACGAGGAACGAGCCGGCGACGGCGGCGAACGCGAGCGCCACACCCCACATCTGGTCGTGGCGCATGAGCACGAGCCCGATTGCGCCGATCATGAAGCCCTCGCCGACGCGGTCGACGGTCGAATCGAGGAAGGCGCCGAACGGGCTCCCGATTCCACGACTCCGCGCAAGCGCGCCGTCGAGGACGTCGAGCACGGACCCGACCACGAAGAGCACCGCCCCGAGCCAGTAGAAGCCCCAGCCCAAGTACTCGAAGAAGACGGCCACCGAGCCGGCGATGCAGAGGCCGACCCCGGAGATCGTGAGCGCGTCCGGAGTGACCTTCGCGTCCTCGAGCTGGGCCATGGACTGGGCGGCCAGCCGGCGGGCTTCGTCCGTGTAGGTCTGCTTTGCGCGTGCGAGCTTGGGGTTGGGCACGGCGCGAGCCTAACTCCTTAACCGCCGATGTAGGACATCTCGACCTTCGGGAGGTCGGGCGTCGCCGACGAGCGGAGCTCCGAATAGCGGTCTGCCCGCTCGCGCCAGATTCCACCGAGCGCGGTGGCGATCTCGTCGTCGCCGGCGTCTCCGCGTACAAGGGCGCGGAGGTCGTGGCCGGTCGTGGCGAAGAGGCACGTGTAGAGCGAGCCGTCGGCGGACAGCCGGGCCCGCGTACAGGCGCCGCAGAATGGGCGCGTGACGGACGCGATGACGCCGATCTCCCCGCTGCCGTCCCGGTAGCGGTAGCGCTCGGCGACCTCGCCCGGATAGCGGGGCGGCAGCGGCTCGAGTGGCAGCTCCGCGTCGATGGCCGCGACGATGTCCGCCGCCGGCACGACGTCATCCAGGCGCCAGCCGTTCGTGTGCCCGACGTCCATGTACTCGATGAAGCGCACGGTGTGGCCGCGGTCGCGGAAATGGCGCGCCATCGGGAGCACGCTGTCCTCGTTGACGCCGCGCTTCACGACGACGTTCACCTTCACCGGGAGCCCGGCGGCCGAGGCCGCTTCGATCCCGTCGAGAACGGTCTGCACGGGGAAGTCGACGTCGTTCATCGCGCGGAAAACGTCGTCGTCGAGCGAGTCGAGGCTCACCGTGATCCGTCCGAGCCCCGCGTCCTTCAGCGCCTGCGCCTTCTGGACAAGGGCGGCCCCGTTCGTCGTCAGCGTGAGGTCGAGCCCGGGGATCTCTGCCAGCATCTCGACGAGGCACTCGACGTCGCGGCGGATGAGCGGCTCGCCGCCGGTCAGCCTGATCTTCTCGACGCCCAGGCCGGCGAAGACCCGAGCGAGGCGGGCGATCTCCTCGAACGTCAGGAGGTCGCGTCGGGGGAGGAAGGCGTAGTCGCGCCCGTAGACCTCCTTGGGCATGCAGTAGACGCAGCGGAAGTTGCAACGGTCCGTGATCGAGACACGGAGGTCGCGCAGCGGCCGGTGGAACGTGTCTTCGAGCGCCACGGGCATACCCTAGCCTCCCTCGGGGACCGATCAGTGCACGTAATGGATTCCTCTCGGAATCCGAATTGAGCTGATCGTCCTGCCCGGGCATCCTCGGGTCATGGCGGCGTCCTATCGGCCGAGGGTCTGGCTCGCCCTGGCGACGATCTACATCGTCTGGGGCTCGACGTTCATGGCCGTCACGATCGCGGTTCGCGACGTGCCGCCGCTTCTCGCGATGGGCATCCGTCACGTCACGGCCGGGACGCTCCTCCTCGCCTGGGCGCTTCCGCGCGGCGACCGGCAGGGCGACCCCATCGGCTGGACGCAGATGCGCGCGGGCTTCATCTTCGGCGGCGCGCTCTTCCTGCTCGGCCACGGCGGCCTCGCGTGGGCGCAGCAGACCGTGCCCTCGGGTGTGGCGGCGCTGCTGATCGGCAGCATCCCGCTCTGGATGGCGCTCCTCGACCGCGTCTTCTTCGGCAAGCGCCTGCACCCGAACGCGACCCTCGGCCTCGTCGTCGGCTTCGTCGGACTCGCCTTTCTCTTCGACCCGTTCGGGGAGGGGAGCTTCGACCGCCTCGGCGCCGTCGTCTGCGTTCTCGCGGCACTCGCCTGGGCCGCGGGCTCCCTGTACTCACGCGGAGCGGCGCTTCCGAAGCGGCCGCTCGTCTCGGCCGGGCTCGCCGCCCTCTGCGGCGGTGCGCTCCTCCTCGTCGCCGGCGCGGCGCGCGGTGAGCTCGGCGACATGCATCCCACCGCCGGCGCGCTCGGGGCGATCGCCTACCTCGTCGTGGTCGGGACCCTCGTCGGCTTCGTCGCCTACGTCTGGCTCCTCCGCAACGCGCCGACGTCGCTCGTCGCCACCTACGCCTACGTCAACCCCGTGATCGCGGTCGCGCTCGGCTCCCTCTTCCTCGGCGAGGAGATCACCGGGCAGATGCTTGCCGCCGGCGCGGTCATCCTCACCTCGGTAGCGCTCATCGTCCGTAAGAGCGGCGAGGTGCTCGAGCCGGGCCGCGGTTTCCGACGCCGTACAGCGCCGGTTTTGGAGCCCGATTTGCAGGGGAAACAGCACCCACCTCAACGAAAGGGGTCAAGATGGGTGGCGAGACTGACAGGGTCGAAGGCGAGCTGAAGGAGCAGGAAGGCAAGCTCACCGACGACGAGCTGCGCGAGAAGCAGGGCCAGGCCCAGCAGAAGTGGGGCGAGGCCAAGGACAAGGCGGAAGACACCAAGGAGGAAATGCGCGACCGGATGTAGAGCGCGCGACCCTCTCTGGAGTGCCCGCGAAGGCGCCCGAACGGGCGCCTTCGCCTTTTCGGAGCCTGCACCACCCCCAAGCCGCGAGTTTCGACTCCGGATTTGCTATAACGAGGCTTAGATTTCCTTAGCTGTCCAGTAACGGAGGAGCCTCATCCATGGCAAAGACAATCGGAATCGACCTCGGCACGACCAACTCTGCGATGGCCGTGCTCGAGGGCGGCGAGCCGACCGTCATCCCGAACGCCGAGGGCGGGCGCACGACCCCGTCCGTCGTCGCGTTCACGCGTGACGGCCAGCGGCTCGTCGGGGCGCCCGCAAAGCGCCAGCAGGTGACGAACCCCCAGAACACGGTCTTCTCCATCAAGCGCTTCATGGGCCGGAAGTACGACGAGGTCTCGGAGGAGATGAAGATCGTCCCGTACGAGGTCGACAAGACCCCGAACGGCGACGTGCGCGTGAAGGCGGGCGACAAGGAGTACGCGCCGCCGGAGATCAGCGCGATGATCCTGCAGAAGCTCCGGACGGATGCCGAGGCGTTCCTCGGCGAGCCGGTCACGGACGCGGTCATCACCGTGCCCGCGTACTTCGCCGACGCCCAGATCGAGGCGACGCGCGACGCCGGCAAGATCGCCGGCCTCAACGTCCTGCGCATCATCAGCGAGCCGACCGCGGCCTCGCTCGCCTACGGGCTCGAGAAGGAGTCCGACCAGACCATCCTCGTCTTCGACCTCGGGGGCGGGACGTTCGACGTCTCGATCCTCGACCTCGGCGAGGGCGTCTTCGAGGTGAAGGCCGTGAACGGCGACAACCACCTCGGCGGCGACAACTTCGACAAGGCGATCGTCGACTGGATGGTCGCCGAGTTCAAGCGCGACCAGGGCATCGACCTCGTCGGCGACCGAATGGCGCTCCAGCGTCTCTACGAGGCCGCCGAGAAGGCGAAGATCGAGCTCTCGTCGACGATGTCGACGCAGATCAACCTGCCGTACGTCACGGCAACTCCCGAGGGTCCGAAGCACCTCGACCTCCAGCTCACGCGCGCGAAGCTCGCCGAGCTGACCGCCCAGCTGCTCGACCGCATCGTCGGCCCGACGAAGCAGGCGCTCTCCGACGCCGGGCTCACGCCCGACCAGATCGACCACGTGATCCTCGTCGGCGGCATGACCCGCATGCCGGCCGTGCAGGACAGGGTCAAGGAGATCATCGGCAAGGAGCCGCACAAGGGCGTCAACCCGGACGAGGTCGTCGCCGTCGGCGCGGCCATCCAGGCCGGCGTCCTCAAGGGCGAGGTGAAGGACGTCCTGCTTCTGGACGTGACCCCGCTCTCCCTCGGCATCGAGACCAAGGGCGGCGTCTTCACGAAGCTGATCGACCGCAACACGACCATCCCGACGAAGAAGTCGGACACCTTCTCGACCGCGGAGGACAACCAGCCCTCGGTCGAGATCCACGTCCTCCAGGGCGAGTCGGAGATGGCGTCCTTCAACAAGACGCTCGGCAAGTTCCAGCTCGTCGGCATCCCGCCGGCGCCGCGAGGCATGCCGCAGATCGAGGTCACCTTCGACATCGACGCGAACCGCATCATCAACGTGTCTGCGAAGGACCTCGGCACCGGCAACGAGCAGGAGATCCGCATCGAGAGCGGCTCGGGCCTCTCCGAGGACGAGGTCGGGCGCATGATCCGCGAGGCCGAGTCCCACGCGGACGAGGCGCACAAGATGCGCGAGGCCGCCGAGGCGCGAAACCAGGCCGAGAACCTCCTCTACTCGACCGAGAAGAGCCTCAAGGACCACCGCGATGCGCTCGACGAGGAGACGATCTCCACGATCGAGTTGCGGACGGAGGAGCTCCGCACGGCGCTCGACGGTACCGACGCCGCTGAGATTCGCGCGAAGTCCGACTCGCTCATGGAGGCCTCGCACAAGCTGGCGCAGGCCGTCTACGAGAAGGTGCAGTCGGAGCAGGCTGCGTCGGCGTCCTCCACCAACGGCGAGTCCACGAGCGACGACGAGGTCGTCGAGGAAGCCGACTACGAGGTCATCGACGAGGAGGCCAAGCAGTCGTAATGGCTGACGAGGCTCCGACTCCGACCAACGACGCCGAGCAGGAAGAACGGCTCGCCGAGGTCGAACGCGAGCGCGACGAGTATCTGAACGATCTCAAGCGCGTCGCCGCCGACTTCGAGAATTACCGCAAGCGGGTGGCGCGCGACCAGGAAGGCCTGGTCGCGCGTGCCCACGAGCGGCTCGTCAAGGAGCTCCTGCCCGTGCTCGACGACCTCGAGCGCGCGCTCGAGGCGGCCGCGCAGCACGAGGAGGCGAAGCTGGAGGAAGGCGTTCGGCTCGTTCACCGCGAGCTCGTCGAGGCGCTCGCCCGTGAGGGGCTCGTGGAGGTCGAGACGGACGGGCAGTTCGACCCGCACGTCCACGAGGCACTCGTTTCGCAGCCCTCCGAGCGGGAGGACGGCTCCGTCATCGAGGTCCTGCAGAAGGGCTACCGCCTGGGCGATCGCGTTCTCCGCCCGGCCCGAGTCGTGGTGTCGCAGGGCGAATGAGGGATCTCTACGAGGTCCTGGGCGTCAAGAAGGGCGCCTCGGCTGACGAGATCAAGAAGGCCTACCGGAAGCTCGCGCGCGAGCACCACCCGGACAAGAACCCGGGCGACAAGGCAGCGGAGGAGCGCTTCAAGGAGATCCAGGGCGCCTACGACGTCCTCTCGGATCCGGAGAAGCGCAAGCAGTACGACCAGGTCGGGCCGCGGATCTTCAGCGGCGCCGGCGGCGGGCCTGGCGCCGGCGGCAACTTCAACTGGTCCGGGAACTTCTCCGACCTCGGCGACATCGGCGATCTGTTCGGAAACATCTTCGGGAACGCGGGCGCGGCTCGCGGCTCCTCTCAGCGTCGCCAGCGCGGCGAGCGCGGGCGTGACGTCGAGGTGGCGATCAACGTCTCCTTCGAGGACTCGCTGAAGGGTCTGACGACGAAGATTCCCGTCGATCTCGAGGTCACGTGCTCTGCTTGCCACGGCACCGGTGCCGAGCCCGGCACAGCGCCGCAGATCTGCCCGGAGTGCCGCGGGCGCGGGGTTGTCTCCGAGGATGAAGGCTTCTTCGCGTTCTCGCGTCCGTGCCCCCGCTGCCACGGCAACGGGACGGTCATCGAGCAGCCGTGCCGGAACTGCCGCGGCGCCGGCCGCGAGCGCCGCACGAAGCGTTACACGGTGAAGATCCCGGCCGGGGTCAAGGACGGCACGCAGATCCGCCTCAAGGGCAAGGGTGAGGCTGGGACGAACGGCGGCCCGCCCGGCGACCTCATCGTCGTGACGCGCGTCGCCGCCTCGCCGCTCTACGAACGGCGTGGTGCCGATCTCGTTCTCGAAGTCCCGGTCACGTACGCGGAGGCCGCGCTCGGGGCGACGGTCGAGATCCCGACCCCGGATGGCCGCGTCGCGCTCAAGATCCCGGCGGGCTCCCAGGACGGGAAGATGCTGAAGGTCAAGGGCCGCGGCGCGCCCAAGCTGAAGGGCAGCGGGAAAGGCGACTTACTGGCGCGGCTGCGCGTCAACGTCCCGACCAAGCTCTCCAAGGCCGAGCGCGAGGCGATCGAGAACCTGCAGAAAATCTCGCGCGACGACCCCAGAGAGAAGGTGTTCTCCTGACGCGCCGGCGGCTTCGGATCTACGCGATGGTGGCGCTCGTCGTCGCCCTCGGGCTCTTCCTGACGATGGTCGCGGCGCTGCAGTGGATCGCCATTTTCCTCGTGGTCGCCAGCACCCTCGTCCTCATGTGGACGCTCTGGACCGGCGGTAGGGAGGTGGAGCGCGAATGACCGAGCAGGAGCGGCCGCGCTACATGATCTCGGTCGCCGCCGAGCTCGTCGGCATGCACCCGCAGACGCTTCGCATCTACGAGTCGAAGGGCCTCGTGCGCCCGAGGCGCACCCCGGGGAACACGCGCCTCTACTCCGAGGCCGACCTCGAGCGGCTCCGGCTCATCCAGCGCCTGACCACCGAGCTCGGCCTGAACCTCGCCGGCGTCGAGACGGTCATCCGCCTCGAGGACGAGCTCGGGAAGGCGCGCGCACGGCTCGATCGGCTCGAGCGCGAGCTGCGGCGCGAGATTCGCAACGTGCACAAGCAGTACAAGCGCGAGGTCGTGCTCTACCGCCGTGAGGACGACCTCCCTGAAAGGACGAGATGGACTTCAACAGGCTGACGATCAAGTCGGGAGAGGCGGTCGCCGCGGCGCAGGAGCTTGCGCGCCGCCGCGGCAACCCCGAGGTCTACCCCGAGCATCTCTGCATCGCGCTCCTCGACCAGGAGCTCCCGCGGACGCTCGCCGAGCGCACGGGCGAGTCGGTGGTTTCCCTTCGCGCCGAGTGCGAGGCGAAGCTCGCGCAGAAGCCGGCGGTGCAGGGCTCCTCGCAGCAGCCCCGCGCCTCGACCGAATTCGCGCAGGTGCTGGACCGCGCCGAGGACGAAGCGCGGTCGATGGACGACGAGTACGTCTCGACGGAGCACCTCCTCCTGGCACTGGACATCGTCGCCAGAGACTCCCTCCTCGAATCGCTGAAAGCGATTCGAGGAGCAAAGCGCGTGACCTCTCAGGATCCCGAGGGCTCCTACCAGGCGCTCGAAAAGTTCGGCCGCGACCTCACCGATCTCGCTGAGTCCGGCAAGCTCGATCCCGTCGTCGGGCGCGACGAGGAGATCCGCCGTGTCATCCAGGTGCTCTCGCGCCGGACGAAGAACAACCCTGTCCTCATCGGCGACCCGGGAGTCGGTAAGACCGCGATTGTCGAGGGTCTCGCCCAGCGCATCGTTGCCGGCGACGTCCCCGAAGGGCTCAAGGGCCGGCGGGTCTGGGCGCTCGACATCGGCTCGCTTCTCGCCGGCTCGAAGTACCGCGGCGAGTTCGAGGAGCGGTTGAAGGCCGTCCTCGAGAACATCAGGGAGGCCGAGGGCCAGATCGTCCTCTTCATCGACGAGTTGCACACGATCGTCGGCGCGGGCGCCGCCGAGGGCGCCGTCGACGCGGCCAACATGCTGAAGCCGATGCTCGCCCGCGGTGAGCTCCGCTGCATCGGCGCGACGACCCTCGACGAGTACCGCAAGCACATCGAGAAGGACGCCGCGCTCGAGCGCC
>Ga0111538_10003069_pt1 | contig 23397 bp, 12 predicted proteins | sample SoiMethybrSBSTD1_FD_79669 | JGI IMG/M metagenome (GOLD analysis project Ga0111538, IMG submission 79669) | Bulk soil microbial communities from a Populus tree surrounding site in Tennessee, USA - Soil MetaG P. TD hybrid SBSTD1 (version 2)... | ecosystem: Environmental > Terrestrial > Soil >...
GTCACGGTGGCGAGCAGCTCGGAGGGGGTCAGCTTCCCGAACGGCACCAGCGCGGAGATCCCCACGGTCGCGCCCTACGGCACGGCCGAGGTGGGCATCGAGGTGCAGCTGGCGGCGCGCGAGGAGATCGGCGACATCACCGTGTCGATCGACTCGGCGGCGCCGGGAACCTGCGAGGCCGCGGCGGGATCCGAGATCACCACCCGCGTCCACCTGGACGAGGAAGTGGCCGTCTCCCGGGTCGACGACGTCGAGGGGTCCGCCACCACCTGGACCGCCACCGGCGCCGAGGAGGGCGTGGTCTGGTCGCGCCGGACAGACGACGGCGCGAACCACGTCTGGCACGGCGATGACGCCGGCTCCCCGACCGACGCGCAGCTGGTCTCGCCCGCCGTGACCGTCGCCGCCGGCGGATCACTGGCGCTCTCGTTCAGCCACCGGCACGACTTCGAGTTCGACGGCACCTACTGGGACGGCGCGGTCATCGAGATCAGCGACGACGGCGGCGCCACCTGGAACGACCTGGCGGAGCTCGGCAGCGTGCCGTACAGCGGCGTCATCACCAACCAGAGCGGCAATCCGCTGGCCAACCGGATGGCCTTCGGCGGGCAGAGCGCCGGTTATCCGGCGATGCAGCCGGTCTCGATCGATCTCGGCACCTCGCTGGCGGGCAAGACGGTACAGGTCCGCTTCCGGGTCGGCAGCGACGCCGCCGTCGGTGCCGCCGGCTGGGACATCGACGACATCGAGCTGGCGAACATCGAGGAGACGCCCTTCGCCCGGGTGGACGCCGACGACGGCGCCGGGTGCGAGAACCTCGGCGAGCCTGACGGGGGAGCCGGCGGTGACGGCGGCGACGGCGACGGCGAGGGCGGCTGCGGCTGCGGCGCCGGCGGCGGCTCGCCCGGGGCCATCGCGCTGCTCCTCGCGCTCGCGCTCGTGCCGCTCGGGCGGCGCCGGCGGCGGTCCGCGCTGTGAGCTGAACGTACCGTGATAAGCTCGCTGGGGGTGCGGGAGGACCCCCAGAGGAACGCGACCGTTCAGGTCGCCGGGACGGCGGTTGCGCGCCTCTCGCTGCTCGTCATCAGCGAGTCGGTCTGCATCACCCGGCCGCTGCCCGACGAGGGCGACGTGGTGATCGGACGCGACGTCAACACCGACGTGTCGATCTCCGACGGCTCCATCTCGCGGCGACACCTGCGGCTGCGCATCGGCCCGACGATCACCGCGGAAGACCTCGGCAGCGCCAACGGGTCGCGGGTGCGCGACACCTGGCTGGCGCCGGGTTCGCCGGTCCCGGTCTCGTGCGGCGAGGTCATCGAGGTCGGCAACGCGATGCTGATCCTCCAGGAGCTGTCGGCCCCGGTCCGCCGGCGGCGCATCTGGGAGCACGTCGACTTCGAGGCGCGCCTCGATGAGGAGTGCGTGCGCGCCGACCGCCTGGCGGGCAGCTTCGCGGTCGCCCACGTGTGCGGCGAGGAGCGCGGCGGCGACGCCCTGCGCGCCGCCCTCGAGACCTCGGTGCGGGCCGCCGACGTGGTCGGCCGCTTCACCGACGACGAGTACGAGGTCATCCTGCTCGACACCACCGAGGCCGGGGTCGCCGCCGCCGAGGAGCGCATCCGGCGAGCGCTCGAGGCGGCCGGCACCTCGGGCGGCCTCGGCATCGCGCTCTACCCGCGGGACGGTCGCGGCGCCGATGCGTTGCTCGCGGTCGCCCGCGCCGCCGCGCGCGGCGGGCAGCCGGACAGCGGCCGCCCGGCCGTGGTCGCCGCCCGGACCGACGGCCTCGATCGCCTGGTGAGCCGCATCGCCGCCGGCACCATCAGCGTGCTCGTCCTCGGCGAGACCGGGGTCGGCAAGGAGGTGATGGCCAGCCGGATCCACCAGCTGTCGCCGCGCGCCAAGAAGCCGTTCCTCGGGCTCAACTGCGCGGCTCTGAGCGAGTCCTTGCTGGAGAGCGAGCTGTTCGGCCACGAGCGGGGCGCCTTCACCGGCGCGGTCCAGGCCAAGCCGGGCCTCCTGGAGACCGCCGACGGCGGGACCGTCTTTCTCGACGAGGTGGGCGAGCTGCCGCCGTCCATCCAGGTCAAGCTCCTGCGCGTCCTGGAGGTGCGCGAGGTGCTCCGGGTCGGCGGGCTCAAGGCCCGCACCATCGATGTCCGCTTCGTCGCAGCGACCAACCGCGATCTCGAGACCGAGGTCGCCGCCGGCCGCTTCCGGGACGACCTCTACTTCCGTCTCAACGGGGTCACGCTGGTCATTCCGCCCCTGCGCCAGCGCGTCGCGGAGATCATGCCGCTGGCCGCCGGCTTCGTGGAACAGTTCTGCCGCGAGGCGGGGCACCCGGCGGTCGCCATCACCTCCGAGGCGCGCAGCTACTTCGAGCGCTACTCCTGGCCCGGCAACATCCGCGAGCTGCGCAACGTGGTCGAGCGCGCCGTGCTGCTGAGCGGCGGCGAGCCGATCGCTCCCGAGCACCTGCCGGTCGAGAAGATGCGCGCGCTCGATCGGCCGACCCCGCCGCTCCGTCGGGCCGGATCCTCGTCGCGCCTGTCCGCTCCGGCGCAGCCGCGGCCGACGCCGACGCCGCGGCCGACGCCGTCTGGTGGCCGCCGGCGCCGCCAGCAGCGGGAGAGCGGGATCCGCGGCGAGCTGCGCGATCTCGAGCGCGAGCGGATCCTCGAGGCGCTCGAGGAGTGCGCCGGCAACCAGTCTCGCGCCGCCGAGCTCCTGGGCATGTCGCGTCGCACGCTGGTCAACCGGCTGACCGCATACGGCGTGCCCCGCCCCCGCGCCAGGCGGAAGAGGAAGCCGTGAGCCCGAGCCCCGCGCGCGATCCGCTGGTCGGCCGCGCGCTCGGTGACTTCGTGGTGGTCGAGCGCATCGGCGCCGGCGGCTTCGGCGCCGTCTACCGGGCCGAGCAGCCGGCGCTCGAGCGGCAGGCGGTCATCAAGGTCCTGCACCAGCGCCTGCGCTCGAGCGAGGTGGGCACCCAGCGGTTCCTGCGCGAGGCACGGCTGGCCTCGCGGCTCGACCACCCGTACGCCGCCCACATCTACGCCTTCGGCGCCGAGGCTGACGGGCTCCTGTGGATCGCGATGGAGATGGTGCGCGGCACCGCCCTCGATCACATGCTCGCGCTCGGCGGCCCCATCCCGCTCGAGCGCTTCGCTCCGCTCCTGCAGCGCATCTGCGAGGTCGTGCACACCGCTCACGAGCAGAGCATCGTGCACCGCGACATCAAGCCGGCCAACGTGCTGGTGCTGTCGCGCGCCGGCAACTACCTGCCCAAGCTGCTCGACTTCGGCATCGCCAAGCTGATGGGCCAGGCGCTCGGCGCCGCGCCCTTCGCCGCGCTGGCCGGACCCGAGGCCGAGGAGTCGGCCAGCCTGGCCGACACCGCCGACGGGTCCGCGCTGGCGGCGGCCGACCAGGAGCGCGGTCTCACCCAGCGCGGCGCCATCATGGGATCGCCCTACTACATGGCGCCGGAGCAATGGGCCGATCCGACCAGCGCCGACGCCCGCACCGACCTCTATGCCCTCGGTGTCCTCGCCTACGAGGCGCTGACCGGTCAGCCCCCGTTCGGCGGCAAGAGCCAGATCGATCTCCTGCGCGCCCACAGCAAGGACCCGGTTCCGCCGCTCGGCCCCGGCTTCCCGGCCGCGCTCGACGCGGTCCTGGCCCGCGCGATGGCCAAGCAGCCAGCCGAGCGCTACGCCAGCGCGCTGGAGCTGGCGCAGGCGTTCATGACCGGCGCCGGTCTGGCCGACGAGGCGCGCGCGCCGCTCCCCTCGCTCGACGAGGCGGTGCGCGACGAGGTGATGGCGGCGGCACCCCAGCCGATCGCCGAGGCGGTCGCGCTGCTGGCGGCCGCACGCAACGCCCACCAGGCGCGCGACGCGGTGCGCGACCTGGTCCGCACCATCACCCGCGTCATCGGGATCGTCGCGCTGGCCTGCCGGTCGCGGGCGGGCGGCGGCCCGTCGGGCGACTCGGCGCCGGTGGTGGACGCGCTGCGGTCGCTGCGCCGCCACGCGCTCGGCGATCAGGAATGGATCGACCTGGCGCGCGAGCTGTGCCGTCCGTTCGCCGAGCTGCCCGACGCCCATCCGATCCCGGAGCTGGTCGCCCTGTTCTTCGCGACCGCCGCCGACGCGGCCCGATCGCGCGAGACCGCGGCCGACGACTTCCTCGCCCTGCCGGCGGCCGCCTCGCACACCCAGTCGGAGGACCAGGTGCGCGAGCAGCTCGAGGCTGCCCTGCCGGTCCTCACCCGCCTGCTCCGATCGATCGCCTTCCTCGCCGACTACCCGCTGGTGGTCTCGCGGGGCGGCCTCGCCGAGATGTGGATGGGAGTCCGCCGCCCGCGCCGGGCCGCGCTGGCGGTGAGCGGCCGGGGCTTCGAGCCCGATCGCCCGGCGCTGGCCGATCGCAGCGGCCGTCCGGTGCTGCTACTCTGGCCGCTGGCGCAGATCGCCGAGCCGGCCCCGGGCGCAGCCGAGGAGATGTTCCTGTTCGACGGCAAGGGGCGGCGCGGGGCGCGCTTCCTCGCGCTTCCCGCCGAGCTCGAGCGGCACGACGACGCCATCTGGGACTGGTTCGGCGCCGAGCTGCTCGACACCGCCGATCAACCGGCCGCCGCGGGCGAGGAGCGCTCGCCCTACCGGGGGCTCGCCGCCTACGGCCGCGACGACGCCGACACCTTCGTCGGCCGCGAGCGGGAGGTGGACGCCTTCCTCAACCGGCTTCGCACCCACGCCTTCCTCGCCGTGGTGGGTCCCTCGGGCGCCGGCAAGAGCTCCTTCATCCAGGCCGGCGTGGTACCCGCCCTGCCGGACGGCTGGCGAGCCCTGCGCCTCAGGCCGGGCCCGAGCCCGATGTCGGCGCTCGGCGCCGCGCTCGAGGACTGGGCCGACGGCGCGGTGCTGGTCGTCGATCAGCTCGAGGAGCTGTTCACCATGTGCCGCGACCCGGCCGAGCGGGAGGCGTTCGCCGCCGAGCTGGCCCGCCTGTCCGGCTCGCCCGACGAGCCGGCGCGGGTGATCGTCACCCTGCGCGACGACTTCCTCCTCCGCCTGCAGTCGCTCGAGCCGCTCGGCGCCCGCCTGGCCAGCGGCCTCCAGCTGCTCAACACGCCGGCGCGCGCCGACCTCCTGCGCATCCTCATCGAGCCGGCGCGGCGGGCCGGCTACGACTTCGATGACCGCGAGCTGCCCGAGCAGATGGTGGACGAGGTGGTCGGGCTGCCGAGCGCCTTGCCGCTCCTGTCGTTCGCCGCCGCCCGCCTGTGGGAGATGCGCGACCGCCACTTCAAGCAGCTCACCCGCAAGGCCCACGACGCGCTCGGCGGGGTGGGCGGCGCGCTCGCCCAGCATGCCGAGGCCACCCTCGCCGAGCTCGGCGGCGACGATCGCCGCCTGGTGCGCGAGGCGTTCCGCCACCTGGTCACCGGCGAGGGCACCCGGGCGGTCCTCACCCGGAGCGAGCTCTTCCAGCTGCTCGGCGGCGAGAGCAGCGCGGAGCGCGTGGTCGAGCGCCTGGTCGCCGCCCGGCTGCTGGCCGCCTCCGACGCCGAGGCGGGCGAGCAGATCGAGGTGGTCCACGAGGCCCTGCTGGCGACCTGGCCGCGACTGGTCGACTGGCAGCGCGAGGACGCCGAGGGAGTCCGCCTGCGCGATCAGCTGCGCTCGGCGGCCCGCCAGTGGCAGGAGCGCGGCCGCCCGCGCGGCCTGCTCTGGCGCGACGAGGCGCTGGCCGAGTACAAGGTCTGGCGCTCGCGCTATCCGGGAGCCCTGACCGAGGTGGAGCAGAGCTTCGGCCGGGCCAGCCTCGCCGAGGCGGACCGCGGCCGGCGCCTCAAGCGCCGCACACTGATCGCCGCGTTCGCCGCGCTGGCGGTCGGGCTCACGGTGATGTTCCAGCTGCGCCGCCGCGCCGAGGAGTCGAGCGAGCTGGCCCACGACCAGGAACGCAAGAGCCGCGACCGGCTGGTGAGCGGCTACGAGGAGCAGGGACGGCGCGCTCTGCTCGACGGGGACAGCAACCCGGCGCTGGTCTACTTCGACGCCGCCGCCGGCATGGGCATGGACACCCCGGCGCTCCGCTTCATGGTGGCGCGCGCGATGGAGCCGCTCGAGGAGGAGGCGCTCACCGTGCAGGGCCACCGCGGACAGCTGTGGGGGATCGCCTACAGCCCCGACGGCGGCGCGGTCCTCACCGCCGGGGACGACGGGGTGGCGCGGGTGTGGGACGCGGCGAGCGGGCGGCAGCGGATGAAATTGGGCGGACATCCGGCCGGGCTGCTCCGCGCGGTGTGGAGCCCCGACGGCAAGACCATCGCCACCGGCGGCGCCGACGGAGCGGTTCACCTGTGGCGTGCCGACGGCGGCAGCAAGGTCGCCGACCTCGAGCCGCACGCCGCCGCCATCTACTGGCTCGTCTTCGACGCCGGCGGGCATCAGCTGGCCAGCGCCTCGGAGGACGGGGTCGCGCACGTCTGGGACCTCGACGCCGGGCGCCTGCGCGCGCGTATCGAGACCGGCGCGGGCTCCATCGCAGTCCAGTTCGATCCGGCCGGTTCACGCCTGGTCACCGCCGGGACCCGGAACGCGATCTGGAGCCGCGACGGGCGGCTCGAGACCGAGCTCGTCGGCCATCGCCAGAAGGTCTGGGTCGCCGCCTTCGACCCGGCCGGCCGGTACGTGGCCACCGGCAGCCTCGACGGCACCGCGCGGCTGTGGGATGCCGCCAGCGGGCGACTGCTGCACGTCCTGGGGCACGAGCAGCGGGTCACGCACGTGGGGTTCGCCCCCGACGGCGGGCTGCTGGCCACCGCCAGCGCCGATCGGAGCGTCCGCCTGTGGGACGTCGAGACCGGCGAACCGCGCGCCACCCTGCGCGGCCACACCGGGCAGATCAACCGCGTCGCCTTCACCGCCGACGGCGCCGAGCTGGTGAGCGCCTCGGCCGACGGAACCGCCCGGGTGTGGGACGTGCCGCGCGGGGTGCTGACCGCGACGCTGTTCCACGGCGGCTTTCTGTTCGACGTCGCCATCGCGCCGGACGGCCGCCAGGTCGCGACCTCGAGCTGGCTGGGCACCGCCAAGTTCTGGCGACTCACCCGCTCGCGGGTGGCTTCGTTCCGCATCACCGCTCCGCACCCGGACAACCTGCCCCCGGCGATCTCGGCCGACGGCGGGCGCCTGCTCGGCCTCGACGCCACCGGCGCCACGCTGTGGACGATCGGCGGCGAGACGCTGGCCCGCCTCACGCCGGGCGGGGGGGTCGCGGCGGCCGCGCTCCACCCGTCGGGTGCGCGGATCGCCATCGGACAGAGCGACGGCAGTCTGCTGGTCGCCGAGGCGCCCGGCTGGTCGCTGCGCGAGATCGGGCGCCGGCCCGGCGGTGCCGTCTGCGCCGAATACGATCCGCCGGGTCGTCGCCTGGTGAGCTGCGGCGCCGACGGGACCCTGGTGCTCCAGGAGGTGGCGAGCGGCGCCGAGCTGCGGCGCACCCGGCTGGCCGCGCCGGTCGGGACCGTGCGGTTCAGCCGCGACGGCGCTCACCTGGTCGCGCTGCCCGCCGACGGCAGCACCCCGACCCTCTTGTCGCTTCCCTCCTTCGGCCGGGTGGGCGAGCTCGGCGGACACGCCGGGCAGGTGCAGGACGCCGCCTTCTCGCCCGACGGCCGTTACCTGGCGACCAGCTCCACCGACGGCAAGGTGCGTATCTGGTCGACCGCGACCGGCGCGCCGGTGACGTCGCTGGCGCACGGGGCGACGGTGTGGAAGGTGGCCTGGTCGCCCAGCACGAGCTCGCTGGCGGCCGGCGGCTACGACGGCAGCTTCAGCGTCTGGTCGACCGGCGACTGGGCGCTGGTCACCCGGCAGCGCGGCCACGACAACTACATCTCGGGCCTCGCGGTCAGTCCCGACGGGGCGATCCTGGTCACCGCATCGGGCGATCGGACGGTGAAGTTCTGGGACACCGTCGACTACCGGCCGCTCTATGCCCTGTCGCTGGGCGACGAGGCGGCGACCGATCTCCGCTTCGTGGGCGACGGCCGCCGGCTGCTCAGCGCCTCATCGACGCATCTCGATCTCTGGAACAGCGCGCCGGGCCGGCTGGGCGCCCGCGCGCTGCATCGCTTCGTCGAGTGCCGGGTCCCCCTGGTGCTCTCGGGCGGTCGGCTGCTCGAGGCGACCCCGAAGCCGTGTGCCGACTGACCGGGCGGCTCTTCACACGGCGCCGCCGGGGCACTCGCTATAGGTCCAGCAGGTTCTCGTGCAGGTGCAGCTGGTGGAGCAGGTGCCCTCCATCGTGCAGGCGTTGGTCATCTTGAGGATGCCGCCGGCGATCTGGTCGAGCTCCTGGTTGGTCAGTCGGCGGACGGTGGTCTTGTTCAGCTGCAGTCGACCCGGTTTGGCGATTCGTCTCATTCGATTGCCCCCCGGCGCTTCCATTGAGCAAGCGCCGGGCCACGGGCAGGGCCATGAAATGACTGCAGCCAGGACGCTCTCTTCGGCGCATGTTGCGCACGAAATGCGCAATTCGCGCATGCACGGTCAGCGCAGCTCCTCACGGCCCCGGGATATCGACCAGGAGCGTGCGATCCCACGCCGGCACGTCCCCCGACAGCGCCGCGAGCACCGCGAGGCCGATCCCGGTCGCGCCGACCAGGAAGTCGAGCGACGGAGCGAAGGCGTGGGCGACCGGATCCCAGGCGAGAAAACCGGCGGCCGCGGCCTCGGCGCGCCGCATCGACAGCCCGCGCTCGATCGACTCGAGCGCGACGTGGCGGAAGCGCTCGTCGCCGGTCGCCTGAAAGAGGCGGTTGAACAGGTGGCCGTTGCCCAGCGCGCCGTGACAGAGGCAGGCGTCGCCCACGCCGGTGTCCTCGGACGGGCGCGCGGCGGCGAGCGCGAGAGCCAGCGCCTCGCTCTCCCAGCGCGGCGACTCGATGGCGCGCGCGGCGGCGAGGAGCGCGGCCGCGATGCCGAGATCGCCGTAGCACCAGGCCAGCCGGGTGGGAACCGTCTCGATCTGCATCGAGGCGAAGCGCCTGCCTCCCCGATCGGGCAGCCTCTGCGCCCACAGCCAGGCGGCGCCGGCCTCGAACAGCGCGCGCGCCCGCTCGGGCGCCACACCCCGCGCCGCCAGGCGGGCGAGCAGCCCCAGCACGCCGGGGATCCCGTGGGCCACGCCGAGGTTTCGCGCGTGGTCGGGATTGAGCTCGCGCTGCGCCGGGGACATGAGCGCGCGCGGGGTCTCCCAGCTGGCCAGGCCCGGCTCGCCCCGCTCGGCGAGGCTCTCCAGCTGATCGAGGACGCGCTCGAGGATGGCCGCGGCGGCCGGGCGCGGCAGCCGCTCGAGCGCGTAGATCCCGATGCCGACCAGACCGCCGACCAGGTCGTAGTCACCGGTCCACGGCCGCTGGCCGACCAGCTCGGCCAGCGCCTCGTCGATCTCCTGGTTGGGATCGTCCGGATCGCCGGGGGTTGCGCCGGCGATGTGCTCGACGGTCCAGGCGACGCCGGTGAAACCGGCGTACAGGCCGCTCGCCATCGACTGCTCGGCGAGCTGGCGTCCGGCCCATTCGAGGAGCTCGCCGGCCCGCCCCGCCGCGCGCTCGTCGTCGAACGCGCCCGCGTAGTAGCTGAGGAAGAGCGCGTACCCGGCGGCGCCGTGCACCAGGCTGGCGTCCTCCGGCTCGGCCGCGACGATGGTGCGGGCGATGTCGGACACCGCCTGGCGCGCCCGCTCGGCCAGCTCGCCCGACAGGATCGGCCGCCACCCGCTCGCCACGCGGTCACGGTAGCATGGAGCGGGCCGGTGAAGCTGTCGGCGCTCGACATCGCCCCGCTCCAGTCGACGTTCCAGCTCGCGGGCGAGCTGGAGGCGGCCGGCTTTCATCGCCTGTGGGTCGGCGAGCACCAGCCGCAGCCGCAGCCGCAGCTCCTGGTCGCGCTCATCGCCGGCATGACCGAGTCGATCCGGGTCGGCACCGCCGGGGTCCTCTTCCACTACCACCCTCCGTCGCGGCTGGCGTTCGACTTCCGGTTCCTGGCCGGCTGCTACCCGGGCCGGATCGACGCCGGCATCTGCGGCGGGCTCATCGGCGATCCCCTGCTCGAGCTCGACCAGCTCGACGGCCGCGAGCGCGCCGGCCACATGGCTCGCTACGACGAGCGGGTGAGCGCCTTCATGCACGCGCTGGGGGAACGGGTCGAGGGCGAGGAGCTCGAGGTCTGGCTGCACGGCTCGGGGCCGCGCTCCGCCCGCCTCGCCGCCCGGCACGGGGCGCGCTTCGGCTATTCCCTGTTTCACGCGACCAGCGTCGACGACCCGGCCGCCATCCAGCTCTACCGGGACGAGTTCGTGCAAGCCGGCGCCGGTGCCGGCGCCGGAGAGCCCTACACCGCCCTCGCGGTCGCCGGTGTCTGCGCCGAGAGCGACGACGAGGCCCGGCGGATCGCCGCGCAACAGCGCAATTCCTTCTTCCAGCAGAAGGTGGTCGGATCACCCGCGGTCTGCCGGCAGGCGCTCGACGAGCTGGCTTCGCGCTACCGCGCCGACGAGATCGCCTTCGCCACCCTGTGCGGTGACCACCAGCAGCGCCTGGCCTCGTACCGGCTGCTGGCCGGAGCCATGGAGATCGCGTGACCGCCGGCCTGGTGGTGGCGGGCCGCTACACCATCGAGGGCAGCCCGCGCGCCGGCGGCATGGGCACGGTCTACCGCGCGGTCGACCAGCAGAGCGGCCGGCCGGTGGCGGTCAAGCTGCTCGACGTGAGCGATCCGGCGTCGACCGCCCGCTTCGCCCGCGAGGCCTCGGCGCTGGCGCGCCTCTCGCACCCGTCCATCGTGACCTACGTCGATCACGGCAGGCACCGGGGCCGCAGCTACCTGGTGATGGAGTGGCTGGAGGGCCGCTCGCTCGCCGAGGCGATGGCCGGCGGCCTGGCGCCCGCCGACACCATCCGCATCGGAGCCGCCGCGGCCGCCGCGCTCGCCCACGCGCACGCGGCCGGGCTGGTGCACCGGGACGTCAAGCCGGAGAACCTGGTGCTCGACGACCGGGGCGGGCTCAAGGTGGTGGACTTCGGCATCGCGCACTGGGCCGGCGGCCGCGTCCGCTTCACCGAGACGGGCAGCGTGGTCGGTACGCCCGGGTACATGTCGCCCGAGCAGGCGCGCGGGGCCCGCGCGATCGACGGCCGGGCCGACGTGTTCGCGCTCGGCTGCGTCCTCTACGAGTGCCTGTGCGGCTGCCCGGCCTTCGCGGGCGAGAACGCGCCGGCCACGCTCATCAAGATCGCGCTCGACGACCCGATCCCGATCCGCGAGCGGTCGCCGGATCTGCCCGACGAGCTGGCACGGCTGGTCGAGGCGATGCTGCGCAAGGACCCGGCGCAGCGGCCGCCCGCCAGCGAGGTGGCGCTCGAGCTCCAGCAGGTGGCGCCGCGCGCCGGCGGGCTGCCGGTGGTGGCGCCCTGGGTCTCGCAGGAGACCGAGGTGCGAGCGGCTCCTCGCTGCGTGCTGGTCGGCGCGCCATCGCCCGACCGCTCGCCCGAGTGGAGTCCGGACGAGGAGGCCGAGGCGGCCGAGCTCTTGGCGGCGACCGACGGCGCGACGGTCGATCGCCTCATCGACGGCGCGCTCCTGGTCACCATGACCCGGCCCGGCGACCTGGCGGAACGGGCGCGGGCGGCCGTCCAGCTGGCGCTCGACCTCGCCGCGCGGCTGCCCGGCTTCCTCTTCGCGCTGTCGACCGACCGCCAGCGCGGCGACGCGGTCGATCGGGCCGGGCGCGTCCTCCTCGAGGCGGTGATGGAGCAGGCCGCCGGCGACTCCGGTCCCCCGGGCGGCGGCGGCGTCCTGGTCGACAGCGGCACCGCCACGCTGCTCGGCGACGGGTTCGCCATCGAGACCGGGCCCCGGTACGCGCGGGCCCGGGCCCGCGCCCGGCGGTGACGACGATGCGCTCCGCCGCCGGCCTGTGACCTGGCGCATAGTCGGGCACGCACATCGCGCGACTTTGCCGACACCCACCGGCCTCGCACTGAGGCAGGATGCGGAGTGATGGACCCCCGATCCCCCCGATTCCCCGCCACGACCGTCATCGCCCTCCTCCTGGTTGCCGCGTGCTCGAGCTCCGGCGATCCCGCGCCGGCGCGGAGCGCCGCGCCGCCTTCCAGCCGCGTCACGCTCGCGACCATCGCGCGCGACAAGGCAGGCGGTCCGCTCATGCAGATCGCTCTCGGCCACGACAGCGCGCCGCCGTCGGGCACCGCCCCCGAGCAGGCGCGCGCCCACCTGATGCGGCACGCGGCGTCGCTCGGCACCTCGCGCGCCGACGTCTCGGCTCTCGAGGTCGCACGGGTCATCCGCGCCGGCCGCGGCGGGACGGTCACCCGCTTCCGCACCCGGGTGGGCGGCGTCGAGGTGGTGGACGGAGACATCAGCGTCCTCACCCGCGCAGATGGCAGCCTGGCGATGATCTCGGGCTCGGCGCCGGCGGCGCGCACCCGCCCGCACTTCGCGCTGTCGCCGGCCGACGCCTTCGCCCGCGCGCTGGGCACCGAGCTCGGCAAGAGCTTCTCGGCGGCGACCGTCACCGACCGCGGCGCGCTCCCCGGCGGCTATCGCAACTTCGCGGCCACCGGGGTGTCGCTGCTCGATCCCTGCCGCGTCAAGCCGGTGATGGCCCCCTCCAGGGCAGGCCTGGTGGCCGCCTACCAGGTCGAGATCCTCCGCGAGGACGCCGGCCGCGCCATCGGCAGCGAGTACCGCATCGACGCCGTCACCGGCGCAGTCATCAGGAGCCGGCGCCTCGATCGCGATGCCTCCTTCCAGTACCGGGCCTTCGTCGATCCCGACGACAAGCGTCCGCTCGACGGCATCCTGGCCGACGTCACGCCGCACCCGAGCGGCGTGCCCGACCTGGTGGTCCGCGATCCGGTCGACTCGAACCTCGTCACCATGGAGTCGTTCAACCAGCCGGGCGACCCCTGGCTGCCGGACGGCGCCACCACCACCCGCGGCAACAACGTGCACGCCTACGCCGATCTCCAGGGGGCCGACGGGCTCGACGGCGGCGACGTCCGCGACACCCGCTCCGGCCCGGGCGTCTTCGACTGGAGCTACAACCCGGCGCAGGGGCCGCTCGCCAGCCCCAGGCAGAGCCGCGCGGTCACCACCCACCTCTTCTACGTGACCAACTGGCTGCACGACTGGTGGTACGACTCCGGCTTCGACGAGTACGCCGGCAACGCGCAGCTCGACAACTTCGATCGCGGCGGCGAGGAGGCGGATCCGCTGCTGGCGGAGGCGCAGGACGCGGCGCTCGACGGCACCCGCGACAACGCCAACATGATGACCCCGGGCGACGGTGCCTCGCCGCGCATGCAGATGTACGTCTTCTCCAACCAGGACGCCCGCCGGATGACCATCGAGCCCTCGGGCGAGCGCATCGGGGTGGTGCTGGCCAACTTCGGGCCGCAGAGCTTCAACCTCTCGGCCCAGGTGAAGGTCGCCAGCCCGGTGAACGGCTGCACCGCCATCGGCAACGTGAGCGGTCGCATCGCGCTCATCAACGCCGGCGGCACCTGCTCGACCGAGAGCAAGGTGCGCCGCGCCCAGACCGGCGGCGCGGTCGCCGCCATCATCGTGCACAACCGCGCCGGCGAGCTGCCGACCGACCTCGAGAACGACGGCGCGGTCACCTCGAACCTGCCGACCTTCGGCGTCCGCAAGGAGGCCGGCGACGATCTCAAGGCGAAGATCGCCGACGGGCCGGTCACCCTGCGCATGAAGCGCGGACCCGGAGTCGAGAAGGACAGCTCGCTCGACACCGCCATCATCGCGCACGAGTGGGGCCACTACATCCACCTCCGCCTGCAGGGCTGCGGCACCTCGATGTGCTTCGCGCAGAGCGAGGGCTGGGGCGACTTCCTCGGCCTCCACACATTGATCCGGGAAGGCGACGATCCGGACGGGACCTACGGGCTCGGCCACTTCGCCATCACCGACTTCGACCGCCTGTACGGCAACGGCGACGCCGCCTACTTCGGCATCCGGCGGACGCCCTACACCCGCGACATGTCCCGGAACGGGATGAGCTTCCGCCACATCCAGGAGGGCGAGCCGCTGCCCGACCAGATCATGTTCGAGCTCGGCGGCCCCAACAACGAGGTGCACAACGCCGGCGAGATCTGGGCGGAGATGCTGTTCGAGGCCTACCAGGGCCTCATCGACCGCTCGCGCGACGGCGACTACTCGTTCGACGAGGCGCGCCGGCGGATGTCGGACTACGTGGTGGCCGGCCTGTCGCTGGCGCCGGCCGACAGCACCTACCTCGAGATGCGCGACGCCATCCTGGCGGCGGCCGCCGCCGGCGACCTCGACGACGCCACCGCGATGGCCGAAGGCTTCGCCCGCCGCGGCGCCGGCAGCTGCGCCATCTCGCCCGACCGCGACTCCTTCACGTTCCGCGGGGTGGAGGAGGACTTCGCCCTCGGGCCGCGCCTCGGCATCGGGCCGGTCTCGGTCGACGATTCGGTCGAGACCTGCGACGCCGACGGCTCGCTCGACAGCGAGGAGATCGGCCTCATCCGGGTGCCGGTCCTCAACCCGGGCGCCGGCGCGCTGACCGGCGCCGTGGTGACCCTGTCGAACCTGTCGGCCGGACTCTCCCTGCCCGACGGCGACAGCCAGACGGTGCCCACCATCCCGGCCTACGGCTCGGCCGAGGTGACCTTCAAGGTCGCCCTCTCGCCCACCACGGAGATCGTCGACGGCTCGGTCGACGTCCTGGTGACCGCGGACGACTCGTGCGAGGAGACCGCAGCCACCGCGCTGGCGACTCGCCTCAACGTCAAGATCATCCCCAACGCTTCGATGGTCGACGACGTCGAGTCCGAGGCCACCGTCTGGACCCTGGGCGGGGCGGGCGCCGATATCTGGTCGCGGGTGGCCAAGGGGAACGGCAACCACCTGTGGCACGGCGACGACGCCGGCTCGGTCACCGACAGCCAGATGATCTCGCCCCCGGTCACGGTGAGCGATACCGGCCCGCTGGTGGTCAGCTTCTCGCACCGCTACTCGTTCGAGGAGACCTGGGACGGCGGCGTCATCGAGTACACCACCGACGGCGGCACCACCTGGGCGGACGTCGCCGACCTCGGCGTCGATCCCGGCTACGACATGGTCCTCAACAACTTCAGCGGCAACCCGCTCAGCGACCGCAACGCCTTCAGCGGACAGAGCGCGGCGTGGCCGCAGCGCGAGGACCTCTCGCTCGATCTCGGCACCTCGCTGGCCGGCCAGACGGTGCAGATCCGCTTCCGCATCGGCTCCGACGTGTCGGTCGACGGCCCCGGCTGGGACATCGACAACATCGAGTTCCAGAACATCGAGGTCCCGCCCTTCCCGGCGACCGAGGCGGACACCGAGTGCGAGGGCGTGCCGGTTCCCGATGCCGGACCCGGCGGGCCCGACGGCGGCGACGAGCCGGGAGTCGACGGCGGCGGCGATGGCGGCGACAACCCGGCCGAGGACGGCGACGACGACGGCGGCTGCGGCTGCCGCGCGGGTGACGGCTCGAGCGGCGCGACCGCGCTCTTCCTGATCGCCGCTCTCGTCCCGCTGCGCGTCCGTCGCCGGCGCCGCCGCGGCCGCGCATAATCTGCGCTGCCGGTGATTTCCGCGTGAAGCGGTCCCGTGCCCGATCACCGGTCGGGCACGATGGACCGATCATGATCGCTCGCGCACTCCTGACCGGCGCCGCTCTCCTCCTCGCCGCCTGCGGATCGGACGATTCGCCGCCGTCGCGGCTCGGGTCGCCGCCCGCCGCCTCCGCGCCGGCGCTCGTCCCGATCGCGCGCGACGCGGCCGGCGCGCCGCGGATGTTGCTCGCGCTCGGCCGCGATGCGGCGCCGCCGGGCGTCGTTCCTGCCTCGCCGGCGGCTCAGGCCCGCGCCCATCTCGTCCGCCACGCCGCGGTCCTCGGCGCCTCGGGCGGCGAGCTGGCGGCGCTCGAGGTCGCGCGCGTCACCGACACCGGCCGCGGCGGAGTGGTCACCACCTTCCGCGCAGTCGTCGGTGGGATCGAGGTGGTGGGCAGCGACGTCAGCGTCCTCACCCGCCGGGACGGCAGCCTCGCCCTGATCTCCGGCCTGCCGCCGCCGCTCGCGCGCGAGCGGGCCCACTTCGCGCTGTCGGAGGCGCAGGCCTTCGCCCGCGCGCTGGCCGCCGAGCTCGGCCGCGCGGTGTCGCCCGACGACCTGGTCGCCGGCGGCGCGGTCGCCGGCGGCTACGCCACCTTCCGCGCGCCCGGGGTCCGCCTCCTCGATCCCTGCCGGATCAAGCGGGTCATGACCGCCTTCGCGGGTGCGCTCCACCCCGCCTACCAGGTCGAGGTCCTGCGCGACGACGCCGGCCGCGCGCGCGGCACCGGGTACCTCATCGACGCCGCCAGCGGAGCGATCCTGCGCCGGCACAGCCTGGAGAGCGACGCCGCCTTCCAGTACCGCGTCTGGGCGGATCCGGCCGCCGGCGGCCGCCCGCACGACGGGCCGCTCGCGGACGTGACGCCGCACCCGACCGGCGAGCCGGACGGCATCGACCCGGCCGCCACTGCCCCGGCGCTGGTCAGCATGGAGGCGTTCAACCAGCCACACGACCCCTGGCTGGCAGATGACGCGACCACCACCGCGGGCAACAACGTCGACGCCTACGCCGATCTCGGCGGCGCCGACGGCTTCGACACCGGCGACCTCCGTGCCACCACCACCGGCACGCGCGAGTTCGATCGCGCCTACGACCTCGGCGCCGAACCGGCGGCGACGAGCGCCCAGATCCAGGCCGCCGTCACCCACCTGTTCTACGTCGACAACTGGCTGCACGACTGGTGGTACGACTCCGGCTTCGACGAGGCGGCCGGCAACGCCCAGCTCGACAACCTCGGCCGCGGCGGGGTCGCCGGCGATCCGCTGCTCGCCGAGGCGCAGGACTTCTCCGGCGTCGAGAACGCCAACATGATGACGCCGGCCGACGGCGTGTCGCCGCGCATGCAGATGTTCCTGTTCCGCGGCACGCCCGAGCGCGACGCCGCGCTCGACTCCACCATCGTGGCGCACGAGTGGGGGCACTACCTCCACCACCGATTGCAGTCGTGCGGCACCTGGATGTGCGCCGCGCTCAGCGAGGGCTGGGCCGACTTCGTCGCGCTCCACACGCTCATCGCCGAGGGCGACGATCCCGACGGCACCTACGGCATGGGGACCTACGCGGCGCGCGACATGGTCGCCGATCTCGGGGGCGACTCGGCCTACTTCGGCATCCGGCGGGCCCCCTACAGCCGCGACGTCGACCACAACGCGCTGAGCTTCCGCCACATCGCCGCCGACGAGACATTGCCCGACACCCACCCGCTGTTCGTGCTCAGCCCGGACAACAACGAGCCGCACAACGCAGGCGAGATCTGGGCGCTGATGCTGTTCGAGGCCTACCAGGCGCTGCTCGATCGCTCGCGCGACGGCGACTACTCGTTCGCCGAGGCCGAGCGGCGCATGTCCGACTACGCGGTCGCCGGGCTGGCCCTGTCCCCGGCCGACAGCACCTACCTCGAGACCCGCGACGCCATCCTGGCGGCGGCGGCCGCCGCCGATCTGCTCGACGCGCAGGCGATGGCGGCCGGGTTCGCCCGGCGCGGCGCCGGCAGCTGCGCCCTGTCGCCTCCATTCGACTCGACCGACTTCTTCGGAGTGAGCGAGGACTTCGATCTCGCCGCCCGTCTGGTCATCGCCGGGGTCTCGGTCGACGACTCGGTGGCGTCGTGCGACGACGACGGCTGGCTCGACGGCCAGGAGCGCGGCCAGGTCCACGTGGTGATCGGCAACCCGGGCCCGGTGGCCTTGAGCGGTGCTGCGGTGACGGTGTCGAGCGGCTCGACCGGCGTCAGCTTCCCCGACGGCGCCGGCGCGGTGGTCCCGACCGTCCCGCCCTTCGAGACCCGCGAGGTGGCGGTCGAGGTCGCCCTGGCCGCCCGCGAGGGGATCGGCGAGGTGTCGGTGGCGGTCGAGTCGGCCGCGCTCGCCTCCTGCGAGGGAGCCACCGGGGTCGAGATCACCTCACGGGTCAACCTCGACGAAGAGGCCCAGGCCTCGGCGATCGACGACGTCGAGGCGGTGACGACCACCTGGACGCCGACCGGGGCGGAGGCCGATCAGCTCTGGTCGCGCGAGATCGCCGGCGGCTCGAACCACGTCTGGCACGCAGACGATACCGGCGCCCCCACCGACGTCCAGCTGGTATCGCCCGCGGTCACGGTGGCCGCCACCGGTTCGCTGGTGCTGTCGTTCCGCCACCGGCACGACTTCGAGTACGACGGCACCTACTGGGACGGCGCCGTCCTCGAGATCACCGACGACGGCGGCACCACCTGGCGCGACCTCGCCGAGCTCGGCAGCGTGCCGTACAGCGGCGTCATCACCGACCTCAGCGGCAATCCGTTGATGAACCGCAGCGCCTTCGGCGGGCAGAGCGCCGGCTATCCGGCGATGCAGACGGTGTCGATCGATCTCGGTACCTCGCTGGCCGGCCAGACGGTGCAGATCCGCTTCCGGGTCGGCACCGACGCCGCGGTCGGCGCGGCCGGCTGGGAGCTGGACGACATCGCGCTGGCGAACATCGAGGAGACTCCATTCGCGCGGGTCGACCCGGACGATGGGGCGGGCTGCCCGGCCGCCGGCCCGGACGCCGGGGTCCCGGACGCCGGCGGCAATGACGGCCCGGACGGCGGTCCCGGTGGCGGAGGCAACGGCGACGGTGACGGCGACGACGACGGCGGCGGCTGCGGCTGCCGCGCGGGCGACGGCTCGCAGCCGACCAGCGCGCTCCTGGTCCTCTTCGCCTTCTACTGGGGCGCCGGCCGCAGGCGCTCGAGGACGAAGAAGGACAGCGGCAGGCGCGCGGGGCCGACCGCGTAGAACGCCTTGCCGAGGTAGATCTCGCGATCGCCGGCGTCGACCTGGACCAGGTAGTCGCGCAGGCCGCGGCTGGGATCCCAGAGCGGGTTCTCGCCGCGGCCGTAGTCGAGCAGCGCGGCGTGCAGGTAGGCGTTGTCACGCTCGGTCGGATCGACGGGCGCGACCCGGTACCAGCCGAAGCGCCGCTCGCCGGCGTGCCATGGCTCGCTCGCCCGGTTCTGCTCGACCGGCCGGTTGTAGCCGAACACCTTGTCGCCGTCGCGGCGCTCGAAGCCCTTGACGAACTTCTTGATGCGGGCGAGCTGCGGCAGGCGCCCGACGTTCATGCCGCGGAACTCCCAGCCGACCAGGGCGTCGAGGTCCGGCATGTGGCCGCGCAGGAAGGCCTCGTCCAGCGCGCGCGTCGAGCTACGCTGGGCGAGCTCGAGGTAGCGGGCGGACGGGATCTCGCTGGTGGGCTGCTGCTCTTGCGGCTTGTGTTTCACGAGAGGAACCTCCGGCGATTTTCGATCACGTAGTGGGCGTTGCGAGTGGCCAGCGCGTGGATGGTCTCGGCCGGGTTGACCCCGATGGGCGTGGGGAACAGGCTGGCGTCGGCCACCATCAGGCGGTCGGCGTCGTAGACCAGGCCGTGGCCGTCGGTGACCGCGCGCGCCCGGTCGCCGCCCATGCGCGCGGTGCCCATCACGTGGACGGTCACCACCTCCATGTGCGACTTCGGGATGCGGCGGGCGAAGAGCGCGCGCACGTCGTCCATCGAGGAGATCTCCCCGACCCCGGCGAAGGGGAGGTGGATGCGCCGGGCGCCCGCCTCGAACAGGAGCTCGCAGAGCAGGGCAGTGCCGCGCAGGAGCTTCTCGGCGTCGATGTCGTGCAGCTGGTAGAAGGCGAACGGATCGCCGCCCGGGGTGACGCGCACCCGGCCGACCACGCTGTCCTCGACCAGCATGCCGGCGACCACCATCTTCGAGTAGTCGGCCAGGAAGCGGCCGAGCTCGGCGCCGTAGAACGGCATGCTCATCCCGAGGATGCCGGGCGGGATGTTCACCGCGGCGAACAGGAAGCCCTGCTCCTGGAACTCGCGCACCTGGTAGGCCTGGTGGACCCCCTCCCAGCCGCGCACCTCCTCGTCGAACACCGCCACCACCTTGCAGTTGGGGTGCAGGCTCAGGTTGTGACCCAGCTGGCCCGACGGCGAGCGGATGCCCGAGCGATGGAGGAGGGCCGGGGTGTGGATGGCGCCGCAGGCCACCACCACCAGCCGGGCGCGCACGGCGACCCGGGCGCCCAGGCGGCCGTCCGGTTCGACCACCCGGCCGAGCACGCCGGTGATGCGCTTGCCGCGCCGGGTGACCTTGAGGACGCGGACGTCGGAGTAGATGCGGGCTCCGAAGTGGAGGGCGCGCGGGATGTAGCTGACCAGCGCCGACTGCTTGGCCCCGGTCGGGCAACCGAAGGCGCAGTTGTTGGAGCCGGCGCAGTGGACCTGGTTGCGCAGGTTGTCGACCACCTTCCAGCCCTTGCGATCAGCGCCGATTTTCAAGAGGGCGTTGTCGCGGCCGATGGTCTCCGGGTCCTGGTGGGCGACGTGGATGCGGCGCTCGACCCGGTCGAAGTAGAGCTCCATGTCGGCGGCGCGGATGTCGTCGAGCGCGTGCTCGCGGTGCCAGCGCTCCAGGATGCGCGCCGGCGTGCGCCAGGACATGCCGCCGTTGACCACGGTGGAGCCGCCGACCGTCGAGCCCTCCTGGTAGAGGACCGGCGGGTCGCCGAGCGCCAGGGTGGCGCCGCCGCCCCGGTAGAGCTGGCGGATCATGGCCGAGGAGTCGGCGGTGAAGTCGCGGGTCGAGTAGTAGCGCCCCTCCTCGAGGACGATGACGTCGTAGCCGGCTTCGCTGAGCTCGGCGGCCACGGTCGAGCCGCCGGCGCCCGAGCCGACCACCACCACGTCGCAGCCGAGGATCGATTCCTGGCGGAGATCGTCGGAGGTGAAGACCCCGGCCGGGATGCGGTCGGGATCCTGCCGCAGCGCAGCCGCGGCGGTCATCCGGCCTCCCTGGTGGCCGCGCGGCGCGCCGCCAGCGAGCTCGGCAAGGGGTCGGGCTCGATGAGCGAGCGGTCGTGCGCGCGGATGGCGTCGCTGTAGACCTCGAGCCGCCGGCTCTTCACCCGGTCGATCCAGGCCTGCGGCGCGTAGCCGAGCTCGGCCTGCACCGCCGGCTGCTCGTAGTAGGCGATGGCCATGAGCGCCTTGACCGCCTTGGCCAGCTCGCGCTGCGGCATGAGCGGGCTCTTCCACCAGAGCGCGTACCAGTCGGCGGCGCGGTGGCGCGGCAGCCGGGCGGCGGTCTTGCCGCGGGCGCGCGGCCAGGCGGCAGCCGACAGGTCGTAGGTGGTGAGGCCGAGCACCAGCGCGCGCCTGAACGGGGCGGGGAAGGCGCGCATCGAGAGCGCGACGTGGTCCACCACCGCGTCCACCACCCCGAGCCGTTCCGCCTCGGGCGGGCAGACGATCGGCACCAGGCTGCGCAGCAGCCGGCGCACCCGGGCCGAGTGGCGGTAGTTCGCGAGCCTGCTCATGACCGGCTCACTTCAGGTGCCCGAGCAGGGTGAGGAGCTTCTGGTCGTGGCGCTCGAGGTAGCCGTCGAGCTCGCGGGCCGCCGCGTCGCCGTCGCCCTTCTCGACGTGGTCGAGCACCTTGGCGTAGGCGGTCAAGTACTCGGACGGGGGCGGGATGGCGCCCGCCAGCGAGCGCGCCATGTCGAGGTAGACCCCGGAGATGCGGTTCACCATCCACATGGCCGGCAGCGAGGTCGCCGCCTCGCACAGTGCGCGGATGACCTGGAAGTCCTCGGCGGCGAACGCGCCCGCGTTGTTGCGAAGCGACCAGGCCCGCTCGACGTGCTCGCGCGCCGCCAGGGTGCCGCCGGCCGGGACCCGGCTGCCCATCAGGCGAAGCATGTCCACCATGGTGAGCCGGCGGAGCAGGAGGATGTCGCGCACCAGCTCGAGGATGGTCTGGCCGCCGCCCGGCCGGGCGTGGCGAAGGTAGCTCGGCAGGACCTCGACCATCCACTCGCGCATCTCGCGCACGGCCACGCCGGAGCCGCGGCGCGCCGCCACCAGGTTCCACTCCGAGAGCCGGCGCAGCGCCTCGCGCAAGGTCGGGCGCGACGCACCGAGCATGCGAGCGAGATCGCGCTCGGCGGGGAGCCGCGATCCGGGCGGGTAGGTACCGCGCACGATGTCGGCGACCAGCGCCTCGAACACCGCGTCGATCGCGGTCTGTCCGGTCGGTGTGGGCGGGGTCGGGTCGGGCTTGGGCGGCATGAGAGAGCCGGAAGAATAAGGTGGAGAGGGGCCTGAAAAGTGGTCAGACCAATTTTTAAATCGCGCCGACGGGAGCGTCAAGGCCCGATCGCAAGACGCGGGTTCGAGTCAACCGGATTCGCCCTGCCCACATTGACGGAGTCGTGTCCGGTTCGTACGTTCCGGTAATGACCAAGCCGAAGCCGGGCGGTGATCTCCCCGTCGAGATCCCCGAAGTCATTCCCGTCCTGCCCCTCCGCAATTCCGTCCTGTTTCCGGGATCCATCATTCCCATCGACGTCGGCCGGCGGAAGTCGGTCCGGCTGGTCGAGGACGCCATCTCCAAGGAGCGCCCGGTCATCGGCATCCTGACCCAGAAGGACGCGCGCACCGAGGACCCCGGCGAGGAGGACATGTACCGGGTCGGCTGCGCCGCCCGCATCCTCAAGGTCATCAAGCTGGCCAAGGACAACTTCAGCGTGATCCTGCAGGGCGTCACGCGGGTCAGCGTGCAGAACTTCGAGGGGACCGAGCCCTTCATCGCGGCGCGGGTCGAGGCGCGGCCGGACCCGACCACGACCGACGTCGAGCTCGACGCGCTGGTGATGAACCTGAAGGACATCGCCAAGCGGGTGGTCAAGCTGATGCCGGAGCTGCCCAAGGAGGCCGGCGCGCTCGTCGACAGCGTCACCGAGGCCGGCCACCTGGCCGATCTCATCACCTCCAACCTCGAGCTCGAGGTGTCCGAGAAGCAGGACGTCCTCGAGACGTTCGACCTCAAGGGCCGCACCCGCAAGGTCCTCCAGTTCCTGTCGCGCCAGCTCGAGGTCCTCAAGGTCCGCGAGCGGATCAACACGCAGGTCCAGGAGGAGATGGGCCGCAACCAGCGCGAGTACGTGCTGCGTCAGCAGCTCAAGGCCATCAAGGAGGAGCTCGGCGAGCTCGACGACGCCGGCGGCGATCTCGACGAGTTCGGCGAGAAGATCAGCAAGGCCAAGATGGGCGAGGAGGCCGAGAAGGTCGCCCGCAAGCAGCTCGAGCGCCTCAAGGGCATGCAGCCGTCGAGCGCCGAGTACAGGGTGACCCGGACCTA
>Ga0111538_10003071_pt1 | contig 23387 bp, 23 predicted proteins | sample SoiMethybrSBSTD1_FD_79669 | JGI IMG/M metagenome (GOLD analysis project Ga0111538, IMG submission 79669) | Bulk soil microbial communities from a Populus tree surrounding site in Tennessee, USA - Soil MetaG P. TD hybrid SBSTD1 (version 2)... | ecosystem: Environmental > Terrestrial > Soil >...
CACCCACCATCGAACAAGCGATCGACGGGAGCGACCGCCGCGCAGACATCGAGAGGAGACGCCAGCTTCGCCGACACTTCCTCAGCCGCGCCGAAGTCCGGCGCGTTCTCTCGGATCCCACATTCGCGGGTCCCACGCTTCGGCAGTACCGCGGAGACCTGCAAATGCACTCCGAATGGAGTGACGGCTATCCGACGGTACAGGAGATAGCCGACGCCTGCCTTCAACGCGGTTATCACTATGCGGCGGTCACCGATCATTCTTACGGACTCAAGATCGCCGGCGGGATGTCGATGGCCGAAGCCGCCCAGCAGCGAACAGCCATAGACGAGGTCAACGTCGGGTGCCGCAATCAGTTCAGGTTGTTACAGGGAATTGAAGCGAACATCGACGCCGCCGGCCGGCTGGATCTCGCCGACGACGAGGCGGCCACCTTCGACGTGGTCTTGGCCGCGCCGCATTCGCGGCTACGGAAGCTCGAGGATCAGACCGACCGCATGCTGGCCGCCATCGATCACCCGGCAGTCCGCATCCTTGCTCACCCGCGCGGCCGGATTGCTGGATCGCGCGCCGGGGTGATCGCTGATTGGGACGCGGTGTTTGCATCGGCGGCGCAGCGCGGCGTCGCGATCGAAATCGACGGTGATCCCGCACGACAGGACCTCGATCACACGTTGGCGTCCCGCGCCCTTGAAACGGGGTGTGTGTTCGCACTCGACAGCGATGCGCACACCACCGCGCAGCTCTCGTATGCGGAGACCGCACTGGCGCATGCGCGTCTTGCTGGTATTCCCGCCGAAAGAGTCGTGAACTGTTGGCCGCTTGACCGGCTTCTGGCCTGGCTGTCGAATCCATTGTCAGAACGTCGACAGTGACAGCCACACATCAGAGACTGCGACTCGGTCGGCCGCTGTGGATTCGGGGGAAGGACTATCATGCCATTCAAGAGCCAGGCGCAGCGAAGGAAGTTCGCGCAGCTCCTCGTGGACGGGAAGATCTCGAACCAGACGTTCGAGGAATGGAACCGCGAGACCGGGAGCAAGAAGCTGCCAGAGCGCGTTGGATCGAAGTCCAAGAAGTCGAGCGCGGCAAGGTCGACGGGAAGACGACGAGCTGCGAAGAAAAAGTGAGCGCGCAAGCGTCGCTGTGAGGTCCAACGATCGAAAACGCTGGCGGACGCGCCATCGGGTTGATAGCGCGTCACGCAATTCATCAGATCACCTTCCGACGTGCACCTTCTCGAGGCTGCCGGCCACATAGTCGCCGGGCACCGTGCGCGCGGCGATGTTGAGCCGGTTCCAGCCGTTGATTGCCACGACCGCCAGGCTCAGATGCGCCAGCTCGTCCTCCGAGAACTGCTCCCGCACCCGCTCGTACACCTCGTCCGGGACACGAGTCTCGGACACGAGCGTGAGCGCTTCGGTCCACTCCAGCGCGGCGCGCTCGCGCGCCGAGTAGTAGGGCGTCTCGCGCCACGCGTCGAGCCCGTAGAGCCGCTGTTCGGTTTCGCCGCTCGCGCGCGCGTCCTTGCTGTGCATGTCCAGACAGTAGGCGCAGCCGTTGATTTGCGACGCGCGCATCCGGACGAGGTCGATCAGTCGAGAATCGAAGCCCGCCTGACGAACCTGCCGTTCAAGGCCGAGCATGGCCTGGACGATGCCGGGATTCACGTGCATGAGATCGATTCGAGCTTTCATGATGTTTTCCACCTCCACAAATCAAGACGAATCAGAAATAATCTTGTGACACCGGGGCCAGGCACGCCGTTGTCACAAACGGCCTCCGTCATTCGTCTATAGATCAGGAAGAGTGCAAGACGACATGAGCCATGGCAGCGACTGACTGGGATGAGGCCACGTTCGAGGCGCATCGACCCCTGATGTTCTCGATTGCATACAGGATGCTCGGCAGCGCCAGCGAAGCCGAAGATGTGATGCAGGACGCGTGGCTCCGCGCGCGTCAGGACGAGCACGCCGAGGTCCGCTCCCCTCGCGCCTACCTCACGACCATCGTCACGCGGCTGTGCATCGACCATCTACGCAGCGCCGAGCGGACCCGCATGGAGTATCCGGGTCCATGGCTGCCTGAACCGTTGGCAGAGCCGAATCAGGAATCCGTCGAGCTGGCGTCGTCGCTGACGACGGCGTTCCTCGTACTGCTGGAGCAGCTGGCGCCGACCGAGCGCGCGGTGTTCCTGCTGCGCGAGGTGTTCGAGCTCGACTTCGACGAGATTGCGAGGAGCGTCGGCAAGAGCGAAGCGAACACTCGGCAGATCCTCACGCGGGCGCGCGGCCGGCTCCACGATTCGCGTCCACGCTTCACCGTGTCGCGTCGTGAATCAGAGGAGATCGTGCGACGTTTCCGGCACGCCTGCGCCACCGGCAACGTCGAGGGGTTGATGGCCGTGCTGCACACCGACGCCAGGCTCGTCTCCGATGGTGGCGGCAAGGCGGCCGCGGCAACCCGTCCCGTGCTCGGCGCGGATCGCATCGCGAAGTTCATGCTCGGCTATGCCGGCAAGCTGCACTGGTCGGAGTCGGACTTCCACCTCGTCACGATCAATGGCGCGCCCGGTCTGCTCCTGCGCCATCCGATCTCCGGCGATGGCACCTACTCGTTCGACATCGCCGACGGCCGCATTCGCGCGATCTACGTCGTGCGCAACCCCGACAAGCTGCGTGGGTTCCTCCAGCACACGCATTAAGCCGCAACCGATCACCTGAAGAGACGGTGGTTCCTGTCGCACCTGTTCGATTTGATCGGCGCGCCCCGCTGAGCATGGAACATCACTTGCGGTCGACGAGACGTCCAGCCGTTGGCGTTAGACCGCGGCCGAGCCCGTAACTTCAGCTCTAGGACTAGTTTCCAAGCTCCCCGCGGGCGGGCATCGAGCACGCAATAGCTACATCGCTCACGGCATGTCGTGAGCCCGGTCTCGACGGGTGGGAGCGTTCAGCGACGAACGGCTCGCCCAGATCGACGTCTTCACCGACTCTGGTCAACGTATGACGATTGCCAAACGCCTGGTCCTGCTGCTGGCCGTGCCGCTCCTGGCGCTGGTGGGTCTGGGCGTCTTTACCCGGTTGCAGCTGACGACGATCGAGACCCGGAGCCGGTTCGTGGCGGATTTTCAGGTCCCAAGCCTCGCCGCGCTCGGAAACATCTCGCGAACATTTTCCGAGCTGCGGGTGCTGGTCAGGAATCATGTGCTCGCAACGAGCGATGCCGAGCGCGCGAGCGTTCGCTCGACGTTCGATCGAGAAGAGGCCGAGTTTGGGCGGCTGCTTGCTCGGTACGAGGGCAACCTGATCTCCGACGACCGGGATCGCCGCCTCCTGGACGACTATCGCAATCGGTACCGGGAGTGGCTTGAACGGGTGAGAGAGATCATGGCGTTGTCGGCTGCGGAACGCCGTGACGAAGCCAGCGAGGCGCTGCGAGGCTCGGCGATGCTGGACCTGGGCGAGCGGTTGAGCAGCGCCTCCGTCGAGTGGATTCGGCACAACGAGGAGCTCGCGCAGCGCGCAAGCCAGACGGCGGTCGACTCCATCACCGCCGCGCGAGGGCGGATGCTGGCCGCCAACGCCGCGGCCATCCTGTTGACCGGCCTGCTGGGGTTGCTCACCTTTCTGCGGATCGTGAAGCCGATTCAGGCCCTCGACGTATCTGTCCGAGCGATTGCCGCGGGGGAATACGACAAGGAGGTGCCCTTCACGCACGCGACCGACGAAACCGGCGGCCTCGCGCGCTCCGTCGAAGTCCTCAAACAGGGCGCGGTGGCGATGGACGAGCAGCGCTGGGTGAAGGGGAACGTGTCGCGCGTGACCGGAGCGCTGCAGGGCGCCGCTTCACTCGCGGAATTCGGCCAGCGCCTCCTCTCGGACCTCGTGCCGATGCTCGGCGGCGGCGTTGCCGGATTCTACGTGCTCGTCGAGAAACACTCCGGGCTGCGTCGCGTCGCGACCTACGGCGTGGCGGATGCGTCCGACATCCCGACCGTCATCAGGCCCGGCGAGGGCCTCGTCGGTCAATGCGCGCAGGAACGGCGAACGCTCACGCTCTCGAATCTTCCGACTGACTACCTGCGCATTTCTTCCGGCCTCGGCCAGGCGGCGCCGGTTCAGGCGACGGCCATCCCGGCGATCTCCACCGACACGCTGCTCGGCGTCCTGGAAGTGGCCTCCTTCAGGCCACTCACTGCGAGAGAGCAGACCCTGCTCGACGAATTGCTGCCCATCGCCGCCATGAGTCTGGAGGTCCTGCAGCGCAACCTTCGGACCGAGGAACTGCTCGGGCAGACCCGGGAACAGGCGCGTCAACTCGAGACCCAGGCGTCTGAGCTCGCCGCCGCCAAGCGCAAGGCAGAGGAAGCCACCGAGATGAAGTCGATGTTCCTCGCGAACATGAGCCACGAGATCCGCACGCCGATGAACGCCATCATCGGCCTGTCGCATCTGGCGCTCAAGACAACGCTCTCCCCGAAGCAGCGCGACTACGTGAGCAAGGTCCACAACGCGGGCACGTCGCTGCTCGCCGTGATCAACGACATCCTCGACTTCTCGAAGATCGAGGCAGGCCGGGTCGATATCGAAACCACCGACTTCAGGCTGGACGAGGTTATCAGCTCCGTGACGACGCTGACAGCGCAGAAGGCCCACGACAAGGGCCTCGAGTTTCTGGCCCACGTCGCGCCGGCGATCCCGGAACATCTGCTCGGCGATCCGCTGCGTCTCGGACAGATTCTGACCAACCTGGTCAACAACTCCGTGAAGTTCACCGAGCGCGGCGAGATTCGGCTCAACATCGAGCTCGTCGAGCGAACCGGCGAGAAGGTGCAACTCAAGTGCTCCGTACGCGACACGGGAATCGGCATGACACCCGAGCAATCGGCGCGGCTGTTTCAGCCGTTCATGCAGGCCGACATGTCGACGACGCGAAAGCATGGCGGAACCGGTCTCGGCCTCACGATCAGCCGCCGCCTGGTCGAGCTGATGGGCGGCCGCATCTGGCTCGAAAGCGAACCCGGCGCAGGGACGACGTTCTACTTCACGGTCTGGCTCGGCGTGGGCTCGCCGACGGGTACCGGACGGATCGTTCCAGAGAAGATTGGCCGGCTCCGCGTCCTGGTCGTCGACGACAACGCCGCCGCACGCGAGATCCTGCAGGAGCCGCTGAGCAGCCTCGCACGTCGGGTCGATACCGTCGCATCGGGGAAGGAAGCGATCGCGGCGATCCAGGAGCGTGATGGCACCGACCCCTACGACATCGTCTTCATGGACTGGCGGATGCCCGGCATGGACGGCCTCCAGGCCAGCCGGCACATCAAGAGCGACGAGACGCTCAGGCACCGACCGGCGATCGTGCTGGTCACGGCCTTCGGGCGCGAAGAGGTGCGGGACGAGGCCGAGCGTCTCCAGCTTGACGGTTTCCTGGTGAAGCCCGTGACCAAGTCGATGATCGTCGATACGCTGGTGAACGTGTTTTCCGACGACGGCGAGGATTTGCGCGGTGCGGCCGATGCCGATGAGGCCGCGCGCCTGGCCGGCGCGCGAATCCTGCTGACCGAGGACAACGAGATCAATCAGCAGATCGCCGTCGAGCTGCTGGAGGGCGCCGGCGCCACCGTCACGGTCGCCAATAACGGCCGCGAAGCGGTCGAGATACTGTCGGGCCCAGAGCACCCGCCGTTCGACATCGTGCTGATGGACCTCCAGATGCCGGAGATGGACGGTTACCAGGCGACGGCAAAGCTGCGCGCTGATTCGCGCCTGGCTACGCTTCCGATCATCGCGATGACGGCGCACGCCACGGTGGAGGAGCGACAGCAGTGTCTCGCTGCGGGCATGAACGAACACGTCGCCAAACCGATCGATCCGGCGGCGCTGTTCGAGACGGTCGGCCGCTTCTACAAGCCCGCGGAGGGCCCACCTCCACCAGAACAGCCGGAACCGCGTTCAAGTCCGGCGCCGCAGGAGACCCTGCCGTTGCTGGACGGCCTCGACACGAGGGATGGCCTGGCTCGGGTTGGCGGAAACCGGAAACTCTACGCGAAGATCCTTCGCCAGTTTGCCGAGCAACAGGGCCCCGCGGTCGAACAGGTGGCCGACGCCCTCACGAAAGGGGATCACGCGCTTGCGGAGCGTGTGGCCCACACGCTCAAAGGCGTCGCCGGCAACATTGGCGCAAACGGCGTTCAGTCGGCCGCAGCCGCACTGGAACGCGCGATTCGCGACCGGTCGCCCGCCGACGAGGTCGAGCGAGTGAGGCAACGCGTCGGGCTTGTGCTCGAACCGCTGGCGACGGGAATCCGGGCCACGCTCGGTACGGCTGGGTCCGACGCGTCTGCGCCCGCTCAACCAGCGGCGCCGACCAGTCCGGCTCGGTCTCGCGAGGCAACGGCGAAGCTCGCCGCGCTGTTGTCGGACTCCGATCCAGCGGCGGGCGAGTTCATCGAAGCCAATCGCGATGCGCTCAGTCCGCTGTTCGACGCCGCGGGCTGGTCGGAGTTCGAAACGCTGGTCCAGGGTTACGCCTTTGCCGATGCCCAATCGCGATTGGAGCACGCCCTTAAAACCTCTGCTGGGAGCCGCTGACGTGAAGGATCTCTCCGAGAGCCGCATTCTGATCGTCGACGACGCGAAAACGAATATCGATATCCTGGTCGAGGCGTTGCGCGACGAGTACAAGCTGAGCGTCGCTGTCGATGGGACGGCCGCCCTTCGCAGCGTCGAAAAGAGCCCGCCGGATCTCGTGCTCCTCGATATCGTGATGCCGGGCCTCGACGGCTACGAGGTCTGCCGCCAGCTTCGCGCGCAGGAATCCACGCGAGAGCTGCCGATCATGTTTTTGAGCTCCCTCGAGGACGTCAAGGACAAGACCCGCGGGTTCGAGGTCGGCGGCAACGACTACCTGACGAAGCCGTTCGAGGTGCTCGAGGTCAAGGCTCGCGTCCGGTCGCTGCTCAAGGCCAAAGCGTATGCCGACGCCATTCGCGAGGCGATGGCCCGCGACCTGCGCATCGCGCGTGAGATCCAGATGGGCATCCTGCCCGCCGATCTCGCCGAGGTCACCAGTGGCACCGATCTGGACGTGCACGCGATCATCGAGCCGGCACAGAAGGTTGGCGGTGACCTCTATGAAGTGCTACGCGCTTCCGACGACCGGATCGTCGTCGCGCTGGGCGACGTGTCGGGAAAGGGCATTCCGGCGGCGCTCTTCATGGCCGTCACCGTGACGATCCTGCGGACGCTCGCGCGGCACATCGCCGACCCCGCCGAGATTCTGAGACGCCTCAACGATGAGCTCGCCAAGCAGAACCCCCGCGGCATGTTCGTCACGATGCAGTGCCTGGTGTTCGACTTCGAGCACCGCCACGTATCGTGTGCGGGCGCCGGACATCACCAACTGGCGATCATCTCACCAGGACGGCCGCCACGGCTCGCGTGCCCGTCGTCTGGCCGGCCGGCCGGACTGATGGCGTCGAATCCGATTGAGCGCGAGACCTTCCCGCTCGAGCCCGGCGAGACCTTTGTGCTGTTCTCCGATGGCGTGTCCGAGGCGATGAACGCGGCTGAGGATTTCTACGGCGACGAACGGCTGCTGATGACGCTGTCGGCGAGCGCACAGACGCCGGCGGCGGACACGGTCGCGACGCTGCTGGCTGACGTTCGCGCATTCGCCGGCGGCGCGAAGCAATCGGATGACATCACCATCCTGGCAGCGCGCTATAAAGGCTGACGCGCGTCAGGCTTCTGCTCGCGCGATCACTCCGGAGACGACGAGCTCGACGAGCCGCGGCGCCGTGACGCGATTCAGCGAGGACGCGGGCAGGTCGCTCAGCGCATACGCCTCGATGATGTTCACCAGGTGCCACGGCGACAGCGCCGCCAGCTGACTGCGGAGCAGCCACTCGCCTTTTTCGTAAACCGAGAACGGGTTGAGAATCGCCTCGTGAGCGACCGGCGTCGTCCCGCCGCTCGCCGGTGCAGTTGCTCCACCGTTCGCGCGTCGATCACGCGTGACGATCGGAGCCGGCCGATTCAGGGCACGCTCGAGCGCGCCTTCGAGATACACCGGAGTCAGGCCGGTCGACCAGTAGGCCGTGTCGGTGCGATTGGGCTGCGTCGTTTCCCGGTCCGAACGAATCACGCCACTTCCATCGAAGGGCGCGAATTCCAGCCAGCCGTGCCACATGCCGTCTGGCATCTCGGCGCCACAGGCAAACGCGTGGTACCTGATGCCGTTGTCGTCGACCAGAACGTCTGGGAATTCGGCAAAGACCTCGGCCATAATGTTGTTGAAAAGATGCAAAAGGAACGCCGCGAGTGACGCACTCCCAGACAGTGGGAAAACGGTGTAGGATTTAACGCCGCCTCAGGTGGCGGATTCGCGCATTTTTCAAGGAGAACGCTGGATGAAAGCCCCGATTACGCGTGCGGTCACTCGGCGCTTGTGGGCGCCTGCCGCTTGCGCCGTTGTGCTTGCGGTCACGGCAGGTGTCGCGGATCTTGCGCTATTTGCGCAAGCGCCAGCCACTGGAGCCCCGGCCGCCCCGGCGGGACGCGGCGGCGGGCGTGGTCAGGCTCCGGCCGGCGACGCGGGAGCGCAGGATGGTCGCGGTGGCGGTCGAGGAGGCGGGGGCGGACGCGGAGGCGCGGCGGCGGCTCCAGTGGAAAGCCGCTTTCCTGATCTGGCTGGCATCTGGAATGGCGGCGGCGGCGCCCGCCCGGTGAACAGCGAGAACTATCCCTGGACCAAAGACAACTTCCCGGTGCTCAACGAGCGCGGGCAGGCGTTCATGAAGATATTCGACGAGGCGATCGCGCCGAAATACGACTGCGTGCCGTCGTCTTCCCCTGCCCTTCAGTACGACCCGTACTACATGCAGCTCGCCCAGTGGCCGGATCGCGTCGTGATTCGCTACGAGAAGGATGACCAGACGCGAACCATCTGGCTCGACGGCCGCAAGCCGACGATCCAGGATTACAGCCTCCAGGGCTTTTCCGTCGGTCATTACGAGGGCAACACGGCCCTCATCGTCGAAACCGATCATTTCCTGTTCGACATTACCGGCTTCGACGACTACAACGGCATCCCTTCCTCGTCGCTCAAGAAGGTCACTGAGCGCTACTGGAAGGAAAACGGCGAGCTCAAGCTGACGCTGACGCTGGAGGATCCGTTGATCCTGAGACAGCCCGCGTCGTACACGACGCGATGGCTGCCCGCTCGACCGGGCTACCAGCTCGAGCCGTGGGACTGCGACCCGATCACCTCGCGCGCGCCGATCAAGATGATGGTGCCGAAGTACAAGTGAAGCAACGAGTCAGGGCTAAGGGCTCACAGACCACAGGTGATAGGGCTGAGGGCTAGAGGGTTTGAGGGCTAAGGGCTAGAGGGCTTAGGGCTAAAGGGCTGAGAGCTGAGAGCTACTAGATCAACCGAAGAGGAACGCATATGAACGTGAAGCGATTAATCGTCCTGGCGGCTGTGATGGCAACTGGAGCGTTGGCCGTGCCGGCCATTGCGCATCATGCGAGCGGTCCGTTCTACGACGCCACCAAGAAAGTCGAAGTCAAGGGTGTCGTCACCAAGCTGGTGGTTAGAAACCCGCACTCTTTCCTGTATCTCGACGTGGACGAGAAGGGCCAGAAGGTCGAGTGGCAGGTCGAGATGGGGACCGGCGCACAACTGGCGAGAAACAACCTCACGATCGAGACGCTCAAGCCGGGAACCGAGATCCGGGTCTCGGGTCAGCCATCGCGCGCCGAAGGCTCACACGGGATGTGCTGCATTCAGACGCTGATGAAGGCTGACGGCTCCGCGATCCTTCGCGGGACCGTGCCGCGCGATCCGCAATAGGGTTTGACCGCAGTGTTCGCCTGGCTCGAGGGCACGGCTCTCGCGACGTGGACGCGTGAGTCGCCCTCGATCTGGGCCTACCCCACGATTCTGACGCTCCATACGATCGGCCTCGGCATCGTCGTCGGCGCCAACGCTGTCGTCGATTTCAGGCTGCTGGGCTTTGGCAAGCGGATCCCCCTCTCGTCCCTCCTCCCGCTGTTCCGCATTACATGGTGGGCGTTTGCACTGAACGCGGCGACGGGGGTGTTGCTCTTCATGTCCGACGCGACCACCAAATCGGTGCAGGTCGTCTTCTACATCAAGCTGTCGCTGATCGCTGTAGCCCTCGTCACGATGATCGCGACGCGAAGAATGGTGGACAGCCGAGAGCCCACGCTCCCGTCGCGCGCGAGGACCGTCGCGGTCCTTTCCCTGCTGCTCTGGGCTGGCGCCATCACCGCCGGCCGCCTGATGGCGTATCTCTGATGGATCCGTTCATCCATTGGGTCAGGTCTTCGGCGGCGTCCAACTGGGTGAACAGTACAGTCTGGATCTGGCCGCTCTGCGAGACGCTCCACTTCATTGGCCTCAGCCTGGTGATTGGCATCGTCGGCTTTTTCGACCTGCGCCTGATGGGCTTCTTCCGCCGCGTGTCGATCGCCGCGGCTCGGGAGCTGATGCCGTTGGCTCTCGCTGGCTTCTTGCTGAATCTCTCGACCGGGCTGGTCTTCCTGATCGGCCTTCCGGAGCAGTACATGCACAACTCCGCCTGGTGGACCAAGGTCGGGTTTCTCGTGCTGGCGGGGTTGAATGCCCTGTTCTACGAAACCACTTTGGCGCGCCGCCTGACGGCAATGGCCGAGGGCGCCGACACACCAGCCGCGGCGAAACTGATCGGGGCGTTATCCCTCTTCTCGTGGTTTGGCGTGCTCTACTGGGGACGAATGCTGCCGTTTATCGGGAATGCGTTCTAGGAGAGCTTCAGTTCTCCGTTCTCGGTTCTCTGTTCACAGTTCGTGTTCACAGTTCGCAGTTCGCAGTTCGCAGTTCGTACCCTTCAGCCCTCAGGCCTGTTTCCCCTCGTGACGCTGAGCCCTAGCCCTATCGAGTTATCTGCGAGCCCTGAGCCCTATCGAGTCTGTGCGTGCAAGCCCTCAGCCCTGACTGAGAACAACCTAAGGCCCCGCCGGGTAGCTGAGGTCGAGGGTTGTTACCCCGCCGGCCTTCACCGTCACCGGTTTCACCTGGTCGCCGAACCGTTCATGCCAGGCGCGCATGGTGTAGGTGCCCGCAGGCACTCGAGCGATCTCGAAGCTGCCGTCGCGTCCGCTGACGCTGAAGTAAGGGTGCGGCAAGACCCCCACATACGCGGTCATCCAGCGATGCACGTCGCAGCCCAGCTTCAGCATGACTTCTTCGTGGCTTGGCTTGTAGTCGAACACGATGCCAGCCTTGGGTTGGCTCACATTGAAGCTGTTGCCAGACGCCGATGAACTGTGCACGTTGTGCAGCAGATCGTCGTCACTTCGAATCCGCAGGACCTGACCCACGCGGACGCCAACCACGCGCGGTCCGTAGACACACGCGCGTTGATCAATGACAACCGGCTCGGCGGGGACCGGCGTCGCGGAGAACGTGCCTTCCAACCTGAGGAACACATTCGCCAGGCTGCCGTTGGCCGCCACGGCCACGGCTTCCTGAATGACACGCTTGCCGGCGTTCAACTCCGCGCACTTGGGATCCATGCCCATCCGGATGACGGCATTGCCAGGCAACGCGCCGGTGAGCACGACGTGACCCCTGATAGTTCCCGTGGGCGCGGTTGCGTTTCTGGTTTGCGGTGGCGAGGCGAGCGCGAGAATGGACAGCGGGACCACCGGGCCGATCAGGCTTGCGAGCACGCACGCCTGGAGCACCCTCACTGGCTACCCTGTGACGGCAGCGCGTTCGGATCGTTCCGATACCAGTACTTCTTGTGGCAGCTCTCACAGGCCATGTCGAGCACCTCCCCGGCGTCGATGAGCTGTTTGACGTCCCGGGCGGTGATCGCCTTGAGGTTTTGCACGCCGGCGTCCTGAAGACCGAACGCGAGCTTGGTCCAACTCGCCCTGTCCTTGCTCACAAGCGCTTCGATTTCCTCGGGGTGCATGTCGATGCGCGCGTCCTCGGCCTTCTCTCCAGGTTGCGCAATGTGACGTCCGGGCATCACCAGCAAATTGCTCGCCTCGATCAACGCGATGGCGTGGCGCCTCAGTGCCTTCCAATCGTCGTCTGTCTTGGGAGACTTTTCCGTCGTCCCTTGGAGGGTGGCAATCACCTCGACCGAATCCCAGATGCCGTCAGCGCTGGGATCGACGATCGAGTCCATGATGTCTTTGATGGTTGAGGCTGGTCTGTATTCTGTTGTCGGCGGCGGCGAGCACGCCGCCGCGCAGATAAAGAGGCAGAGCGGCGCAACAATCAGCAGGGTATGGCGCGTCATTGGCGGAGCGCGGATTCTAGCACGCTCACCTTGGGTTCCCGCGAAGACGCAACGCAGCCTGGTCCGGAGGCTTCGGTCGACGTCGGCGTAGAGACTTGAACGCCTTCAGCATCGCGTCGTAGGTGTAGTGGGCGTTCCGGCCGCTGGGATTGGGCAGCACAAACACCTGGGCGCCTTCAAAGCGCTCGGGCTGCAGGCCGAGCAGGATGGGCCGGCTCTTCCCTCGAGAGCCGCTACGGGGGAACACCGCACGAAAGAGCGACACCCCCAGGAACGCGACGATCTCTGGCCGCCAGCGCCGAACCTTGCGCCGCAGTCGCCGCGCGCCGGCCGCGTACTCGCCTGGCGTCAAGGTGTCGATTCCTGGTGTGCATCTCGGAATCAAATTCGTGATGCCGTAGCCCCACTCTGGAAGCCGCCCATCGTCTTCCGGGCTCAACTGTTCTGGGACAAGTCGGGATTCGAACAGGAGCTTCCAGAATCGATTGGAATAGCCGGCAAAATGGTGACCGATCGTCGCCGACCTGACGCCAGGGTTGATGCCTACGAGCAGCACGCGCACAGGCGGCTTCACACGATCCTTCAGAGTCAGGCGGTTCCGTTGCGGGCGCACCATCGCTGCTATATCATCCCCCGCCTGCTGGATCGTACTCGTAGTGCAGGACTTTAGTCCTGCTGTCACGGCAGACCTGGAAGGTCTGCACTACGAGTGAAAGCCGAGAGCTGACTATGAACTGGCTATTCAAAGAAGAACCGTCGAACTACAGCTTCGACGAACTGGTGAAGGACAAGAAGACGGTCTGGAGTGGTGTGAAGAACCCGCTGGCTCAGAAGCATCTCCATGCGGTGAAGGCTGGCGATCGAATCTTCTACTACCACACCGGCAACGAAAAGTCGGTGGTGGGAATCGCGAAGGCACTCAAAGACGCGTACGCCGATCCTCAGGATACGGCTGGAAACCTTGCGGTGGTGGATGTCGGTCCGGTCAGCAAGCTCGCGCGCCCGGTAACGCTCGCCGAGATCAAGGCCGACCCGGCATTCAAGACGTTTCCGCTGGTGCGTATCTCCCGGCTGTCGGTGATGCCGGTAACCGACGCGGAGTGGGCCCGCATTGAAACAATGGCGGGTAAGGCTGGTGCGGCTGATAAGCCAAGTAGGTAAAAACTGTTTACCCGACCGGGCTCACCTGCCTCACCGGCCCCACCCGCCCTGTTTGTCGCCTAGCCCGCGAGTCCGTTTCGCCCGAGTCGCAAGAATCCGATCTAACAGACTTGGCCTACCCGCCCCACCTTGCCGACCAGCCCAACCTGGCCCACCCGGCCGGCCCTGCCTGCCCTGCCTGCCCTGCCTGCCCCTATTTGCTCTCCTTGAACCCCGTCGGCACCGCAACATCGGCCGCCGCCACGTCCGTCGTCACTCTCAGAATTTCATTCGTGGTCGTCATGAACGTGACGCGCGACTTCGGCTCTTCCTTCTTCACCACGGCCCGGCGCATCAGACCGCCGACGATGCCGCTCGCACTGCTCGAACTGCTGGATCCTGACTGTTCCGACTGCTTCTGCTCCTGAGCAAGCTGCTCCGCAGACTTGACCGCATCGACCGTGACAGTGCTGAGAATCGCGGTGCCTTCGAGCTTGACGCCCTCAGTGCGCATGCGGGTCATCGCATCCTTCAGGCCCGGATACATCGCGAGCGCCGCCGCCATTTCTTCAGCCGAGGCACCGGCCACCATCGGCCCGGCGATCTGACGAGCGTAGCGCACATCGAATTCCGCGAGCTCCTTCATGGCCTCAATCGTCGGACCGAGCCACGTGTCCGCGGTCAGCACAAGCCCGCCGCTCTCCTCCAAGGTCCTGCCCTTCTCGCGAACGCTGACGGTCATGATGACTTGCCGGGTGTCATAGCCGTTGATGGCTTTCTTCTGACCGGTCTCGTTCACGGTGAAGTCGACGTCCATTTCCTTCGCGCTCGTGTTGGCATCTGGAGTCGTCTGCGGATCCTTTGGCTGCTGCTTGCGGGCATCCTCCTCGGCTTTCCGCTGGGCTTCCGCCATCCGGCGACGGAGCTCCTCGAACGTGGTGACCTTGTAGGTCTTCTTCTTGAGATCGAGGTCGTAGATCTTCTCTTCCTTGAGATCGACGATCTGGCCGCTCGTCTCAGTCAGCGAGATCTTCCGATCGCCTTTTACCGCCGCCGTCGTCTTCACGCCCTCCTTCGCGGCCTTCCCGCCAAAGAGATTGACGACGCGGCCAAGCATGCCTTCGAACTTGACCAGACCCTTTTGTTCAGCGCGGACATCAGCCTTGATCACGTGAGCGGAGCCAACGATGAGGCCGAGCGTCAGCAGCGCGGCAAAACGCATGCGATTCATGAGACCCTCCGATAGGACACTTCCGCAATTTTACCGTGCGTGATTGGAGATCTGTGCTGTCGCCGAAGCCGAGCTTTTGGTTAGGACGAACGGGTGCGCAGTTTCTGGCGAACGCGTGCAAGGCCAGCGGTGACGATCAGGAGGGCAGGCGCCCACCAGAGCGTCAGTTGCAGGAATCCCAGCCGTTCGAAGAGGAAGCCGCCGGCGGCCGGGCCCGCCAACAATCCAATTCCCCATCCGACGTTGTAGAGGCCGTAGGCGAGGCCGAAGGATTCGTCGCCCTTCTGCGACGAAGCGGCCTCCGCCATGAACGAGAGCGACGGCGTAATCACAAGCGCGATCGCGGACGCCTCCAGCGAGTAGCACAGGACGGCCGATCCGAACGTTTGCGTGCGGCCAAGAAGCGGCAACGCGGCAGCCGACAGTAGCAATCCCGCGACCATCAGCGGCCACGCTCCCACACGATCGGCGAGTCGTCCGTACAGCGGATTCAGGATCGACGTCGCCAGCGCTGCGACCCCGAACAGTGTGCCCACCCGTCCAGGGTTGATGTCGATGGTCTCCAACTGCAGCACCAGCACCGGCTCGAGCATGGCGATGGTCCCGGATGCAGCGACGACGGCAGCAAGGCACAACACCATTGCGGGCGCGCTGATGGCGGAGAGCAGCGTCACGGATCGGCGACTCGTCTTTGGTGCCTGAATCGGCAACCAGAGAAATCCGCAGAGCACCACTGCCGCCAGCGCGGCGACGACGAGAAAGGGCAGCCGGATGCCGCCGATCTCGTACAGCCAGCCGCCGATGGATGGACCCAGCATGAACGCCAGGCCGGTGCCCGACATGATGATGCCGGTGACCCGGCCGCGTTCGTTGGGGCCGTACAGGTCTGCGATCAGCGCCAGTCCCACCACCCAGGTGATCGCGTCTGCTGCACCCTGCACCATCCGGGCGGCAAACAGCAAAGGGAGTTGCTCCGAAAACGCGAACAGGACGGACGAACCCGCAAGTGCGGCAAGCCCCGCCACCATGGGTGTGCGTCGACCGACTCGATCGGAGACGGCGCCCATCGGAATCGAGGTCGCGAGGAGGGTCACGCCGAACGACGCGAACAGCAGGCCGATGACCGTCGGCGACGCGCCGAGGCGAGCGCTCAGGTCGGGGAGCACCGGGACGGCGATCGAATACGCCAGGATGTCGGTAAACGTCGCGAGAAACACCAGCGCGACCGCGGTCGAGGGTTTGCTGCCGAGCGATGACATGGCGGGCACGCCACGTCAGTTAATCACGAAGGGTGCGAGAACACGAGGAAGCGCCACGAAAACTCTAAACCGCGAAACTAGGCCTACTTGGCGGCTTCTGCCGCCTGTTCCTGGGTGCGCGCGCCGGCCAGGATCCCTCGCATGCCGTAGTTCCCTTCGTGGCACGCGTACTCGTAGATCAATTCGTCGATCGCCCGCAGGGGCATCACCGCTGTCCACGGTCGCGCGTAGGTTGCCGCATCAGAGACCGTGAATTCGTACTTGATGGTTTTGGGGTCAACCCGTGTGAAGCGCTCCACCAGGTGTGTCGAGGCGCTCGAACCGGTCAGGCTCGTTTCACGTTTGAAGTTGATGGTGTCAACGACGAGCGTGTCGCCCTCCCAGCGGCCGACCGAGTCGCCGGTCCATCGGGGGAGCTTGCCGTGCGGGCGGCCATCGGTCGGGATGATCCGCGCCTCGTGGATCATCTCGGTGGCCACGACCAGGTAGCCGGGTGTCTGGACGATCTGTAGGTTGTTGTTGTAGGTGCTCGAGACCATCGGCGGCCCGGCGTTGAAGCCGAGGAGACACCGGTCGGCGAGGCTGAGATTTTCATAGGAGTCGAAGTTGGAGGGAATCCTGGCAGCCCCACGGCGCGGCGCCATCGGAATGCGACCATCGGGGGGATCGATAATCAGCGACGTCCGCCGGTCTTCCGTCATCTGGTTCCCGCGCTCGTACCAGAATTCATTGTAGGAAAGCACCCCACCCTGCGATCTGGGCGGATATCCGAGGCTGGGCGCGCCCTTCTCCGGATCAAACAGGTCGCGGTTTTGGCGTTTGTTCTCGTTGGCCTCCCACTCGGCCGCTTCCTGGGGCGTCAGAACGTCCTTGCCGGCGAGCCCCGCGGGCCGCTGCAGCGGCGTGATCGTGCTGAACGTGAATGTGCCCTGAAGGTCGGGCTTGCCGTCGGGCGTGCGCGGCGGCGTCCATTTCTTCGCTGACTGGCCTGCCGCGAGCGGCGAAACCAGGATGGCGGTCGCCAGGATGCCGACCGTTGCAACGAGAGTTCGTGCCTGCATCGGGAATCCTCCGGGCCAGTCGGCCGTACCTCGTGACACCCTAGCCGACTCCGGTTCGCTTGACAAGCTTCTCCGAGACGCACGCGCCTAAGGCGGCGCCCGCGCTCAGCCAAGCGCAACGAGGCGTGCCGAATCTGTCGATCCGGCAAACACGCAGCTCGGCGTGGCAAAACGCGTCGCCGGCAACATCGGTTTGTGCCTGGGGCTCGGGCCGAAGTCGGCCGCTCGCGTGGTGGCCGGCTCCGCGTTTTGTCCGCTGGCGGGAGTCACGCCGCCTGCTATCGTTTGCCGGATCGACAGATTCGGCACGCCTCATTGAGCAGGTCGTGCCGGCCGAGGGGCGATGAATCCGGCGCATCGCACGCGCCACAAGCGGCGCGCGCTCAGTGAGACCGCTGGGAAGCGCAAGCCAAGCAGATGCAGTGGTTTGCGTTCTCCCGGCGGTCTCGCTGAGCGTCGGGTCGGCCGGCATTGCCGGCCGACGTGCGATGCGCTCAGTTTCGTGTTTTCGTGTTTTCGTGGCCTTCGTGTCTTCGTGGCTTCGTGATGATCGTTACGCGCGCTTCTTGAGCATCAAGCAGGCGAGCGGCGGCACCATGAGCTTCAGCGACTGATTGAAGCCATGAGCGGCGATCGGCTCGGTATCGGCACCGCCCAGGTTGCCGACATTGCTGCCGCCAAACAGTGCGCTGTCGCTGTTGACCAGCTCGGCGTAGTGGCCGGCTTCAGGCACACCGATCCGGTAGGCGGGGCGCGGCACCGGCGTGAAGTTGAGCACCACGACCACGAAGTCGCGGCGATCCTTGGCAAACCGGGCAAACGAAATCACGCTGTTCTCGTTGTCGTTGCAGTCAATCCATCGAAAGCCGCCCGGATCGAAGTCAGCGGCATGGAGCGCGGCTTCGGCCGTGTAGACGCCGTTCAGCGCCTTCATGAACCGATGCAGCCCGGCATGCGCCGGATTCTCGAGCAGGTGCCAGTCGAGGCCACGATCGTGGTTCCATTCGTCCCACTGCCCGAGTTCCGATCCCATGAACAGGAGCTTCTTGCCGGGGTGGCCGTACATGAACCCGTAGAGCGTGCGGAGCGTCGCATGCCGCTGCCACGCGTCGCCCGGCATCTTGTCGAGCATCGAACCTTTGCCGTGGACGACCTCGTCGTGGGAAAAGGGCAGCACGAAGTTCTCGGTGAACATGTACAGCGCCGAGAACGTGATCAGGTTGTGCGCCCAGCGGCGGTGCACCGGGTCCTGCTCTGTGTACTCGAGCACGTCGTGCATCCACCCCATGTTCCACTTGTAGGTGAAACCGAGGCCGCCGAGGTGCGCCGGCCGACTCACGCCGGGAAACGCCGTCGACTCCTCCGCCGCCGTGATGGTGCCCGGGTGATCGCCGTGCGTCAGAATATTGAGACGCTGCAGGAACGTAATGGCGTCCAGATTTTCCCGACCGCCGTACTTGTTCGGAATCCACTCCCCTTCCTTGCGGGAGTAATCCAGGTAGAGCATCGACGCGACCGCATCCACGCGCAGGCCGTCGACGTGATATTCCTCGAGCCAGAACAGCGCGTTCGACAACAGGAAGTTCCGCACTTCATTCCTGCTGTAGTTGAAGATCAGCGTCCCCCAGTCCTGATGCTCACCCTGACGAGGATCAGCGTGCTCGTAGAGCGCGGTGCCGTCGAATCGCGCCAGCCCGTGGTCGTCCTTCGGAAAGTGACCCGGCACCCAGTCAAGGATCAGCCCGAGCCCGGCCTGATGGCAGGCATCGACGAAGAACTTGAACTCCTCGGGCGGTCCGAACCGGCTGGTCGGCGCAAAAAACCCCAGCACCTGATAGCCCCACGACCCGGAAAACGGGTGTTCCATCACCGGGAGCAGTTCGATGTGCGTGAAGCCGAGGTCCTTCACGTACGGCAGCAGCCGGTGGGCGAGCTCGCGATAGCTCAGAAAGCGATTGCCATCGCCTTCCACACGAGCCCACGAACCGAGATGCACCTCGTAGGTGGACATCGGCCGGTCGAGCCAGCCATTGAGCTCCCGCCGCTTCGCAATCCAGGATTCGTCGCCCCACGTGTAGCCCGAAATATCCCGCACAATCGATGCGGTCTGCGGCGGCGCCTCGAACGCGACGCCGAACGGATCGGTCTTCTTCAACAGATCGCCGGTCTTGGTTCGGATCTCGAACTTGTATTTCTCCCCGTCGGGGAGATCCGGGATGAACAGTTCCCACACGCCAGCGGGAGCGAGCAGCCGCATCGGGTTCACTCGGCCGTCCCAGCCGTTGAAATCGCCGACCAGGCTGACGCGATCCGCATTCGGCGCCCACACGGCGAAATGCACGCCGGTTGCCGGCCCGACGCGGATGCGGTGCGCCCCGAGCTTTTCGAACGCTCGATGATGGGTGCCTTCGCCGAGCAAGTACAAATCGAAGTCGGTGAGCACGCGGCCGTAGCGGTAGGGATCGTCTATGTCGAGATGATGGTCGTCGGGATAGGTGATGCTCAGCCGGTAGTCGGGGATGACCTCACCCCGGACCCTGGCTTCGAAGAGCCCAGGCTCGCGCCGCTTCATCGGCACGCGCTCGCCGCCGGCTATCAATACAACTTCAACGGTGCGAGCAGCCGGTTGGAGCGTGCGAATCACCACGGCGCCGCGGTGGGGATGGGGACCGAGCACCGCAAACGGATCGCGATGCCGCCCCGCGGCGAGAGCGGCGATCGCGTCCGGAAGAGAACCCATCAGGTCAAAGATCAGAGGTTAGAGCTTAGAGGTTAGAGGCTAGGGCGTCTCTAATTCCCAATTAGTTCCTAATTCCTAATTCCTAATTGTCGATTTCCTACTTCGCAGCAATTGTGGCTGTCTTGATGTAATCGAGCTTCGGGAACTGCTTCATCAGGTAGGCGTTGCCCTGCGCCGTGATGAGCGACTGATCCGGTTCGTCGCCGTAGCCGCTGAAGATCTGATCGACGAAATTCATGCCGCCGACGACCTCGCCGAAGGCCGCAAACCCCTGCGGATCCAGGTTGGTGTTGTCCCTGAAGTTGATGAAGAGCTGCGTCGTCCGGCTGTTCGGCGCACCCGTCTTGCCGTAGCTCACGAACCCGCGCTTGTTGCCCTGTTTCACGGGATCGTCTTTCATCGTGGCGTTGCTCCAGTTCTTCTGAATCGCTGGCGTCCCATTCATGCCGAACTGAGCCATGAAGTTCGGGATCACACGGAAGAATCTCACTTCGTCGTAGAAGCCGTTCTTGACGAGGTTGTAGAAGCGATCGGCGCCGAGCGGCGCCCAGTCGCGATGCACTTCGATGACGATCATCCCCTTCGTGGTGTCCAGGTTCGCCTTGAAGGTTGCCGGCGCCGTTTCGGTCATCGCCGCGGGTACCAGTCTGGCCACCTTCTTCAAGTCGACCTGAGCCGATACGGCGACAACGACGAGCGCGGCACCCGCAATGCCGCCGATGATGGATTGCAGTCTCATAATCCTCCTCAGAATGGATAGAGCATACTGCCGGCCTTCATGCCGGTCACGAGTTTCTGTCGGACGAGGTAACGGTCGGGCGGCCAAGTCGCGATATGATTCCAGCCCGGAGAGAGCATATCAATGTTGCATGCGCAATTCACGACGAGCGAGGGAAGCTTCCGCATCCGCCTTTTCGAGAGCGAGGCGCCCAGTACGGTCGCCAATTTCGTCGGCCTGGCCGAGGGCACCAAGGAGTGGAGCGATCCGAAGACCGGGCAGAAGGTGAAGCGGCCGTTCTACGATGGCCTGATCTTCCATCGCGTGATCGCCGACTTCATGATCCAAGGCGGCGATCCGCTTGGGACAGGCACGGGCGGGCCCGGATACAAGTTCGCCGACGAGTTTCATCCAAAGGCGCGCCACAGCAAAGCCGGCATCCTGTCGATGGCGAACGCCGGACCCAATACGAACGGCAGTCAGTTTTTCATCACCCTCACGCCCACGGCGTGGCTCGACAACAAGCATACGGTGTTCGGCGAGGTCGTCGACGGCATGGATGTCGTCGAGAAGATCGGCAAGACGGCCACGAGCAAACCCGGCGACCGGCCCCTCAAGCCGATCACGATTCAATCGGTCGCGATTGAGCGGAGCTGATCGTGAATTCCTAATTCCTAATTGTAAATTGTAAATTGCCTACGCTCCGTGGCGCCGCAAGAGCGTTTCCGCCTCGCGGTGACCCTTCTCGATCGCCATCGAGAGTGGCGTCGTCCCGTCGGGCTTGCCGAGTGCGACGCTGGCGCCCTGTGCAATCAGCGCCTTCATCGACTCGATGTTGTTGTTGGCAGTGGCCAGGTGCAGCGGACGCCAGCCTTCGGCATCGATGGCGTCCACGTCGGCCCCATGCCCGAGCAGCATGCCGGCGACGATTTTCCGGTTCGCTGCGAGCGCGGCGTGAAGCGGTGTGTTGCCGGTCGTGTTTTTCGACCGGGCCTTCACGTCCGCGTCGTGGGCCAGCAGGATTTCGGCGACTTTCGCGTGCCCGAAAAACGCGGCGAGATGGAGCGGGGTCCAGCCATCGTCGCTGTACTGGTTCACGGCAGCGACTTCGTCCTCGAGCAGGCGCTCGACACGCTCGACTTCCCCAGCTGCACAGGCCTCAAAGATCGTCAGTGCCGCGCCGCGCGCGACCAGCAGATCCGCGATTCCCTTGTGACCGTGATACACGGCAGTGAGCACGGCGCTCTGCCCGGTTCCGGTCTTCGCATTCACGAGGCTGGGATCGGCGGAGACCAGCTCCTTCACCCGTCCAACGTCCCCCTGCTTCACCGCGTCGAACAGTGCGTCAGTCTGCATGGCACACATCGGCGCCATTGTGGCACCTTCGCGACACGGAACCAAGGGTGCGACGCCGGGAAAGCCAGCCCGTTTGTCCGCTAGACCTGATGTCGGTCGACCGGATCCAACATGCGACGCCTGATGTACGTCTGGTTCCCGGCGCGGGTGAACAAGTCGATTTTCGCCAAGGCTTCCAGAACGGTTTCGCACGACGTAACGTCGAGGCCGGTCTGCTTTGCGGTCTCGCCGAGTTGGAGCTCATCGCCAGGATGCAAGCCCTCCAACAGCGACTGCAAACGATCCCACGGTAAACGAGCGCGAGTCGCCACGGGAAACCTCCTGGAGACTTGGCGGTGTCGCAATCCGCATGCCTTCGCGCTTTGTTCGAGTTCTTCAAGGAATTACAGGGGAATGCATGGGTTCTTGCGTCAGAGACAGTGGAATAGTTACACGGCTCGTCCATCCTTCAGTCGCCCCGCCCCAACCCGACTTTCGTGGTTGCCGTTCAGCTCCCCGTCTAAGACAATGACGGCGCCGCCGCCCGCCCGACGCTCATCATGAAACACTCCGCCCGGGGACTCCTCTCGATTCTGATCCTCGTCTGTATCCCGACTACTCCCGCGTACGCGCAGCTCTGTACAGGGGCGCCCTCGTTCACTCACGTCACCTGGCAAACGAGCATCGGCCTCGAATTCGTTGGCGGAGGTCTGCGCGGGACCACGTCGCTCCTGGGAGGGCGTGACACGCTGTTCGCGGGAGGGCTGGCGAACGCTGGACACTCAGATGGCAGCACGTTCGCGTCCTATACGTTCGGCGGGATGGTCGGCTCTGATCTCGTGATTCACAAGGGTCGGCGTGTGCATCTCTGCCCGATCTTCAAAGGCCTCTATACGTTCGGTCCAGACCAGGGAGGAACCGTTGGTCCACTGATTGACGTTTCGACGTTTTCTTGGGGAGCGGGCGGGAGCCTCTCCTTCATTGCCCGCGAAAGCGTGACCCGCCAGATCGTGCCGACCCTCTCGCTCGGCTTCGCGCACGATCGCAGGCGGGCGAGCATCCTGGATCAGCGGATTGCCGAAGAGACTGAAGACTTTCTAACCGCCGCGTTTGGATTGGGATTGGTCTTCGACGATCAGATGGCGTTGACGCCGCAGATCACGATGGCCTTCAAAGATCGGAAACGGGTCGTGGCGTTTCTCTTCCTGACGACCTTGGGATTCGATATCAAATGACCGAGGGCGTCACCGGACGCGCCCGATGATCGTGCCGCTCAATTCGGACGATTGAACGGATGGTAGGTCCTGACCGGCTCGCCGTCTTCACCGAATAGCGTGCCGGGCGGCAGGGCTTTCGGATCCTCCAGATGACCGCACGAGCACCGATCCGGTTGGTATTCGAGCGCCCCAGTGGTCCCGTCGCGGGCCAGCAGGAACGTCACGTAGTGCGAGTGGCATTGTGAGCAGCGGACCGGCGTTTGTTCGTGCGTCGGAGGAACGTGCAGCGTCATCGTGACCCCTTGCTTTCTGCCGTGATCAACGCCCACCGTACCCGAACCGACTCGACCCGCGATTGCGCCCG
>Ga0111538_10003072_pt1 | contig 23383 bp, 25 predicted proteins | sample SoiMethybrSBSTD1_FD_79669 | JGI IMG/M metagenome (GOLD analysis project Ga0111538, IMG submission 79669) | Bulk soil microbial communities from a Populus tree surrounding site in Tennessee, USA - Soil MetaG P. TD hybrid SBSTD1 (version 2)... | ecosystem: Environmental > Terrestrial > Soil >...
CGCGCGGTAAAAGGTGGCGGTGACCGGCGAAACCGCAGCGAGCCGGACGAAGATGGCGGAGAAGGAGATGCTGAGGACGCCGAGGAGCGCGAGCAGGTGAATCATGGACGCGGTGATCGAGCGATCCGAACGATCCTAGTGCAGATCGCTCGCGCGCCGCGGAGGTCCGACTTTCGACTTTCGACTTTCGACTTTCGACTTTCGACTTTCGACTTTCGACTTCCCTACCGCAATTTGTCCTGTGGCGGCGTCCCCGTGACCGGCGGCGTCCAGCGCGCGTCGTCGCGCTCGCGCGCCACCATCCGCTCGGACGAGGGCGAGACGTCGTCGCCGTGCACCGGGACGAACTCGTTGACGAAGCTGCGCGCTTCGGCCGGGAGCTGTTCGGCGCGCTGGGGCGGCACCGTGATCCACGTGCCGGTCAGCCATTCCGGCAGCGACGGCGGCTCCGGCTCGCGCTCGGCGCCGGAATCGCGCGGGAAGAATTTCAGCAGCCGCGTCTCGTAGCCGCGACGATCCTCCGCGCTCATCGTCTGGAACTCGTCGCGGTCGAAGTCGGGGTAGCGGTTGGCCACGTCCTTGTCGATGCTGACGCGCAGCACCCGCGCCTTCTCGTCGAAGCGCAGCAGGCTGAGCGGCAGCAGGTAGCGCCGGCGCGTCAGCAGGCCGCCGGCGTCGACGACCGCGTACCGTGCGGCGCCGAGATCGCCTTCGGCCACCAGCCCGTCGAGCGTGCCGAGATCCTCATCCTCGTTTCGGACTGGCAGCGGCTCGCGGTCGTGGCGCCCCTGGGCAATGACGTCCATCGGCACGTAGTGGAGGCGGCCGGCCGGCGGCTCGGCCTGGAGATCCGCTTCCAGCCGCGCGTCGTCGTTGATGTGCGCTTCGGCGATCTCCGACAGGCGGCGGTCGGTGCGCCCTTCGTCGTCGAGCGTTTCCTGCAACAGCCGCGCTTCGTCGAGGCGGTTGAGCCGGCGGGCGTAGGTGCGAGCGCAGCCGTATGCGGCGATTTCGTAGTGCTCGATCCGCTGAGCGGCACCGATGATCGCGGCGTCGCGAGCGTCGTCTGTCGCCTGTTGATTCAGACGTTCGTCGGCTTCTTGAACAATGCCCGCGAGGCCGGCACAGCTCTTCACGCGCCGCCGCTCGCCCCAATGGGTGAAGATCAGCTCGAGGCGCTCGAGATGGAGGCGCGACTCGTCACAGTGTTTTTTCAGCGCTTCACGCAGTTCCGGCGCCCGGGCGGCTTCGGCCAGGCGAGGCAGCATGCGAATCATCTGGGTTTCCGCGTCGTACAGGTCTCCCAGCTCGTCGAAGTAGAGATCCTTCAAAGACGCGATGGCCATGGGTTTCTCCTGACTCCGGGGCACGGTATCAAGGGTTTTACGCAAGCGCTGTGCCCCGCTGGGCGGCCGAGGTCAGCGGTACTGCCGGCGGGCGGCATGAAGTACAGTCGCGCCGCATGCCTCCTGCCTCTGAAGCCGGGCTGGTTCGGGCCATCGGCTGGCGCCAGCTGACCGCCAGCATCATCAACGTCACCGTCGGCGCGGGCATCTTCGTCCTCCCCGCCGCGGCTGCCGCCGGACTCGGCTCCGCCGCGCCGCTGGCGTACATCGTCTGCGCCGTGCTGATGGCGCTGATCGTCTGCTGCTTCGCATCCGCCGGCAGCCGCGTCTCGCTGACCGGCGGCCTGTACGCCTACGTCGGGGTCGCCTTCGGACCGTTTGTCGGCTTCCTCGCCGGCGTGTTGTATTTCCTGATGGCCACCTTCGCGGTGGCGTCGGTGGCCAGCGCCTTTGCCGGCTCAGTTGGCGTGCTGTCGCCGGCGCTCGCAGGGCCGGCCGCGCGGGCGACGCTGATTGCGGCGCTGTTCGCGACGCTCGCGACGATCAACGTACGCGGCGTCAAGCCGGGCGTTCGGCTGGTGGAGCTGGTCACCGTCGCCAAGCTGACGCCGCTCATCGTGCTCGTCGCCGCCGGCATCTGGTTCATCCAGGCCGACTACCTCCGCTGGCCGGCGATTCCCCCGGCGTCGGCGGTCGGCAGCAGCGCGATCGTCCTGATCTTCGCGTTCGTCGGCCTGGAGATCGCGCTCGTGCCGAGCGGCGAAGTCCGCGACCCGACGCGCACCGTGCCGCGCGCGCTCTTCTCGGCGCTGGCGATCACGACGACGCTGTATCTGCTGATTCAGACGGTGGCGCAGGGGCTGCTCGGGCCGGCGATGTCGAGCTACGCCGCCGCGCCGCTGGCCGAGGCGGCCGGCCGCGTCCTCGGCGCCGGCGGCCGCCTGCTCGTGCTGGCAGGCGCCGCGGTCTCGATGTTCGGCTACGTCTCGGGCGACATGCTCGGCAGCCCGCGGGCGCTCTTCGCGTTCGCCCGCGACGGCGTGCTGCCGGCCAGGGTCGCCAGCATTCATCCCCGCTTCCACACGCCCTATATCGCCATCGTCGTCTACGCGTGCCTGGTGACCGCGGTGGCGGTCAGCAGCAGCTTCACCCGGCTCGCGATCCTGGCCAACGTCGCCGCGTTGACGCTTTACCTGATGTGCGTCTCCGCGTCGTTCGAGCTGAATCGCCGCTACGTCCGAGCCGGCGGGACGCCGTTCGCCTTGCCGGCGGGTCCGCTGGTGCCGCTGGCCGCGGCGAGCGTGATCCTGTGGATGCTGTCGCACGCGACGCGGCGCGAGTTCGTGGTCGAGGCGATCGTGCTGCTCGTCGCGGCGATGTTCTATGCCGTGCGGCGGAAGGGCGCGCTCGGCCCGGTGCAGCGCGCGCCGAGCGTGACCTGAAGGTTGGTTTCAAATGCCTCACCGGAACCCCTCCGACGAGGAGTTGAAGAAGATCCTGACCGATGCGACGACGATCGCGATTGTCGGCGCGTCTTCCAATCCCGCCAAGGCGTCGCACCGCATCATGCAGAAGCTGCAGCACGCCGGCTACCGCGTGATCCCGGTCAACCCCACCGAAAGCGAGATCCTCGGCGCGCGGTCGTATCCGTCGCTCGTCGACGTGCCCGAGCGCATCGACATCGTCGACGTGTTCCGCCGCGTGGAGGACGCGCCGGGCATCGCCGACGAAGCGGCGACGATCGGCGCGAAGGTGCTGTGGCTGCAGAGCGGCATCTCGAGCGAAGCTGCCGCAGAGCGCGCGGCCAAAGGAGGGCTGGTCACGGTGATGAACAGCTGCATCGGCGCCACGCACTCGTTCCTGCGGGTCCCGAACAAAACCCCGTAGGGGTGGAGCTTGCTCCGCCCCCGCGTCGTCACGCACCGCGTACGGGGGGCGAGCAAGCTCGGGGGCCGAGCAAGCTCGGCCCCTACGAGATCGAGTCGATCGCTTTTTCGAGCTGGGTCACCAACCGATCGAGTTGATCGACGACGGCGCGCACGGTCTCTGGCTTGCTCAAGTCGACGCCGGCACGCTGCAGCAGCGTCATCGGGTGGTCGCTGCCGCCTGACTTGAGCAGCGTCAGGTAACGCCCGATCGCGGCGGCGCGGTCCCCACTCGATCCGCTGGTCAGCTGGTTCATCAGCTGCGCGCTCGAGGCGAAGCAGGTGGCGTATTGATACACGTAGTACGGCGTACTGTAAAAATGCGGAATCCTCGCCCAGGTGACGCGCGACAGCTCGTCATAGTCGAGGGCATCGCCGTGATAAGCCTTCATCAGGTTGAAGTAGATCTCGCCGAGCGCCTCGGCGGTGACCGGACGGCCGTCCTCGACCAGCCGGTGCGCCTGCAGCTCGTAGTCGGCGAACAGCACCTGGGTGTAGAAGGTGCCGACGATGCCGTCGATCGCGTGCTGCAGCAGGATGATGCGCTCGCGCTCGTCGCCGGCGCGCTCCAGCATGTATTCGAGGAACAGCATCTCGCTGAGCGTGGACGGCACTTCGGCGACGAAGATGGTGTAGGCCGAATAGACGAACGGCTGGTGGGCATTCGACAGCAGGGTGTGCATCGAATGCACCATCTCGTGCGACAACGTGAACACCGCGTCGAGCGTGTTGTTGTAGTTCAGCAGCATGTAGGGGTGCACCCCATACACCGGCGCTGAATAGGCGCCGCTCCGCTTGCCTGGGTTCTCGTAGACGTCGATCCAGCCGCCGGCCAGCGCCTCCCGCATCAGCCGCTGATATTCGGGACCCAGCGGCGCCACCGAGTCCGGCAGCCACTCGAGCACGTCCTCGTAGAGATACTTCTCGTCGAGGACGACCAGCGGAATCACCGAGTCATAGGTGTGATAGGTCTTCAGCCCGAGGACGCGCTTGCGCAGCCGGTGATAGCGGCGCAGCGGCTCGGTGCCCGCCTTCGTGCTCTCGATCAGGTTCTCGACCACGGCGGTCGGAATGTTGTTGCCGTGCAGCGCCGCCTCGAGCGTCGAGCGGTATTCGCGCGCCTGCGACTGGAACCAGTCGCGCTGCAACACGCCGTTGTAGAGCGATGCATAGGTATTGAGGTTGGCCTCGAACAGCTGATGGAATGCGGTGAACGAGTCGGCACGGTCCTGCTGGTTGTAGTTGGTCGCGAGAATGGCGCGGTACTGCCCGTAGGTGAGCGTCACCTCCGCACCGGTCGACAGCCTCAGCGCCGGATACCTGATGTCGGCGTTCGAGAGCGCGGCGTAGGCATCGTGCGGCGCCGACGAAAACCGGCTCGACAGCGAGAGCAGATGCTCCCCTTTCTCGTCGAGCACGTGCTCCTGCTGGCGATACAGGTCTTCGAGCGCAAACCGGTAGACGGCCAGCTCCGGCGACTCTTTCATCCACTGCTGAATCGTCGGCAGCGGGATCGCTAGCAGTTCCGGGTTGAACCACGCGCTGGCCTGGCTCATTTTCGCGAACAGGATCTGAACCTTCTGGCGGCGCGCGTTGATCTGATTGTCGCGCTGGTCCTCGTCGTGCTTCAGCGACGCGAAATACCACACCTTGTACGTCAGCTGGCCGATGTCGTCCGACAGCTTCATCGCCGCGAGCAGAGGCGCGGCGCCCTTGTCGAGCGTCCCCTGCAGCGCCGCGTAGGCGCCGATCTTCGACTCGAGCTCCTCGTAGGCGCGCTGCCACTCGTCCCAGCCGGGAAAGATGTGCGTCAGGTCCCATTTGAAGCGATCCGGGATACTGTCGCGGTCGCGAAGCTCGGGCGCGGCCGGCGCCGGGGCGGAAGCGTTGAGCGGATCCATCAGCTGATCATATCAGGCGTGCTTCTTGCTCCGTTGGTCTTTGCTCGTGCGTGCGGCACGACCTCAAGGAGGCTTTCATGGACCATCCGCGTCCGAATCTTCGATACGTCGACGCGAAGGAGCTCGACGACTCCGCGATGAAGCTGCGCGGGCTTCGCGTGGACAGCAGCGGGAACGAGCAGTTGGGAAAGGTCGAGGGATTCATCATCGACGTCAACAGCGGGCGGCCGTATCACGTGGTCGTCGGCTCGGGCGGCTGGCTCAGGCACAAGCACTTCCTCCTGCCGATCGGCCACGCCTCGCTGACGCCGGGCAACGACCGGCTGATCGCCGACGTCGGCAAGGATCGCGTGGAGCGCTTCCCCGGCTTCGACAAGGATGAGTTCAAGACGATGTCCGAGGGCGAACTGAAGAAGTTCGAAGCGCCGACGCTGGCAGCCTGCTGCCCCGATGAACCCCCGGTCGCGATTGCCACGTGGGAGACGACCCATTACAGCTATCCCACCTGGTGGCAGGCCGATTACTACCGGCCCGACCGAGCAGATCAATCGGCGATGAACATGGCCGGTGCGGGCAATCCGGGCCGCACAGCAACGTCGCGTATGCCGCCTCCCGTCTCGCAGGAGCGGCAGCGGCCGCGCGAGGCCGTCATGGCGAGCGAAAACGCCGGCGACACCAGCCCCCACTTCGACGGCCGCGCGCAGCCGGGCGACGTGCTCGGCGTCGAAACGGGCGGCGAGCGGACGTATGTCGGAGACACCAGCGAGGATGAGAACAAGCGGCGGCAGGACGCGGAGAAGGCCGCCAAGAAGTAGCTGCTGATTGCGGGAGAGGGTCGGCCGGCGTCGACCCTCTCCTATCGCGTCGGATTCGAGGCTTCGTAAATCAGCCTCGCGATGCCGGCGGCCAGCGCCGACGCTCTCTTCCCATCGTTCAACCCGCGAATCAACACCACCAGCACGAACGGCCGCGGCGCGTAGACGATGGCCGCGTCGTGGCGGATGCGCGTGATTTCACCGGTCTTGTGCGCCACCGCCACGCCGGGCGGAAGGCCCGCCGGGATGCGATCGTTCACCGTCTGCCGCCGCAGGATCGCCGCCATTTCTTCGCTGGCGCTCTTGTCGACCGCCTCGCCCCTGGCAATTCCCTCCATCAGCGTCAACAATGCGCGCGCCGTGGCGACGTTGTTGAGGCCTTTGTCGTACGCCTTGTTGTCCTCGACGCCGCGCAGCACGCGCATCCCGCTCGCGCCCATCGCGTCCACCGCCGCCTGGACGTTTTTCGCGCCGACGCGCTCGATGATGAGATCGGTGGCGAAGTTGCTGCTGACGGTGATCATCGCCTCCGCGAGCGCGCGATACGACATGCGGCCGCCGAGGTGCCGTACCACCGCTGCATCCGATGCGTCGCCGGTGTCGAGCCTGAACACGCTGCCGTCGACGATGCTGTGAAACTCGTTGACGACGGGGATCTCGTCGTCGAGCGCGAGGCGGCCGGCGCGCGCCTGCCGGTACAGCTCGATCAGCACCGCCACTTTCATCGTGCTGGCGGCGTGGAATTCGAGGTCGGGCTGAATCAGCATCGCCTCGCGGCCGTCCAGCGTCCGGTAGGCGACGGCGACGTCGGCGCCGCTCTTTCTGATCAGCGACTCGACCCGGCTGCGCAGCTCGCCGGCGGATGGATCCGAGGTCGCAACCCTCGCCGCGCCGCCGATCACCGCTGCCACCGCGGCAGCGATTCCGAGCGACCTCTTCAGCATGCGGGATTGTAGCATCCGCCTTTTCGGCGACGCGGGCGCGGTTTTGTGTCATGTTGTCAGTCATGCGATGGCTGCGCACGTGTGCCGCGATTGGCGCGGCGGTGCTCTCGAGCGGCTGCTTCCAGATGACGACCGTGCTGAAGGTGGCAGCCGACGGCAGCGGCACGATCGAGCATCGCATGCTGTATTCGCCGGCCGCGCTCACCCAGCTGCGGCAGTTTGGCGCGCTTGCCGGCGGCGGCGGCCAGACCTTCGATCCGCTCTCGGAGCAGCAGGCGCGCGAGATGACGGCCAGCATCGGACCCGGCGTCACCTACGTGTCGTCCGAGCCGATCTCGACGCCCGCCGGCCAGGGGCGCGCGTCGATCTATGCGTTCACCGACGTCAGCCAGCTGCGCATCTCGACCCAGCCGGCGGCGCCGGCGGGGTTGAAGATCAAGACCGGGGGGTTCTCGACCGAGTCGGAGTCGGTCACCTTCGCGATGACGCGCAACCCCGGCGGCAACGCGGTGCTGCAAATCAACGTGCCGGAGCCGAATTTCCTGGATGCCCTCGGATCGCCGAATGCCACGGCGCAAATCGGGATGATCAAGACGATGTTGGCCGGCGCCCGCGTGCTGCTGGCGGCGGAGCCGTCCGGCACCCTCGTCCGCACCAGCAGCCCCTACGTCGACGGGGCGCGCGTCACCTTGCTCGAGGTCGATCTCGACCAGGTGCTGCAGGACGCGACGCTGCTGCCGCGGTTGCAGGCGGCGGCGACGCCGGAGGAAGCGAAGGCGATCGTCAAGGGCGCCGCCGGCCTCAAGATCAACCTCGATCGCGCGATCACCGTCGAGTTCACGCCAAAGGAATAATCTCGACCGCGGTTTCGACCGGTGCGCCACCTCCGGCTGCGGTGATCGTCAGCCGGGCGACGCTCGGCACGAGATCGAACCGCCGCGGTCCCGCTGCGCCGGGGTTGATCGCCATCCGGCCGTCGGCGGCGCGCACGACGACGGATTTGTGGGTGTGGCCGAAGACCACGACCTCGCCGCGATAGCGCGCGAGCGCGAGCTCGGCGGTGGGCCGTCCCAGCTCGTGGCCGTGGCTGACGTGAATGGTGACGCCGCCGATGGTGACGACGCGTTCGCGCGCGAGCGACGGGTCGTGCGCGTCGTCGACGTTGCCGAACACCGCATCCACCGGCGCCAGCTTCGCAAGCGCCGCCAGCACCGCCGCGCCGCCGACATCGCCGGCATGAAGGATCCGCTGCACGCCAGCGAACGCCGCGGCGAGCCCCGGGCGAACCAGCCCGTGGGTGTCGGCGATCAGCCCCACCACGTATACTTCACGGTTCATGTCCGAGCCGCTCTTCACGCCGCGCTTCTTCATCATGTGCGGCTTCACCTTCACCGTGTTTCTCTCCGCCTTCCAGCTGCTGCCGACGGCGCCGTTCCGGATCCAGGAGCTCGGCGGCTCGACGTTCGCCTCGGGCCTGTTCCTGGGCTTTCTCACCTACGCGTCGGCGCTGTCGGCGCCGCTCACCGGCGCGGTGGCCGATCGCATCGGCCGGCGCCGCACGCTGGTCATCGCCAGCGCCGTGATCCTCTTGTGCGCGATCGGCTACGGCACGACGACGAGCTATCGCGTCATGCTGGCGCTGGTCGTCGTGCACGGCGTCTTCTGGTCAGGCCTGCTCTCCGCCTCCTCGGCGTACCTCACCAGCCTGCTGCCCGAACACCGGCGCGCCGAAGGGATCAGCTATTGGGGCCTGTCGAGCGTCGCCGCGGTTGCCTTCGCGCCGCCGATTGCTTTCTGGATCATGCAGCACGGCGGCTGGACCTGGATCTGCATATCGTGCGGCACGCTCAACCTCGTGATGGGGGTCATCGCCTGGCTGCTGAAGGATGCGCCCGCGAACCGCGCGCAGCTGCGGCTGCCCTTCGGGCCCGAGGCGCCGGCGCCGCTGGTCGAATGGCGGGTGCTGGCGTTGTCGCTGACGCTGTTCCTCTACTCGTTCGGCTACGGCGCGATCACCAGCTTCAGCGCGATGTATGCGGACGCGGTCGGGGTGACGCCAAAGAGCCTGTATCTGACGTCGCTGGCGGTGGTCATCCTGATGACGCGGCCGCTCTCGGGCAAGCTCGCCGACCGGATCGGCTACCGCCGCGTCTTCATGCCGTGCCTGGTCCTGATCGCGTTCGGCCTGGCGCTGCTCACCGTCGGCTCGACGCGGCTGGCGCTGGTGACGTCGGCGGTGTTCTTCGGCATCGGCTTCGGCACCGCGTATCCGGTGTTTGTCGCCTACGTGATGCGCGACGTCTACGCGGCGCGGCGTGGCGCCGCGTTCGGGGCGATTCTCGCGGCGTTCGACACGGGGATCGGCACCGGATCGACGACCGTCGGCTGGCTGATACAACGCTTCGGGTTCCCGACGGCGTTCTCCGTCGCTGCCGCGCTGTCCGCCGTGTCGCTGCCGTACTTCATCGTCGCCGACAGGAAGCTGAAATAGAGGCGTTCGAGATACACGCCGCGAATCAGCCAGCCGCCTCTATGTGATCTCGGTCAGCCGCGTTTATACGCCCGCAGCGACGGCGTCGTCGCCGCCACCCACGACGTCGCGATCAGGCACCCGATGCCGCCGGTCACGACCGAGAACGCGGCCCCGAACCAGTTGGCGACCGCGCCGGCTTCGAGCTCGCCGAGCTGCGGGCCGCCCAGAAAGAACACCATGTTGATTCCGGTCATGCGGCCGCGGAGCCGGTCCGGGGTCTCGAGCTGGCGGATCACGTTGCGGATAATGGTGCTCACCGTGTCGGTCGCGCCGGTCAGCGCCAGGCAGGCGAAGGTCACCCAGAAGGTTCGCGACACGCCGAACACCACCGTGGCCACGCCGTACCCGGCGACCGCCCACAGCAGGGTGCGGCCGCGGCGCTCGATCCGCTCGGTCATCGGCACCATGACGGCGCTCGTCAGCATCGCGCCGACGGCAGGTGCGGCGTAGAGCCAGCCGTACCCCTTCGCGCCGACCTGCAGGATGTCCTGCGCGAAGATCGGCAGCAGCGCGGTCGCTGACGAGAAGAAGGTCGCGAAGAAATCGAGCAGCATCGTCGATCGGATGAGCGGCGCGCGGAAGACGAACCGCAGCCCCTCGATCGCGGCGTGAAACGAGATGTCGTCGCGAGCCCCTGCCTCCGACGGCGGGCGCGGCGGCAGGTCGCGCATCATCAGCAGCGCCACCACCACGAAGGCGAACGAGACCGCGTTGGCGATGTAGGCCCAGCCGACGTGGGTCGCCGCAATCAAGAGACCCCCGAGCGACGGCCCGGCCACCGACGCCGTCTGGAACATGATCGTGTTCAGGCTGATCGCGTTCGGCAGGTGCTCGCGCGGCACCAGCGTCGGCATCAGCGAGTTGCGCGCCGGCAGGTCGAACGCGCCGACCGCAGAGCCGAGCGCCGCCAGCACGTAGAGCGGCCACACCGCCGTCGAGCCGCGGAACGCCAGCACGCCGAGCGCGATCGCGACGGCGGTTGCCGCCACCTGCGTCCCCAGCATCAGCCGCCGCCGATCCCACGCGTCGGCGACGACGCCGCTGATCATCGAAAAGATGATGATCGGCACGACGCGGACCAGCCCGACCATCCCCAGCGCCAGGCCCTTGCGCTCAGGCGGCACCAGCAGCGACACGTGCCACAGCAGCGCCGCGTTCTGCATCATCGAGCCGGTGAACGAGACGAAGAGGCCGATCCAGATCAGCCGGTAGTTGCGGTGCTGAAGCGCGACGAACGACTGGCGGGAAAGCAAGGGCCGCGACGCTGGCTAGTGGTGCCCGAGGACCGGATGCGGCTGATACGGCTCCTCGAGGAATTTCAGCTCGTCGGCCTCGAGCCGCAGATCGAGCGCCGCGACCGCTTCGTCGAGATGCGGCAGCTTCGAGGCGCCGATAATCGGCGCGGTGATGCCCGGCCTGGCCAGCAGCCACGCGAGCGCGACCTGCGTCGGCTTGACGCCACGGCGCGCGGCCAGCTCCGCGGCGCGGTCGGCAATCGTGAAGTCGCTCTCCGCGTAATAGAGGCTGTGCGCGTAGTCGTCGGTCTGCGCCCGCAGCGTCGCGCCGTGGTTCTCGCCGCGGCGGTTGCCGGCCAGGAATCCCCGCGCCAGCGGGCTCCACGGGATGAGGCCGATGCCCTCTTCACGGCAGAGCGGGATCATCTCGCGCTCTTCCTCGCGATAGACCAGGTTGTAGTGGTTCTGCATCGACACGAACCGCGTCCAGCCGCGCGCCGACGCAGCCGCGAGCATCTTCATGAACTGGTAGGCGAACATGCTCGACGCGCCGAGATAGCGCGCCTTCCCCGCTTTGACGATGTCGTGCAGCGCCTCGAGCGTCTCCTCGATCGGCGTCTCGCGATCGAAGCGATGAATCTGGTAGAGGTCGACGTAGTCGACGCCGAGGCGTCGAAGCGAGGCGTCGATGGCGTCGAACAGGTGGCGCCGCGACAGCCCGCCGGCGTTCGGGCCGGCGGGGACACGGCCGAAGTCGGCGCCCAGCGGATAGAACGCCTTGGTCGCGATCACCACCTGGTCGCGGGTGGTGAACTCCTTGAGCGAGCGCCCGAGCACCTCCTCGCTCACGCCGGTCGAATACATGTCGGCGGTGTCGAAGAAGTTGATCCCGTGCTCGATCGCGCGCTTGATGAACGGGCGGCTGGCGGTCTCGTCGAGCACCCAGGGACGCCACGCCGGCGTGCCGTAGGTCATCGTGCCGAGGCACAGGCGCGAGACTTTCAGGCCGCTGCTGCCGAGCCGGACGAACTCCACGATGCGGCGCTGCTACTTGACGTCGAGCAGCTCGACGTCGAACACCAGCGTCGCGTTGGGCGGGATGACGCCGCCGGCGCCGCGCGCGCCGTAGCCCAGGTCGGACGGGATGACGAGCGTCCGTGTGCCGCCGATCTTCATGCCCGCCACGCCCTGGTCCCAGCCCCGGATCACCTGCCCGGCGCCGAGCTTGAACGAGAACGGCTCGCCGTGGTCCTTCGAACTGTCGAACTTCTTGCCGTGGCGATCGGCCGCCTTCGCGTCGTAGAGCCACCCGGTGTAGTGCACGCTCACGGTCTTCCCCGAGGTCGCCGAGGCGCCGTTGCCGACTTTGTTGTCGGTCACCTGCAGGCTGGTGATGTTGTCCATAAGCGCCCGATTGTACCGCACGCCACAGCCCAGGGATTCAACCGCGAATCAGCTCTATGTCACGAGTATCAGTTTGCCGATGTGCGTATCCGCTTCCATCATGCGATGGGCTTCCGCCGCGTCGCGGAGCGGAAACGTCGCGTGCACGATTGGCCGCACCGCACCCGATTCGACGAGCGGCCAGACGTGCTGCTTCACCGCCGCGGCAATCGCCCCCTTCTCGGCGACCGGGCGCGCCCGCAGCGTCGAGCCGGTGATGGTGAGGCGGCGCTGCATGATCGCCTGGATGTTCAGCTCGGCCTTGACGCCGTGCAGCGTCGCGATTTCAACCAGGCGTCCTTCGGTCGCCAGCGACTCGATGTTGCGCGCGAAGTACTCGCCGCCGACCATGTCGAGCACGACGTCGACGCCGCGCCCGCCGGTCAGCTCGCGCACGACGGCGGCGAAATCCTCCTGCCGGTAGTTGATCGCGCGCTCGGCGCCGAGCCGCTCGCACGCCGCGCATTTCTCGGTCGAGCCCGCCGTGGCGAAGACCCGCGCGCCGCGCGCCCGCGCCAGCTGGATCGCGGTGGTGCCGATGCCGCTCGCGCCGCCATGCACCAGGAGCGACTCGCCGCTCTGCAGCCGCCCGCGCTCGAAGACGTTGGTCCAGACGGTGAAGAAGGTTTCCGGGATCGCCGCCGCGGACGTGAGCTCGAGGCCGCGCGGCGCCGGCAGGCACTGCGGCACCGGCGCGGTGCAGTATTCGGCGTAGCCGCCGCCGGCGACCAGCGCGCACACGGTGTCGCCGACCCGCCAGCCGTCGACGCCGGCGCCGGCGCGCTCGATGGTGCCGGCAATCTCGAGCCCCGGGATGTCGGACGCGCCCGGCGGCGGCGGATAGCGCCCCAGCCGCTGGAAGACGTCCGGCCGGTTGACGCCCGCGGCAGCCACCCTGATCAGCACTTCGCCCGCCGCCGGCGACGGCACCGGCCGCTCCGCCGGAACCAGCACGTCGGGGCCGCCCGGCTGCCGGATCTCGATCGCGATCACGAGTCGTCCCCGAAGGTCGCCGTCGTCGTCGCCGGCTCGAGGACGATGGCCGCCAGCGCGAGGCCGAGGGCGAGCGCGATGGTCAGCACCGAGGGCAGCGCGCGCGTGCCCGCCAGGACGATGCCGTCGCCGAACAACAGCACCGCCATCAACAGGTCGAGCACCAGCGTCGGACGCCGCGCGCGCCGGCGCTCTGCGGTGAGGTAGGCGCGGTTGTACATCTCGGTGAACACCAGGTGTCCGCGCAGCACGCCGCAGATGGTCGAGGCCGCGCCGACCGTGAGGAAGATGGTCACCGTGAGCGGCATCTCGATCCACGCCTTCACCCGCCACGCCCAGGCCGAGGCGACGACGTAGAGCACGATAATCACGATCTGATGCACGCGCCACCAGGTCGCGTGCGCGGTGCTCATCACGTCCGCGCCGACGATGTCGAGGGCGCCGACCAGCTCCATTGCGGATCCGAAGCGTTCCGCCGGTGTCTTGCGGAGGCAGCGCGCGATCACCGCGACCAGCGGCGCCGGCACATCCGGGCAGCGCGCGCCCAGCGGGCTCGGATCGCTGCCGAGGAGGCGCGCCACCGTCGCCAGCTCGGTGCCGGCCATGAACGGGTGCACGCCGCACGAGAACTCGTAGAGCAGCACACCGAGCGCGAAGATATCGACGCGCGCATCGGCCGGCTCGCCGTTGATCTGCTCCGGCGCCATGTAGGCAGGGGTGCCGATGATCACGCCCGGCCGCGTCGCGAACGACACCGCCGGGCTGACGCGTCCGCCGGCGGCGGGCGGCGTCCCGGCGTGCGGGTCGAAGGTTTCTTTGGTGACCTCGCTCTGGACGATCCGCGCCAGCCCGAAGTCGAGAATCTTCACCCGGCCGTCGCGCGTCCGCATCACGTTGTCGGGCTTGAGGTCGCGGTGCACGATGCCGGCCGCGTGCGCGCTGGCGAGCGCCGACGCGAGCTCCCGCGCCGTCTTCAGAATCTCGGCCGCCGAGGGGCGGCGGCCCGATCGAATCTCGTCGCCGAGCGTGTGGCCATCGACGTACTCGGTGGCGAGGTACAGATGCCCGTCGACTTCTTCCAGCGCGTAGACGGTGCAGATGCCCGGGTGGGTCAGCGCCGCGGCCGATCGCGCTTCGCGCCGCAGGCGCTCGCGCTGCGACGGATCGCGCACCAGGTGCGGCGCCAGCGACTTGAGCGCGACCGTGCGCCCCAGCTTCGCGTCGGTGGCGAGATAGACGCGGCCCATGCCGCCGCGGCCCACTTCGCGAACGATGGTGTAGGAGCCGACGATCGTACCGGGCGAGAGCTCCTCGTCGTCCGCCAGGAGGTCGGGGACTTCGTCGACGATCGGCCGCGCGAGAAAGTCGCCGGCGCGCGAGTGGTGCTCGACGAGCGACAGCACCTCGTCGCGGACCACCGGATCGTCGGCCGCCTGGTTGGCGATCCAGGCGGCCTCGCCGGCGCGCTCGAGCGCGGCCTCGAAAAGGTCCCGGACGCGGCGCCGCTGTTCCGGCGTCACAGCGGCGGTCCGCTCAGGTCGCGGTAGAGCCAGGCGCGCGCCAGGGCCCACCGCCGCTTCAACGTCGCCGGCGAGATGCCGAGCGCTTCGGCCGCTTCCTCGATGCTCAACCCGGCAAAGTAGCGGAGCTCGACGATCTTCGCCTGCTCGGGATCGATCTGCTCGAGCCGGTTCAACGCATCGTCGAGCGCTGGCAGGATGCCCGACTGATCGCCGGCGATGGCAATCGAGTCGGTCAACGACACGCGGCCGAGCCCGCCCCACCGCTTCTGCGCCCCGCGGGCGCGGGCGCGTTCGACGAGGATTTGCCGCATCGACCGCGCGGCGATGCCCACGAAATGTCGCTTGTCGTGCCACGGCGTGCCGGCGCCGGCCAGGCGGATGTACGCCTCGTGGACCAGCGCGGTCGCCTGGATGGTCTGGCCCGGCCGCTCCCGGCGCATGTAAGCGCGTGCGATTCTGCGCAGCTCGTCGTAGACGAGCGGCGCCACGTCTTCGGCTGGCGGCGGTTTTGCTGAGTCCGATGCCATGAGCTGGGCCGGCGGCAGTCTGCGCATTATCGGGTGAAAGGCAGGTTATGCGCCACACACTGTCCATCGCCGCCATCGCGCTGCTGTGCTCCGCTCCTGCGTCCGCCCAGACGACGGGCGCGCCGTCCACCCCCCGTACGCCCAGCCAGACGCTCTCGCTGAACCCGTTCGGCTTGCTGCTCGAGTGGTACAACGTTGAATTCGAGCGGAAAATTTCGTCAGCCGTCACGATCGGCGCCTCGGCGGCCAATCTTCACGACGAGTTCTCCAGTCTCGACCTGCTGGCGCGGTTCTATCCTCAGGGCGATGCGCTGAGGGGCTTCTACATTGGAGCTCGCGGTGGCGTGGTCGGACTGGAGGTGACCAGATACGAGTACCAGCCTCCTCCGCTCGGAACGCCCCCGGGCCGCGGCGTCCCCGTGTATCCCGTCGCCACCAGGGAGACGCGCGTCGTCCCCGCCGCCGGACTGGAAGTCGGCTACAACTGGCTTCTTGGCTCGAAGCAGAACATCGCCATCGGACTGGGGTTCGGCCTGAGCCGGCTGCTCGACGACGACAACGGCGAATACTACATGCCCGTCATCCCGCACTGGCGCGTCGTCAACGTCGGCATTGCGTTCTGACGGCGGCCCTGAAGGGCCGCCCTACGACTGACGTTGAGCGGCTGTCCCGACTGATCGCGCTATCCTGCGACGTGGTCGTCTTCGTGATTGGGGCCGCGGGCGCGGGCAAGACGACGGTCGGCCAGACGATCGCGCGCGAGCTTGGGTGGCGCTTCGTCGAGGGCGACGACTACCACTCGCCGGCGGCGGTCGCGAAGATGCGCGGCGGCACGCCGCTGACCGACGCCGACCGGGCGCCGTGGCTCGCGAAGCTGCACGGCGTTGCGGAGACGGCAGTCGATCGCCGCGACGACCTCGTCATTGCCTGCTCGGCTCTCAAGCAGCGGTATCGCGACTTGCTGCGCGGCTCGCTCCGCGGCGTCCGCTTCGTCTACCTGAAGGCGAACGAGGCGACGCTGCGCCGCCGGCTCGAAGAGCGCCGCGGTCACTACGCCGGGCCGGCGCTCCTCGCCAGCCAGCTCGCCGATCTGGAGGAGCCGGCAGACGCGGTCACCATCGATGCCGCGAAACCACCGGCCGAAATCGCCGCAGCCGCTCGCTACGAACTGGGACTCTGAGGCTCGACGAACTCTCGCGCGTGCAGCGCCAGCACCGGATAGCGCCGCCGCAGCGCGTCGACCCGTTCGGCGTATTCGAGCTTGGGAAACTCGCGCCTCAGATAGCGCTCGCGCAGGCAGCGGATCTCGTATTTGTAGAGATCGCGCACGAACCCCCGCACGAGGTCGGGCGGCGTGTGGGTCGTGGGACGCACGCCGTGCCGGAGCAGGCTTTCGAGCACATCGCGCCGATAGGTGAAGCGGCGCGCGTCATCCATCGAGCGTTCCCATCACCGCGGCGAGCGTCGGCTCGATGCGGATGATGTGGCGCGGCCGCGCCAGCGCCTGGGCGAGCGGCGCCGGCTTCTCGACCTCGCGCCCGATGATCGGCTCGACGATCTCGGAGAACTTCGCGGGGTGAGCCGTCGCCAGGAAAATCCCGACCGGCCCCACCCGCCCCACCTGCCCCTTGAGCCCCATGTACGCAATGGCGCTGTGCGGATCGAGCAGATAGCCGCTTTCCTCGTAGACGCACCGGATCGTCGCCCGCACGTCATCGTCGGTGAAGCAGCAGCCGGCGATATCGCGGCGCATCGCCTCGAGGTCGCCGCCGTACAGCCACAGCATCCGTTCGAAGTTGCTCGGGTGGCCGACGTCCATCGCGTTGGCCAGCGTCGCCACCGACGCGCGCGGCTTGAACGTTCCGGTCTCCAGGTACTCCGGTACCACGTCGTTGGCGTTGGTCGCCGCGACGAAGCGCTCGATCGGCAAGCCGGCTCGCTTCGCGAACAGGCCCGCGGTCAGGTTGCCGAAGTTGCCGCTCGGCGTCGAGAAGACAACCGGCGCATCATCTGACGCGCCTGCCCTGAGCGAAGTCGAAGGGTCGCGGCGGCGCGCCTGCGCGATGGCGTGGAAGTAGTAGACCGACTGCGGCAGCAGCCGGCCGACGTTCACCGAGTTGGCCGAGGTCAATCGCATGCGGCGCCGCAGCGCGGCATCGCCGAACGCCTCGCGCGTCAGCCGGTGGCAGTCGTCAAAGCTGCCGGCGACGGCGAACGCGCGCACGTTCGCCCGCTCGCCGTTGAACATCGTCAGCTGCGCTTCCTGCGTCGGGCTGACGCGGCCCTCCGGATACAGGATGACGACGCGCGTGTTGGGGACGCGATGAAAGGCGTTGGCAACGGCGCTGCCGGTGTCGCCGGAGGTCGCGGCGAGGACGACGAGCGGGTCGCTGCCGCGGTGCAGCGACGCCATCAGCCGCGCCATCACCCGCGCGCCGACGTCCTTGAACGCGAAGGTCGGACCGTGGAACAGCTCGAGGACGAAGATGCCCGGCTCGAGCTCGACCAGCGGGATGTCGAAGTTCAGCGCTTCGACGACGACCGCTTCGAGCGTCGCCGGATCGATCTCGCCGCGCGTGAACGGCCGCAGCGCGCGCAGGCCGATCTCCGTCAGCGTCCGGCGCGGCAGGCGCGCGAGCTCGTCCGCGGTCCACGGCTCGATCGTCTCGGGCACGTAGAGCCCGCCGTCCGGCGCCAGCCCCTCGAACAGCGCGTCGGTGAAGGAAACCGCCGGCGCCTGCCCCCGTGTCGTGTTGAACCGCATCGAATCGCGAGGCGCCGCAGCCGGCGCTACACCCGCACCGCTGGTCCCTCGGGGGCGGCCGGGGCGACAATCGACGCACCGCGCTGCGCGATCGCCGACACATAGGTCTGCGGCTCGCCGCCGATGTGCTCGGTGATTGCCCGGGTCATGGCGGACGCAACCGCGCGCGCCGACGCCTGGTCGCGGCACAGCGCGAAAAGGGACGGCCCCGAACCGGAGAGACTGCAGCCGAGCGCGCCCGCGTCGGCCGCCGCCTGCTTGATCGCCGCCAGGCCGGGCACGAGCAGCGCCCGGCGCGGTTCGGCAATCGTGTCCTCGAGCGATCGCGAGAGCTGCGCGAAGTCGCCGCGATGCAGCGCGTCGACCAGCGCGCCGAGGTTGGCCCACTGCCGGATGGCGTCGCCGAGCGGCACGGTCGTGCCGAGCAGCGCGCGCGCTTTCGCGGTCTCGATTTCAAGGTCCGGGTGCACGACGACGGCAGTCAGGCCGGCCGGCACGGGGAGGCGGATGACGTCGGGAGGGTTGGCGACCCGCACCAGCACGAACCCCCCGTAGATCGCCGGCGCGATGTTGTCGCCGTGCGCGGAGCCGGCGCCGATGCGCTCGCCTTCGAAGGCGCACGCCATCAGCCGGTCGAGCGGCGTGCGCGCGCCGAGCAGGCCGTCGACCGCGACCACCGCCGCAACCGCGCTGGCTGCGCTGCCGCCCAGGCCGCTCGACAGCGGCAGGCCTTTGCGAATCGCCAGCGCGACGCCGCGACGGTCACCCAGATGGTTCAGCAGCGCGCGGGCGGCGACGCTCGCGGTATTCTTCGCCGGATCGCGCGGCAGCCGGCCGCCGTCGCCGGTGATGTCGTCGATGGCGACGCTGCCGTCGCCGCCGGCGAACCGCGCCGTGACCTCGTCGCCCGGCTCGCTCAGCGCAAAGCCGAGGACGTCGAAGCCGCAGGCCACATTCGAGACGGTCGCGGGGGCGAAGGCGGTGACGCGGTCCATGGCGACAGCCGACATCTTACTTGGAACGTCTAAACTCCGGTGGCGCGAGCGCATGCTGAGGTCCGCCGGCACCTGGTTCGTGCTCCTGTCCGCTGCGTGCATCGCGGGGCCGTACGTGCTGGGCGTGCGGCCCCGGACGCCGCGCGAGCGCCTCTACCTCGCCCTCACGCTGGCGTTCCTCGCCTGGATCCTGCCGCTCATGACCTCGCTGCGGTGAGAGAGGTCCGGCTGAAGCCGGACACTACGACGGCGGCGACAACTCACTCGTAGTGTCCGCCTTCAGGCGGACCATTACCGGCGATAACGCTCGCGGATGGTCGGGATCAGGTACTCGCGGAACGCGCGATCGAAGTCGTACTTCGGCGAGAACCCCCAGTCGTGGCGCGCCGCCGAGTCGTCGACCGCCGCCGGCCACGAATCGACGATCCCCTGCCGCTTCTTGTCGACGTCGAAGCCAATCCGGGCGTCGGGAAACGCGGCCAGCACCATCTCGCGGATTTCGGCCGCCGACGGGTTGAACGCGGTCAGGTTGTACGCGCTCCGCGTCAGCCGCTGACGCGGCGCCGCCGCCAGCGCGAGCAGCGCCTCGACGCCATCGGGCATCGCCATGAACGGAATGGTCGTGTCGGGCCGGACGAAGCAGTCGTACGGCTCGCCCTTGGCGGCGGCGTGAATCATCTCCGGCGCGTAGTCGGAGGTGCCGCCCGAGGGCAGCGTCGCCGCCGAGATGAGGCCGGGAAAGCGCACGCAGCGGAAGTCGACGCGGCCGATCGCGTCGGCCGAGAGCTGCTTGTAGTGCCGCGCGTAGTAGTGCCCGAGCTGTTCGCAATACAGCTTGTTGCACCCATACATCGTCGTCGGCAGCGCGAACTGATCTTCGGTGACCGCGCCGGCCGCCGCCTTGGCTTCCAGACTGGGCAGGCCATACGCGGCAATAGACGAGGGATAGATGAAGCACACCGGCCGGCCGTGCGACTCGCCTTCGTGCTGCGCGAACTCGAGCAGGTTGAGCGTGCCCTCGACGTTGACGTGATGCGCCGTCACCGGCGTGAACTCGGCGCGCGTCGACAGCAGCGCGGCAAGGTGGAAGATGCGCTCGACCTCGAACTGCGCCAGGATGCGCTCGAGCAGCGACACGTCGGTGATCGAGCCGGTGAACTCGCGCGCGACCAGCGCCGCCAGCGCGGCGTCGAGCGGCGTGACGTCGAGGGTGATGATCGGCGAGCCGGATCCGGCCAGATGCGTCACCAGGCCGTGGCCGATTTCGCCGCCGGCACCGGTGATGAGAACGACCGGTTTACGCATTCACGGCAGCCTTCCCGGCGTCCTGCGCGCCGACGATCCTTTCCGCCTTGTCGGCCGTCAACAGCATGTTGAGCGCGGTGTACACCACGACGACGATCACCAGCCAGCGGACCACATCGAGCGGCAGCGACCTGACGATCAGCGCCGCAATCAGCGCCGCCGGGAGGCCGCCGATCGCGAGACCAAGGGCTGCCTGCACGTGGTAGGTGCGCGTCTTCACGAACTTGACGCTGCTGATCGGCATCAGGAACGCGCACGAGCCCATCATGATCGGGAAGGCCGCGGCCGGCGTCATCCCGAGCAGATAGACCAGGATCATGCACGGCGCGTACAGCCCGATCCCGAGCATCATCAGCGCGCCGAGCACGAAGTTGCCGGTCAGGCCCATGACCAGCCGGCCGCCGGAGAGGCCCAGCGTGTCGCCGCCGGCCGGGAACAGCTGCAGCGCCGTCATCAGCATCAGCGTCGCGGCGGCGAGGAGCGCCAGCCCCATTCCGATCTGGATCTTGCGCCGCGGCCAGTGGACGACGACGCCGGCGCCGAGCCACGAGCCGGCAATCGCCGCGGCAATCATCAGCACCAGCGTCGTCGACTCGACCGGCACCAGCTGCGTGTAGATGAAGGCCTGCGCGATCACCGGCAGCGTGTGGCCGACGTTGAGCGTGCCGGGGATCAGCTTGACCGGCACGAGCCGCCGCAGCTTGTAGACCGCGGTCGTGGTCGCGTACGAACCGATGCCGAGGGTGTCGAAGAAATTGGTGACGAAGCCGATGACGAGTTGCAGCGGCGTCGGCATGACGAACCCGCCGCGAGCGATCGTGACCAGATAGAGGACGAGCCCCGCCGTGAGGCCGACGAGGAGAATGGTCTTAGCGTCCATGGATGAATTCGTTGGTGAAGGTGCTGGACAAATCGATGTTGGCGGCGCGAACCTTCTCGAGCGAACCGGCGAGCAGCTGGCGAACGACCTCGGCGCCCTCGGCCGACATCGTGCCGTCCGGTGAAAACATCGGCATCGAGGCCTTCAGCGCCTCGATATAGAGTGTCTCATCGTCGCCGCGGAACGCTTTCGGCATCTTCGCGGCAATCTCCTCGGGCGAGTGCGACTGCATCCATGCCAGCGTCCGGACGATCGCTCGCGCCAGCCGCGCGGCCGTGTCGCGGTTCGCGCGCACCCAGTCGGCCGACGCGTAGAGCACCGACGCCAGATAGGTGTCGGTGCCGAACGCTTCCTTGACGCCCTCGTGTGTGCGCAGATCCGCGAGCACCCTGACGCCGGGGTTGCGGCGCGCCACCATCGTAAACGAAGGATCGGCCATCACACCCGCGTCCACCTTGCCATGTTCCATCGCGGCGACGGCGGTGGCGGCGGTGCCGATCGAGGTGACGCTCACCGCGTCGGCCGCGATGCCGTGCCGCTGCAGCACGTAGGTCAGCAGCATCTGCGACGACGAGCCGGCGCTGGTGACGCCGACGACCCCGCCCTTGAGATCGGCGACGCGAACGATGGTCGCCGCGCGCTGCGGCGAGGTGGCGATGACCATCCCGGGAAAGCGGAGCATTGATACGAACGCGACGAAGGCACGCCCTTCGGCGGCCATCTGAATCGTGTGATCGTAGAAGCCGGAGACGACGTCGGCGCTGCCGCCGACCAGCGCCTGCAGCGCCTTGGCGCCGCCGGCGAAGTCTTCGAGCTCGGCCTCGATGCCCTCCTCGCGATAGAACCCCAGCTCGCGCGCCAGCGTCGTCGGCAGGTAGATCAGCTGTGTCTGGCCGCCGACGGCAATCCGGACCGTGCGAAGGCCGGGATCGGAGCGGGCGCCGCACGCCACAGAGCATGCGCACACGCACGCCACGACGGCTACCAGCCAATGCCGGCGGAGCGCTACTGCTTCCAGGCGAGGAGCCATTGTTCCAGACGGCCGACGATTGCACTGACGATCACGACGACGATCGCCAGCACCGTCATGCCGGCGAAGACGCCCGTGGTGTCGAACGTGCCCTCGGCCTGCGCGATGACGTAGCCCAGGCCGCGCGTCGAGCCCAGATACTCTCCCACAACCGCGCCCACCATCGCGAATCCGAGGCTGGTCTGCAGGCTGGAGAAGATCCAGGTGAGCGCGCTCGGGACGAGCACGTGCCTCACCAGCTGCCGCGGCGAGGCGCCGAGCATCCGGACGTTGTCGATCAACACACGGTCGGCGTCGCGCACACCCTGGTAGGTGCTGAAGAACATGACGAAGAACACCAGCGTCACCGCCAGCGCCACCTTCGACCAGATGCCGAGCCCGAACCACAGGAGGAAGAGCGGCGCGAGCACGATGCGCGGCACCGCGTTCAGCATCTTGATGTAGGGATCGAAGACCGCCGCGAGCAGCGGCGACCGCCCGAACCAGAAGCCGAGCGCGATGCCGAGCGCCGACCCGATCAAGAGGCCGAGCAGCGACTCCTCGAGCGTCGTCGCCAGGTGCCGCCAGATGGTGCCGTCGCCGCTCCACATCCACATCCGCCGCGCAATCGCGGTGGGCCGGCTGACGAAGAACGGATCGATCGCGCCGGCCGAGACGAGCGACTCCCACACCGCGACGGCGGCGACGCCGACCCCTGCCTGCCAGAGGACAATTTTTGGGCGCCGCCGCTCGTGCGCCTCGGCGTCGACCCGCTCGACGGCGTCAGGCACGCGACGGCTCCGCGCCGCGCTGGCTTCGGCGCACTTCCTCGCGCAGCACCATCCACAGCGCGCGATGCAGATCGACGAAGGACGGAGTGGTGCGCACGTCCATCAGGTCGCGGGGACGGCCAAGCGGCACCGGATGGCGCGCGACGACGCGCGCGCCAGGGCCCGCGGACAGCACGATCACCTCATCGGCGAGGGCGATCGCTTCTTCGAGATCGTGAGTGACGAACAGCACCGTCTTCTCCGGGACGGCGGCGGATTTGTCCGCCGTCTCCCACAGCGCCAGCAGCTCGGCCTCCATCGCCAGCCGCGTATGCACGTCGAGCGCGCTGAACGGCTCGTCCATCAGCAGCAGGCTGCGGTCGATGATCCAGTGCTGCGCCATCGCCGCCCGCTTGCGCATGCCGCCGCTCAACTGCGCCGGATAGTGCCGTGCAAAGCCGGCCAAACCGACCCG
>Ga0111538_10003073_pt1 | contig 23382 bp, 19 predicted proteins | sample SoiMethybrSBSTD1_FD_79669 | JGI IMG/M metagenome (GOLD analysis project Ga0111538, IMG submission 79669) | Bulk soil microbial communities from a Populus tree surrounding site in Tennessee, USA - Soil MetaG P. TD hybrid SBSTD1 (version 2)... | ecosystem: Environmental > Terrestrial > Soil >...
GCGAGTCATGGCGGCTACCTTATCACTGACGTCGGACGCCCTGTTCGGCGCCTCAGTTCCCGCGACCGACCATCCGCTTCAGCTCGTCGGCCCCGACGCGCCGGTTGTCGCCCGGGTAGTGCACCGGGACGATGCGCTCCACGTCCAGCTTCAGCCGATCGATCGTGTCGACCAGGTTGAGCGTGTAAGGACTGATGGTCGCCGGCGCGGCCGTCGGCGGCTGCGCGGGCGGGTTGTAGACGTCGGCTTCGAAGAGGAGCTTCTGCTTGGGCAGGTACGCCACAAGGAGTCCCTCGTTGTGCCCGTTGCCCCGAACGTGGTGCAGCTCGATCACGTGGTTGCCGTCGGTCATGACCTTTCTATCAGCGACGGTCTCGAAGGTGGCCTTCCGCTTGGACTGCTCCAGGCGATCAGGCGCGAGCGTGTGCGGCAGCGCGAACAGCCGCTCGAAGTAGGTCTTGTTGATCTCGTGCGTGACGACCGTGGCACCTTCGTCGACGAAGGTGCGCAGCCCGCTCGAGTGATCGATGTGGTGGTGCGTGTTGACGACGTAGCGGATGGGCTTGCCGGGAATGAGCCGCTTGGCTTCGGCGATGATCTGATTCGCGCGCGCCTCGCTCTGCGGCCCTTCGAGGACCACGATGTAGTCGCGGAAGTCGACAGCGAGGGCGGCGTACCCGCCGAGAATGAGGAAGACGCCGTCGGCAATCTTCTCCGTCGGCACAGAGGGGGCCGCGCCAGCCCCGCCTGCCGCTGCTCCCCCGCCAGCACCGCCACCCCGTCCCTGCGCCGGTTGAATGGTCACGGCGGCGTTCGGTTTCACGTCGGCCACCGCGAGGTCGAAGATCGGATACCCGCCCTGCCGCTGCACGATCTTCATCGGGAACTTCACCCCGCCGAAGTCTCGGTAGTCGGAGTAGACCGCCTCAAACAGCATGTCGCCGAGATACGCGTTGTCGATCCACGTCTCGACCCGCTCGACGAGGCCCTGATCGTTCAGATAGCCGTTCACCTTGGCCTTGTTCTGGCCCGTGAACGTCAGCACGCGATATCGCCTGCCGTCCACCGTCTGCGTTGCGAGGGTCGCGTTGTTGGCAGTCGCCGCGCGGATGAATCCGTGCGGCAGCATCCAGATCTCGAGCTGCTGCGCCCACGGTGTGGTGGCGTTGACCATGATGGTCTGGCTCTGTGGCTGTTCGCCGATGACCGGCTGCTGGCCACCGCCGCGCGGAGGGTTCTCGCCCTGCATGCGAACCCGATCGACCTTGGACGCGGGCGTGCGGAAGTCGACGGCTCGCGTGTAGCTTTTGTTGATGAACTTCGGCCAGGGCGAGCTCGGATTGTAGGCCTGGCCGAGCGCGAAATCGAAGCCGGTCGCCGTGTACTCGACGGTGTTGAGGGTCTCGACGCCCATGGCTCGCGACGCTTCTGCGATGACCGCCCTCGTATCCTGCGCGCGAACGACGTCGAACGACAGCCAGCCGAACGCCAACGACGCGACGACGACAGTCAGGGCAAGACGACGAATCATGATGAGGCCTTCCAATCTGACATAAGGATGTTATGAGGGAGCGCCTGAGGGGGCATTCTCATCGCGTTGCGGCACGCGGTCAACAGGAACATCGCCGAAGGATTGGATCGCTGAGGCGCTTCGCGAGGGCGAAGGCGGTCTACGGAGTCTGGCTGTTACCGACCCAGCTGAAATTGACCGCGGCGCCGCCAGGGGTCGCGACCGGCGTCACCGCGAACTTCCTCTCGCCGCTGCCGATGGTGACGGTCCGCCCGGCGAGGATGCCGATGGCCGCGCCCATGGCGACGTCGCTCAGGAAGTGCTTCTGCTTCTCGATCCTCGCGGTGCCGACGTACGCGGCAACGGCGTAAGCCGGGATGCCGACCTTCCAGCCGAACTCGCGCTGGAGGACTGTAGCGGAGGCAAACGTCACGGAGGTATGGCCTGACGGGAAGGAGCGTGAATCGCTGCCATCGGGCCGCGTCCGCTGAGCCGTCATCTTGATCACACCCGTGAGCGCCTGGGCCATGATCTGGCCGCGCAGCACCTTGCCGGCGACGTCGGCCGCGCGCTCGTTGCCTGTGATCTTTCCAATCGTGAGAGCGGCCAGTGACGCGCCGAACTGGAATTCCTTGCCGCCGATGATGTTGCCGGCGTGAACCTGCTCCATCTGTGCGCCCGACACGCGGGCCGTGACCGACAGGTCAGCCGGCGTCGCGAAGGTGGCGGCGAGCGTGCCGATTGTCAGCCACGCGAGCGTGTCCTTCGAACCGAGGTGCTTGAAGTCGGTCAGCGTGGATTTGAAGAAGTTGGGCTCTTGAGGAGGCGAGAGGCGCGGAATCTGTCCCAAGCTCTGCGAAGCCTGTGACTCTCGCGGCGCCTGTTCCGTCGATGATGCGACCGGCGCTCCGAAGGACGATGTCGTCTGGGCCGTCTGGGCGAGGGCCGTCTGTCCACCGAGGCAGGTGACCAGAACGAGCGAACTCGTCACAAAGATCGTGCGTGCTGAATGGCTCATCGCTCTCATGCGCAGCGCCCCCGCGGAAGCCTGGTGCGTGTAACGAGTACGTTAACGAGTATAAGGGATCGCGCGCCACCCGACGGCACGCATTCCTGTGAAAAAAGATGTACAACGGCTGTTTTCAAGGGTTTGCGGGGTCCTCCGTGCCCTCCCGGACGGTAAAAACGCCGCGGCTTCCGCCGCCTGAGCCGGATCGAGGCGGGTTTGCGCATTCCTCATCGGAGAATGCCATGCGCCCTTGTGTTTCCGGTGCCATCGTCATCGCCGTCGTCGCGTGCGTCCTGGGTGCGCCGGTTCGAGCGCTCGCCGACGAGACGGACAACTTCACGTGCCGCCCCCTGTTGAGGAAGGATTCGCGTGCCGCGCTCGATGCGCTGATGAACGCCAAGATTCAGCAAGCGATCGACCGCGCGAATCGCTCCCGGCGAGGCGCCTGTGGGGCGGACTGTCTGTTCCGCGAGCTCCAGAAGGGGATTGGCGGCAGTGCGCCGGAGCCATTGACGCTCATCCCGCACGCCCGGTTCGAGGGGTGGATTCGCGAGCAGACGGGTTTCGATCGCTGTCATCTCAAGTTCAGCGAAACCATCTATGGGGCCCGTCCGTACAACCTGCCGTGGCTGATGCCGATTTATGGCCGGATCATTTTCGTGACTGACTCGATCCTGTTGTCCGGCCATGTGGTTGGCATCGACAAGATCAGTCACTTCATTCGCGAGGGGCACGACTTCTGGCGGGACGTCACCGAACACGACCGCGACGCCGCCTCGGTCCTGGGTCAGGATCTTGGGCCGCCACGATGGCAACTCGGCTGGAACGAATACGGACTGAAGGGCATGTCGCTCACGGGCGTTCTTTCCTACGCCGATCTGGCGGCCAGTTACTTTGGGTTTCGATTCTGGACCGATCTCCTCTCGCTCGGACGGCCCGAGTCGTTCGTGGCGCTTGATCCGTCGAGCGGAAGATTCATCCAGGTCCGGCCGTTCACGTTCGCCGCGTACGTGAATGGGGCGTGGGATGAAGGCGTCAACTATTCGGTTCTGGATCCCGCGCTCGACAAGGAAGTCGCAGCCGCGCTCGAACGCAGATCCCTCAGCCGCCCGATTGCCGCCTGCCGGTCGTTGGCGGCGCTGCCTGATGCGCGCCTCTACGTGAACCCCGTTTGCCTGGGCCCGTCGTCATCGGACACGGTGCCACTTGTTTCGAAGATCTCGAGACCAGCGAACAAGTGATCGCGGAAAGCCTGGTGCGCGGATGTACTACGGCTGCCGTTCGAGGCCGACCGTCTTCCATCCCGCCCCCTCGCGCCGGAAATAGGCGCGCAGAGGCTGTGCCCAGGCCGGGTGGTCGGGATGCAGGCTCTTGATCGTGGCGGCTATGTACTGGCTGTTTTCAAGGCCTTGCGGAGCGCGGGTGGTCGTCGTTTGAACCGTTGCTTCCGCGCCAACCGGTTGGTGCGTGTCGGCCGTGTTGTCGAAGCGCGACCAGCTGATGGCGTAGCCTGTGCCGGGCGTCGATGCCTTTGCGTTGACGGCGGCGTTCTCGAACGTGAGCGTGCCGTCATTGGCCAGCCTGAAATCGACCAGCGGATTCGTCCCGTTCAACCAGGTGCTGACCACCCTGTCACGACGCTTGATGAGCACGGAAATGATGAAATCGGACGCGCGCTGATCGCGGAACGCCGCCTTCTTCACGACGGCGGCCAGTGCCTCATTCGTAAACCGGGCGACGATGCGCGCGGCCCAGAAGGCGTCGTCCGGCCGCAGGTTGTCGAACGCCGAGTTCGGGTAGTTGGGCTTCCAGTCTTCCGGCTTGAAGTCTTCCGCCTCGATCAGCCCGACGTGGTGATAGAGACTGCCTGTCGGGAATGGGGCAAGCTCGCCAGGAGGGACCCATAAGCCGAGCGTCAGCAGGCTGGCTAGCGTTGGCTTGCCTTCGAACATGTACTCGCGGCCCGACACACGGCGATCGGGTGAGCTGCCGAGGATCGACCCGAAGTCGAACATGTAGTGCTTGAGGTACTGCTTGTCCTTCGGGCCCACCAGCATGTCGAGCGTATTCGGTGCGCGCGAATCGTCGTGGTTGATCCACGAGGCGAACACGCGGTTGGCACGAAGCTCGCGCCGGTGCTCGTGCTTGTAGATGTCGTTCGGATCGTCGGGCCTGGTGCCGAAGTGCGTGAAGTTACCCATCGGACGCCCCTCGACGAACAGCCCGGCTGACATCCGGTAGGTGCCGTCAGGATTCTTCTTGCCCAGCTTGAAGATTTCGTCGATGTCGCGCTGCGTCAGCGGCCGCCGGCCTGACGCATCCCGCATCGTGGCGTTCTCCGCGACCCGCACTTTCTTCGGATCGACGTTGACGAGATAGGTGTCGACGACGTTGTAGCCGATGGCGTGATAGAGCGCGGTGCCGATGATCTCCGCGCTCGTCGCCAGATCGGGGAAGTCTTCCAAGTCGAGCTCGAGCTGGTAGAGCGTCCGCTCCGACACCGGCCGCGTGTCGCGGGCGTTGACGGCGCGAAAGCCGGGCTGAAAGCCGGCCGGTCCCTTGCCGGCCGTGACGAGCCATTCCTCCACGTCGAGCCGATCGACGGAGTCGGGACCCTTGGCGACTTCGGCAGCCGACATCGGTCGCTGGCCGATGCGGTTGGTGAACCAGCTCGAGTCCGGGACTTCGTCGAGCGTGTTGATGTTGACGGCGCGAATTTTCTCGCGCTCGCCTGGGTCGCCGAACTGGTTGGTGGCGAAGTCGTACCATTCGCTGAGATTGCGCGGCTGCGCCCCGCTCGCATCGAAGGCGCTGTCGTTGTCGACGGTCAGCGGATCGTCGGGGTAGAAGCGCGGCCCGGCGCCGCGAACGCCGGCGACGATCACGAGCGCGAACAGCACACCCGCAACGGCGCTCGCCGGACGGATCGATCGCGGATTAGAACACATCGCTGAACCTCAACGCGTAGACGATGCCCTCGTCACCGCCGAACACGATCTCGCCGCGCAGCGCCGCGATGCCGGCGAAGCCCAACCGGATGCTGATGCCGTAGTCCTCCTTCGCGCCATCGAGATTCCACAGATCGTTGCGGTCGAAGACGACCTTGCCGGTGTCGTAGAAGAGCGCGCCGGTCATGAAGTCGTTCAGCCGGAAGCGGTACTCACCCTGGAGCAGCAGCGAGTGCTGATCGCGGAAGCGCTGCACCGGGTAGGCGCGAATCGAGTGGGACCCACCGAGGCTTGGTTGCAGGTAGAACGGCACGGTGTTGCCAGCGTCCGGCGTGACGCCGGCGGCGTGCGCCCGCAGGGCGATCAGCCGCGACGGCGTGAAGATCGGGATGTACTGCTGAAGATCGACGTCCCAGCGCGTGAACGAAAAGAGCTCCTCGGTTTGATCAAGATACTTGCTGTAAGTGAAGAGGTAGCGGCCGCCAACGGGCGCACCCTGGTAGGCGTGCGAGTAATCGACAAGGGCCGCGCCGCCCAGCCGCAGGAGATCCACGTCGGTCTGGAAGGCAGGCGCCGTGCCCTCGTCGAACACCGCCTCGATCGAGGGCACCAAGAGATCCTTGCCGGGCCCCGGACGCTGTGAGCGGTATTCGGCCGTTCCCGCTACCGTAAACCACTTCGCCGGCGCGACACCGCCCGTCGCATCGACGAGCGCCTCGTCCATCAGGTAGCTGATCCGCTGGTCGACGCTGGAGTCCTGCCCGATCCCGTAGAAATCTTCCTGCGGCAACTCGTGATACACCGCGCCGACCGAGAAGAAGGTTCTAGGCTTTGCGACGGCCATGAGAGGGGCGGTCGGGCGCGGGAACTCGAGGCGCGAGGCGACTTCCCACGCGCCCTTGAGCGACACGGCGGCGCTGGTCGTGAAGCTATAGTCGTAGTTCGAGATCCGGTAGGCTGGACCGACGGTAAATCCCTGGCCTTCGGGCATGCCGCCGAAGCGCGTGAACAGGCCGCGCGGCGGGTTGAAAAGCCGCTCGGCGAGGAAGTGCTCCTCGAAGTAGAGGAGGCCGCCCTCGACCTTGCCAGGTTTGTAGGGCTCGAGCTGTTTGGCTTTCTCGCCGCGCTGTCGCTCCGCCTCGCCGGCGCGCGTGCCCGCATCCTGAGCCAGGGCTGGAGCCGCATAGGCGAGGGCGATCAGAAACACGACGGATGTCAGACGCATAAGCAGAGAACTCGGCGATAAGTTAACACGGGCTGGGTCAGGTGGCCTTCCTACCGGCCCCGTGGATCATCGTAGCCCCGGGTAGCCAAGTAAGAGTGGCGCCGACATGATCGTTCACGGCACAGCCTTCATCAGATCCGCTGCCGTCGCTGCGACGCCCGGCCAGTCGGTCATCAGTTCCTTCAGCCTGGAGACGAGCGCGGCCGTGTCGCTCCCCAGGAGCCGGTACAGTTCGTACAACAGAGGATAGTTCCGAGTGTAGGTTTGATCGAAGGCGAGGCCGGCGTTGTTCATCGCCGCCGGACACTTGTTGAACGAGACTGGTTCTGGTGAAATCGCCGCGCACGAGCGTTGGAGCTCACCAAATAGCTCGCTCTTTCTCGCCAGCGTCTGTTCCTCGGCAAGAGCACCAGACCGGAACGACTCGTACAAGTCGTGCACCTTCTCGTAATACTGATTGACGAGAACGGACTTCCGCAGGAACAAGCCGATGTCGCGATCGATCCCGAGAAAAGTCGGCGAATCCTGGCCGTAGGTTTCCCTTGCAAACGCGCTGGCGGTCAGGAATCCGAGAAGCGTCGATGCCGCTTCCACGACCTCGGTCGGCGCCGTGCCTGCTTCCGCCTGGTTGTGGAAATCCTCATGGGGCACGACGACCAGCAGCCGCTCGACCGGAGCTTGAGCCAGCGAGACCGTGATCTTTTCATGGCCGCTCGCGACTGCTTGGACAGGATAGAAGAAGACGTCCGACTCGTTCGCGCGCGCCGTGCAACGTGCTTCATCCTCACGAACCATACGGAGACCGCTGTAGAACTCGGGGAGCTGCAGCTTGCCTGTGAAGTAACAGCGGTCGTCGGCCGTGACGCGCGACGAGTACTCGAGAAAATTCCGAGTTGCGGTTACTCCCATTACTCCTTCGAACGCCTTGAGCTCGGCGATGAGCGCGACGGGCTCCTTCGGCGGAGCGGTCACGTCAAAGGCGGAAAGGGGCGACGGTGACGACGGCGTCAGCCGCGGCGGCGTTCGCGGAGCGCAGGCCGATGCACCGACGACGACCAGGAGAATCACGGCCGAGAGGGGCGTGGCGCGTCTCACGCGGGTGATTGGGGCCATGTCAACCGCAGACTTCAGATTACCTCAGCCGCTGCCGACCTTGCGCGGTGTGCGCGGACGTGGGATGAAGCCACGGGAGGTCGTCGTTTTCCAGGGTTGGTGCGTCTCTGTTTTCGGCCGTCGTGCGGGAGCGGTAGCCGCTTCGGACGGTTGAGCCGCCGCTTCTGCCGCGGCATTGGCTCGGGCGGCAGTCGCATCTGCCTCGTCCTTAGCGAGACAGCAGTGCTTGTACTTTTTTCCAGAGCCGCAATGACACGGCTCGTTGCGCCCGGGTCGTGAACTCGTCGGAGCAGTCATTCCAAACGAGTGTAGCGTAACCGAGCGAAGTCATGCCGACCGCGATCGAACACCCTCGTGGCGAGACACGCATGCTGCGGCGGACCCAGCGTGTGCAATCCGAGACATCCCGATTCCTTATTGGCGCCGGCGGTCGGCTCGACCGCGCAATTTGCCGCGACGCGACGCTGACGGATCGCACGACGCAGGACATCACCGGTCAGGCAACGTATCGAACCATAACCGGTTCGCACTTGATCGTCGTCTCCAACGCCCGGGCTGCGATCGCTGTCGACTCGAGCGGCCGCCACCGAACCATTGCGGGGGCGTTCCTGCGGAGATAGGATGCCCGGCATCATGACCCTGATTCGTGCCGGGTTCCTCATCGTGTGCGCGCTTGCGGCCAGCTGCCGGAACTCTTCCACCGCTCGCCAGCAGACCGGAACCGCCGCGCCAGAGGCACTGGCTGCCTTCGTCGGGAAGGTTTGGACGTTGACGGATCAGTCCGCCCCCCTCGGCACACTGCGGATCTTTCTGCCCGACGGGACGATGGTGATGGATTCGTGTTTCGAGACGTATCGGATTGCCCGCTGGCGAAACATCGACGAGCGCCGCATCGAATGGCAGGAAGACAACGCGCGGATCGAAGCCGAGGTCGCGCAGGCGAACCCGGGCCAGCTCCGGTTGCGACTTCAGCTGGTCAGCGAGGTCAAAGTGGAAGACTACCGCCTCGTTCAGGTGCCCTTCCTGTGTCCTGAGTCGCGCGTTCAGGCCGGTCTAGGACGCCAGGGTCTTTTGTAAGCCGCGCCGCAGGACGAACGCGGCTTCAGGGCCCGCACAAGAGAGGCTGATAGGGTCCATTCTGGTCATTTTGTCCCGTAAACGGACACTTGGACCACGGAACGAATGCTCTCAGCTGTCGTCTAAGCCTGCAACTTTTATGAGGTTCCTTTTCTCGATTGTCCTCGCCGGATTTCTGGCGACGGCTGCGGTTGTCGCGCAGGCCCCGCCCCCTCAACCCGGTCAGCGGGGTGACAATCCGGCGGGGCGGGGCGTGGCGCCCGGTCGCGGCGCCGCACTCCCACCGCTCAGCCCCGCCAGCATCGAACGAGCCCAGGCCATCCTGGCCGACACGCGCAAGGCGATGGGCGGCGACAAGCTGGCCGCAGTGAAGACACTGGTCGCGTCTGGTCGCACACGTCGCGTCCGCGGCGACAACCTGGTGCCGATTGAATTCGAAATCAACATCGAGCTGCCCGACAAGTACGTGCGCAAGGACGAAGTGCCGGCGGAGGAGAGCGAGCCGACTTCCACGGGGTTTGTCGGAAGCGAGATCGTGCAATTCCCTGTCGCCCCTGCCGGCCGAGGAGGCCGTGGTCCGGTGCCGGCGGCCGCGGCTCCCGGCCGAGGTCCCGCCCCGGCCCCCACACCCGAGCAGCTCGAGGCTCAACGTGCGGCACGGTTGACGACGGCCAAGCAGGAATTCGCCCGGCTCGTGCTGGGCCTGTTTGCCTCGTCTCTCGATACCTACCCGATGACGTTCGGCTACGCAGCACAGGCGGCGGCACCGCAAGGGACCGCTGACGTGCTCGACGTACGGGGAGCTGGCAACTTCGCCGTGCGATTGTTCATCGCCTCGGACACGAAGCTGCCGATCATGATCACCTGGCAGGCTCCTCCAACCGCCGTCATCGTCACGACGCCCGGCCAGCCTGCGCCGGCCACCATCGCGCCGGGAGCGGTGGTGGTTCAGGGACCGGCGGCCCCACCAGCCAATGCGAGTCCGGAGGCACGCGACCAATACGCCGCGGCCGTCGCCGAACTGCGTCAACGTTCACAGGCCACACCGGTTGAGTACCGGGTCTATTACGCCGACTATCGCGATGTTAACGGCGTCAAACTCCCGTTCCGACTGCGTCGCGCAATCGGCGTCGACACGACCGAAGAGACCACGTTCGATCGGTTCCGCATCAACACTGCGATCGATCCCAGGAAGTTTGCCGTTCCGAAGTAGTCGTTGATGGAGCGTCATATGGTTCCCGCACGCAAGCTCTTGGTTTACCTCGTCGCCGTCGTTGCCACGACGTTCGGTGGACAGTCGCTTAGTGCTCAACAGCCGAGGACCGCACGCGTTCAGGTGACCGTGGTCGATCCCACCGGCGGCGTCGTCCCCGACGCAACGGTGGACCTCGTGGGACTTGAAGACGCGACGCGGGCCGCCGTGGTTCCTTCCGCCAAAACCTCAGCGACCGGTGTCGCCGTCGTCGAAGGACTCGCTCCCGGCCGCTACAGCATTCGCGCGACCTTCCCCGGGTTCGATATCGGGCTGCTGCGAGACGTCCGTCTCCGAGCCGGCGGCGACACTCGTCACGTCGTCGTGCTTCCACTGGGAGTGCTTCAGGAAACCGTGACCGTGTCGCAGAACACGCAAGAGGTGGCCGCGGATCGCCGGCGGTCGGACTTTGGTCTGAAGCTCGCAGACGATCAGATTCAGGCCTTGTCGGACGATCCGCGGGAGCTCGAGCGGCAGATCGCCGAGCTCGCGGGCCCGGATGCCATCGTTCGCGTCGACAGCTTCGAGGGACAGCAGCTGCCACCCAAGGCGCAGATCAAATCGATCCACGTCGTGCGCGATCAGTTCGCGGCCGAGGCGGCGCAGCCCGGCAGCACGTTCGTGGACATCGTTACCCAGCCTGGCATCGGTCCGATTCGCGGGACGATGAACTTCTCCAGGCGCAATGATGCGGTGAGCGGGAAGAGCCAGTTCACCTCGACACGCGGGCCCGAGGCCTTCAACAATATCGGTGGCACGCTCAGTGGAGCGCTCGTGGAGGGAAAGACCAGCTTCTCGGCGAATTTCAGCCGTCTGAGCACGACCAGCACGCCGATCCTCTACGTCAACCTGCCCGACGGTACGCGCGCCGAGACACTGGGCGTTCGACAGCCAAGCACGTCGGCCAACGCGAACGTGCTGATCGATCATGCGATCACCAGAGATCAGACGCTCCGGATTGGATTCAGCTCGTCTGACAGCACGGCTGAAAACCTCGGTATCGGCGCCTACGATCTCCCGGAACGTGCATTTACCAACATCAATCGCAACTACAACCTCCGCGTGCAGGAAGCCGGCCCGATCGGCCGCCGGACGTTCATCAATACCCGTTTGTCATTCGGGCTGCTGGAGCTCGGTTCATCGTCGGCCGTGAACCTGCCGACGATCATCGTGCAGGACGCGTTCAACAGCGGCGGCGCACAGCAGGGGTTGGACATCCACGGGAAGCAATTGACGCTGGCGTCCGACCTTGACCACGTGCGCGGCATTCACTCGTGGCGAACCGGGCTGCAGGTCGACGCCTTGTGGTTCGACTCCGACAGCGCGTTCAATCTGCTCGGCACCTACACCTTCAGCAGCCTCGCCGACTACGAGGCGGCGCGGCCGGCGGTCTACACGAGGTCGATCGGCACGCCGAACGTGAACTACTACAACCTCCAGGGCGCCGCCTACGTGCAGGACGATATCCGCGTCCGCCGCGGCCTGACGATCAGCCCCGGCGTGCGCTACAGCCTCCAGAAGCGCATCGCCGACCGGGCCGCCTTCGAGCCGCGGTTCGGCCTCACCTGGTCGCCAACTGCCAGCGGCCGGACGACGCTGCGAGCGAGCGCGGGCGTGTTTCACGGGTTTCTTCCGCCGCCGGCCATCGAGCAGACCCTGAGGCAGGACGGTGAGAAGCAGAAGGAACTCGTGATCATCAACCCGTCGTATCCCGATCCCGGAATCGGCAGCGAAGTGATTCCGCCCTCGAACAAGTACGTGATCGGCGATTTCAAGCTGCAGCAGAACGTTCGCTACAGTGCCGGGATCGATCAGGTCCTCAATCCGCGTCTCCGGGTGAATCTGCTCTACAACTACATTCATCAGCAACAGCAGGCGCGCGGTCGAAACCTGAACGCGCCGATCGATGGCGTCAGGCCGGATCCGAAATTCGCGAACGTCATCGAACTGGTGACCGACACCGAAATCCTGCGACACGAGCTCTTTGTCAACGCCACGTTGAGCGTCGCGCCACCGTCGCCGGCGCTCCAGCAAGCCCGCTTCAACTGGCGGCGTCTGAGCGTCAACGCGAGCTATTCATTCATTGGCGCGCAGAACAACAGCGGCGGACCGTTTGTCGTGCCGCCGACCGGCAACATCGAGGACGACTGGGGACCTGGCCCGGCGGACTCGCCGTATCGCGTGCAGATCCTGCTGACGAGCACACAGATCAGGAACGTCCAGATCAACGCGACGTATCTCGCCTTCGCGGGATTCCCGTACAACTGGACGACCGGGTTCGACGACAACCGCGACGGCTTTCTCAACGATCGTCCCGCAGGTGTGGGCCTCAGGACCCTGCGTGGGGCCGGTCAGGAGAACGTCAACCTGCGCGTCGGCTATACGTTCAATGTGGGTGCCCAGACATCGGCACCAGGGCAGGCTGCTCGGTATCGCGTGCAGCTCTTCACGTCGGCCACCAACCTGTTGAATCATCAGAATCTCGCCGGCTATAGCGGCGTCCAGACCTCGCGGTTCTTCAAGACGGCGACGTCCGCGACGAACCTCCGCAGGGTTGATGTCGGCCTGACCCTCAATTTCTAGGCGGATAGTCGCCTTGACAGGGCAGGTCCATGGCCCGGCAAGGAGCACGGGTGACACTGAACGACTTTCGTTCAACAGTGGGGCATTCTTCGCCGCCGCCGGTGTCGACGCTTCTTCTCGCGCTCTGGCATGACGCGCGAGGTGACTGGGATCAGGCCCATCGCCTTGCCCAGGATGTGGACGACGCATCCGGGGCATGGGTGCATGCCTACTTGCATCGCAAGGAAGGCGATTTGTCGAATGCCCGTTACTGGTATCGCCGCGCCGCACAGCCTGAAGCTATCGATTCGCTCGATGACGAATGGAGCAGGCTTGCGTCCGCTCTTCTCAACGTCTGACCTGACGGCTCGGATCGCCCTGAGACAGCCCTTGGCCCTCAGCCCTTAGCCCTGTTTGGCGTGCAATCGTCGAGAATCCCCGGTTGCGTTACACTGCCGCGGTCCTACCGCTCGGGGCGATTGTCGAAAGGGTGTGCGAATGGCGCGCTGGCTCGCGGGTATCGTCGCCGGTGGGTTGATGGCGGTGGCCTTTGCGAACGCTCAAGCGCGTCAGCCGTTCAAGCTGGGAACCTTCGAGCGGACCGGGCGACCATTTGTTGGCGTCGTGCTCAACGACCGCCAGGTGATCGACCTTGCCGCCGCACACGCCGCGATCCGGACGCCCGCTTCGACGATCGCCCCCCCTACCGACATGAAGGACCTGATCGCGCGTTACGATCGCGGAGTCCGCGATCGCATTCAGGTCATCGTCTCGTCTGTGGTTGCAGCGGCGACTCGTCCAGCGTATGTGTACGATCTCGCCGCGGTGAAGACGTTGCCGCCGATCATGTACCCGGGCAAGATGGTGAACGTCGCGCTCAATTATCGCGAGCACGCGCTCGAAATGGCCGGTCTCAACAGCGGTCCGCCTGCGCTGCAGGCCGGCGCCCCGCCCCCGGGCGCGGCGACGCCCACGACGAAGAGTGCGCCGGGCATCTGGGAACGTTCCGCGACCGACACTCGGTGGAATCCCTACATGTTCCTGAAGTCGCCCTCGGCCGTCATCGCCAACGGCGAGGCGATTCGCCTGCCGGCAGGCCGCGATCAGATCGACTGGGAGTGCGAACTTGGCGTCGTCATCGGCCGGACCGCCGCGCGGGTTCCGCTCGCGCAGGCGAGCCAGTACATCTTCGGATACACCATCGAGAACGACGTTTCGGATCGTGGCGGCCGCGGCGACGAGCGCTACGGCTCCGACTGGCTGATTGGCAAGTCGCACGACACCTTCGCTCCGATGGGCCCGTTCATCGTGCCCAAGGAGTTCGTCGCCGATCCGCGCAAGCTCGTCGTCACCTTCACGCTGAACGGTCAGAAGATGCAGGACGCAACCACGGCGTTGATGATTCACGATGTGTTCGACCAAGTGATGTACGCGTCGAACATCCTGACGCTGCAGGCGGGAGACGTGATCGCAACCGGCAGCCCCGCCGGTGTAGGGTCGGCGAGAACGCCGCCGATCTTCTTCAAACCTGGTGACGTGTCGGTGTGCACGTACGAAGGCATCGGGACGTTGACGAATCCGGTGGTCGGGCCGTAGGGAAATTTACAATTTACGATTAGGAATTAGGGATTCGTGAGCGCGGGGAAGCGCAGACCGATGATTCGAAAGACCGTCCCCGTCGTGTCGGTGATATCCGTGGCGACGGTCCTCGCCCTGGGGACCGGACTCTCCGGACAGAGATCTCCAGGGGCCACAGACCCCTCGCCACCCACCGCCGTCGTCACCGGCCGAGTCGTGGACGACAAAACGGGATCGCCCGTTCCCAACGCTCGGGTCACGACGGCAACGCGAGGTGTCGGCGTCCCGGTGGTCCTTGCCGGTGAAGACGGACGATTCTCGCTGCCCGTTCCCGCCGAACAAGTGGGGATCGTCGCAACGAAAACGGGATATCAGAAGCACGAGTTCCTGGCGATCGGCGGCAGCGCCGCAGTGGAGATCCGTCTCCAACGCAGTGCCGCCATCTCCGGTCGCGTCACCGACGAGTTTGGCGATCCCCTCGTTGGCGTGCCGGTGCGGATTGAAAGTTTCGAAAGCGTCGGTGCACAACTGCCGACACCGACACCGCCGCGGACCGAGACCGACGACCGCGGCGACTACAGACTCGGAGGTCTGTCGTCGGGCGCGTTTGCGGTCTCCATCGACTGGTTCGCATCGCCGTCGGCCGCCCCGGCCGGTGGCGGGCTCTCGCGGGCCAACTCGCAATTGCAGCCGCTCTATCATCCCGGCACGTCGGCAGCTCGAGAGGCTCAACCCTTGAGGCTCGAACCGGGTGACGAGCGGGTGGGCGTCGACTTCGTTGCCAGCGGGAATGCCGGCGCGTCGGAGCGCATCAACATCGAACAGGGCATTGGCCAGGCCGTTGTTCGTGGGCTGGTATTGGATCCCGGCGATCGGGTGATCGCGCATGCCGAAGTGAGGCTCGTATCGAGCCGAAAGGGCCGCTCTACGGTGATCCGGACGACGAGCTCGGGACCCGACGGGCGCTTCGAATTCAGCGGCCTACCGAGCGGAGAGGTCAGCATGATGGCCTCGAGGGCCGGGTATTTCCCATCGAGACCAGCGACCGGCATTGCGCCGCTCACATCGTTCGTGCTGGATGGTGGGGAAGTTCGAGATCGCATCGAACTGCGCCTTGCTCCTTGGGCCAGACTGGAAGGCAGAGTGGTTGACGAACGCGGCGATCCAGTAGGCGAAGCCGACGTCCAACTCCTTCATCCACGGTACGAGAACGGCGAACCACGTCTGGTTCCGGCCAACATCAGCGCGCTCACCGATGATCGCGGCCACTATCGCATTTACGCCGTCCCTCCCGGCGAGTACATCGTCAGCGCAACCATTGCTGACGTCTCCACGGGCGGGCTGCCAGGCTATGGTCGCGGCTACTTCCCGGGTGTCGCGGATCCGAGCCTCGCGCAGGCTCTGTCGATCGTGTCAGGCGCGGCGATCGTCGGTGTTGACGTCCCGCTGACCCGCTTGCGGACCGCGACGATTTCCGGAACGCTTCTGAATCCACAAGGCGAGCCCACCACCGACGGCGCCGTTCAACTCGTACCGGTGGGATCGGCCGTTCGCGTCACGCACAACGCCCGCATGATCGGGAAGGACGGCTCGTTCGAGTTCGTCAACGTGGCGCCGGGGCCATACGTCATCCAGGTCTCTCTAGGTCGCAATGTGAACAACTGGACAGAAGGTGATTTCGCGGCGATCCGCGTCGACGTCGACGGCGAAGATATTTCCGGTCTGGTTATTCGAGCGGCCGTTGGCTCGAGCGTGACGGGGCGTATTTCACTCAACACGGACACGCCCGAGAAGGCGCCCCCGCCTAACCAGCTCCGCCTCGGCCCCGTTCCCGTCGATTCGCTGTTCGCACCGTCGAACGGCATCGCTGCGGCGAGGATCGACAGCGACTCGACCTTCGAGTTCGCGGGTCTCACCGGTACTCGCCGGATTCAGCTCCTTGCGGCCCCGCCGGGATGGGCGCTCGAAGCCGTGCGTGTTGACGGCCGCGATGTCACGGACCAGCCGCTGACGTTTGGGGGCCTGGAGAAATCGCTCCGCAATGTCGAGGTCGTGTTGACAGATCGCTTTGCAACGGTGACCGGAACCATCACAGACGAGCGCGGCAGCCCGGTACGCGGGACTGTGATTGTTTACTCGACGGATCCCGGTAACTGGTACGCCTCGTCGAGGTTCCTGCGTCGAGTTGCTGTTGGTGCAACTGGGGCGTTCACGGTCCGCGGCCTTCCTGCCGGCCAGTACTACGTGTCCGCCGTGTCAGGATCGATGCCTTACGACTCGGAGTCCTGGCACAATCCGCAGTATCTGAACACACAGAGGGTGCGTGCGTCGGCCATTACCCTGACCGACCGCTCGACAACGACCATGCAACTCCGAGTCTCACAGTAAGGACCATCCTCAATCGGTCGTCTAGACCCTTTTCAAGACGCGACTGATCCACACCAGCACCACGGCTCCGACGAAGGCGACGATGATCGCGCCAATCGCGCCTCCACCCGGCCAGATGCCGAGGACTCCGAAGATCCATCCTCCGACGATGCCGCCAAGCATTCCGAGCACGATGTCAACGACGAGACCGTAGCCGCCGCCCTTCATCACCAGGCCGGCCAGCCATCCGGCGACGAGACCCACGCAAATCCAGTAAATCAGGAACATTGATCATCCCTTCCCCACGCACTGGTTGTAGAAGGTGTCTCTGGAGATGTCAAACCGCCGAAGTTCAGCGGCCGGTTGATGGTTGCTTGCTGCGAGGCTCGCACGACCAGAATGACGATGAGGAGACTCAGGATGGTCACCGCAACAAAGGCGACCGTGATCCACCAGGCCATGTGCCACAGCGAGGCCAACATCCCGGTCAGAATAAGCAGAACGCTCAATGCCAGCACGCCAGGAAAGGTGAACAGGACGATCTTGGTTCTTCTTCGGCGCATGGCTTCGAGCGCGGATGGAGCCGCGACTTGGCCGCCGCCGGTGAAGCCCACTTCCTGAAAGGCTCGTGCGAGTAGTTCTTCGAACTTGACGTCCATCATTTCCGGTACCAGCTTGAGCAGGAAGAGCCCGGTCGGTCGAAAAACCTCTCGAAACCTTTCCACAGCCGCAAGTTCTGCTCTTCCGAGTCAGACAGCGCCGGTCCGGTTCGCGACATCAGTCACCCGCCTGACTGAGTCCAGGGGCAAGGAATATACCCATGGCGCCGTGCAGGTGGTGCTCGATCGCACGTGCTACACTCCCGGCCCCGAGCGCACCGCATGAACACGCTCACCGTCCCTCACCTCGTACCAGTACACCAATTCGAAAGCTGCCTTAGCCAATGAAGGTCCTCATCGCCGACACATTCGAGTCGGCCGGCGTCGACCAGCTGTCGGCCGCCGGCTGCGAGGTCGTCTGTCGGCCCGATCTCAAGGACGCTGCGCTGGGGCAGGCCATCCGCGATCTCGGCGTGGAGGTCCTCGTTGTTCGCGGCACACCGGTCACGGCAGCGATGCTCGACGCGAGTGCGCTTTCGCTGATCGTGCGAGCCGGTGCAGGCTACAACACCATTGACGTGGCGGCGGCGTCGAGCCGCGGCATCTACGTGTCGAATTGCCCCGGAAGGAATGCCGTCGCTGTCGCCGAGCTGGCATTTGGACTGATGCTGGCGCTCGACCGCCGGATTCCCGACAACGTACGCGACCTGAAGGCCGGCATCTGGAACAAGCAGGAGTATTCGAAAGCGGCCGGGCTGTTTGGCCGGACGCTTGGCTTGCTCGGCTACGGTCACATCGGTCAGGCGATGGCACAGCGCGCCCACGCGTTCGGGATGCCGGTCGTAGTGTGGAGTCGCCGTTTTGCCGACGGCGGCTCGGCCAACGACCTCGTGGCGCCGGTGCAGATCGCTCGATCGCCGCAGGAGGTGGCTGAGCGGTGTGATGTGTTGAGCGTGCATCTCGCGCTCACGCCCGAAACGCGCAACCTCGTTGACGCATCGGTTCTCCAGCGGTTGCGGCCGGGTGCCTCGTTCATCAACACCGCGCGCGCCGAGATTGTCGACGCCGAAGCGCTCGCTACGGCCGTGCGCGAGCGGCAGATCCGGGCGGGTCTCGATGTCTTTGCCAGCGAGCCGTCTGGGGCTGCCGGCGTGTTCAGCGATCCGATTGCGTCGTTGCCGCTCGTCTACGGGACGCACCACATCGGCGCCTCGACCGAGCAGGCACAACAAGCGATTGCCGAAGAAGCCGTCCGTGTGGTCGTCTCCTACAAGAAAACCGGGCAGGTACCAAACGTGGTCAACCTGGCGAAGAAGACGCCGGCGACGCACGTGCTGGTGGTGCGCCATCGCGACCGGCCCGGCGTGCTTGCCAATGTCTTCGACCGCCTGCGCGACGCGCGCATCAACGTGCAGGAAACCGAGAACGTGATTTTTCAGGACGCTCAGGCGGCCGTGGCCAGAATCAACCTGGACTCCGCCCCGTCAGAATCGCTGCTCGCAATGATCAGGAACGCCGACGACCACATCATCGACTTGCGTTTGATCCGGATCTGAAGCGCCTCTCCCGGCCGATCTACTTCTTTTCCTGAATCGTGACCGGCGACCGGAGCTCGAAGGACACGACGGACTCCGCTGGAATCTCGGCGGCGTCGCCGCGCATCGCGACGCCGGCGCCGCCGCCAATCAGCGCGCCAACTGCGGCGCCCTGGCCGCCGCCCGCGATCGCGCCGATCGCCGCACCCGCCCCCGCGCCGACGCCAATCTTCGCCGCATCCTTCTTCTTGTTCGCCGCGGCTTCGGCCGTGACTGGCGACGTGACGATTTCCAGCTTCTGCCCACCGCTGATCGTCAGACTGGTCAGTTCGATCGCCAGATTCGCTTTTCCCTTCAGCCGTCCGCCGTCGTCAGAGGTGACAATCCGGCCATCCACCCTGGCGCCCGCGGGAACGGCGGTCCAATCTCCCGACTTGATCGGTTCTTCGAGAATCGCAGAGAACACATCCCCAGTTTTCATGGTCTTGGTCGACATCACACGGGTTGTCCTGACGGTGATCATCTGGCCGGCCGTCAGGCGAGCGACTTTCGGCTTGACCGGTGCAGGGGCGGCCGCCGGCACGGCCGCTGGTGCGGGGGCGGCAGCAGGCATGGGTGCTGGTGCGGGGCGCGCAGCCGCCTCGGACGCGGGAGCCGGTGGGGGTGTGGAAATGGCTGGCGCGCCAGCGTTCTCTTGTGGCGACGCAGCCGCTGACTGGCCTTGCGCCGGCGTCTGCTCTGTCGAAACCGACGCAGGCGGTTGTGGCGCGGGTCCTGAGCAAGCAGAGAGCAAGGCGATTGCGACTGGCGCGACGATGGAGAGCCGAATGCGTCGGGATGTGTGCACGGCTACAGTGTGGGGTGATACCTGCATCGTTGGCCTCGCTAGGTTAGCTATTCGTTTCAATTCTCCCAGCAATTTTCGCGGATCGCCATGCAATTCCGGAAGGCGCTCGATCAGCGAGTCGGTCTGATCCTGGTGCATTTCGCCGCCCGTCGCGCTACAGTACCTGGCCATGCGGGGCTACGTCAGAGCCGTCCTCATGGTCGGGATCCTGATGGCGACATCGGCTATCGCAGCTGGACAGGTGCGCGGAGGAGGCTCTGTGGTGAGCTCTTCGACGCCGCCGTCAGGAGCCGGTCGGACTTCAGGGCCCAGCCGTCCGAGGATCGCTCCTGCCCCGGGGCTCCCGGCACCCCCGTGGCAACCTTTCGGACCGCGCGTCGCAGCGCAGCGGCGGCCGTTCGTCGGCGTTCGCAATCCCTATTTCGTCCTCTGGTTCGGCTATCTCTATTCCTCATGGACCGATGACTTGGTCCTAACGGAGTCCCCTTATTCTGCTTCACCGCTCCCGCCGCCAGCAGAGGGTGTGCCGACCGGCGGCCTCCAGTTGGATGTGCAGCCTCACCGCGCTCAGGTGTACGTCGACGGGTTCTATGCTGGTCTCGTCGATGATTTCCGGGGCTACTACCGTCATCTCGACTTATCGGCGGGTCTCCACCGTGTGGACCTGCTCTTGTCTGGCTACCCGGTTCAGACCCTCGACGTCGTCGTGACGCCGGGTCGAACCGCGACGTATCGCGGCACGTTGGGCTCGTCGGTCATGAGGGTCGACTGACGAGACGGCCAGGCGGTCGAGTGTCCGCCTGGCTGTCCTGTCTTAAACAAGTCTTCGTGGTCTTCATGGCTTCGTGATCCCAGAGAGTGGTCCAAGTCAGCGAAGACGGTCCACTAGAACCTGAGGATGATCCCACCAGAAAGATCCCACTGGCTGGAATACTGCGCACTGCCAACCACGTAGCAGCCCCAGTACGGGTCGCACCAGTAACCCTCGGAGTCGCTCTTGATGTAGGTCGGCGTCCATCCGATGCCAAACCGCGCGCCGACGTTCGGGCTGGCGTACACCTTGACGCCGGCGCCAAACGTGGTGGAAAACTGCGTGTTCCCGCTAGTCTCACCGGCGGCGCCGTTGAGCCGGGTGAATGACACGCCGCCATAGTTGGTGGCGCCGAGGCCGAAGAGCGCGTACGGGCGAACCTTGGCGTCGGCAGCGAAGCCGTTGTAGCCGAAATAGCCGTGATACGTGCTGATAGTGATATCGCCGATATCCCTTGTGTTGGTGCCCGAGATCTCGAGTGTGCTCATCTGCTGGCCGAACTTGAAACCCACTTCATAGTTTTCCTGAGTCGCGAAGCCCAGGCTGAGACCCCAATTGACCGAGTCCTTCGGGTCCACGCGGTTATACAAGTTGCCGTCTCCGGCGAGGATCCCGTCGCCGCTCACACCATCGGCAAAGGTCCAGCCAACGATGGCGCTGACCTCAACTTTCCCCTGAGCGTACGCGGGAACCCACGACCCGCCCACGATGATCGCTGCTGCCAGAACCGTCTTGAATGACATGACCCACCTCTTTTCGAAAGGAGATTGCATGGCGCGAACAGCCGCGTCACTACAGTGAGCGGGAGCAGGCGGCGTGCCAGCCGATGCTTACAAAGGGGCCAGCGCTCGTAACTCGTTGCGTAGATTCAGACAATCGACTGTTGTCGATGGCCAGGGCCGATCTTTACAAGGGAGAAAGCAACGGATTCCTGTGATTGGATCCGGCGGATAGTCACTTCACTCACAGAATGCTGTGACTCGAACGAACCCTGCCATCCCGGTGGACGTGATCCCTGCTGCAGCGTTGACAAGTATCCCCGGCGTCATGGAAACTTCGCCCACCGCGACAACTCTCGCACTTACAGTCAGAACACTTCGATGTCCATGAGCGAACGACTACGGATTGTCTGGCTGGGGGTGTTCGTGTGCTGCCTCCCGTCGGTTGGGGCTGCGCAGGACACGCCGCTCGCGCTGATGCTTCCAGAGTTGCTGGGCAACACGATCACGCTGGCTCCATCGACGTTGTCGGATCAGCCAAACCACATCGCGCACTTCCGGCCTGGCAGCGATCAGCTGCAGGTGCCGACGCAGGTCAATCAGGCGCTGCTCTCGCTGCTTTCGACGTATCCGCTGGGTTCCCCGTCGGGCGGGTTCACCTACACCCTCGACCCCGCGCTCGGCACGTTCACGCGAACCAGCAGCAGCTTCGGCCCCTCGTTCGCGGAGCGCGCGCTGACGACGGGTCGCGGCAAGGCCAGCGTCGGCTTCGGCTTCCAGCACACCGCGTATGACACGTTCGAAGGGCTGAACCTGCGGCTCGGCGAGGTCAAGTTTTATATTCCGCATCTCGACTGCTGCAGCCGCGGAGCGGCGGCGCAGTCGACGCCCGACGGCTCGCGACTCACCCCGCCGTTCGAAGGCGATCTCATCCAGGCGACCCTTTCGCTGAATCTCGTGAGCGATACATCGGTGGTGTTTGCGACCTATGGCGTGTCCGACCGGTTCGACATCGGCGTGGCTGTTCCGTTCGTGCACGTCGAACTCGACGCCCGTGTGCGGGCCGAAGTCGAACGCCTTGCGACAGCCAGTGATCCGACCGTCCACACGTTCGAGGGCTCGGATCCCGACCATCACACATTCCTGGCGTCCGGTGTCGCGGGCGGCCTGGGTGACATCCTGCTTCGGGCGAAGTACGGGTTTGCCTCCAGCCGGTCACTCAAGCTCGCCGCGGCCGTCGAGGCGCGCGTGCCCACCGGCGACGAGTCGAATCTGCTTGGAACCGGTGGTTATCAAACGAAAGTATTCGGCATCGCCTCGTGGCATCGGGGGCCGGTCTCGCCGCACGTCAATGTCGGCTACACCTTTTCGAGCCAGGGAACCCTGCCAGGAGGTGCCTCTCTCCCAGACGAAGTGCTCGTGACGATTGGCGCTGACGGTGCCCTATCGCCGCGTGTCTCGATGGCATTCGACGTCATCGGTCGGTCGCTCCTCGACGCCGGCCGGATGGAGCTGGTCACCAAGACGTTCGAATTCGCAAGCGCGGGCACCGGGACAGGTGGAGGCTCGACGGGAGGCGGAGGAGGCGGGGGTGGTGGCGGTGGATCGACCCCAGTTCCGACGACCGAAGTGAAAAGCGTGAAGCGGGATGAGCTTCAGTTCTTCTCGGGAAACCGACAGCTCTATATCGCAGCGGCCGGTATCAGGTTCAGCCCCTGGCGCACGGCGCTCGTTTCCGCCAACCTGCTCTTTCCGCTCACCGAATCGGGACTCCGTGACCGGGTCACGCCGGTGATTGGCTTTGACTGGGTGTTCTGACCGCCAGGGCTACTGACCGGTTACCTTGACGATCACCCACGAGTCGCGTTCTCGGCGAAGCTCGAATTCGCTCGACACCTCGGACTCGACGGAGCGCCCAACCTTCGGAACCAGACGCCGCGCGATCGACGCTCGAACCTTGGCCGTGTCGTTCTCCAGGTTGACGCGAGGATTGCGGATCTCGATCTCGTAGGCCGTCATCCCGGCGAACGTACGTCGGAGATCGTCCGCCTGATTGCGAGTCAGTACTGGATACACTTGTTGCACCGCCGCGACGTCAAGAGCTCGATACGCCCGCTCGTAATGGCGCAGTACCTCGAGAATGGCGAGTTGATCCGAAGACGTCGACGCAATCGCGGTGTCGGGCTGGGTGCCGCCCACCCTCTTCGGTTCCGCCACGACGGGTCCTGGA
>Ga0111538_10003074_pt1 | contig 23376 bp, 23 predicted proteins | sample SoiMethybrSBSTD1_FD_79669 | JGI IMG/M metagenome (GOLD analysis project Ga0111538, IMG submission 79669) | Bulk soil microbial communities from a Populus tree surrounding site in Tennessee, USA - Soil MetaG P. TD hybrid SBSTD1 (version 2)... | ecosystem: Environmental > Terrestrial > Soil >...
GTGGGTAGGGGAGAGGGGAAATGTTCAATGTTCACTGTTCAATTGAACAGTGAACATTGAACATTTCCCCTCTCCCCTACCCACAGGGAGTGTTCATTGGATAAAGAACGATTTTTTGCCGTCTTGCTGACATTGGCTTTTCTTTCTGCCTGTGCGCGAAACGAGCCGAATGCGCTTGTCTCCATCAAAGAAGTCCCCAACAAAATCCCGATGGACAGTGGGCAGCCCAACCTTTCGGTTGGTCCAAAGGGCGACGTCTATCTGAGTTGGATGGAAACCACCGACGAGGGCAGCAACGTGCTGAAGTTTGCCACGCGCACTTCGGACGGATGGTCAGAACCGCTGACGATTCTCAAGAACGACAACCTCCTCCCGAATTGGGCGGACTTCCCGTCGTTGTTCGAATTGCCGGATGGCGTCCTTGTCGCACACTGGCCCATGCTGATTCCCGATAGTGAAGGCTACAAGGTGGAACTGGCACTCTCAAAGGACAAGGGCAAGACCTGGAGTGCGCCGATTCAACCGCATCGCGACACGACCAAGACCGAGCATGGATTCGTTTCGCTTTCACCGGTTTCAGATGGAGTGGGTGTCATCTGGCTCGACAGCAGAAAACTTGAAGCCGGATCAGACGAGGTGTCCTTGATGTACACGCGCGTCGGCGGCGATGGAACTCTCTCCGATGAGTTGGAAATCGATGAGCGGGTGTGCGAGTGCTGTCAGCCATCTTCAATCGACGTTCCGGGCGGCTTGCTCGCAGTCTATCGGGACCGAACGAAGGACGAGATTCGAGACATCGCAATCACACGCTTCGACGGGAAGCAGTGGTCCGCTCCGAAGATTGTCTCCGACGACCACTGGCAGATTTCAGCGTGCCCGATCCAGGGCCCTGCAATTTCGGCTGCCGGAGATACGATTGCCGTCGCATGGTTCACTGCGGCCGATGACAAACCGCGCGTCAATGTTGCTCTGTCTCGGGATGGAGGGGAAAAGTTTAGTAAACCCACGCAGCTCAATATGAACGAACCGGTCGGTCGTGTTGACGTTGTCGCCCTGGACAGCGGAGGCGCCGTCGTCACGTGGATCGAAAACACCGGTGCTGGCGCTGAGGTTAAAGCCCGCCAGGTCGATGCCGCGGGTAAACCTGGTGAGCCTGTCACTGTCGGGAAGACAAGCGCTGCGACCCGGAGCGGATTTCCTCGGGTAGAGAAGAGTGGTGACTCGATTGTCTTTGTCTGGACAGACCTGGATGAACGTCGTATTCGGACCGCGGCTACCGGCCAACAGTGAATGAACAAGGCGTCTCTCGCGGATGACAGAAGTCGCCTGATTGCTTTGCTTCAACTTGCCTACTCTGGTGAGAAGGCGGCAGGCTATGCCTACCGCGGGCACTGGAAATCTGTTTCGTCGAGTGAGGAGCGTGAGCGCATCGCGAGCATCGAGGAGGAAGAGTGGCACCATCGGAAGCTCGTCGGTGAAATGCTTGCCGAACTGGGATCGGGTCCGGATTCTGCACGCGAAACCCGAGCGGCGGTGATTGGCCGAACACTGGGTTTTTTTTGCCACATCAGCGGATGGTTCTTTCCGATGTACGGCGCTGGAAAGCTGGAGAGTCGAAACATTCGCGAGTACGAGACTGCGGCACGCTACGCTGTTGGTTGTGGCCAGCTATTGTTCGTCGATTGTCTGCTTGCGATGGCCGAAGTGGAGTGGGAACACGAGCATTACTTCCGTTCTAAGGTTGAACGACACTGGCTTATCCGGCTTGTCCCGCTCTGGCCCCAACCGCCCGCAAAATCAGTGATCCGCGCATCCTTCGATATGACAACAGCGACGTCTTAGCGTCATAACCGTGTACTCCGCGGTTATGACAGTTTCCGCTATTGGGGACCTACCAATAGTGCGTCTTGTAGCGGCGATAGTAGTCGACAGTCCTGGCGAGACCCTCTTCAAGGGGCGTGTTCGGTTTCCAGCCTGTTGCGAAGTTGAATTTCATAAACGAAGAGAAGGCACTGCCGATGTCGATTCGCTTTCTGTCATCAGGAAATGGCACAACTTTGTAGGAGCCGGAACCCGCAACCTTTAGTAACGTTTGAACAAGAACTTCAAGCGTTACCGGCTGCATACCGCCCAGATTGAAGTAGTCGCCCACGACAGTGTCACTGGTTCCTGCGATAAGCAGCGCCTCGACGACATCGTCGATGTAGTTGAGGCCTCGAAACTGTTGTCCATCGCCATAAACCTGGATTTGTTCGCCATCGATCGCCTGGCGAATGAACCATCCGATGAACCCCTGGCGGGCATGCTTCACAAGCTGGCGAGGTCCGAAGGTGTTCACAAGCCGAAGCGAGGTCGTTGGGATCCCGTAGGCCGTGTGAAAGACCATGTGAAACCATTCGCCGGCCATCTTGTTCACGCCATTCACGTCGACTGGCTTCAGAAGGAGATTCTCCACCACGGGCACGATGTCGGGCTTGCCATAGGATTGCCGAGTCCCCGCATAAACAACACGCACATCCCGATTCACGTGTTTGCACGCCTCAAGAACCGTGAGGGGGCCAAGGGCATTCATCCGAAGATCGCCGAAAGGATCTTCCATGGATTCCAGGTGGCTGACGTGTCCGGCGAGATTGAAGATATGCGAGCAACCGCGGACCATCCGCTTCATCAGGGCCAGGTCGGTCGTGTCGCCTTCAATGACTTCAAACTGTCTTCTTGCGGGTTCTATATTGAAGTAGTTGGCACCGCTTGTTGCGTCGAGATTGTCGACAATCGTCACGGAGGCGCCGAGTTCAACCAGACGGAGCGCAACGGAGCTTCCGATGAAGCCGAGCCCGCCTGTAACTAAGACTTTCTTGCCGCGGTAGTCATCCATACTGGTAACCGACGCGAGAGCACGAGACTCCACCAAATGCCGAATAGCCCTTTGAGGGTTTGCGACAGGTGGCGGATCCGGAAAAACTCGCTCCTCCCATGAAGCCGGGGATAGTGGCTCACGGGGATTTCTACCATACGGAAGCCCGCAACTTCGAACTTTCTCGCCAACTCGACGCAGATGACACCACTTGTCGATTCCAGCGAGATCGATTCAAAGATCTGACGGCGCATAAGGCGGAAGTCGCAGTCGACATCCCGAATTGACAGGGCAAAAGCAAAGCGCATGGCCTTTCGGTACAAAGCACCGATCCAGACCCGATACCAGGCGTCGGAGCGTTTTACTTTGTAGCCGTTGACGAGATCGATATTCGGCCGGAGTTGGGCCAGGAGGTTGTGGACCTCTCGGACGTCGTATTGGCCATCGCCATCTGTGTAGAAGATCAGATCCTTGGTGGCATTCTTGAAGCCTGTAATCAGCGCGGCGCCGTATCCCAGATTCCGCGGGTGATGGATGGCCCGCACGGAAGGAAATTCTTGTGCCAGGCGATCCGCAATGGCTCCCGTGCCATCCTGACTTCCGTCATTTATGACAATGATTTCAAAATCGTCGGTTACAGTCGCAAGTTCTCGTGCTGCGGAGCGCACGATCGATTCGATCGTGTTCTCGTCGTTATAGGCAGGAAAAAACGCAGTCAGAGATATCCTTCTCATGCGAACCAATTTGGCGGTTCTCCTCCAGGAATTAGGCGCAATGCTATTCATTACCGAAGGGCCATGTCAACCGCCTCTGACGAGCGCCCGACTTGTTCTAATTATTTGCTTTCAAAATGGGATAGGACGTGATTGGTCATCAGAGTAACCAGCAGATGTACGGAACAAGACATAAGCGACTTTGACATTTGGCATATCGCGACCACGCTCGGTGTCATGCGTTACGTTTTTAACGGGTGTCAAACGTCATGAGATTCCCGCGAGTCTTTCCTGTGACCTCTGTCAATCTAATGGAGGCCAGGCTGTCACCGGATTGACGCGGAATGACCAACTTGATTGTGGGTTAACGCGTAGGTTGTTGAATCATAAAGGACGGAAGTTTGGTGAGGGGGTTGCTATAGATCAAGGCATCTGCTGTTTAACCCTCTCCCGAATCCCCAAAGGGAGCACACGGAAACGGATTTCGAGTGCTCCCTTTTCCTCTTTTCCGGGCCAATCTCAAGAATCTTGACACCCTGAGCGACCAGCGCATCAAGTTTGTAGAGGAGTCGGCTGCAAGCTACTGAATTCAAACAAAGGTCATTTTGGTGACACAGTTGCGTATCAAGAAAGCGTCTGAGTACTGATTCCCCCATGAATCCCTCTTGGGGAGTTTCGAAGCAGCATTCCGAAACTCCCCACTTTTCTTAACTCAGGCTATACTCCCGGCCTCATGGCCGCCTTTCTTTTGCGCCGTCTGGTGCTCACGATTCCGGTCGTGTGGATTGTGGTGACGCTGGTGTTCGCCTTGATACACATCGTCCCGGGCGATCCCGTGGCGCAAATGCTTGGGGAGGGTGCGCCGCAGCCGGAAATCCAGAAGCTACGGCATGAGCTAGGCCTGGATCTGCCGCTACTGGAGCAGTACAGAATCTACCTCCTCGGTCTTCTCAGGGGTGATCTCGGCACATCCTTTCGCAATCAGGAGTCTGTCCTCAGGGCTATTGCGACGCGTTATCCGGCCACGATTCAGCTGGCGGCTGCGGCGATTCTGGTTTCATTGATTCTTTCGATCCCGGCCGGAGTAGTCAGCGCGGTCAAACGGGGTACCGTTCTGGACAGCGCGATCGGCGTTTTTAGCCTGCTTGGTCTGTCGCTACCGAACTTTGCGTTGGGGCCTTTGCTCATTCTTTTGTTTTCGATCTTTCTGGGTGTGCTGCCGGTTTCCGGCCGTGGTGGCCTTGCTCACCTGATTTTGCCGGCGATAACGTTGGGCGGCGGGCTGGCGGCGATCACGACACGGATGGTCCGCTCTTCGATGCTTGAAGAAATCCAGCAGGATTACATCCGGACCGCGCGTGCCAAGGGACTGCCGGAGCGCGTGGTCTTGTTTCGCCATGCGCTTCGCAACGGAATGCTTCCCGTGGTCACAATTCTAGGATTGCAGGCAGGAGCGCTTCTGGCCGGCGCCATCATCACGGAGAGTGTTTTTGCATGGCCAGGGTTGGGAAGGCTGACGGTTCAGGCTATTAATGCCCGCGACTACCCCCTGCTCCAGGGATGCATCCTGACGATCTCCCTTAGTTACATCCTGGTCAACCTGCTGACGGATGCCATCTACTCCGTCGTAGACCCTCGAATACGTTATGAGTAGCCTGCTCCGTCGAAACAAGCTGGCGGCGTTCGGATTCATCGTCATTTGCAGTCTTACTTTCGTGGCATTGTTTGCGCCCTGGATAATGCCCTATGATCCCTCGGTTCAGGATCTGGCCTCGAGGCTGTTGGGGCCGTCCTGGGATCATCCTTTTGGAAACGATGAGTTGGGCCGTGATATCCTTTCCCGCGTCCTGTTGGGGGCCCGCATCAGTATGCGGGTTGGGGCAATGGTCGTCTTGCTCTCCGGGATATTTGGCGTGCTCATCGGAGGAATCGCCGGTTACGTTGGCGGTCGCATCGATACTTTCGTGACGGTTGTGGTTGTTAATTCCCTGATGGCGTTTCCGGGGGTTCTCCTCGCTATCGCATTGGTGGCGTTTCTGGGGCCGGGAATCGATCGCCTGATTTTCGCTTTGAGTGTTGTTGGGTTGGCAGGGTACGCGCGGCTGGCGCGGGGCCAGGTCTTAAAGGTTAAGACACTGGAATTTGTTGAAGCCGCGATTGCTCTTGGCGCGTCCGGGCCGCGGATTTTCTTTCTGCATGTGCTGCCCAGTATCATCCAGCCGATCCTGGTTCAGGTCAGCATCGGCATGGCGGCGGCAATTATGTTCGAAGCGTCGCTCAGCTTTCTGGGCCTTGGGATAGCCCCACCGGCTCCGAGCTGGGGAGCGATGTTGAATGACGGGCGCGGACATCTTTTCGATGCGCCGCACATGGTGGTCTTCCCGTCGGTGGCGCTCGTATTAACGGTTCTATCTTTTAACTTTCTTGGAGATGCGCTTCGGGATTGGTTAGATCCGAAGTCGCTGAAGTCATAAATGAAGCGTGCGTTGTTCCTTGTCCTCGTCACCCTGTCTCTTGTCGCGACTTTCCAGGTACCGGCCTTTGCCCAGAGCGAGATCGAACTCGAACTTCCCGATTTGAACCAGGCCATATTCTTCGGGATTCCGGGCGGGACTCTACTCACCGGCGGACTCGTTATCTCAGCCCTCGGGCTCATTTTCGGACTGATCATCTACCAGCGGTTGCGGAAGATGCCGGTTCATGCGTCCATGCTGGAGATTTCGGAGTTGATCTACGAGACCTGCAAGACCTATCTGCTAACGCAGGGCAGATTCTTGATGATTCTGTGGATCTTTATCGGTGCCGCAATCACCTTCTACTTCGGTTTCCTCGTGCATCTGGAACTCTACAAGGTCGTCATCATTCTTATTTTCAGCTTGATTGGTATCGCCGGCAGTTACTCGGTTGCGTGGTTCGGCATTCGAGTCAACACCTTCGCCAATTCACGCACCGCATTTGCAAGCCTTAGAGGGAAGCCTTACCCCTGTTACGACATTCCTCTGCAGGCCGGCATGAGCATCGGCATGCTGCTGATCAGCGTCGAATTGTTTCTCATGTTGTGCGTGCTGTTGTTCGTCCCTGGGAATCTCGCATACCCCTGTTTCATTGGTTTTGCGATCGGGGAGTCGCTTGGTGCTGCGGCACTGCGGGTCGCGGGCGGAATTTTCACGAAGATTGCCGATATCGGATCGGACCTGATGAAGATCGTCTTCAAAATCAAGGAAGACGACGCACGCAATCCCGGCGTTATCGCCGACTGCACTGGCGATAACGCGGGCGATTCCGTCGGCCCTTCTGCCGACGGCTTCGAAACTTACGGCGTCACGGGTGTGGCTCTGATTTCATTCATCCTCCTTGCGGTGGCTGACCCGCTTGTAAAGGTTCAACTGCTTGTCTGGATCTTCGCAATGCGCGTGATGATGGTTATCGCTTCCGCCTTGAGTTACTTCATCAACGCCGCCATCGCGAAAGCAAAATACCTCAACGCCAGCAAGATGAACTTCGAGGCACCGCTGACAACGCTGGTGTGGCTGACTTCTTTTGTCTCTGTCGCTATCACCTATGCGATCTCATGGCTGATGATTCCGGAACTGGGCGGCGATTCGTCGATGTGGTGGAAGCTTTCTACCGTGATTACCTGCGGAACTCTGGCAGGAGCGCTGATTCCCGAGCTGGTCAAGGTGTTCACATCGGTGGATTCGCGACACGTGCGTGAGGTTGTCACCTCGTCGCGTGAGGGAGGACCATCTCTCAATATTCTCTCCGGACTGGTGGCCGGCAACTTCAGTGCATATTGGCTTGGTGTCGCCATCCTGGCCCTCATGAGCGTCGGATGCTACGTCAGCACACTCTTTCCGGGAAACATGATGATTGCGCCGGCAGTCTTTGCGTTTGGATTGATTGCCTTCGGATTTCTCGGAATGGGGCCCGTAACCATCGCTGTCGATTCTTATGGGCCGGTCACGGACAACGCACAGTCGGTTTACGAACTGTCGACGATCGAACAGACTCCGGGTATCGCTGCCGATATCAAAAAGAACTTTGGCTTCGATCCCCAGTTCGAACGAGCCAAGGAACATTTGGAAGAGAACGACGGGGCAGGGAATACATTCAAAGCTACCGCTAAACCTGTACTGATCGGTACGGCGGTTGTGGGCGCAACAACGATGATCTTTTCGATTATCGTGAACCTGACGGATCCGACTCGCAGCGGAACCCTGGATCCGACTCTTATCGCGAATATTTCGCCGATCAATCCGTTGTTTCTACTTGGATTGATTGCCGGTGGAGCGGTGATCTACTGGTTTACCGGCGCATCGATACAAGCCGTCAGCACCGGAGCTTATCGCGCTGTCGAGTTCATCAAGGCCAACATCAAACTGGAAGGAACGACAAAGGCTTCCGTGAGCGATTCCAAGAAAGTCGTCGAAATTTGTACGCAATATGCGCAGAAGGGTATGTTCAACATCTTTCTTACCGTGTTCTTTGCTTCACTGGGCTTTGCGTTCATCGATCCCTACTTCTTTATCGGGTATCTGATTTCCATCGCGCTCTTCGGCTTGTATCAGGCGATCTTTATGGCGAATGCCGGCGGCGCCTGGGATAACGCGAAGAAGATCGTCGAAACGGAATTAAAAGCAAAGGGAACGGATTTACACGCGGCGACGATTGTGGGCGACACCGTAGGCGATCCATACAAGGATACGAGCTCCGTCGCGCTGAACCCCATCATCAAGTTCACGACGCTCTTTGGTTTGCTCGCTGTCGAGCTGGCGATCTCATTGCAGCGCGAACAGGGTGGGGCCGTGACGGGTCTGCTCGCGGTTGTTTTCCTGGCGATCTCGATGTTCTTCGTGTACCGCTCCTTCTACGGGATGCGGATCCAGTCGTAAGCCGCTGAGGAGGGAAGCCCCCAGGACCCTGGTCCGCACCTTATTGACACCTGCATTGCCGCTGCTATATCGTGAGGCGATATAGCCCGTGTCTTTGGAGGTTGTGATGCAACCGGAATTCAAATTTCCTCGGTCGTCTATTTTCCTGATGCTTGTGACTCTGGTAGGCGCGATCATGGCCATCGAGAGTGCGCGAAGTCTCGCTGTCGGCGGTTCAGATCCCCTGTCGATCCTCGGCATTGCGCGCCTGCTCATCGGAGGCTTCGCCGCGATGGGTATCGCCGGAGCAGTAGGGTATGGGGTGTTGCGGTTCTTTCGGCGGTCTGGGGTCCGGTGAACGGAGAGGGGAGTTACTTTTTCCTGCCGATACCTCTAAAGCCGCGGACGACCGTCAGAACTCCCATGATAAGCACCAGGGCCATGACAATCCGAAACAGGCCGCGCACGCCTACTTGCCACCGCGTTCAGACTGGAGGCGATTCCGCAGGTCGGTAAGCTGGGCATAGTTGGGATCTATGGCTTCGATTCGTTTGATGAACTGGTCCGCTTGCGCGACGTCGCGCCTCTCGAGAGCGAGCAAAGCGAGCCCGTGAAGGCTCGGTATGTGACGCGGATCCACTCCGAGGGCTGCCTGAAGTTGTTCGCCTGCGGCATCTTTCTTGCCCATTCTCCAGAGAGCCGCGCCATACATGCTGCGTGCCTCGACATTGTTCGGCTGCAGATCCACCGATTTTTTGAACCATTGCTCGGCCTCATCAAAATGTCCTGCATCGAAGAGGGCCATCGCGTAGCGTTCCAGGATTTCGGGATTCGACGGATCGGTTTCCACCGCCTTCTTCATGGCCGCGAGCATTTGCTCGTTATTCACATCGGGATGATCGGCCGGCATCTGGCCCTCTGCCTGGCCCTGGCTCAACGGAGGAGGAACCACGGAGCTTTGAGCTTTGTAGAACGCAACAACGTATCCAGCGGACGCGCCGAGGATGATGCCGAGAATGGCGAGGTGAATATTACGGGAAGAAAACATCGTAGATTCTAAAAACCAACCAGAGTCACCCCTGGACCTCACACGAGGTCCAGGGGTGCAGAGTTTTGTTACTTGCCTTTGGCAGGTGCCTTCGTCTTGGAATCCGACGGTGCCTGGAAGGTGGTTGTCGCCGCTCCTTTTGTTGCTTCGATCAGCGCCTTCGCAGTGTCCGAGTCCCCACCTGTGGGTACCAATTCGAGGTACTTCTTGAGGTAGCCCTGGGCTTCGTCCATCTTTCCGGTTCCGATCAGAGTGAGACCCAGCTGGTAATAGGCTGCCGAATACTTCGGATCCAGTTCGATGGCTTTCTTGAACGGCTCTATGGCCTCGGCCTGTTGATTGCGATTGATCAAGGTGGCGCCGAGATTGTAGTAGGCCATCCCCGCGTTGGCCGGATTCAGTTCGGCCGCCTTCTTGATGGACTCTCGACTCTCATCGATTTGTCCGGCGCTGATTTGTGCGAGCGACAAATTGACGAAGTAGTTGGACTCCGTCGGCTTGAACTCAATGGCTTTCTTGTAAGCCGCAACAGCGTCGGGCCACGCCTTCGTGGCTTCATACGTCTTGGCGAGGTTGGCCCAGAGGATGTCGCCAACTCCTGGAGGCGTCGGCGTGGGAATCTTCTCAATGGCGGCCTTGAACTTCGTCACCGCTTCATCATAGTTCTTCGCCGCATATGCGAGTTTGGCTTCCTCAAAGGTTTTGTTCATCACGCCTTGAGCGGCGGCCTCTTCCTCAAACTTCTTGCGAAGCGCCTCCCTTTCTTTTTCGCTGGTTGGGTTTGGCACTCCGGCATCGGCAGCAGCTGCTGCGGGCGGTGCCGCAGGGGCCTTGCTCATATCAAAATTCGCGATCGTGTCGACGCCGCTTGCCGCGAACAGTTCATCTCCAATGGCATCGCCCTTGACCATGACCGGCTGGTTGTCGACGACCAGGGTGACGCGGACTCGCCCGATGTAGAGTCCCGACAGCGTGTATCGCCCATCGCGGCCGCTCTTGGTTTGAAGACGCTCACGCAACTGGACGCGACCGTTGTTGGTCATCAGCGAATCGATCCACAGTGTGGCGCCAGCCAATGGAGTTTTGCCATCCCTGTCGACGACCCTTCCGGCAACGGAGCCATTGTTCTGCGCCAGCAACGGCGTTGCCAGCAAGGCTGCCAGTACGAAAGGCAGGATTTGGGAAAGACGTCTCATTGAAAACCTCCTGAAGACTTCACAATTTTAGCTTCTCGCATATTCCGGTCTCGTTCGGTAGGCGAGTGGATCTTCGATGCCCGCCTCCTGAAAAGCTCTGAGTCTCAGAGCGCAACTATCACAAGCCCCACACGCCACTTCTGTTTCTCGGTAGCACGACCATGTCAGTTGGAACGGCGCCCCTAAGTCGCTTCCTCTTTTGACGATGTCTCGTTTCAGAAGCGAGATTAACGGAGTTTCCACCGTAATGTTCGTCTCCGGCCGCGTTCCCGCCCGAATAAGGGCGTTCATCGCAACGTAGTATTCCGGCCGGCAATCCGGGTAGCCCGAACTGTCCTCGCAAACCGCCCCAATAAAAATCCTTGAGGCTCCCAGCACTTCCGCCCACGACGTGGCGATCGAGAGGAAATGCGCATTTCGAAACGGCACGTACGTATTTGGGATGCTCCGATTTGTGAGATCCGCGTCATGAATCCGGACGTTGGGATCCGTCAAACTCGACCCGCCAATCGCTGAAAAGTAGTCCAACTGGACGACCAGGCGTCGTGAAGCTCCAAAATAATCCGCCAGCGCGTTAAAACATTCCAACTCGCGTTGAGCTGTTCGCTGGCCGTAACTCGCGTGGAGTACAGCCAACTCATAGTTACGCGCGGCAATCGCAGCCGTTACACAAGAATCCATGCCTCCGCTCATCAGAACGACGGCCTTCTGTTTCTGCGACATTGGGTTCAGATTTTATGGGTCCTTACCGGTTAAGTCAAAAGGGTTTACACCCCGTGAACGTCGGCTCCCCAGATGTACTTATGGGCTTGAAGTTGAAGCCGGACGGGCAGGTTGTCGCCCAGGACCCAGGCCGCGAGATCCTTCGCTGGAAGTTCCTCGTGGGACGGGGAAAAAAGGATGGGATTAGGCCTGTCTTTCAGCGTGTTACGGACGACGTCCCGGCTCCATTCATAGTCGGAACGGGACACGATCACAAACTTGAATTCATCGTGGGGCTGGGCGAGTTCCAGGTTTGCCCAATGGAACGTGTCGGCCTCCCGGCTGTCAGGCGTCTTGATGTCGATGATCTTAATGACCTGTTTCGGCACCTTTTCGATGGGGACATGCCCGCCGGTTTCGAGCATAACGGTGTAGCCCCGGTCGATCAAGGCCGACATCAAGGGATATACCGCTTCCTGTTCCAGGGGTTCGCCGCCGGTGACCTCGACAAGTTTCGCAGGATACGAGGCGACTTCCGACAGAACTTCCTCCACCGTCATGTCCTTCCCGCCGGTGTAGGAATACTTCGTGTCGCAATAACCGCACCGCAGAGAGCATCCGGTCAGCCGCACGAAGACACAAGGTTTGCCCACATGAGTAGACTCGCCCTGGATGGAAAAGAAAATTTCGGTGATACGCATGTGGTTTAGCCGCGTAATCCGCGTTCCTCAAAACGGCTGTTCTTCCTTCATGAACTCTACCAGATCCTCGACATTGTCGGTCACGGTGTAGTCCGGAAGGCTGGCCAGGAAGAGCTTGCCGTAACCCTTGGAACTGAGGCGGCCATCGAGGATTGCCAACAGACCTCGGTCTGTCTTGGAGCGAATCAAGCGGCCCAGGCCTTGCTTCAGCCTCAAAACGGCCTGGGGGAGTTGGTAGTCCGAAAACGCACTCCCGCCTTCTCGTTCCACGCGCGCCATTCTCGCGCTGACCAAGGGATCGGATGGCACCTGAAACGGCAGTTTGTCGATGATCACGGCGCTCAGTGCCTCACCCTTGACGTCCACGCCCTGCCAGAAGCTCGAAGTCGCAAACAGCACCGCGTTTGGCGTGACCTTGAACTCCTCCAGCAGGCGACTCTTTCCTCCGGTGCGCGTCTGAACCATGCAAGGCCAGGGCACTTCACGCGACACCATTTCGTAGGCTGCGATCATCTGCTGATAACTCGTGAACAGCACGAACGCCCTGCCGCGCGAGGCGTTGAGAATCTGGCGGATTTCCTCTACGGCGCGGTTCAAATAGGAATGGTGCCGATAGTCCGGCATGCGTTGAGGCGTGTAGAGTATCGCCTGTTTGCGAACGTCGAACTCTGTGGACAGCGACAATTCCTCTCCCACTTCCATGCCAATCCGTTGCCGGAAGTATCCGAAAGACTCCCCGATCGTGAGCGTCGCCGACGTCAGGACGCATGCCGGAATGCGTTCGAAGAGTCTCTCACGCAGCAGGCCGGACACATCGACCGGGCACGCCTCCAGGAAAACTCCTCGCCCTCGCCTTTCGATCCAGAAAACGTAATTCTCCAGTGTCCCGCTTCGAAAGACTTCCAGTTCACTTTCAATTTCGCCCGCCCGCCTGGCAAGCGCCTCCCATTCCCCCGAGAAGTCTTTCTCCTTCTTCAGGGCATGACGAGCATCGTGAAGCGCTCCGATCAAGGCATCCATACCCTCGAGCTCGCGGAAGTGCTGCATCGGAAGCCGGCCATCTCCCATCAGGGCGAGGGAGTTGAAGAAGCGATCCGCGGCACGGTGCACGCCGGAGAGATCTTCGATCGGAGTTTCAGACTTGTCTGCGAGTCGTTTGGCGTCGCCGATCAGTTCGGCGACGCGGAAATTGCTCACGTGAAAACCGAAGTATTCGGTTGCGACTTCTTCCAGTTCGTGGGCTTCGTCGAAGATCACCGCGGTGTAGTCGGGCAGAATCCCACCGGCCTCAGACTTCCGGATGGCGAGATCCGCAAAGAACAGATGATGATTCACGACGACGATGTCGGCTTCCATCGCCTTCTGCCGCATCAGCGTCAGGAAACACCGATCGTAGTCCTCGCACTTTGTCCCAGTGCAGCGTTCGCGGCGGGCATCAAGCCTGGACCAGAGTTCCGGTTCCATGTCGGACCCGAGTTCGGCCTGATCGCCGGTCTCGGTAGTCTGCGACCAGTCGAGGATCTTCTTGAACACTCGAAGTTCCTTCATTGAAAACAATCCTTCGGCGTGGGCGCTTTGCAGCTTCTGACGGCAGAGGTAATTGTTTCTGCCTTTGAGATAGGCGGCCCGGATCGGCCTCTCGAGAATCGTCTCCAGCAGAGGGATGTCCTTGTAGAAGATCTGATCCTGGAGGGTTTTTGTGCCCGTCGAGACCAGAATCCGTCGGCCATGGAGCAAGGCTGGAAGGAGATAGGCGAGGGTTTTCCCAGTACCGGTTCCCGCTTCGATAATGACGTGATCCTGCCCATCCAGGGCCTGATAGACCGCTTCGGCCATCCGGATTTGAGAGGGGCGAAATTCGTAATCGCCCAGCTTTTGTTGAAGCACTCCACCCGGGCCGAAGAACTCGTTCATGGCCCGCTAAGTGTATACTTTCGAACTCCGGTTTAGTACCGGGCTTCAGAAAGGAATGCGTGATCAAGATCCCGTCTTCGGTGCTGCGACAGGTTTACGATCATATGGAAGCGTCCTATCCGCATGAATGCTGCGGACTCCTGATCGGGACTGCCGCGGGCGGGCAGCGGGTTGTCCATACTTTTCGAAAGTGTCGCAACCTCAATACGGACCGCGCCCACGATCGCTACGATATGGATCCCAAGTGCTGGCTCGATACCGAACGCGAATTTGAGAGCGGTCCCTGGAGCATTATTGGAATCTATCATTCGCATCCGGATCATCCATCGCGCGCTTCTCAAACCGATACAGATGCGGCGCTTGGTGCCGGAATGCTGGATTACTCTTACGTGATCGGGTCGGTTCAAAAGGGAACCGTAGCGGGTGCCCAGAGCTGGGTGCTCAACGAAGCCGAACGGCGATTCTACGAAGAGCCACTCGTTGTTGATGAAGGAGACCAGAAATGAGCGTGACCGTAAGGATTCCCAGCCCGTTGCGGCCGATAACGGGAGGGCTTGGCGAACTGAAAGTGGAGGGGGCAACTGTTGGAGAAATCCTGCGGAAGCTTGATGCGCAATACGCCGGCTTTGCGGAACGGGTGTTTGACGACAAGGGCGTGAAACGATTCATCAACGTATACCTGAACGAAGACAATATCCGCGACAAGAAGAATCTCGAAACCGAAGTGAAGGCGGGAGATACGATCTCTATTCTGCCGTCGATTGCCGGAGGGTTGACTGCGGATTACGTATCCGTGTAATCCGCAGTTCTCATCCGCGTAATCCGCGTTAGACCAGACCTGTGAGCAACTCTTTCAGCTTCTCGTAGTTTTCGCGCGAAAGATGTGTCGCGCCACCTTTGGCTTCAACCTTGATCGAGTCGCCGTTCCGAAGAACAACCTGAACGAATTTTTTTGCCTCGGGCTTTTGCGAGCGCATTAGCGCAGCGTTCGAAACACCGTCGACTTCAACAAGTCCAAGCGGACCGGTTTCAAACCATGTGGCTTCTTTCTGGATTGCCTGCGCTTGCCGCTGCAGCGTCTCGCGAACGGCCCCGTCCGGGCGTGTGCCGGTAACCTCCAAGCTGTTCAACCGCACAGCGAGCGAATCTTCCGCTTCGAGATCTACCTTTACATCGACTTCGTTACGCATCTGCAATCCTTTCCAGATGGCTTTCGCCATCGTAACCGAGTAGTTTCTCCTTACCCTCGACAACTGTCTTGATGTGCACCGGACGCGTCCACAGATGGAAGATGTTTTCCAGTGTGTCGCGTGCATAGTCCAGCCTCAGATCGGCACCGTCATGTTTGTGTTCCAGCAAAAGCTCCCCGCGATTCTCGAAGTTGGCGTCGACGACTTGAATCACGGGTTGGCCGAAGTTCGTCAGTCCTGCCAGGATCTTTTGCTTCACGCTTCTCCAGTCGCGGTCTGCCACCTCGTAGCCGCCACGATCGGCGTTGTAGGCATAGATGAAGAATTTGTGCACGTGACAGAATTCTTCGTTGAAGAACGCGTCGATAAACGTGATGTCGTTGTGGACACGGCGTGTTTCAAACAGCTTCTGTTTGCCCAGGCCGACGTTCGTGTCCCAGTTACGCTTGGTCATCCAATCGTCGCACTGGTCATACTCCTTGCCGAACTTGCCCTTGTTCCAACGGTCTTCGATGTCCTTCCAGAGTTCGAAGCCGAGCTTGTAGGGGTTCAGTTGTCCGGGATGCATTGCGACGGTTCCGGAATGATGATCTGCGAAGTCGATCACTTCCATGTCGGTCAGCGCCTTCTCAGTCATGATCTTCGCGTGCCAGTAGGTCGCCCAACCTTCATTCATGATTTTCGTTTGGGCCTGCGGTGCGAAGTAGTACGCCTCGTCGCGAATCATGGAGAGGATGTCCTGCTGCCAGTCTTCGAGCGGAGCGTGTTCCAGTAGAAAGAGGAGAATGTCGCGTGCGGGTTCTTCGGGGAAGTGTTTCCGCCGCCGCCTGTCCTGTTCGTTCCGCAGCTTCTCCCTCGCCAGGACTTCGGGCGGATTGATGTAGCCATCCATGTATTCGCTGGATGAAATCTTGGACAAACCGTTCTGTTCTGTCTGCGGTTCGTGTTCTTTCCGATGCCGTTGGATGAACATAGAGTGCCGATCGATCAGGTCTTCCAGCGAAAGGCAACGGTCCAGAAACGCCTCCACGGCCTCCAGGCCATGCCGGTCGATAGTCTTGCGAACCTTCGTCGCGTGATTCGCCATCGTGTCCATCATTTTGCGGTTGGTCTTCGAGAACCAGATGTTGTTCTTGAAGAAGTCGCAGTGGCCATAGACATGGGCCATAACGAGCTTCTGATCGACGTTATGGTTGCACTCGAGCAGGTACGCATAGCAGGGATCGTTGTTGATCACCATCTCGTAGATCTTGTGCAGACCGTACGCATAGCTCTTCGTAAGCCGCTCGTATTCCATGCCGAACTTCCAATGGGGATACCGGTTCGGAAATCCGCCATAGGCTGCGACCATGTTCATCTCGCCGTAATCGAGGACTTCAAAGATGGTCTCGTAGAAATCCAGGCCATACTCGCGAGCCCAGACCTCGATTTTTTTACGCATGCCCTCGAGTTCCGGTGAGAGCGTGCGAACGGTTAAAGGCGAAGTAAGAATTTCCATGGCTACTTGCCCTTTCCGAGGAAGTCTTTGATCGTTTTGAAAATATCGTCCTTGCCCTCGATACAGGAGGTGACCAGCTTGTCTTCTTCGGCCACCACAGTCTCGAGTTCGCGAACGAACTGGCCGCTGCCGTACGTGCTGTCCACCTGTCCATAGCCGAACAGGTTGACGCGAGGGAGAATCGTGCCCTTCAGAAGTTCCACGCAGCGACCCGTGTCGCCGCCCGACCAGTTATCCCCGTCCGAAAAATGAAACACGTAGACGTTCCACTGATCTTCCGGGTATTCCTCTCCAATAATTCGCCCGCAGAGTTCGTACGCGGACGAAATAACGGTTCCGCCGCTTTCGCGGGTATGGAAGAACGTTTCGCGATCTACTTCCTGCGCGACGGCATCGTGAATGATGAAGCGCGTCTGCACTCCTTTGTAATGGGCGCGGATCCATGTATCGATCCAGAAGGACGTGGTACGAACGATTTCCTTCTGCTCGTCTCCCATGGAGCCCGAAACGTCCATCATGTAGACAATGAGCGCGCTGCTTTCCGGTCGTGGCTTGGTTTTCCAGGACAGAAAACGCTTGTCTTCATGAATCGGCACGATGCACGGATTGGAAGAGTTGTACGTGCCGGAAGCGATCTGGCGCCGAAGAGCCTGTCGATAAGTCCTCTTGAAATGCCGCAGGGATTCGGGGCCGGTGCGGGATACCTGGGAGTACTTGTCCTTGACGGTTGTGATGCGATCCGTGCCTTTCGGTTCGATGCGCGGGAGTTCCAGTTCCTCACCCATGATCTGGGCGAGTTCGTCCATGGAGAGATCGACCTCGAGGATGTGGGCGCCGGGTGAGTTGCCGGCCTGACCCGTCCCGTTAAGGTCTCCCTCATCGCCTTGGCCGACGCCGCCCTGAGGCGAGCCGAAGCGGAAGTTCGGCAGTTCGATCTGGGGCACGGGGATGCTGACAAAGTCCTTGCCCTTCCTGCCGATCATCTCGCTGTTCGAGATGTATTTCTTCAGGTCCTGTTTGATGCGTCCGCGGACAATTTCGCGGAACCGCAAGTGATCTTGCTCAATGTTAAGGACCATTCGGATTCACCTCACTTTGCGCTCTAGCCGCTACTCCTTTGCATCCCCACGCGCGAAAATACTCGCCACGTAATTCAAAACGTCCGTTGCGCAGACATCGCAATAGCCATAGGTCTTGATCAGTCGTCCTTTGACAATGTCGATTTTTTCCTGCGTTTCTTTATCCACGACGTTCGATACGAGGCTTGTCAGCTTGATGGAATCCTTGCGGTCCTCGAAGAGCTTCAGCTCCAGCGCCTTGAACAACCGTTCGTTCGTGGCGTAATTGAACTTCCGTCCCTCGACTGCGAGCGCTCCGATGTAGTTCATGATTTCCCGTCGGAAGTCGTCCTTCCGGCTGTCGGGAATATCAATCTTTTCTTCGATCGAACGCATCAGGCGCTCATCCGGCTCTTCGTCCTGTCCGGTGTACTTATTCTTCACGCGTTCCTTCTGCGTGTAGGCTTTGACGTTGTCGATGTAATTGCCGCAAAGACGCGCTATGGCATCTTCGTCGGCGGAAATCGCTCTCTGGACCTCGTTCTTGACGATGTCTTCGTACTCGTGTTTCACGACTCCCAGCAATTCCCGGAATCCTTTTCGTTGATCTTCCGACTTGATCAGGGAGTGGTGCTTCAATCCATTCTCCAGTTCGTTGAGCACCATGAACGGATTCACGCAACCGGCGAACTGATCGTTTACGAGAGCATTGGAAATCTTGTCCTGGATGTAGCGCGGCGACACACCGTCCATGCCTTCCCGCACGGCATCGTGGCGAAGTTCTTTCACGGAATCCTCGGTATACCCGGGCAGAGTTTTTCCGTCATAGAGCTTCAGCTTCTGCAGAATTGTTAGATGCGCCTTCTTCGGCGGTTCCAGCCGCGTCAGCACGGCCCACATGGCTGCCATCTCGACAGTGTGCGGTGCAATGTGTTTGCCGCGAATGCGCTCGGAGTTGTAGTCCTTTTCGTAAATCAGGATTTCGTCACTCAGTTTCGTGATGTACGGGATGTCGATTTTCACCGTGCGGTCGCGAAGCGCTTCCATGAACTCATTGTTCTGGAGTTTTCGGTATTCCGGCTCATTGGTGTGACCGATGATGACTTCGTCAATATCGGTCTGAGGGAACTTCTTCGGTTTGATTTTATGTTCCTGGCTAGCACCGAGCAGATCATAGAGAAACGCCACTTCAAGTTTCAGAACTTCTATGAATTCGATGATGCCGCGGTTGGCGACGTTGAATTCGCCGTCGAAGTTGAAAGCCCGCGCGTCGGAATCAGAGCCGTAGATCGCGATCTTGCGATAGTTGATATCGCCGGTGAGTTCGGTGGAGTCCTGGTTCTTTTCATCCTTGGGTTGAAAGGTTCCGATACCGATCCGGTCTTTCTCGGAAAGAGCAAGGCGGTGAACACGAACGTGTTCAATAACCTTCATCCAGTCGCCTTTGTAGCGACGGATCATTTCGCGATACATCTGCCGGCAGGATGGGCAGAGGTCGCCGTCCATCTGAACGGCGTAGTTGGGGTTCGGACCGCCGAGCATCAGCTTGGCGAGGAACTCACTGCGTTGTTCGATGGGAATCAGGTGGAGGGGATCTTCACGCATCGGGCAGATGAGTTCGTCGTTCGTGACCTGGTACATCTCTTTCTCGATTTCCCGAGTCACGTTCATCCAGCCGAATGTGTACATACCGCCGTCCGGGGTTCTTGAATACTCCTCCAGGCCTTTCTTCAGCAATCGCACGATGGTGCTCTTGGCGCTTCCGACGGGACCGTGCAAAAGAATGACGCGACGCTCAGGGCCATAGTTGCGCGCGGCAGCTTTGAACGTGTCGACGAGGTGATTGAGGCTTTGATCGATGCCGTAAACGGCATCGCGGCCGCCATGTTGTTCGTCCCGGAAGAACTTGTACCGAACGATCTTCTTCTTGTGTTCGGTGTACGTATCCGTCCCATGGGTGAGAATCATGTCAAAGATTCTCTGGAACGCATTACGAGTGACTCGCGGATTTTCCCGCACAAGTTTCAGATAATCCTCGAAGGAACCTTCCCAGTGCAGTTCCTGGTAATCGCGCGGATTGTTGAACTGTGCAAGTGAATTGAGAATGTTCGAGGCCTCTGTCTGTTCGTTCATAGTGTTCCCTTCAAAAACGAAAGGCCGGAAACTCGCCCAGCGCCCTTGCGTTGGTCTAGTCCCGGCCTTCAGTTTTCAAGTGCCCGTTAATGTGTGACTCATTATGAGTCACCCGGAGACAACTCAGGTCCCCTGAAAGAGTCTCAAAGTCGCAGGTTTCACTCTATTTGTTTCGAAGAGTGAAGTCCTCCTACCAACTACCCGCTGAACCCTTCTTTCCCATTGGATGTGCTATCTTCCAAAAGGAGAGCGAAATTCATCGAATGCCCGCAGAACACCGCTTGATCGCAATCGTCGGCCGGCCTAATGTTGGCAAATCGACTCTTTTCAACCGTCTGATCGGCAAACGCCGCTCGATTGTTACGGACGAACCCGGCATCACCCGTGACCGCATTTATGGAACCGTGCGATGGAGCGGCCGTTCCTACGAGATCGTGGACACTGGAGGAATAGTTCCCGGCGACGAAGCCGAGATTCCTCGAAAGATTATCGAGCAGGCTCAAATTGCTATCGATCATGCCTCTCTGATCCTTCTCGTCGTTGACGGTCGCACCGCCCTCGCAGCTCCCGATCAGGAACTTGCGCGGTTACTACGACGGACCGGCAAGCCTGTTTTTCTCATCGTGCAAAAGATTGACTCCGGAAAACAGTCGGGGGACATCGGGGATTTCTACATTCTCGGATTCCCGGATGTCTTTCCCGTATCGGCCGAGCATGGCCGCGGAATCACCGAACTGCTAGACCGAGTAGCAATCGCAATGCCAGAAGAGGAAGAAAGGCAGGAGAAACCCGGCGAAATCCGGGTATCGATCATTGGAAGGCCCAATGTTGGGAAGTCCACCCTGTTGAATCGACTGACCGGGGAAGATCGATCTATGGTTTCTCCTATCGCGGGAACGACGCGCGATGCCGTCGACAGCGTGGTTGAGCAGGACGGCACAATCTACCGATTTGTGGATACGGCTGGCATCCGGCGGAAGGGAAAGACGGAGCTAAAGGCTGAAAAACTCAGCGTTATCATGGCGCGACGACACATGGAGGAAAGCGACGTCGCACTCCTGTTGATTGATGCAGCTCAAGGGATTACGGCGGTGGATGCCCACATCGGAGGTTACGCTCACGAGGCTCATCGGTCGGTCATTATTGTCGTGAACAAATGGGATGCGGTGCAAAAAGGTCACACTGTTACGGCGGACTTCGAGCGGGATGTCCGGGAAAAGTTGAAGTTCCTCTCGTTCGCCCCCATTGTCTTCATTTCGGCCAAAACAGGGCAGCGTGTCCAGAAACTATATGGAGCGATTAAAGAAGTTTACGAGGCACGCTTCCAACGCGTCCCCACCAGCGAGTTGAATGAGTTGTTCCGGCCGGAGACATTCGGACGAGGCGGACTGCCCGCAGACGTCAAGATTCGCTACATCGCCCAGGTGAGAACCAATCCACCGACCTTCGTGATGTTCTCGAACAAGATGGCGAAGCTGCATTTCTCGTTTGAGAGATTTGTAGAGAATCGCATCCGGCAAAAGTTTCCATTCACGGGGACACCGATTATAATCCGCCAACGACTGCGGCGCGGAGGAGCCAGAAAAGATTGACGCGCGCAATGCGGGCCCTAAAGATTCCAAACAAACTCTTCTTCAAGATAGGTGATGTGTGTGAACTCGCCGGCGTGGAGCCGTTTGTCCTCCGTTACTGGGAGACGGAGTTCCCGATGCTGGCGCCGCAGAAGGGCAAGACAGGTCACCGCGTCTACCGTCGTAAGGACGTCGAGATGGTCCTCAAGATCAAGAGTCTGCTCTACGATCGGGGCTTCACAATTGCCGGCGCCCGCAAGCAGTTGGCGAAGAATCGGCCACTGGAAGCACCCGACCGCGACAAGATCCTCGCGCAGGTTCGTGACGATTTGCGCGATATCTTGACTTTGCTTCAACGGAAAACCTAAAGTCATTCGTCTAACTTTCGGGACGTAGCGCAGCCTGGTAGCGCACACGCTTGGGGTGCGTGTGGTCGGAGGTTCAAATCCTCTCGTCCCGACTTTTTAATGCGCTGTAGGGGCGGTCTATGACCGCCCATCATGTTCTTATAGGGGGTTTATTCATGCGATTGTCCTTTGGAAAGACCGTAGCATGGGTTTCTGCGGTGACTCTTCTGTCGACTGTCGTAGTTTTCGGACAAGGCGGCGCGCGCGGTCAGCGCGGCGGCCAGCAGGGGGGCGGTACAGCCCAGGCAACGCAGGCAGGCGCAGCGCTTCTCCAACGCGCATGTGCCGGATGCCATGGCGCGGAAGTGGTCACCCACTACAACTACGAAACTCCGGATGGATATCGGGATATCGTGAATGCCATGATCGGCGTCGGTGCCCAATTGACCCCCCAGGAAGTACCCGTCCTCGTCGATTACCTCTTCGCGACTTACGGTAAGAAGCCGGCTGCCGGTGCGCCGGCCCAAACTGCCGCCGCCACGCCGGATCCCGGAAAGGCGATTCTGGAAGCGGCCTGCACAACGTGCCACAGTTTGGATAGCCTGGCCAGCCACATCTATGACACGAAGGAACCTTATGAGGGTCTGGTCCGCAACATGATCGGCTACGGTGCAAATGTCACCGATGGCCAGATCGCTCCGCTCGTGGATTACATGTTCAAGACGTATGGAAAGAAGCCCGCGGCTGCGGCGCCGTCGACAGCGAGCAATGCGACTCCAGCTCCGTCAACTCCAGCAAACGATCCCGGTAAGGCGATTCTCGATTCCGCATGCACAACGTGCCACGGTCTGGATGGATTGAAGAATCACATCTACGATTCGAAGGGCCCTTACGAAGGGCTTGTGCGCAGCATGATCGCTTACGGAGCCAATGTCACCGACGCGCAGATCCCGCCGCTCGTCGACTACATGTTCAAGACCTACGGAAAGAAGTAGCGTTCTGGGGCCTTTAAGAGTCCAGACCTCGACCGTGAAAGAATCTGTGACAGCAATTTGATCGAAGTGTCGTGAGACGAATTCTCTCCAATTGGTCTTTCGTTCCCGCTCGGGAGCCGGCTCGTTTCGTTGCGTTTGAGTAAGCAAGAAAGAATGAAGCCGGATTAAGGAACGCTGCATCGCTAGATGCGATCATCTGGCTTAGACGCCCATTGCCAGCCTTACCAACACGTTTGAGTTTTTGCACCCGACGCCTTGAAAGATTGTGTGCAGACGAGGATCTCCACAAGCAGGGAGACGCTGCGGAAGTATCAGGTTCGGAGAACTACAGGCGGGGAAACAGTCGGCAGACCATGAGCGTCTTGTTGTGAAACGGGGAGTGGTGTCACCTCAAGCGAGCACTTTCAAGATTCTGATTTGCTCACCACCCCCGGCTCACTCCGTGAGCCCAGTCCCTCCCCAAAAAACGAGAAGGGTATCCCCAACTATTTCGAGATAACGCCGCAGGCGATACGATCGCCGGCATTTCCGGACGGATCGCTCTTCAGATCGTCGGCCTTCGCATGAATCATCAACGCGGTGCCA
>Ga0111538_10003076_pt1 | contig 23359 bp, 26 predicted proteins | sample SoiMethybrSBSTD1_FD_79669 | JGI IMG/M metagenome (GOLD analysis project Ga0111538, IMG submission 79669) | Bulk soil microbial communities from a Populus tree surrounding site in Tennessee, USA - Soil MetaG P. TD hybrid SBSTD1 (version 2)... | ecosystem: Environmental > Terrestrial > Soil >...
GCATTGGTCGGCCTCCTTCGCTGCGCCTCGAGCGCGTTTACCCAGGGGCACGCTATCGCGTGACCCCGTCGCGACCGAGGCCGACCGCTTCATCCAATCTATCCCGATCCCGATCCCGATCCCGACCCCGATCCCGATCCCGATCCCGATCCCGACCCCGTGTCACCGATTGTGTCCGGCGGGCCGGACGGGTCCTCGCCTGCGCGCGCGAGAGTCTCCTCGAATACGCGGCGGGTGTCCGGAGGGCCGGACGATGTCCCGGTCGGACGTCCGGTGGGCCGGACGATGTCCGGTGGGTCGGACGTCCGGTGGGCCGGACGATGTCCGGTGGGTCGGACGTCCGGTGGGTCGGACGTCCGGAGGGCCGGACGATGTCCGGTGGGTCGGACGTCCGGTGGGTCGGACGTCCGGTGGGTCGGACGTCCGGTGGGCCGGACGATGTCCGGTGGGTCGGACGATGTCCGGTGGGCCGGACGTCCGGTGGGCCGGACGATGTCCGGTGGGACGGACGGTGTCCGGTGGGCCGGGTGATGTCCGGTGGGCCGGATGATGTCCGGTTGGGCCGGACGGGGTGCGGCTAGACCTGGAAGGAGGAGCCGCAGCCGCAGGTCGATTTCACGTTCGGGTTGATGAACTTGAAACCGGCACCGGCCAGGCCCTCGACGTAGTCGATCTCGGTGCCGACCAGGTACATGAGGCTCATCTGATCCACGACCATGCGGACGCCGTGGCACTGGAGCTCGCGGTCCATCTCGTTCTTCGCGTCGAAGTAGAGGTCGTACGCGAAGCCAGAGCAGCCGCCGCCGACCACGCGCAGCCGCAGCGCCATGTCCTCCTCGATTCCCTCCGCCTTGCGGATCTCGAGCACCTTTTCGGCGGCCAGGGGCGAGAGCTGCACCAGCTGCTCCTCGCCGCCGGGGACGAAGGAATCGGCGTCGGGGGGCGCCTCCCCGTGCGCGCCAGGCTCGTGGGTACTGCAATCGTGATCGGACATATCTCTCTTCTTGTGCAGTGTTTCACGTGCGATGTCAAACGGCCTGACGAGTGCCATTCCCGTGGAAACAGGCCAGTTTGACACCATCCCATGACCGCCGCATGATGAGGTCGCGTAATGCCGAGCTTCCAGAACTACTTGAAGGCCATCAGGAGCGAGATTGCCGAGACCGACGTGGCCGGCCTCCAGGCGGCGCTCGCCGGCAGCCGACCGCCCTTCGTGATCGACGTTCGCGAGCAGGACGAGTATGCGCAGGGCTCCATCCCCGGCGCTCGGTGGATCCCGCGCGGCTTCCTCGAGCAGCGGATCGAGGACGCGGTGCCGAACCGCTCCGACCCCATCGTCCTCTACTGCGCCAGCGGCAATCGCTCCGTGCTGTCGGCGCGCGCGCTGGCCGAGCTCGGCTACGAGCGGGTCCAGTCGCTGGCGGGTGGCTTCAGCGCCTGGAAGCGGGCGGGCAATCCGTTCGACGTGCCGTTCACCCTCACCGCCGACCAGCTCCAGCGCTACTCGCGCCACACGATGCTGCCGGAGGTGGGCGAAGCCGGCCAGATCCAGCTCCTCCGCTCGAAGATCCTCTGCCTGGGCGCCGGCGGGCTCGGTTCGCCCTCGAGCATGTACCTGGCGGCCGCCGGCATCGGCACCATCGGCATGGTCGACGACGACGTGGTCGACGCCTCCAACCTCCAGCGCCAGATCCTCCACTCGACCGAGCGGGTCGGCGTCCACAAGGTCGAGAGCGCCGCCAAGACGCTCACCGGTCTCAACCCCGACGTGAAGGTGGTGCAGCACCGCACGCGGCTCGACTCGTCCAACGCGCTCGAGATCATGGCCGGCTACGACCTGGTGGTGGACGGCGCCGACAACTTCCAGGCCCGCTACCTGGTCAATGACGCGGCGCTCAAGCTCGGCAAGCCTGTCATCCACGCCTCGATCTTCCGCTTCGAGGGGCAGATCACCGTCTTCGCCGGCGAGGGGCGCCCCTGCTACCGCTGCCTCTACCCGTCGCCGCCGCCGCCCGAGGAGGCGCCTTCGTGCGCCGAGGCCGGCGTGCTCGGCGTCCTGCCCGGGGTCATGGGGGTCCTCCAGGCCACCGAGGCGGTCAAGATCCTCCTGGGGCGCGGGACCACGCTGGCCGGGCGCCTCCTGGTCTACGACGCGCTCAGGACCAAGTTCCGAGAGCTCAAGCTGCGCGCCGACGATGCCTGTCCCACCTGTGGGCCGGGGGTCGACAGGTCCGCCATCCCGCTCATCGACTACGACCAGTTCTGCAACGTCCGCTAGCGCGGACCCCCGTCGCCTTGACCGCGGGGAGGGGGCACGGGACACTTTCGGTTCCTCGTGTCGCTCACTGCGGGCCAGGCGTTCGGCAATTACCGAATTCTTTCGCGCGTCGGCGTGGGTGGCATGGGGATGGTGTTCCTGGCCGAGCACCCCCACATCGGCAAGAAGGTCGCTCTCAAGGTCATCCACCGCGAGCTGGCCGGCAACAAGGAGGTGGTGAGCCGCTTCCTCAACGAGGCGCGCGCGGTCAATCAGATCGGCAACGAGCACATCGTGGAGATCCACGACTTCGGCCAGACCGACCACGGCGAGCACTTCTTCATCATGGAGTACCTGGAGGGGCGCACGCTCGCGATGGAGCTGGCCCGCTCCGAGCGGGGCATCGCGGTGCCGCGCGCGCTCCACATCGGGGCGCAGATCGCCAGCGCGCTGGCCGCCGCCCACGCCTACGCCATCGTCCACCGCGACCTCAAGCCGGACAACGTGATGCTGATCGAGCGGCTGGGCGATCGCGACTTCGTCAAGCTGCTGGATTTCGGGCTGGCCAAGTTCCTGGCCGACAGCGATTCGCGCAAGCTCACCGCCGCCGGCGTGGTGCTCGGCACGCCGCAGTACATGTCGCCCGAGGCGTGCGAGAGCCGCCCCGGACTCGACCACCGCTCCGACATCTATTCGCTCGGCATCCTCCTGTTCCAGATGCTGACCGGGATGGTGCCGTTCGGCGGCGAGTCGATGGGGGAGGTGCTGGTCAAGCAGGTGGCCCACCCGCCGCCGGCGCTGCGCGGCATCAACCCGGACATCCCGCCGGCCGTCGAGCAGGTGGTGCTGCGCTGTCTGGCCAAGGAGCCGGCCATGCGCTTCCAGGACATGACCCAGCTGCGGGACGCGCTCCTCGATCCCAACGCCTACCTGGCCAGCGCGCCGCCCATCGTGGCGACCGCGACCCCGGACGCGCGCACGGTGTACGGCGCCCGCCGCAGCCAGATGGTCAACGCCGAGCCGATGCAGGGCGGGATGCCGCCGCACGCGCCCCAGCAACAGCAGCATCCCCACCAGCCGCCGCCGGTCGAGGCGCAGAAGACCGTGATGGCCGACGGCATGGTCGCGAGCGCGCCGCCCGAGATGCCGGCCGCCGCCCAGACGACGCTGGGGCGCCGCCGGCAGTCGGCCAAGTCGGACGCGCCGACCGCCTACATGGACCACGGACAGGCGATGTTCGCGGGCCACATGGACCGGATGGTGCCGGTCCCGGTCGAGAACCGGACGATGGCCATCGCCCCGCCGCCCGGCTACAAGGAGCACCCGCCGCGCCGCTGGCCGCTCATCCTGCTGGTGGCCGGCCTGCTCACCGCCGGCGGGATCATCGCGGTGGTGGTGTCGCAGCAGGGTTCGAGCGAGGGGGCCGAGCCGAGCGGCCCGGCGGCCGGCAAGCCGACCACCACGCCGGGCGACAAGACGCCGGGCGACAAGCCGACCATCGCGCACGTCAGCCTGACCAGCCGGCCGAGCGGCGCCTCGGTCTACGACCAGGCCGGCAAGTTCCTCGGCACCACGCCGACGGTGGTCGATCTGCCCCTCGGCAGCGAGGAAGTCACCCTGGTCTTCCGCCACCCGGACGCCCGCGAGCGCGAGAAGAAGCTGGTGCCGAGCGGCGACGCCAAGGTGGACGTCGAGCTCCTGCCGATCGAGCCGTCGCCCGGCGCCAAGGACCCGGGCACGGCCGCCGGCGCGGCCGATGCCGGCGCCGTCGCCGACACCGAGCCCCCTTCGCCGCCGCCTCCGCCGGACAAGAAGCCGGTGAAGAAGAAGCGAAAGAAGCGCAGCTCCGACGGGCTGCTGGCGCCGTCCTTCTGAGTGTTAAGCTGGGGCGATGTCCTTCGCCCTGGTCTCGGCCCTGTCCGGCGCCCTCGCGGTGGCGGCGGTGGTGGCGCTGGCCTGGTCGCGCGGCAAGCGCGCGGCCCTCGAGAAGATCGCCGCGGCCCGGTCGGAGGCGAGCCTGGCGGTCAAAGGGGGCGAGCTGGAGGCGGCGGCGCTGCGCCGGGCGGCGGAGACCGAGGCGCGCGAGGAGGGACTGACGCGGCGCGCGCGGGCGGACGAGGAGCTGGCGGCGGCGCGCGAGGAGCTGGCCCGGCGCGAGGAGCGCGCGGCAGCCCGGGAGGCGGAGCTGGCCGAGGCGGCGCGCGAGTCGGCGGAACGCCGTGCGGCGACCGACGCGCGCGCGGCGGAGATCCAGTCGATCGAGGACCGCTCGCGCGGTCTCGGACAGGACGCCGCCCACCGGCGCGAGCAGACGCGCGCGGCCCTCGAGGCGCGGGCCGGCGAGACCGCGGCGGAGATCGCGTCGCGGCTGGCCGGCGGCTGGCTGGATCAGGCGCGCGCCGACGCGGCCCACGCGGTCCGCGCCGTCGAGCAGAACGCCGCCGACCCGGAGTACGGCCGCCGCGCCAAGCGCCTGATGGACATCGCCTTCGCGCGGTACAAGGGCCACTTCCTGACCGAGCGCGCCATCTCCAACGTGCCGGTCGCCGAGGGGGTGGCCGAGCTGCTGGCGGCCAACGGCGCCCGGTTGCTCGGCGCGCTGCAGGAGGGGGCGAACGTCCAGCTCCACCCCAACGAGACTGGAGAGGTGGTCAGGCTGGAGGGACTCGACGGGGTCGGCCGCGAGGTGGCGCGCCGCGCTCTCGCGCGCCTGTCGAAGAAGTCGGGCGCGGCGAGCGACGCCGAGCGCGATCCGTCCGGCTGGGTCGCCGGCATCAAGACCCAGCTCGACCAGGAGATCCAGGGGCTCGGGCGGAAGGCCTTCGCCGTGCTCGAGATCCCGCGCCCCCACCCCGAGATCGTGACGCTGGTCGGCAAGCTCAACTACCGCACCAGCTACACCCAGAACCAGTGGTTGCACGCGGTCGAGGCCAGCTTTCTGGCCGGGATGATCGCCTCGGAGATGAACCTCGACATGAAGCTGGCGCGCCGCGCCACCCTCATGCACGACATCGGCAAGGCGCTGACCCACGAGATCGACGGCTCGCACGCGGTCATCGGCGCGGATATCGCGCGCCGGCTCGGCGAGAGCGAGGTGGTGGCCAACGCGATCGGCGCCCACCACCTGGATGAGCCGATGAACTCGGTCTATGCCTACATCGTCGCGGCCGCCGACGCGCTGTCCGGGGCGCGGCCGGGGGCTCGCCGCGAGCATCCCGAGGGCTATTCGACCAAGCTCGAGGACCTCGAGCGGATCGGCTCCTCCTACCGCGGTGTCGAGCGGGCCTTCGCCGTCCATGGTGGGCGGGAGCTCCGGGTCTACGTCCGCGAGGGCGAGGTGAGCGACCTCCAGGCGGTCGAGCTCTCCTCGGAGATCGCCGCTCAGATCTCGAACGAGATGACCTTTCCCGGCCAGATCAAGGTGACGGTCATCCGCGCCACCGAGGCCGTCAGCGTCGCCAGCTAGGGGACGCCCACCGTGGATCCAACCATTTGATATCAAATGGATCATGGACCCGTGTGATCGCATGCGGTTGCCATCGCGTGGCTCGGCAAGAACGATCACGGCAGTCCAAACCAGATTTGATTTCAACTGGTTGTGGCCCAGGTGCGCCGCCCCTGAAACTCTAACGTGCGCGTGCGGTTGGTGTTGACACGCGTACTTGAGACCTTCATAGTCCCTGGTACGTATAACCCTAACGTGTACGTAAGAGTCGTGTGGGTGAAGGTATCATGGACGCCGTGAAGCCGAAGCTGTTGCGAGTCGGCGAGCTGGCCAAGGCAGTCGGCAAGTCGGTGCGCGCGATCCACCTCTACGAGGAGCTCGGCCTGCTCAGGCCGGTGCAGCGCACCAGTGGCGGATTTCGCCTCTTTCGCTCCGACGCCGTGGATCGGATCAACTGGATCACCAAGCTCCAGGCCATCGGGTTCTCGCTGACCGAGATCCAGGGGTTCGTCCGCGAGTTCGAGAACGCCGACAGCGGCCGCACCGCCACCGCGCGGGTGAAGCACGTCTTCCAGGACAAGCTCGGCCAGATCCGGAACAGCCTGGCGCAGCTCCGGGTGATCGAGAACGACCTGGTCGAGGCGCTCGACTATCTCAACAGCTGCAAGGACTGCGCGCCCATCTACCGGCCGCACGAGTGCCAGGCATGCGATCACCAGGGCCACGAGCTCGGGGTCGCTCCGGAGCTGTTCGCCGGCCTGTCCTCCGGTGTCAAGACGGAGTCGGGCAGCGACGTCGTCGGCCTGGCTCGCGTGCGCGCCAGCGCCTCCGCCGGCGACGAAGGCGACGACGGTCACGAGGATGCCAACTGATGAAGCTCCCCATCTTCATGGACAACCACTCCACCACCCGGGTCGATCCGCGGGTCGTGGAGGCGATGCTGCCCTACTTCACCGAGCACTTCGGCAACGCGGCCAGCCGCAACCACGCGTTCGGCTGGCATGCCGAGGCCGCGGTCGAGCGTGCGCGCGAGCAGGTGGCCGCCCTGATCGGCGGTAGCGGCAAGGAGATCGTCTTCACCTCCGGCGCGACCGAGTCGGACAACCTGGCCATCAAGGGCGCCGCCAGCTTCCACGCGAAGCGCGGCAAGCACATCGTCACCGTCGAGACCGAGCACAAGGCGGTGCTCGATACCTGCAAGCGCCTCGAGCGCGAGGGCTGGAAGGTCACCTACCTCAAGCCGGCGCCGGATGGACTGGTCACGCCCGAGCAGGTGGCGGAGGCGGTCGGGCCGGAGACCACGGTGGTCAGCGTGATGCTGGCCAACAACGAGATCGGCGTCATCCAGCCCATCGAGGCGATCGGCGCCGCCATCAAGGCGAAGAACAAGAACACCCTCTTCCACTGCGACGCCGTGCAGGGAGTGGGGAAGATCCCGTTCGACGTCGAGAAGGCGAAGGTCGACCTGGTGTCGATGTCGGCCCACAAGATGTACGGCCCCAAGGGGGTCGGCGCCCTGTGGGTGAGGCGCAAGCCGCGCGTCCGCATCGACCCGCTCATCGACGGCGGCGGTCACGAGCGCGGCATGCGGAGCGGCACGCTGGCGGTCCCGCTCATCGTCGGGTTCGGGGCGGCCGCCGAGATCGCCCGGACCGAGATGGCGGAGGAGGCGACCAGGCTGCGCCGCCTGCGCGACCGGCTGCACCAGGGGATCAGCCGCCGGCTCGAGCACGTCTACGTGAACGGAACCATGGAGAGCCGGCTGCCCGGCAACCTCAACATCTCGTTCGCCTTCGTCGAGGGGGAGTCACTCCTCATGGCGCTCAAGGACGTGGCGGTCTCCTCCGGGTCGGCCTGCACCTCGGCCTCCCTCGAACCGAGCTACGTCCTGCGCGCGCTCGGCATCGGCGAGGAGCTGGCACACACCTCCATCCGTTTCGGCATCGGGAGGTTCAACACCGAGGAGGAGATCGATTATGTGATCGACCTCGTCGGTCAATCGGTGGAGCGGCTTCGCGAGCTGTCACCGCTTTGGGAGATGTATCAGGAAGGGATCGATCTCTCGAAGATCGAATGGACCAACGCTCACTGAGAAGCGAGAACGAACATGGCGTACAGCGACAAGGTCATCGACCACTACGAGAACCCGCGCAACGTGGGCAGCATGGACAAGAACGACGAGAGCGTCGGCACCGGGCTGGTCGGTGCGCCCGCCTGCGGCGACGTGATGAAGCTGCAGATCCAGGTCTCGGCCGAGGGCATCATCCAGGATGCCAAGTTCAAGACCTTCGGCTGCGGCTCGGCCATCGCGTCGTCGTCGCTGGCGACCGAGTGGGTCAAGGGCAAGACGCTCGACGAGGCGATGGCGATCAAGAACACGCACATCGTCGAGGAGCTGAACTTGCCACCGGTCAAGATCCACTGCTCGGTACTGGCCGAGGACGCCATCAAGGCGGCCATCGCCGACTACCGCCAGAAGACGACCAAGAAGAACGGGGCGTCGGCCGGGTAGGGTGGAGTGGAGATGATCACCATCACCGAATCGGCCGCCAGCGAGATCCGGCGCCAGCGCGACAAGCGCGGCACGCCGGGGGCGGCCATCCGCGTCGGCATCCGCGGCGGCGGTTGCACGGGATTCTCGTACCTGTTCGAGTGGGACGACAAGGAGCCGCGCTCGACCGACAAGGTGTTCGAGCAGCACGGCGTCAAGCTGGTGGTCGACCCGAAGAGCTACGTCTACTTCCAGGGAACCGAGCTCGACTTCGTGACCAGCATGATGGGCCACGGCTTCAAGTTCAACAACCCCAACGTGAAGGGCTCGTGCGGCTGCGGCGAGTCCGTCCAGTTCTGACGATGCAGGCGGATTACTTCCATATGCTCGGCCTCGAGCGGCGGTTCTCGATCGATCCGGCCGAGCTGGAGCGGCGCTACCTCGAACGCTCGCGCGAGGTGCATCCCGACCGGCAGGCCGGCCGGCCAGCCGACGAGCGGGTGGCGGCGGCCGGGCAGGCGATGCAGCTGAATCAGGCCTACCGGGCGCTCCGGCGCGAGCTGCCGCGGGCCGAGCACCTGCTCCAGCTGGCGGGCGTGCGCATCGGCGACAACGAACCGGTCAGGCAGGACCTCCTGATGGAGGTTCTCGAGCCGCGCGAGGAGCTGGCCGGCGCGCGGGCGGCGGGTGACGGCGCGGCCATCGCGCGGCTGGAGGCGGCGGCGCGCGGGCGCGAGCGCAGCGAGCTCGACCGTCTGGCCGCGCTGTTCGCGGAGCTCGAAGGAGGCAACCCGGCGGCGCTCGCGAGCATCAAGGATCAGGTGATCCTGCTCCGCTACCTGGCCCGTTATCGCGAGGCGTTCGACGACGACGACGACGACGCCGACAGCCAGGTCCACGGGGTCAGCCGGGCGGGCGGGACAGCCTAGAGGAGCTGCCGGTGTCGCTCCTGCAGATCGCAGAGCCCGGGCAGTCGCGGGTGAAGGAGGCGTGCGTGACCCGCGCGGTCGGCATCGACCTGGGCACCACCAACAGCCTGGTGGCGGTGGTCGAGGACGGCCAGCCGGTGGTGCTGCGCGGCGAGGACGGTTCGGCGCTCTTGCCGTCGGTGGTCGGCTACCGGGCCGACGGCTCGGCGCTGGTCGGGGCGGCGGCACGGGCGACGGCGGCCGAGCGGCCGCGCGACACCATCGCCTCGGTGAAGCGGTTCGTCGGGCGCTCGGCGGCCGACGTCGCCGGCATCCGGGCGCTGGTCCCCTACGACATCGTCACCGGCGACGACGACCGGGTCATCCGCTTCCAGGTGGCAGGCGGCCGGCAGGTGACCCCGATCGAGGTGTCGGCCGAGATCCTGCGGGCGGCGGTGGCGCGGGCGGAGACGGTGGTGGGGAAGGTCGAGCGCGCGGTCATCACCGTGCCGGCCTACTTCGACGATGCCCAGCGCCAGGCGACTCGCGACGCCGGGCGGCTCGCCGGGCTGGAAGTGATGCGGCTCCTGGCCGAGCCGACCGCGGCGGCGCTGGCCTACGGGCTCGACCAGGGTTCGACCGGGCGCTACGCGGTCTACGACCTCGGTGGCGGCACCTTCGACATCTCGATCCTCGAGCTCCACCAGGGAGTCTTCCGGGTGGTGGCGACCGGTGGCGACACCGCGCTCGGCGGCGACGACATCGACCGGGCGCTGGCCGGGCGCCTGCTCGAGGCCGGCGAGAGGGCGGACCCGGGGCGGGTGCAGCGCGCACTCGACGAGGCGCGCGCCGCCAAGCACCGGCTGAGCGCAGGCGAGACCACCGAGATGCGGCTCGACGGCGTGGCGGTGGCGCTCAGCCGCGGCGACCTCGCCGAGGCGATGCGGCCGTGGCTCGACAAGACGGCGCGGGCAGTGAAGCGCGCCCTCAAGGACGCCGAGGTGTCGCGCGAAGAGCTCGACGGCGTCATCCTGGTGGGCGGGTCGACCAAGTCGCCGGTGGTGAAGGACTTCGTGCGCCAGCTCTTCGATCGCGAGCCGCTCTGCCAGCTCGACCCGGAGGAGGTGGTGGCGCTCGGCGCCGCCGCCCAGGCCCACCTCCTGTCGGGCGGGGGCGATGGCCTGGTGCTGCTCGACGTCATCCCGCTCTCGCTCGGCATCGAGACGATGGGTGGCGTGGTCGAGAAGCTCATCCCGCGCAACTCGACCATCCCGGCCCGCGCCGTGCAGAGCTTCACCACCTATGCCGACAAGCAGACCGGCTTCGATCTGCACGTGGTGCAGGGCGAGCGCGAGACGGTGGAGGGCAACCGCTCGCTGGCGCGCTTCACCCTGCGCGGACTGCCGCCCATGCCGGCCGGGGTGGCGCGCGTCGAGATCCGCTTCGAGGTGGACGCCGACGGCCTGCTCCGGGTCAGCGCCGAGGAGCTGGTCACCGGCATCCGCGCCGAGGTCGAGGTCAAACCGTCGTACGGCCTCAGCGACGAGGAGGTCGAGCGCATGCTCATCGACTCGTACGAGAACGCCGAGAAGGACCTGGCGAACCGGGCCCTGGCCAGCGAGCGGGTGGACGCGGCCCGCATCCTGGCTGCCACCCGCGCGGCGATCGAGCGCGACCCCGAGCTGCTCGCCGACGACGTGCGCGCCGCGATGGAGGCGGCGATGGGCGAGCTCGAGAAGGTGGCCGCCGGCGACGACCACCGCGCCATTCACCGCGCGGTCGAGGCGCTCGATCAGGCGTCGCATCCGTTCGCCGAGGCGCGGATGAACCGCGCCGTGCGCGCCGCGGTGCGCGGCCGCGACGTGGACGAGGTCGCGCGCGAGCTCGACGAGGGCTGAGCCATGCCGAAGATCCGCTTCATCAACGCCGACGGGAAGGGCAGCGAGGCCACGGTCGAGGCCGAGCCGGGCACCTCGATCCTGCACGCCGCCGAGAGCGTCGATCCCGAGCCACGGGTCGGCAGCGCCTGCGGCGGCAACTGCGCCTGCTCGACCTGCCACGTCTGGGTGCTCGAGGGCGGCGAGTCCTTGACCGAGCTCGAGGACGCCGAGAACGACCGGCTCGACATGGCCTTCGACGTGCGTCCGGAGTCGCGGCTGGGCTGCCAGGCGAAGCTCGGCGACGAGGACATCGTCGTCGAGATCACCCCGGAGAGTCACAAGGCCTGGCTCGACGAGCATCCGGACGTGCGGCGGAAGGCCGGGTGAGGCGCGGTCCGTGCCGCCGTTCAGCGTCACGTTCCCGGTCCGCTTTGCCGACGTCGACCACGCCGGCATCGTCTATTACCCGCGCTTCTATCACTACTTCCACGTGGCGTTCGAGGAGTTCTTCCGGCTGAGGATGGGATCGGGTGCCTACGTCGATCTCATCTCGCGCCGGCGCGTCGGCTTTCCCGCGGTCAGGACGGAATGCGACTACCGGGCTCCGCTCAGGTTCGGCGACATGGTCCGGGTGGACATGCGCATCGAGCGGCTGGGCAACAAGTCGGTGCGGTTCGGCTACCGCGCTCTGCGCGCCGAGGGTGCGTCCGGACCGGCCGGCGAGGTGGTGGCCGACGGTATCGTCGTCTGTGCAGTCACGGATCTCGCGCAGTTCCGCGCCATCGACATCCCCGACGACCTGAGGACGCTCTTCCTTGAACTGCTCGCCGATCCCGGATAGAGCTTCAGGCGTATGGCGGCGGATGCCGGCGGCCGGGACGCGGAGCGGATCCAGGAGATCCTCGCGGCCCTCATCAAGCAGCGCCTGCGGGTCTCGCTCGAGCGGGTCGAGGCGGCGCTGGCGCGCTGGCGCAAGGGTGAGCTCGGCCCCTTCGAGGCCCACGCCGAGGTGCTGGCGCACGTGGCGCGGGCAGACCACCTGGCCGACGTGATGAGCAAGACCGGCCGGGAGCGCACCGCCTCGCTCCTGCGCGCCGCGCTCGACGCCGGCCTGGTGTCGAACGAGGAGGTCCTGCGGTTGACCGGCCGCGAGCCCGGCGACATCGCCGCTCCCGAGGACCTCGACACCGAGCCGGCCAGTGACGCGACCCGCCTGCCGCCCAAGCGCGAGGTGGTGAGCCGCCTGCTCGACGACGGTCCGATCCTCGTCCACCTCGATGCGCGGCGACCCAACGTGTCGGTGCCGGCCAGCCTGGCGAGCGATCCCCGCCTGGTCCTCCGCTTCGGGTACGGCCTCACCCCGGCCATCGCCGACCTCGATATCGGCGAGGAGGCGCTATCGGGCACCCTCAGCTTCGGCGGCGTGCCCCACCGCTGCGTGCTCCCGTGGCCCGCCGTCTACGCCGTGGTCTCGGAGATGGACCAGCGCGGCATGGTCTGGCCGGACGACGTCCCGCCCGAGGCGATGAACGTGCCGGACGAGGCCGCGCCCACCGAGGAACAGCCGGCCACGCCGTCGGCGCCGGCCCGCCGCGGCCACCTCAAGCTCGTCGAGTAGCCAAGCGTGATCGCCGTCGCAGCGGTAGATCGCGCCGGCCGGCCCGTGCGTTGCGAATGGGCCGTGCTACCGTAGGCGCCGCAAGGCCGCCGAGGAGGGGATCGATGAAGCGGGACATGTGGCTGAGTGCTCTGGGGGCAGCGATCGTGCTCGGGTTCTTCCTGCCGTGGATCGATGCAGGTGGACCGGCCAAGATCTCCGGCTGGGATTTCGTCCGCGAGGGAGGCCTCGCCTGGCACACGCGCCTCATCCTGGCGATGTGCCCGATCGCGGGCCTGTCGCTGGCGATCGCCGGCTTCACCCGCGCCAAGGGCGCCGCCAACCTCGCACTCGGCACCGGCGTCGGCATCCTCGGCTACGTCGTCTACAAGGTCGGCTACGGCTTCATCAAGGTGACCGGCATCGGCCTGTGGATGGTGCTCGCCGCCGCGCTCATCGCGCTCGTCGTCGGGCTGACCGCGCGCGCGGGCAGCAGCAGCAAGAGCGGCCAGTAGCGCCGCTCAGCTGCGGGCCGGGAAGGACATCATGACCCCGCACGACTCCGGGCAGCCGGGGCAGGGCGGGGCCAGCTTCTCGAGCTCGACGGCGATCTCCGCCTGCGGGTAGACCTCCTGCACCGATTCGGCGATGCGGGCGGCCAGCTTCTCCAGCAGGCGGAAGGTCGACTCGGTTCCGATGCGCACCGCGATCTCGCAGACCCGGCGGTAGTCGATGGTGTCGCTCAGGCGGTCGGAGCCGGCTGCTGCATCGAGCGGGGTCCTGAGCTCGAGGCTGACCCGGAAGCGGCGAGTGGCGCGGCGCTCGGCCGCGGTGTAGCCGTGGCTCGCCTCGAACTCGAGCCCGCGCACGAAGACGGTGTCCATTTCCACCGGCGGCGACTGCCTAGGCGTGATCGTGGTCGTGGTCGTGGTCGCAGTGCTCGCCGTGCACGTGCCCGCCGCCACCCGCCTCGGCTTCCCACTTCTCGAGCTTCTTCTTGATCTGCCGCTTCTTGAGCGGACCGACGAAGTCGATCATCAGCTTGCCGGTCAGATGGTCGAGCTCGTGCAGCATGCAGCGCCCGAACAGCCCATCCCCCTCCGCCTCGAACATCATCCCGTCGATCCCCATGGCGCGCAGCCGCGCCTGGCGCGGCCGCTCGATCGGGACGTAGATGCCGGGGAACGACAGGCAGCCCTCCTCACCCTTCTCCTTGTCGGGCGAGACCGAGACGATCTCCGGGTTGATGAAGGCGATGGGGTCGCCCTTCTCGCGCCCGGCCACCACCGAATCGACCAGGAACATCCGGACCGGCACGCCGATCTGGATCGCGGCGATCCCGACGCCGTCGTAGGCGTACATGGTGTCGGCGAGGTCGCGGTAGAGCGCGCGGACCTCGTCGGTGATGTCCGGAATCGCGCGGGTCTTCTCGCGCAATCGCGGATCCGGCCAGACGACGATGGGACGAACAGCCATGGCGGGTTTACCTTACGGTCTGGTTCCAGGCCTGTCAAACAAGGATATCAGACGCTTACGGCTCAGCTCGCCCCTCGTTCGCGTTGACAACGGGCGCTGCCATCATCATATGGTACCAGTCCGCTTTGTCCTCGCAATCGCACCGATATTCGGAAGCTGACCTGCCCACGCCGTGGGGCTCGTTTCGCATCGTCGTCTACCACTTCGGTGAAGACGAGGCGCTGGCGCTGGTCCGCGGCGCCGTCGATGGACGCGAGTCGGTGCTGACCCGCGTCCACTCGGAATGTCTGACCGGCGAGGTGTTCGGCTCGCTGCGCTGCGACTGCCGCCAGCAGCTCGAGCACGCCCTCGAGCGGATCGCCGAGGCCGAGCTCGGAGTCCTGGTCTACCTGCGCCAGGAGGGCCGCGGCATCGGGCTGGGCAACAAGGTGCGCGCCTACGCGCTGCAGGACCAGGGGCACGACACGGTCGACGCCAACCTCGCGCTCGGCTTCGCAGCCGACCTGCGCAGCTACGACATGGCCGCCCACATCCTGCGCGACCTCGGCGTCGGCTCGGTGCGCCTCATGACCAACAACCCGGCCAAGATCGACGGCCTCAAGCAGGCCGGCGCCGTCGTGGCCGGACACGAGCCGCACTGGGTGGCCTCCTCCGACCTCAGCCACGGCTATCTCGAGGCCAAGCGATCCCGGCTCGGCCACCTGCCGCCGGAGCTGGCCGCCTCCATCGAGAAGAAGAAGGCGGGCCGGGGATGAGCGCGCTCACCGTCGAGAGCGCGCGCCAGGCTCTCTCGCAGGTGCTCGATCCGGCCATCGGCAAGGACGTCGTCAAGCACCGCATCGTCACCGGCGTCGAGGTCCAGGGCGAGGACGTGCTGGTCACCGTCGAGATCCCGACCCACGCCTACCCCAGCGAGAAGCGGCGCGAGCTGGTGACCCGCATCGAGAAGGCGCTGCGCGATCGCGGCGCCGGTCGGGTCACCGTGATGCCGCGGGTGGTGACCGCCTTTCTGCCGCCTCCCAGCGAGAAGGCGCTCCTGCCCGGCGTCAAGAACGTCATCGCCGTGGCCGCCGGCAAGGGCGGGGTCGGCAAGTCGACCGTCGCGACCAACCTGGCCCTGGCGCTGCGCGCCCACGGCGCCTCGGTCGGGCTGCTCGACGCCGACGTCTTCGGCCCGTCGGTGCCGACCATGCTGGGGCCCGCCGAGGTAGCCCCCGGCGCCAACCCGGATCAGAAGATCGTCCCGGCCATCCACCACGGCATCAAGGTCATCTCGATCGGCTTCTTCACCAGCAAGGACGAGGCGGTGGTCTGGCGCGGACCGATGGTCCATCGCCTGCTCCAGCAGTTCCTCGGCGACGTCGCCTGGGGCGATCTCGACTACCTGGTCTGCGACCTGCCGCCCGGCACCGGCGACGTGCAGCTCTCGCTGTCTCAGCTCATCCCGGTCACCGGCGCCGTCATGGTGACGACCCCGCAGGAGGTGTCGATCATCGACGTGGTGCGCGCCATCGCCATGTTCAACAAGGTCGAGATTCCGGTGCTCGGCCTGGTCGAGAACATGTCCTACTACCGCTGTCCGAGCTGCGGCCACCACGACGAGATCTTCGCCCACGGCGGCGGCAAGCGGCTGGCCGCCGAGATCGGCACCACCTTCTTCGGCGAGATCCCCATCGACACCCGCATCCGCTTCGGCGGCGACAGCGGCGTCCCCATCGTCGTCTCGGCGCCCGACTCGGAGCACGCCGGCCGCTTCCTCGACATGGCCAGCCAGGTCGCGCTCACCATCGCCGATCGCGTGCTGTCCCAGCCCAAGCGGTCGGCCCGGCTCGCCATCATCAAGTAATCGGATCCGCCGCTACGGGGATTCTTCGAGCTCGGAGATGGGGCGGCGGCCGGCGAAGCCGGTGTTGAGCTCGCGCCAGAAGCCGACCTCGGGCTCGCCGTACTTCCAGCAGAGCAGGACCTCGCGGCCCTGGTGCAGGGCGGGCCAGTCGACCAGGCCGACCTCGATGTCCTTGATGACGCAGCCGGTGTCCTGGATCGCCTCGCGCAGGGTCTCGACCAGGCCGCGGAAGCGGGCCAGGTCGCGCTGGACGTCCGGCGGCGGCTCCTGTTCCTGGCCGGCCTCGCTTTCGTCCTCGCCCTCGTCCTCGTCGGGATCGTCCTTGAGGTCTTCCTCGCGCGGCGGGTGGCCGGCGGCGTCGAGGCGCTGGTAGATCGCCTTGAGCTGCCCGCGCAGCTGCATGACGGCGCTGAACAGCTCGCGCAGACGGACCAGCTCGCCGTTCACCTCGTCCAGCGTGAAGAAGTGCTTGGCGTCGGCCACGAGCTTCAGTGTAGCCCACAACCGCGCGGTCAGTTGCCGGTGTCGCCCGCCTGCTGGAAACCGGCGGCCAGGAGATCGAGCTCGTTGACCAGCTGGTTGTAGGGGAACGGCAGCTCCTTGGCGCCGCACGTGAAGCTGGCGGTCACCTGGTGGTCGCCGACGTCGATGGTGTAGAGCGGATCGGGCGTGTGCCCCTTCTTCAACTTCTTCTGGGCGGTCGACCCCGGGCATTCCTTGTCGAGATAGCGCCAGCCGGTCGAGTCGATCTTGTCCCAGGTGTCCTCGAACTGGCCGGGGCTGAGCGGATGGTCGTGCTCGCTGCGCGACTCGCCCTGGTCCACCCGCCACACGGTCAGGATCGGGCGATCGTTGTCGCAGACCATGCTGATGCCGGCCTCGGCCGCCACGAACCCGCCGACCACCATGTACTCGGCGCGCCGCCCCCGGCACTCGAACTCCTCGCTCGAGCCGGCCGCCCGCCGCCGCGGGGTGGACGAACCGCACGCGGCCCCCGCCGCCAGCAAGAGCGCGACCGTCGCGGCCCGCGGATCAGTCATGGCCGAGGTCGTCGCCGAGGTCGTTGAAGTCGCCGGCCAGCGAGGCGCGCATCGCCTCGCTCGCGCGCGCGCGCTGGCGGTAGACCGGGTGATCGATCTCGACCGACACCTCGGTCCCCGGGGTCCTGAGCGCCGCGATGGCGGCCGGCGTCAGGCGGTAGCGGGTGTACTGCACCGCGGAGATGCGATCCTCGGTCGCCCGGCCGGGCTCGAACTCGGCCCGGATGGCGTGCGGACCGATGTGGAGCAGCACATGCTCGTCGAGCCCGATGAAGCGGTCCAGCTCGGCCCGGCGCGAGCTCTCCGCCTGGTCGCGCGACGTGGTCAGGAACAGGGTGGCCGACAGGGAGTCGCTGGTCGGCATGAGCTGGTTGTAGACCTCGATCTCCTCCGCGATCGCCTCGGGCGTGGTGATCTTCTCGGCCCGGAGGATCTCCTCGATCTGGAAGATGAGGGTCCTCCGGTTCTCGAACACCAGGAAGACGCGATCGCCGACGTCCAGCCGGCGGTGCTCCTTGTACTCGATGATCCGCTTGCGGAAGTCGTCGCGGATGCCGGCGTAGACGGCCGGCCCCACGATGTCGGCAAAGACGATCGGCTTCACGCGGCCGCGGCTCTCAGTCGAGGTTGTCGAGGCCCTTCTTGAAGCGGCCGGCGTGGGAGCGCTCGGCGCGCGCCAGGGTCTCGAACCACTCGGCGATCTCGGTGAAGCCCTCGTCGCGCGCGGTCTTGGCGAAGCCCGGGTACATCTCGGTGTACTCGTAGGTCTCGCCCTTGATCGCCGACTTGAGGTTGTCGGCGGTCGAGCCGATCGGCTCGTCGGTGACCGGATCGCCGGGGCCCTGGCGCAGCCAGTCGAGGTGGCCGTGGGCGTGGCCGGTCTCGCCCTCGGCGGTGTCGCGGAAGAGCCCCGCGATGTCGGGGCGGCCCTCGATGTCGGCGTGCTTGGCGAAGTAGAGGTAGCGCCGGTTGGCCTGCGACTCGCCGGCGAAGGCGTCCTTGAGGTTCTGGTGGGTCTTCGAGCCCTTGAGCTGCGCCATCGCGTCCTCCTGCAAAGAGGGAGGAGTCGTATCACGCCCCGTCGGCAGCAGGCAACCCGGGTGGCTCAGCGGCGGCCGCTCTCCAGGAAGGGAATCATCGCCTCGCAGATCTCGTTCTGCAGGACGCGCGCGGTGTCGGCCTGCTGGTCGCTGAATCCGTTGACCAGGATCGAGAAGACCAGCGGCGCGCGGCCGTCGAGCGCGGCGTATCCGGATAAGGTCGATACGCCGCTCATGGTGCCGGTCTTCGCCCGCACCAGCCCGGCGGCCGGGCCGCGCGACATGCGCCGGCTGATGGTGCCGTCCACTCCGGCGATCGACAGCGAGGCGAGGAAGTCGGGCCCGAAGCGGAAGTCGCGATAGGCGGCGGCCAGCAGGCTGGTGATCTCGCGCGGGCTGAAGCGGTTGGACGAGAACAGGCCGGAGCCGTTGCCGTAGTAGTAGCCGTCCTTCTTCCAGCCGATGTTGCCCTCCAGCCAGGCGCGCACGGCGACCAGCGCGTCGTCCCAGGTGGCCGGCTTGTGCTGGTCCGGCCGCTTCACCGCCCCGATGGTCTTGAGCAGCGTCTCGGCCACGAAGTTGTTCGAGTACTTGCCGAGCCCGCGGACCAGGGTCGCCATCGGCTCGCTCACCCGCCAGGCCAGCGGCTTGGCCAGCTTGGGGACCTGGCCGGTGATGATCTTCTTCTTCGCGTCGATGGCGATGCCGTTGGCCGCGATGGCGCTGCGCAGAGCCGAGCCGACGTAGCGGACCGGATCCGGGATGCGCCGCCGGTAGGACTTCATGCCGTCGTCCAGCCGCAGCTGCCCGCTCACCGTCAGCTTGAGGTTGTCCCGGGTGGTCTTGCTCTCCATGCGAATGCGGGTGCGCCCGGTCGCCACCGTCTCGACCGCGCTCTCGACCATGACGTAGTCGTTGGGCGGGTCGATGATGATCTCGCACGGCCCGATCCCGGTCGGCGCCGGCCTGAGCGACACCGTCACCGCGTTGAAGTTGAGCGAGGTGGAGGCGATGGGCGCCCGGTAGGGGGCCTGGTTCTTCGGCTGCTCCTCGAAGTGGGGCGGCAGATCCCGGTTGTCGAAGTAGTCGGCGTCCACCACGATGCGCCCGGCGATCTTCTTCACCCCGTTCTGCTTCATCTCGCGCACCAGCTGGTAGAGCTCGGAGGTGCCGAGGCTGGGGTCGCCGCGGCCGCGGACGTACAGGTCGCCCTTCAGCACGCCCTCCGGGTCGACCTCGAGCCCGTAGAGCGCCGTGTAGTAGCGGTACTGCGGCCCCAGCATCGCCAGCGCGGCGGCCGCAGTGACCAGCTTGGTGTTCGAGGCGCTGTTGTAGAGGCCGTCGCCGTCGATGGCGACGATCATCTTCTCGCTGGCCAGGTCGTAGACCGCCACGCCGATGCGGGCGCCGGCCAGCTCGAGCGAGCGGAAGCCGACGATCCCCTCGATGCGGTCGTGCAGGTACTTGGCGCGCGCGGCGAAGTCGGCCGCCGGCGGGAGCAGCGGTTTTTCGGCGCGGCGCGGGGCGTGCGCCTCCCCCGCCGCCTCGGAGGCCGGCTCGGGGACGTCCTCACCCGGCCCCTCCTCCGGCTGTTGCGACGAGCGGGCGGCGGGCGTATGGAGACTGCAGGTCGACGCGATCGCGGCGCCTGTCAGGATTGTCCGGATCCATGCCGCCATCCCGCCTCCAGGTTACCACGCTCGCCGCGGCGGCGTTCTGCGCGGCGGGAGTCGGGGCCTGCTCGCCGCGCGACCGCCGCACGCCCGACGACACGCTGGTGGTGCTGGTCGAGGCGCGGCTCACCTCGCTCGACCCGCGCTACGGCGAGAGCAACCACGACGCCAAGCTGTCGCACCTGGTCGCGCCCGGCCTCACCTCGGTCGATCAGCCCTCGCTCGAGCCCCGCCTCCTCATGGCCGAGAAGATCACCAAGGTGGACGAGCGCACCTTCGACGTCGTCCTCAAGCCCGGCTTCCGCTTCTCCGACGGCACGCCGGTCACCGCCGACGACGTCGTCTTCACGTACATGTCCGCGCTCGACCCGACGATGAAGAGCCAGGTGCTGCGCGGCTTCACCGAGCGATTCGTCTCGGTCGAGGCGACCGGCGAGCTCACCGCCCGCTTCCACCTGGTCGCGCCGATCGCCACCTTCGAGAGCGACCTCGAGTTCGGCATCGTGTCGGCGCGCGCCGCCCGCCGCTCGGGCGGCCGCTTTCCGCCCGGCCAGGTGATCGGCGCCGGGCCGTACAAGATCGAGTCGTTCGCGCCCGACGACGTGCGCCTGGTGCGCAACCCGACCTGGCCGCTCGCGCCGGCTCCCATCCCGCGCATCCGCGCCCGGGTGGTGCCCGACGCCAACGCCCGCGCCCTGATGATGGTCGGCGGCTCGGCCGACTTCACCCAGAACTCCATCCGCCTCGATCTGGTGGATCGGCTGGCCGGGCGCCCGCGCCTCCACCTCGCGGCAGGCAAGAGCGCGCTCTACACCTACCTCATGATGAACAACCGGGACCCGATCCTGAAGAACGTCCTGGTCCGGCGCGCCATCGCCTATGCCATCGATCGCGAGCGCGTGCTGCGCTCCAAGCTGGGCGGGCGCGCGGTGCTGGCGACCGGCCTCCTGCCGCCCGGCGACTGGGCCTACAGCGGCGAGGTGGCGCGCTACCTCCACGATCCCGACCGCGCGCGCGCCCTGCTCGACGAGGCCGGCTACCGGGATCCCGACGGTCCGGGGCCGCGGCCGCGCATGAAGCTGGTCTACAAGACCAGCTCCGAACAGTTCCGACGCGCGCTGGCGCGGATCTGGGCGGCGCAGCTCGGCGAGGTCGGCATCGAGGTCGAGGTGCAGTCGTTCGAGCAGCAGACCTTCTTCAACGACATCAAGAAGGGGCGCTATCAGCTGGCCTCGATGCAGACCTCGCCCATCACCGAGCCCGACTTCCTCTTCACCTATTTCCACTCGTCGCGCATCCCGAGCGAGGAGGACCCGAACACGCACAACCGCTGGCGCTACGTGAACCGGCGGGTCGACGAGCTCACCGTCCTCGGGCGCCGCACGCTCGACAGGGAGGCGCGGGTGAAGATCTACGCCGAGGTGCAGGCGATCCTCGCCCGTGACCTGCCGGTCATCCCGCTCTGGCACGAGGACAACCTCACGCTCATGAACGTCGATGTGACCGGTTACCAGCTCTATCCGAGCGCCAGCTTCTGGGGACTCCTGACCACCCACAAGCAGCGGTAGCAGCCCGGATGGCCGGTGGCGCGACCCCCGAGAAAAATACTGTCGGGGAAATTACGCGGCGGCCCGGGCGACACGGATGCGGCGGCGGGCGGACGAGGCCGGCGCGGCGAGCGGGCGCGCGGTTTTCGGGCCGCGCCGCACCAGGACCGGCACGCCGAGGAGCTCGATGCCGACCGCGAGCCGGCCCTTGCCGTCGTCGCGCGTCCACGCCACGGTGCCGCGGAAGCGGTAGGACAGGAGCAGCTCCTTGTCCTCGATGATGACCTCGACGGCGGCGGAGGCCTCGACCCACGGGCAGCCGGCGATCACCAGCCGATCGAGGAGGATCGATTCCAGTCTCACGTCGTCGCACAGCTTGCGACCGCGCACGACCGCCGTGAGTCCGCTCGGCTGCGCCGTGTCGGATTTCTCCGCATCGTCCGCGAAGATTGCCTCGATGGCATCGACCGCCTGGATCTCGTCCATGTCGAGACCCGCGCCCGACCGGCACTTGCCCATCAAGTGACGGTACTCGTACAGCAGTTCGAGCGCCGTGGTCATCCCGACTCCTGAATTAGCAAACGGGGTGCCATGGAGTGCCGGACGTGCAGGTCCGATAACGGGGCGAAAGCACGTGCTAGGCTTTGGGGAAGCCCGCCCCAAGACGCGACCTGCCGTCACCATGAGGTGGGGGGGTCTCTCGATCCTGACACTTCGAGACATCAGGCGCGGGCCTCAATCGCGGTGGACCTTTTCAGCCGGAGCGCACGCGCGGAACGCGCACATCAGCCTCTCGCCGAGAGGATGCGGCCCGTCACGCTCGACGAATTCGTCGGCCAGGACCACCTCCTGGGGCCTGGCAAGCTCATCGCCGGGCTCGGCACCGGACGGCTCCCTTCGCTCATCCTGTGGGGCCCGCCCGGCACCGGAAAGACGACGCTCGCGCGCCTGCTCGCCGAGCGCGACGGCTCCCACCTGGTCACATTGTCAGCGGTCAACGCGGGTGTGAAGGACTTACGCGAGTCGGTGGCTGCTGCCGCGGAGCGGCGCGACATGTACCGATCCCGCACGGTCCTCTTCATCGACGAGATCCACCGCTTCTCGCGCTCGCAGCAGGACGCGCTCCTGCCGCACGTCGAGGCGGGCACCGTGACCCTCATCGGCGCCACCACCGAGAATCCGTCGTTCGAGGTCATCGCGCCGCTCCTGTCGCGCTGCCGGGTCGTCAGGCTGGAGTCCTTGTCGGAGGCCTCGCTGGCCGAGCTGGCCCGGCGGGCGCTGGCGGATCGGGAGCGCGGCCTGGGTGCCCGCACCGTCACGGTCGAACCGGACGCGCTGGATCAGCTGGTGACGCAGGCGGGCGGTGACGCGCGCCGCATGCTCAATGCGCTCGAGGTGGCCGTCGATCTGGCGGAGGGGCAGGGCGGGGCGGCAGTGAGCGTGGCGATGGTCGAGGAGGCGCTGCAGCAGAAGACTCTCCTCTACGACAAGGCGGGCGACGAGCACTACGGAGTGGTCAGCGCCTTCATCAAGAGCATGCGCGGCTCCGACCCGGACGCGGCGGCCTACTGGATGACGCGCATGCTGGAGGCCGGCGAGGAGCCGCGCTTCATCGTGCGCCGCATGGTCATCTTCGCGGCGGAGGACATCGGCAACGCCGACCCGCAGGCGCTGGTGGTGGCGACCGCGGCGCTGTCCGCGTTCGAGCTGGTCGGGTTGCCGGAGGGCGTCCTGCCGCTGACCCAGTGCGCGGTCTACCTGGCGTGCGCGCCCAAGTCGAACACGTCGCTCACGACCTACGCGGCGGCGCGCAAGGCGGTGCGCGAGCGGGGCGCCTTGCCGGTGCCGGCCAAGCTCAGAAACGCGGTGACGAAGTTGCAGAAGGAGATGGGGCACGGCACGGGCTACAAGTACCCGCACGAGTTCGAGGGCCACTACGTGGTCGAGACCTATCTCCCCGATGCGCTGGTCGGCCAGCGCTTCTACCAGCCGAGCGAGTCGGGCGCCGAGAAGGAGATCAAGGAGCGCCTCGCGACATGGCGCGCGCCGGCTGGTGGTGGGGCTCCGGGATCGGGATCGGGGTCGGGATCGGGATCGGGATCGGGATCGGGAGGCTAGTCGGGGCGGGTGGCGACCAGGTCGAGGACGAGGGCGGACCA
>Ga0111538_10003078_pt1 | contig 23356 bp, 17 predicted proteins | sample SoiMethybrSBSTD1_FD_79669 | JGI IMG/M metagenome (GOLD analysis project Ga0111538, IMG submission 79669) | Bulk soil microbial communities from a Populus tree surrounding site in Tennessee, USA - Soil MetaG P. TD hybrid SBSTD1 (version 2)... | ecosystem: Environmental > Terrestrial > Soil >...
ACGGCTGACGGGAGATCCATCAGTCGCTCCCGATCGGCGGGGCTCACGAGCGGCCACAGGTCGAGATTGAGCGGCGCCGCGCGGAACTGCTCCACCGTATTCAAGTCCGCGAGGAGCGCTTCATAACGAGAGGTGAGGTCGGCCAGCGTGAGGCGCGGCGTCGTGCCGCCCGACCTGCGGTAAAGCTCCCGCACCTCCTCGATCGCGCGCCGGTGCCGCCGCACCGCCGGGTGGCGCGCCTCTCCGCGAGCGAGCGCCTCGGCCAGCGCGCGTCTCGCCTCCTGCTCCCGGCCCGCGGGGAATTCGTTGTTCTCCTCGTCGTCGCGTTCCAGTTCGAATCCGTGGTACGTGACACGACTCGAGAGGATGAGCGAGTCCTTCGAATGCGATGAATCCACGACGAGACTGGCGCCGCCCGACTGCGCGTGCTTGCGCACGAGAGACGCCGGAAGCTGAGTGCCTTCGATACTGGCGCGGGGAACGCCGAAGCGATCCGCGAAGTACCGCAACGTGCCGGCAATGGCGCCCCACGAGCCGCAGACGCTCGTCTTGGAGACACGTGCCTCCTGCCCGTCAGGCGTTTCTTCATCGATGACGAGGTCGAACGGCATCACGCGCGCGAGCAGGTCGCAGAACGCGCGGCGCATCGGTTCCGTGACCATGGGAAGCATTTTGGGCAGCGAGACATCGAGGCTGCGGCACACGCTCGCCATCGCGAGCGCGGTATCCTCGATGGCCTTGATCAGCACGCCGCGTCGCTCCGCCCATCGTTCGATCGACGGCTCGTCGAACAGGTGACGCGGCAGGCCGTACACCTCGCCGATGTATCCTGTCTTCGCCAGCGCTTCGGCGTACACGTTGCAGGCGGTGAGGTGATCGCTCCCTTCGACGATCAGACCCCCGAGGTCGCGATCCTCTCGCGTCATGCGGTGCAGCGACTCGGCGGACGCCATGACCGCGAGCGCCGGCACGAGCGAGTCCTCTGCCTGCACGAGCAGCTCGGCCCAGGGGCGCTCAACCGGCGTGGCCTCGACGAGCTTCCCGTATTTCGTCAGGCGGCCGTTTTCCACGATCCCCCGCGCCTCGAGCCCCGCCAGCGCGCGCCGGTACGCCACCCGGTCGAGCGGGACGGGCAGGTCCAGCTCGTCAGCGCGGACGCCTAACGCCGCGCAGGTCATGGCGACGCGCTCGGAATCGCCGGCCAGCTGGAACTCCGGCGCGGTGGGCTCGAGCTCGTGGAAGGCGAGGTCCCGGTCGCTGAGGATGAAGACCTGCCCGCCTTCCACGCGTCCATGCACGCGGCCCGCCATCTGCAGGATCTCGTTCGCGCCGAGGTGCGTGCGCGTGAGGACGTTGCGACCGCGCTCGACCACGTTGGTGAAGCGGGTGTCATCGATGACGACGGTGTCGAGGCCTTTCACGTTGAGCGCGCTCTGTCCCGCGGCCGTCATGGACAGTACGTACGGCTTCGGCGCTCCTTCCTCGAGAAACGGGCGAATGACCCGGATCGGTTCACCGCCGTGGTAGAACTGCGAGTGGATCCTCGGGAATCGTTCGCCCACGAGGCGCGCCGCTTCCTCCACGCCGGCTCGGGTGGGAAGGAAGACGCCCACGCCGCGCCGTTGGCGGACCACCTGTTGCAGGAACCGGTCGCTGAGGAACCGGTCGGGCGAGTCGGTCAGCACCTTCACCGTTGCCGCGCGCTCGGGATCGAAGGCAAAGGTCTGCAGGACGGCGGCCGATCGCAGGTACGTCGAGTAGAACGTGGGGTCAACGGTGGCCGACAGCCAGATGAACCGGCACCCGGTCCGCTTGCCTAACGCCAGGCAGAGCTCCAGCTCCGCCGACGTCTGGTGGATCTCGTCGACGAGCAGCGTGTCAGCGGGAAGGATGTCACCTTCCTCGAACCAGCGCCGCGCTATCCCCGTGGTGACGATGATGACGTTCCACGTCGGCGTCTCGGGCGTCGCCTCCCGCTCGCGGTTCACGACACCGGTGCGGAGCGTCGTCGTGCCGAGGATCTGCTCGGCTATGGGCCGGATCGCAAGCGTTTTTCCGGTTCCGGTGCCGGCGACGATCCCGAATCCCTTCCCTCCGCGCGCCAGGTTCCGGATGTCATCGCCGTGTTCGCGTTCCAGCAGCGTGTCGATGTGGAGGCCCAGCGCGAGCTCGATCGTCTCGCACGCCGCGCGCGTTGGCGCGATGACGATCACACGGCCGGTTTTCGGCTCAGCCGCTAAGAAGGCGGAGTGGTCCGGAGGTAGGGTGCGATCGTAGACAGGGCGGAGCATCTTCAAAACCTAAAAGGCGCAGGACCCAAACTGCGCACTGCCCAGACTGCGCAACGCCCAGACTGCGCAACGCCCAGACTGCGCAACATCGCAGCGGCCCAGACGTCGCGACTGCCTGAAGACGCAGCATCGCATTTAGCGTCGGTTGGGTTCTGCGCCGTTCGGGCCCTGCGCTGTTCGGGTCCTGCGCCGTTCGGGTCCTGCGCCGTTCGGGCCCTGCGCCGTTCGGGTCCTGCGCTGTTCGGGCCCTGCGCCGTTCGGGCCCTGCGCCGTTCGGGCCCTGCGCCGTTCGGGTCCTGCGCCGTTCGGGCCCTGCGCCGTCAGTTCCTGGGCGGCTTCTTCTTCGTCGTATCCGCCTTGCCCCGCCCCGGCGCCAGTGACTTCGGCTCGGCCGACTTTCCGGCAGGAAATACCACCCGCGCGTTAGGCGGACGGTTGCGGATCGCGGTGGCGCAATCGGTGGGCGCCGGCTGGCGGGCCGCCGGAACGTTGTCTACCCAGACGCGGCACATGCCCGCCGGAGGCAGATAAGCCTTCGGGACGGGCGTACCCTTCTGCTCCGTCTTGGGAGCGCTCCCCTGCGACGCCCCCTGCGAGGGAATAAGTGCCGTCAACACCAGGAACAGGACAGCGAAATACATCATGCCTGGCCCATACACCTTCAACGAGCTCAGGTGCCTGCCGAGTTTGCTCCCGGTCCCCAATACCCGCTCCCCCGTGCCCTTAATCACCAAACGAGATCCCCGTCGCACGCGCAGTCCGAACAATGTCATGATTTGGGTCCACACGCCGCGGCACCGCCAATGCCTCGGTGAATGGTATCGTGACGATGTGCGGTGACTGAAGCGCTACCATCCGCCCCCATTCCTTCCGCTCGACCGCCTCGACCGCCGCGCCGCCGAACCGTGCGGCAAGCAGCCTATCGTACCCCGTCGGCATGCCACCACGCTGAAGGTGGCCCAGTACCAGCGAGCGCGACTCCTTCCCCGTCATCTTCTCGATGTCCCAGGCAATCCGGCTGGCGATGCCGCCAACACGACGGCTCTCGCCGGGGAGCGAATCGCCGATGACCGACTCCTGCCCGCCCTTCGGAAACGCGCCTTCAGCGACCACGACGATCGAAAAGTGCCGGCCGCGCCGGTCCCGCTCCCTGATCTTGTCGCAGACCTTCTCGAGGTCATATGGGATTTCGGGGATCAGGATCACGTCAGCCGTTCCCGCCAACCCGGAATGCAGCGCAATGAAGCCGGCGTGGCGCCCCATCACCTCCAGCACAATGACGCGATCGTGTGATTCGGCCGTCGTGTGCAGCTTATCGATGGCCTCGAGCGCTGTGTTGACCGCGGTGTCGAAACCGAATGTCGTCACAGTTCCGCTGACGTCGTTGTCGATGGTCTTGGGAACGCCGACGATGTGCATGCCTTTCTCGAAAAACTGCTGTGCGATGGTCAGTGAGCCATCCCCGCCTATCGAGATCAACGCGTCGATGCCGAGCTCGCGCGCATTGGCCAGCACTTCGTCGGAGCGATCGAGCATCGCAAAGCTGCCGTCGGCCTGCCGCGTGGGAAACTCGAAGGGATTCCCGCGATTGGTCGTCCTGAGGATCGTGCCGCCCATGTGGGCGATGCCGCGCACCGACTCGCGCGTGAGCGGGATGATTTCGTCTTCGCCAAGAAGGCCGTAATAGCCGCGGCAGATCCCGAGCACATCCCAACCACGATCGACGGCGGACAGGACAGCGGCGCGTATTACGGCATTGAGTCCCGGGGCGTCGCCGCCTCCGGTGGAGATCGCCAGTCGCATCAACGCGCCCTACTTCGAGGGAGCAAGCAGCGCGACGACTTCACCGGGATTCGCGTGGCGCCTCAGCGCCCGCTTGGAAAACACGAGCACGCCGTCCTTCGCCACTTCGAACACGCCACCGCTCCCCTCGAGCAATTGCACGGTGGCCTCGGGGTACGCTTTCCGAATCTCGGCCGCCAGACCGGTGGCCCGGGGTTCGTAGTTTCAAACGACGCAGTAACGGATCGAGACGTTCATGTGATTGGCGATGGATTGCTCACTCGGAATCTACTACACGAGTCCAAGTCTAAGTCCAAGATCAAAGTCCAAGGTGGAGCACTTGCCTTTGGAATTCGACTTGGACTTGAACTTGGACTTGGACTTCAACTGTCATGGAGGCATCGGCACACCCGCCAGGTTGGCCAGCTGCCGAATGACCGTATCTCGCCTGGCAACGATGAGCGTCAACGAGTCGACTCGATCCTGTAACTCGTAGGAGAGCTGCCGGATCTCGTTCACGGCATCGTTCATTTCGTTGATAGTCTGCGCCAGCTGAAAGTCGCGTTCAGTCGGCGGCAAACAGCCCGCAACGCCCAGCAACAAGCAACCAGCAACGAAGGGAATTCTCTTCAGCATGTTAACGGCACCCGCCTTGAGTGGGTTTGGCTGCTTTCTGACGTTACGAAGGCGTGAACTGCCTTGCGAGGGCCGCATGCGTTGAAACACTGGGATGCGCGTTGCCGCGATGACGCCCTCGTCGCCGCACGACGCTAGTGTGCGCCGTCCAGGAGGAGCCATGCGGAGAGGAACGACGCTCATTGAAGTCGGCGTGACCTTGAGCCTGGTCGGGCTCATGGCCGGACTCACCTTCCCGAGGTTCGGGCGCTATCGCGAGAGGATCGCAGTCGATGCCGCAGCCACATCGACGCTCTCCCTGCTCGCCACTGCGCGACATGCGGCGTTGAGACGCGCAACCCTCACGGCTGTGCATCTCGATGCTGCCGCCGCGACGATCATCCTCGTGGCGGGATCCGACACACTCGAGCGTCGATCGCTCGGCCACGTTCACGGTGTCACGATGGCGACTTCGCGGGACTCGATCGCTTTCGCGCCAACTGGACTCGGGTTTGGTGCAGCCAACACGCAGATCATCCTGACACGCGGCCTCGCGGCGGAAACGATCTCCGTCTCGCGATTGGGCCGCGCCAGAAGGTAAGAAGTCGCGCTGCGCACCCGAAGCCGCGCTCCGCACCCGTTGCACCCGATGCACCCGATGAACCCGTAGTCAGACAGTCCCGAAATCGTATCCCGGAACCGAAACCCGTTCGATCTCCTGACCAATGACGCGCTCAATCAACCGGACCATCGCGATTTCGTCCGGAGACATGAACGTGTAGGCATCGCCAGTCTGCGCGGCGCGACCGGTGCGTCCAATGCGGTGCACGTAATCCTCGACCTGGGCCGGCACGTCGTAGTTGATGACGTGCGAGATGCCGCTGATATCCAGCCCGCGTTGCGCGATGTCGGTCGCAACCAGGACGCGGATTTTTCCCTCGCGAAAGTCGGCGAGCGCCTGGTCGCGCTGCGTCTGCCGCTTGTCCGCGTGCAGCGCCATCGCGCTGATGCCTGCGTGCTCGAGGTCGCGCACCACGCGATCGGCGCCAACCTTCATCCGCGTGAACACCAGGACTGAATCCATCTCGGGCTTCTTGAGCAGCTCGATAAGGAGAGCGCTCTTCCTGCTACGCGGAACTGTGTACACCGCGTGCGTCACGCTCGTCGCCACGGTCGCCCGCCGTGTGACCTCCACCACGTGCGGCCGGCGCAGGTACTTCCGCGCGAGCACCTCAACCTCGGGAGGCATCGTGGCGCTGAACAGCAACGTCTGTCGATAACGCGGCATCGCCGAGACGAGGCGATTGATCTGCGGCGCAAACCCCATGTCGAGCATGCGATCTGCTTCATCGAGCACCAGCACCTCGAGCTCATCGAAGCTGGTGTTGCCGCGCTCGAGATGATCTATGAGCCGCCCGGGCGTCGCGACGATGACGTCCACTCCCTTCTTCAGTGCGCGCTCCTGCGGTTCCATTCCGACGCCGCCGTAGATCGACGTCACGACCAGTGAGGTGTGCCGCGCATACTTCTTGAAGCTTCGCTCGACCTGCTGGCACAACTCACGGGTAGGCGTGAGCACCAGCGCGCGAAGGCGATGCGGCCCACCCAGCAGCCGATCCGCGATCGGCAGCGTGAACGCGGCGGTCTTGCCCGTTCCCGTCTGTGCCAGGCCCATGATGTCGCGACCGTTCAAGACGAGAGGGATCGCTTCCCTCTGGATCGGTGTAGGCTCGGCGTAGCCGGAATCCGCCACGGCCTTGAGCAGCACCGAGGACAGACCGAGGCCGTCGAAGGAACCCGACGGCGTGGGACCACTGTCGGCCCCGCCTGGTTGTTCGTGCGTCGCTCGAGATGCGGTTTTCACGTCGTGCCTTGGAAGCTAACGGCGTAGCCTCGACTCGGCACGTGTCATCCCTTGCTTCGGGGGCTCAGGCATCCGACTTCTCGGACCATCCCCGTGGGTCGCCGTGTCGGCGGTACTGGATCCAAATTTGTAAGTGCGAGTCGCCGCGGATGACGCGAACGAGGCGCTGATTAGCTCAAACCCGCGGGTGTTTTTCATCCGCGATGCAGTCCGCACAGAGTTGCATTTCGCTCGTTTCAACCTGCTCTCTTCTTCCCCTTTTCCAGGCACCATGCGTCTTCGAATCCTTCTTCTGGCCGTGCTCATCGCGATGCCCGCGTTCGCTGGTGCGCAGGCCACACGCCTCCGCGTTCCGGCAACCGTCGATACCTTGCCCAATGGCCTCATCCTGATCGTGCATGAGGATCATTCGGTGCCCAGGGTCGCCACGAACATCTGGTACCGCGTCGGTTCGGGCGATGAGAAACCCGGTCGCACCGGCTTCGCGCATCTCTTCGAGCACCTGATGTTCATGGGCTCGCAGAACGCACCTTATCCGACGTTCGACAAGTTGGTCGAGCCGTTCGGAATGGGAGCGAACGGGTCGACCACTGAGGACCGCACGGATTACATCCAGGATGGCGCGGCCAACGCCCTCGACGTGACCATGTGGCTCGAGTCGGATCGCATGGGGTGGCTGCTGCCGACCATGGACAGCGCGAAAGTCGATGCGCAGCGCGACATCGTGAAGAACGAACGGCGACAGAGCTACGAGAACCAACCATACGGGATGGCCGCCGATATCCTTCCGCCGGCGCTCTACCCGAAGGGACACCCGTATTCGTGGCCGGTGATCGGGTCCATGGCCGATCTCTCGGCGGCGTCGCTCGAAGATGTGAAGGAGTTTTTCCGTAAGTACTACGCACCGAACAACGCGTCGATCGTCATCGCCGGTGACGTGAATACGGACTCGGTGCGCCGGATTGTCAGGAAGTACTTCGGTGACATCCCGCGTGGTCCGGCAATCACGCGAACAACGCCGGCGCCATTCACCGTTCGCGATACCGGCATCGTCGCCGAGGATCGCGTGCAGCTGCCGCGCCTGTATCTGGGATGGCACACGGTGAACAACACGAACAAGGACGCCGCGCCGCTCGACATCCTGTCGTACCTCCTGACGGGCGCGCGCAACAGCCGCCTGACGAACACGCTGGTGTACCAGCGCGAGATCGCGAGCTCCGTGTCCGCGTTCAGCGATACGAAGCGCCTTGACGGAGACTACTCCATTGTCGCGACGGCTCGGCCGGGCCAGGGACTCGACTCTCTCAAGGTCGCCATCGACCGTGAACTCCTTCGGCTGGCGACGGAAGGACCGACGGCGCGCGAGCTCGAGCAGGCGAAGAATGCCAGCGAGTCGTCGTTCCTGAACGAAATGGAGTTCATCGACGCCAAGGCGGCACGACTGAACGAGTACGCGTACTTCGAGGGCACACCGGACTACTTCCAGAAAGACCTCGACGCTCTGCGCGCGGTGACCGCCGCCGACATCAAGCGCGTGATCAACGCGTACCTGCGCGGACCACGCGTGATGCTGAGCATCGTGCCCCGCGGGAAGCTCGACCTGGCCGCCAAGCGGGTGATCGTCCAATGACCATGCCGCGTATTCTCGCCGCGATGATGCTTCTGCCGGCGGCGCTCGTCGCACAGGCGCCGTCGAAGTTCCCGTCGCCGCCCGCGTCGCCGCCGAATCCGAAGCTCTCGGTCCCGACCATGCGGTCGAACAAGCTGCCTAACGGCATCGAACTCCGCCTGGTCGAGCAGCATGAGCTGCCCCTGGTCCAGGTCACGGTGACGGTGCCCGGCGGTTCCCGACTCGACGCGCAAACGTCGGGGATTGCCACGTTCACCGCCGGCATGCTCGACGAGGGCGCCGGCACTCGCGACGCCCTTGGACTGCAGAGCGAGCTCGCCTTCCTGGGCGCCAGCCTGACGACAACCGCAGACTGGGATCGTATCATCGTCGGCCTCAAGGTCCCGGTCCGCAACCTGTCGGCAGCATTGGCGATCATGGGCGATGTGGTCATGCGGCCGACGTTCCGATCCGACGACGTCCGCAAGCAGCGTGACCTGCGACTCACGGCGCTGCTGCAGCAGCGTGACCAGCCTAACGCGCTGGCAAACCTGGCGTTCAATCAGGCCGTCTTCCCCGCTGCCCACCCGTATTCGCGCAGCGCCCTGGGCGACAGCGTCTCGGTGGCGGCGTACGACTCGACCCTGGTCCGGCGCTTTTACGAGGGTACGGTGCGGCCCGAGCGGGCTACCATTTATGTGGTCGGTGACGTGACCGAAGCACAGGTGCGCACGCTGCTGACGCAGCAGTTCGGTGCCTGGCGCGCCAGCGGCTCAGCGATTCCGCTCCCAGCCGCGCCAACACCCGCGACCGCTCCGGCGACGACGCGCGTGTGGCTGGTCGACAAGCCGGATGCCGCGCAGAGCGTCATTCTGATCGGTTGGCCCGGCGTGGAACGCACGTCGCCCGACTTCGCGGCGCTGCAGGTCATGAACACCTTGCTCGGCGGTTCATTCACGTCGCGACTCAACATGAACCTTCGGGAATCGAAGGGCTACAGCTACGGTGCGAGCTCGGGGTTCACGTATCGCGTCGTCCCAGGTCCGTTTACCGCGTCGTCGTCGGTGCGCACGAACGTCACCGACAGTTCGCTGATCGAGATCTTCAAGGAATTGCGCGGCGTTCGCGACGTGCCGGTGCCGCAGGATGAGCTGGATCGCGCCAAGTCGAACGTGGAGCTCGGAATCCCCGGCTCGCTCGAATCAACGTCACAGGTGGCGAACCAGATGGCGAGCCTCGCCACCTACGGCCTCACCCTCGATGAATTGCCAAAGCTCGCCGCGCGCGTCAGGGCAGTCACTGCGGCCGACGTTCAGCGCGTGGCGCGACAGTACCTCACTCCCGATCGCGCGCATGTGGTGGTGGTGGGCGATCTCGCGAAGGTGAAAGCGCCTATCGAGGCGTTGTCACTCGGCACGGCAACCACGCTGGATGTCGCAAAACTGGTGAAGTGACGCGCTCAGAGCTCAGAGGTCAGCGGTTTCCCTGATCTCTGAGCTCTGACCTCTGACCTCATTCGCTACACGCGCTATGAGTCTTGTCGCCTCGTCAGGCACCTCTTCGGCCGGCACGTGACCCACGCCAGGAAGCACCGCGACGTCGGCACCTCGAAAGAGATTTGCATGCCGGACGGCAACGGAATGCGGAATGAGCCCGTCCAGCTCACCGAACCGGATCACGAACGGACTCTCGAATCGCAGCAGGCTCGGGTCGCGCGGCGTGAAGTCGAACTCGCGCGCGGATTGCATGAGGGAGCGGACGACCCCGTGGCGACGCAGCGCGACCCAGTATTCGTCCACGTCGTGCTCGGACCATTGAGCGCGTGATCCGTAGATCCCTCGCAGGACCCTGGCCACCACCCAGCGTGGCGAGAACGACGGGTACAGCCAGGCTGGTCCCCGCGCCAGTCGTACGCGCCGCACGTTGGTGAAGCCGATCGAGGCGAACAGCACCAGTGCCGCAACGCGATCGGGCATGATCGACGCTGCGTCCATCGCAATCGCACCGCCTATCGATTGTCCAACGAGCACGCATCGGCCGATGCGAAGTTCATCGAGCAGGCGCCGGGTCCATTCCGCCATCGCCGGCGCCGAGTAGGCGCCGCGTTCACGGTTGGTGGCATCGCTCCAGCCGTGCCCCCTGAGGTCGGGCGCGATGGCGTGGAAGCCGGACCTGCCTAACGCCGGCAGAATGCCGCGAAAGTTGTACGCCGACCCGCCCCAGCCGTGGAGGAGCACGATCGGGAATCCGCTGGCCGGTCCTGTCTCGACGACTCGCACGCGCTCGCCGCCCGGGAAGACTTCACGAGCGGCGACGCTGGAATCGTTCGCGGGATATGGCATCAAAGGCATACTCGTAAAAAGCGCACAGCCCGAACTTCGCACAGCCCGAACCACGCAGGACCCGAACTACGCAACGCCCAAACTGCGGAAAACGTCGATGCGCAGGTTCCGTTATCTGGGCATTGCGCCGTTTGGGCCCTGCGCCGTATGGGCCCTTCGCCTCTTGCCCTGCGCCTTTTGCCCTGGGCCTTTTGGGCCCTGCGGTGTTAGCCGTTAAACAGGCTCGATAGTTCGCCCCAGGAGCCGAGCAATGAGTCCCAGTCGGAACGTGACATCACTCCACCGATCCTCTCCCAACGCGCCCTCATCGAGCGGGAACTGCGCCCACACGTCGGGATTCGTCGTGCGCGGCTTGGCCGTTCCCCGGTGCGGGTGCCACACGTAGTCCCGGTCGCGATCATCGAGGAAACGCTCGAACAGGCTGACCCACCCCTCGTTCCGTCGCAGAAACTGGAGCCGCGCCATCAGTTCGAGCCACGTGAGCGCAAAGGGAACGTCCGCGTCCGCCACGTTCCGGCTCGACAGCGGATCGCCGAGCACCAGGTGCGGCTGCGAGACGATATGCTTGCCGACGAGCTGGTATGCCTCCTGTCGGGGGAGCGGCTGCGAAAGGTGGGCAAACAGCCGGTTCACCGTCGAATGGTTCTCGCTCCGGAAGAGCGGCATGTGCGCCACCATGGTCAGCACGTGCATCGATGGCGGGTTCGCCTCGGCCGCGAGGACCTGGCGGTTCCCCACCCTGACCCATGGCTTTTGGGCGAGTGGTGACGTGAGGTATGAGTCAACGCGCGCCAGCATCCGGCGAGCCGCACCTCGCAGCCTGGGATCTCCCTCGTAGCCGGCGTGCGCCAGCGCAGCTGCCGCCGCTGCCCTGAGGATTCCTCTCGCCCGATGAATCAGGTCGGGATCATTCCCGCATGATTCCCGGAACTCGTAGAGCTGGTCTGCATCATCGTCTTCGGCGAGAAGCCTGAAGAGCACGCGGCGGGCGCGCACGAGGGGCGGTGATTCCCGCTCCCATCCGTACTCGAGCAGCCGGCGGAAAGCCGGTATCGTTCCAATCCGATTCCCTGAGCCGTTGCCGTCGGGTACTTCGAGTATGGAATTACCCCAGGTACCGTCGCCACCCTGTGTTATGGCGACCTTGAGGGCAGGCTCAAAGGCCAGCGAAAGGCGCCGGTAGCCTTCTCGGTCGTGGTTGAAGCCAGCCACGTCGATGATGGCCCGATACTGTATCGCTGCTGACGCGTTGTTAAGTATCCACCCCAGCGGAAATTGAACGGCGTCCAGCTCAAGCGAGCCACCGCTTCCCTCGGGGACCTGATCAGGCGAAAGCGAGACGGTCACCGGAGTCAGTGGGCTAAGTGTATGTCCTGAAACAGTATACAGCAGGCTGTCGAGAAACAGGATTATGCTTACCTAACGATAGCATTTTTAGACGCCAATGCCAGAGTACACTCACAAGTCATTTAGCCACAACAGGATGGCCCAGAAACCTGCCTCGTTTGGTACCTGCAGACGGCGGGGTGCCTGAGTGCGAGGTGAGTTCGTAGAAATCGGCGATTGCCGGCTCTACTACTACGCTGCTGGTACCCGCGGAGAAGGCGATCCGATCATTCTCCTGCACGGCTTTCCAACGAGTAGCCACCTGTGGGAAAACCTCGTTCCGCTGTTGCCGCCCGGTCACCGAGTCGTTGTCCCGGACCTGCTGGGTTTCGGCCGATCGGATATCGGCGAGCGCGCTGACCTGTCGATCGAAGGTCACGCGAAACGAATCGTTGAACTGCTCGACACACTGCGGATCGCGCGGTGCTGCGTGGTCGGGCACCACCTGGGCGCCGCCGTGGCGGCCACCGTCGCCTCGAGGTGTCCCGACCGTGTCAGTCACCTTGCCCTCCTGCATCCACTCGGCGGCGACGTCACGCTGACTGGTACGTTCGCCGTGATGCGGGCCTTTCTTCCCCTCGTCAGGCTCGTCCCCATTCCTGTCATGCGCAGATTCGCGAGGTCTGAGCTCATGGGCTGGTTCAGCGATTCCCATCGCGGCCGAACCTCGGTCAACCAGTACCTGACCTCATGGGAAAAGCCTGCACGCTGGCGACAGCTGCTTCGTCAGCTCCGTGCGCTCGAGACAACGGCCATGGTCGAGTGCACGCGTCGTCTCGCAGCGCTCGAGATGCCCGTCACCATCGTGGCGAGCGATGACGACCCGGCGGTTCCTCGCGTCGCAATCGAGCAAGTGCGACAAGCACTACCAAAGGCCACGCTCGACATCATCCGGAACGGGCGACACTTTTCTCCCGAGGAGTCACCGGAGCGGATCGCCGACGTGGTGGCGCGCCTGCTTCGTGCATGACGAGTTGCGGGAGGCGTGATTGCGTCGATCAGGTTGGACCGGGTTGTTCATTGCGTCGCTCGCTCTCGCCTCTGGCGCGCGAGCGCAGACGGCCGATTCCGTCCGCGGCCCCGAGGTCGGCTCGCGGGTGAGGGTCTTCGCGCCCGAGCTCCGCACTGATCGTTATATCGGGCGCATCCAGGTGCTCGATGGATCGGTGATGGTGCTGGACACCGGCGAAGTGCGCACCGTCCTGGGTATGGAATCCGGTCCTGTCCTCGTGGATCAGTACCGCCTCGTCACGATCCGCCTCTCCACCATCGAGGCACTCGAGGTGAGTGGCGGCCGCACGGTGCGCTCAACGATGTGGAAGGGCGCGATACTCGGCGCCCTCGTTGGTGGCGTGCTCTTCGGCCTTGGCGCGATGCCGGAAGTGAATCCCACGACGAGCGACTTCCTGAGCGGTGTGCCCGCCGGGCTGCTGGTCGGTGGGATCGGCGGGGCGGTGGTCGGCTGGGGAATCGGCGGTGAGCGCTGGCTCCCTTCGTCCCTGCCCTGGCGAACCCGTTAGGCGCTTCCTACCGGATCTGCTTCGCCGCGTCGAGCGCGATCCGCAGGTCCTTCGAGAGCGCCCGCGCTTCCTGCGTCGCGCTGCTCGCGTCGTTGATCGCAGACTGAACGCCCGCCGACCCCAGGGCCAGCAGGTCGAGGCGCATGCTCTGCAGCAGCAGGGTCGCGTTTTCCAGCTGCTCCTTCAGTCCCTCGCGCCGCTTGGTGAGATCGGCCAGCGTGTCCCGCTGCCGCTCGAGCATCTCGATGCGCCGCGCGCGTTCCGGCGATTCCGGCCTGGTCTTCGCCTCGGTGAGCGACGCCTCGACCGATGCCATCGCGTCCGGCTGCGCCGCTCGATCAAGACCGTGGAGCGCCTGCGCCAGTGACGACACGCGCTCGGCGAGCGCGTCGAGTGTGGGCGACACGTCGGGAATCATCTCTCGATCGGGGGGCGCGAGGCGCGCCAGCGCCTCGCGCGCAGCCGCGCGATCCGATGCGGCGCGACGAACGCTGTCACCGTAGGGACCCGCGAGCACATCGGCGGGCGCGAGCTGCCTCGCCAGCTCGTGTACTGACGCCTGTCGCGATCCGTGACCCGGTTCCGGCACTTCACCTCGCGCCAGCTGGTCGGAAGCGTTCCGTCCAAACACGTCGCGCACCCTGATGCCGTCGGCCCAGAGTGATCCCGCACGCCGCAGCATGCCGAGACCCATGAACACCGTCGGGAACAGGAACCAGAGGAAGTTCGGCGAGAACCACAGGTTCACGGTGCCAAGTGTCGCCACGAGGACGGCGGTGCGCGCGAACTGCTGCCGGAAATCGCGGATGCGGCTCGCGGTCGAGCGCTTCACCGGACGCTCGTCCCGGCCCCACTCACGTCGTGTGTCCTGCCACGACGCCGGCATGAACGACGGAACCGGTGGACGATCACCGTCGTGCTCTTCCCCGGCAGGCGGTCGCACGTGAACCGGCAGTCGCTCACGCTGCGGCGCGGCGCGGTGATCGCCCGTCCGTCGCGATGACGTTGAGATTCGCGGGAGCCTGACGACGCGCTCGTCAGGCGGAAGCGGCGGCGCGGCTGGACGCGGCGCCGCCACGGCGGGCCGCATCCAGGCCAGTGGCTGGTGCGCGGACGGCTGCACGGACTGCGGCGCGCCGCTCACCGAGACCGCGTCGAGGGCGTCGCGAAACTCGGTGGCGTCCTTCCATCGCTGGTGCGGTTTTTTCGCCAGCGTCCGCTCGACCAGCGCGGCGAGCGGTCTCGGGACGTCCGCGCGAACGGAGTTCAGCGGTCTCAAGGGATCGCTCAGGTGCTTCATCAGCATCGCCGGAGTGTTCGACGCCTTGAACGGCAGTTCGCCGGCGAGCATCTGGTAGCCCACGACGGCGAGCGAGTAGAGATCGCTGCGGCCGTCGATCTCTCCCTCGCCCATCGCCTGCTCGGGCGACATGTAGGCCGGCGTGCCCACGGCGGTTCCCGTTACCGTCAGGCGCGAATCGCCCTCGATCGCGCGGGCGATCCCGAAGTCCGTCACGATCGAGCGTCCCGTCAGGCGGTCGAGCAGGATGTTGTCGGGCTTGATGTCACGATGGATGATTCCGCGCCCGTGCGCGTATGCCAGCGCGTCCGCCACCTCGCGCAGGATCCGCTTGACGTCCGTGAACGGCGGCCGCGGTTCGCGCACGAGCCTCGCGGCCAGGCTTTCACCATCGACGAGTCCCATGACGAACCAGACCAGCCCGTCGCGATCGTCGACGGAGAAGATCGGGACGATGTTCGGGTGGTTCAGCTGTGCCGCGGTTTCTGCCTCGCGCAGGAAGCGCGTGCGCACTTCGTCGCGAAACGCGAGGTCAGGGGGCAGGACCTTGATGGCGACGAACCGGCGCAGCTTGACGTCCTTGCACCGATACACCACGCCCATGCCGCCGCGGCCTATCTCGGCGTCGATCTCATAGCCATCACCGAACGCGGTGACGGCGCGGGCACGAAGCGTGTCGCTCATCGGGCTCGGCAGGGCCTCAGCGGCGCCCAAGCCCCGATTCGCGGTTTCCGCCCTTCAACTTCGCCATTTCGTCGGCGACGTACATCGCGTTATCCACCTCGCTCGCCAGCTCCCGGGCGCGCTCCGCCACTTGTGTAATCTGTTGAAGCGTCTGGCTGCCCGCCTTCAGCTTGAGCACGTCGAGGCGCATGTTCTCGAGTGCCAACAGGCAACTTTCGAGCCGTTCGCGCGAACGTTCGCGCCGCGATTCGAGGTCGGCGACCGCGCGCCGTTGCCGCTTGAGGTGCGCTAGCCGGCGCACGCGTTCCTCGCTCGCGCGCTGGTCAAACGGATTGGCCTGCGCCTCGAGCGCGTTGATCTCGGACTCCACTTCCTCTGCCGCGCCAGGCGCCACTTCGCGGTCGAGCGTTGCCACGTTGCCGGCCAGCGAGACGATGTTGTCGTAGAGCGCGTGCGCCGTCTGCGGGATGTCCGCCGCAATCGACTTGTCGCGCTTCGACAGGGTCGCCGCCCAGCGCAGGATGTCGTCACGGTAATTCGCTGCCTGACGAACCGCCGGCGATTGCAGTCCCGACCGGCGCGCCTCAGGCGCGGCAAGGCGCCCCCTCGACGAACCCGGTTGCAGCATGTGCGACGCGCCTGTCGAACGCGCCTTGGCGACTCCACGAGCCCGCACTTCCGCGGCCTTGTTCTTGTCCCACAGGGCGCGGACGTTGTCGAACCATTCGGCAACGACGTCGAAGAACATGCGGTCGCGCGGTTCGCGCAGCACATCGTGCCAGTCGAAGTCCTCGCTCCACAGCTTCGCGTACTTGAACGCCATCACCACGCTCCAGATCGCGGTGATGAAGACCAGGCTGATGCCGAAGAGGATCGACGACACGATGATGACCGAGTTCACGATCACGTACGGGCCAAGTTTCTTGCGGAACTCGACCACGCGCGGGTCGTACCAGCGCGCCTGCTCCTCGCGCGAGACGGCCCAGTCGTCGTCCATCGGCGGCTCGGTCATGCGCGGCTGCCGGGATGGCCTCGTCGAGGGAGCCTGAGCGTGCGACACGGGAACCGGCAGCTCGGGAACGTTTCCGCTCTCGAGCGCGGTGCACAGCGCCGCGGCGCTCGGGAAGCGATGATCGGGATCCTTCTCGAGCAGCAGCATCACCGCGCGCTCGAGGTCGGGCGGGACGCCGCGCCGGCGCGACATGATGGGTTCCGGCCGCTCGGACAGGTGCTTCACCAGGAGCGCGGGCGTGCTCACGGCCTCGAAGGGCGGGTCGCCGGTCAGCATCTGGTACCCGACGACGCCTAACGAATAGAGGTCGCTTCGCCCGTCGATCGTCCGGTCACCGGTCGACTGTTCGGGGGACATGTACGCGGGCGTCCCGATCGCCATGCCGGTAGCAGTCAACCGGGCGTCGGCGCCCTCGGAGACGGCGCGCGCGATACCGAAGTCGGTGACCAGCACGCGTCCATCACCCGATTGCAGCAGGATGTTGTCGGGCTTGATGTCGCGGTGCACGACGCCCCGCTCGTGCGCGTATGCCAGCGCGTGCGCCACTTCGAGCAGGATCCGCCGGGCCTCGCCTGGCGAGAGCGCGCCCTGTGTGTGCAGGCGCGCCGCGAGGTTCTCGCCGTCCACGAGCGCCATGACGAAGTACACGATCCCGTCGCGTTCGTCGACGCTGTAGATCGGGACGATGTTCGGGTGGCTCAGCTGCGCCGCGGTTTCTGCCTCTCGCAGGAAGCGAGTGCGGATCTCCGCGCGGAACGCGAGCTCTGGTGGCAGAATCTTGATCGCGACTGCACGCTTGAGCCGGCGATCGCGGGCTTTGTAGACGATGCCCATCCCGCCTCGCCCGATCTCGCGGTCGAGCTCGTAAGTCGACGCGAGAACTCGCTCGACGTGCGCTCGAAGTTCTGGGTCTGTCGGAGGACCGACTGGCTCGGGCACGCGGGTGGTCTGGCTGGGTACGACGACGGGGCAGTCGAGTAGTGTAGCACTCATGTGCTGCAGCGTAAAGCGAAATCCTTAGTGCGGTTAGGACGGTTCAGCGTTCCGGAAAACCTCTTCCGGATTCCACCTGAGTCGCTTCGGCAGGTTTGGGTTGATGTGCCTCTGGCGAAGTCTCCAGCCACACACCAGGTCCTGCAGCAACCCGGAATCGGCATCCAGCCGCTTCGGCTCACATCGACTCGAGCACTACGTCACAATGGCCCGTAAAAGTTGCAATGACAGCCACGTTGGCGTAATTCAGCAGCCCGAGATCTGCGTGTGGTGTACCACGGTGAAGTGGGTGGACTTCCAGCAAGGAAGGATCGCCGTGATGCGTGTCGCATTTGCGGCGTGTGGACACCAGTTGAGGACCTGACCTGAATGGCACAGCGACAGACGCTCCCGGTTCTCCCCCTCAGGGGAACCGTGATCTTCCCGGGTTTGACGGCGCCCATAGCGGCCGGGCGCCCCGGCACCCTGCGCGCGATCGAATCTGCGCTCAAGGGCGACCGCCTCGTTTTTGCCGTTGCACAACGCGACAACACCGACGAGCCCGCGCCGGAAATCCTCTATTCGATGGGCGTCATCGCGCGGATCGGACAGATCCAGCGCGGCCTGGGCGGCGTCCAGTTGCTGTTGCAGGGCGAACAACGCGCGACGTCCCTGCAGTACACACAGGGTGACGGATTCCTCAGCGCGGTGGTGATGCCGACTGAGGAAATGGCGCCGCTGAGCGAGTCGGACGCTGCCTTCGAGGCGTTGCATAAAGAGGCGCGCGAACGCGCAGCCGAACTCGGTGAAAAACGCGGCCTTCCTGAAGAGGTCGTGCACCAGGTCCTCGACTCGGTCGAGGACCCGGGCCGATTCGCCGACCTCGTGGCCGGCTACATCGAGCTCACCGTCCCCGAGAAACAGGGATTGCTCGAAACCCTGAGCGTCGAGGAGCGCCTGCGCCGCGTGCTGGTGCACGTGCAGCGGCAGATCGGCATGCTCGAAGCGCAGGAGGAGATCAAGTCGCAGGTCCAGGAAGAACTGGGCGAGCGGCAGCGCGAGATGTTCCTGCGCGAGCAGATGAAGGCGATCCAGAAGGAGCTCGGCGACGACGACCAGTCACGCGAAGTGGAGGAACTGCGCGAGAAGCTGGCGAAGCTCGAACTCCCGAAGGAGGCACGCGTGGAAGTCGAGCGCGAGCTTGGTCGCCTCGAGCGCACTGGCCGCGAATCGATGGAAGCGCAGGTGATCCGCACGTACCTCGAGTGGATCGCGGAGCTTCCCTGGAGCACCCGGTCGGACGACCAGCTCGACCTGAATCGTGCCACGACCATCCTGGAGGAGGATCACTACGGCCTTCAGGACGTGAAGGACCGCATCCTCGAGTACCTCGCGGTCCGGCAACTGCGCGCGCGTCAGCTCGCTGATGAGGTAGCGAAGACGGGCGAGTTCCCGGCGTTCAAGGTGAAGCCGCCGAAGGAAGACGCCACGCCGTCACTGTCGACGGGCGACGGCGACGATCGCCCGATTACGGACGCGCGTGAGGCCAAGGCCCGCGCGATGGCCAAGGGCCCGATCCTCCTGTTCGTCGGTCCGCCGGGCGTCGGCAAGACATCAATTGCCAAGTCGATCGCGCGCTCGTTAGGCCGCGAATACGTGCGCGTGTCGCTCGGCGGCGCGCGCGACGAGGCGGACATCCGCGGGCACCGGCGCACGTACGTCGGCGCCATGCCCGGCCGCATCATCCAGGGCATGAAGCAGGCGGGGACCAAGAACCCCGTCTTCCTGCTCGACGAAGTCGACAAGCTCGGCGTGTCGTTCCAGGGTGATCCCTCGGCGGCCTTGCTCGAAGTGCTCGACCCGGCGCAAAACGACTCGTTCACGGATCACTACCTGGGCATCCCGTTCGACCTCAGCGAAGTCCTGTTCATCGCGACCGCGAACTTCGTGCAGAACATCCCCGGTCCGCTCCTGGATCGCATGGAAATGGTCGAGTTCTCCGGCTACACGGAGCGCGAAAAGGCGGAGATCGCGAAGAAGTACCTGATCCCGCGGCAGCTCGAGGAGAACGGCCTGTCCGACAAGGGCGTGAAGTTCACCGACGAGGCAGTAAACAGCGTCGTGGCGAACTACACGCGCGAAAGCGGCGTGCGGCAGCTCGAGCGCCAGGTCGGCGCCGTGTGCCGCAAGGTCGCGCGTCGTGTCGCGACCGGCGGCGACGGCATCCTGGCCGACAACATGATCGACGCTGCCGAGGTGCGTGAGCTCCTCGGGCGTCCGAAGGTGCACCCCGAGCGCGCCGCCGAGCAGAACGAAGTCGGCATCGCGACGGGCATGTATTACACGCCCGTTGGCGGCGACATCATGTTCGTCGAAGCGTCGATTCGTCGTCGCGAGGCGCCTGTTTCGACGGAAGACGGCGAGACGGCCTCACGCATCGCGGCGGCACCGATGTCCCTCATCCTCACCGGCCAGTTAGGCGACGTGATGAAGGAGAGCGCGCGAGCCGCACTGACCTATGCCACCAACAATGCGCCCGCGCTGGGAATTCCACCGCATCGGCTTGATGGTGCGATGGAGGCTCACATCCACGTGCCGGCTGGAGCGATTCCGAAGGACGGTCCGTCGGCAGGCATTGCCATCGCGACGGCGCTGGTGTCGGAGATGTCGGGCCGGCCGGTTCGTCGCGAGGTGGCGATGACTGGTGAGATCACGTTGCGTGGCCGCGTGCTTCCGATCGGCGGCTTGAAGGAGAAAGTGCTTGGCGCGCACCGTGCCGGCATCAAGCACATCGTGATCCCGAGGGAGAATGACGCGGACCTGGAGGATGTGCCGGAGGAAGTGCAGAGGCACCTCGTGTTCCATCCGGTGTCCACTCTCACGGAAGTGCTGAAGTTCGCGATCGACGATGGCTCGTCGTTGGAAGCACCCGTCGCGGCCGAGGAAGAGGTGCCGGCGACAGTCGGTTAAGGCGTTCGCGCGATGTCAGCGGCCCGGGAGAAATTCCGGGCCGTTTTTTCGTTGTGGAACCTCCCGGTGCGGTGCACCGTAAGGTCGCGACCAATTCCTGAACCACGTGCCCACTCCTCTTTCGACCGCATTTGCCGTCGGCTTCGAAACACTTCGCGCGAATCCGCTGCGGACGATCCTATCGACGCTTGGCGTGATCATCGGCGTGAGCTCGCTCGTCGCCGTCCTTTCGGTTGGCGACGGCGTCGAGCGATCAGTGCGCTCGCAGATCGAACGAACCACCGACCTTCAGGCGATCACGATCAGTCCGCGGTCCTCCGAGGAAGTGGATGGCCAATACTTCCCGGTATCGAATCCGGCAGCCTTCACGATCGAAGACGTCCGGGAGATCAGGGCGCTGCCCGGCGTGATGTCTGCCGGGCTTCGCAAGTCCGCCTACGGCGAAGTGCGGTCGCGAGACTCGACGCGGCGCCGCATGGCGTCGGTCACTGCAGAAGTGGCGCTGCGCGACTCGACGATTCCGGACTCGATCGCAATAGGGCGTTCGCTCACCGGCGACGAAGTGGCCGGCCGCGCGCGCGTGGCGGTGATATCGATGGACCTGGCCAGGTCGTTTGCAGCTGACTCCACTGCTTCGTCAATGCTCGGTGATACCGTGAGCATCGGCTCCTCCAGCGCGCAGGTGGTGGGCATCCTGCAGGCCAGGCCCACGCCACCGATCAGGGTGCGAGGCGTGGCGCGCGGCGACTACCGCGCCATGGTGCCGGTGGGATTCATAGACGACGCACTCGCCGCCGAAGCGAGATCGTCTGCCAACATCATCGCGATCTCGGGGACTGTCGAAGGGACGCAGGGCGTGAAGGAGCGAATCGAGCGCTCGTTGGCCGCGAAAGACTCCGCATGGAAGCGGCGGATATCGGTCACCACCAACGAACGCCGACTGGAACAGCTCTCCACCGGCATTCTGATGTTCAAGCTCTTTCTTGGCGCCATCACGGGGATTTCACTGCTCGTGGGCGGTATCGGGATCATGAATGTGCTGTTGTCTTCGGTGACCGAGAGAACGCGCGAAATCGGGATCCGGAAGGCAGTTGGCGCCCGGGACAACGACATCCTTCAGCAGTTCCTGGCCGAGTCGGTCGCGATTTCCGCGGTTGGAAGCGGAATTGGACTCGCACTTGGCATCGTGGGTGCCTACGGCATCACGGCCGGCATCCGCAAGTTCTCCGAGGCGCCGTTCCTGTTTGCGTCGGTGTCATTGAGCACACTCGCGGTAGCAGCGGCCGCGGCGGTGCTCATCGGGTTGACGTTCGGCACTTACCCGGCGCGACGGGCCGCGCGACTGAGCCCGATCGACGCAATCAGGCACGAATAAAGCAATCAAGAACAGCCTTTAACCACAGGGAACACAGAGAATCACCGAGGAGGCACTCTGTGATCCCTGTGGTTTTATGCTCTTCAGGAGCCGGAATGTTCTTGAGGCATGTCGTCCCATTTCATACGTTCGGCTGGCAGCGTTTCGGTTGCCCCTACCGTTTGTGTAACAGACCTCCGAGCCAGGAGCATCCCTGTGGGTCGTTCATCTTCTGTCCGTTTCGTTCCGGTCGCGCTGATCCTCGCAAGCACGGTCGCGCAGTCGCAGGCCACTGCGCCCGAGATCATTGCCAGAGCGCGCGCCATCCACGAGCGCGTCATCACGCTCGACACACATAACGACATCAGCCCGGCCAACTTCACGGCCGAGCGGAACTACACGCAGCGCCTCGACAACCAGGTCAACATCCCGAAGATGGTCGAGGGCGGTCTCGACGTCTCGTTCATGATCGTCTACGTGGGCCAGGCGCAGGACTTCACGCCCGAGGGCTACAAGAAGGCGTACGACGAGGCCATCGCGAAGTTCGACGCCGTCCATCGCCTCACCGAGCAGATCGCGCCCGACAAGATCGGCCTCGCGCTCACGCCCGAGGACGTGCGTCGCATCGCGGCCTCTGGCCGCAAGGTCGCGATGATCGGCATCGAGAACGCGTACCCGTTAGGCGAGGACCTGAAGAACATCAAGGCGTTCTACGATCGCGGCGGCCGCTACCTCTCCCTCGCCCACAACGGCCACTCGCAGTGGTCCGACTCCAACACGGGCGAGACGCAGGGCTGGAAGTGGAACGGCCTCTCTCCCCTTGGCAAGCAGGCCATCGCCGAGATGAACCGGGTGGGGATGATGATCGACATCTCGCATCCGTCGAAGGAATCTTCGATGCAGACGTTCGCCCTGAGCAAGGCGCCGGTGATCGCGTCCCACTCGGGAGTGCGCGCGTTATGCAACCACTCGCGCAACATGGATGACGAGCAGCTGAAGGCGCTGGAGAAGAACGGCGGCGTGATCCAGGTCGTCGGGTTCGCGTCATACGTGAAATGCCTTCCGCCTCCGCCGGAGCGCCAACCGGCGATCGACAAGCTCTATGCCGAGTACGGGATCCAGGTGCCGGCAGGGCGCGGGGCCGCCGGTGGCGGGGGCGGCGGGGGCGGCGGAGGCGGACGCGCGGGTGCTGGAGCGGCGGGTGCTCGTGGCGGTGGTGGTGGCGGCGGCCGTGGCGGACGCGGTGCAGTCCAGGCGATGATCGACTCACTGCCGCCTGACAAGCACCTCGAGTTCCTCAAGAAGATGGCGGCCATCGATAGTCTCTACCCTGCCCCGGCGCGCGCCACGGTCGCGGACTTCGTCAATCACATCGACTACGCCGTGAAGCTGATCGGTATCGACCACGTCGGCATCAGCTCGGACTTCGATGGTGGCGGTGGCGTGACCGGCTGGGACAGCGCGGCCGAAACGTTCAACGTGACGCTGGAGCTCGTGAAGCGCGGCTACACCGAGGAGCAGATCGCGAAGATCTGGAGCGGCAACCTGCTGCGCGTGATGGGCGAGGTGCAGAAACGCGCCAAGTAGCGGGTCGTGCGTCGGGGGTCGCGGGTCGAGTCGAGTTGTCACCGACCCCGACCCGCGACCCCCGACCC